>Ga0247719_1000753_pt1 | contig 16896 bp, 12 predicted proteins | sample 41E_DmetaG_FD_189046 | JGI IMG/M metagenome (GOLD analysis project Ga0247719, IMG submission 189046) | Soil microbial communities from hillslope of Landscape Evolution Observatory, University of Arizona, Oracle, AZ, United States - 4-1-E_D | ecosystem: Engineered > Artificial ecosystem >...
CGCCGGCTCTTCTGCGCCTGCGCCTTGAGGTCGCGGAACAGGGCCTCGAGCGCCGAGCGTTCGGCCGGCTTGCGAATCACGCCTTCGGCCCCAAGTCCGACCACGGCCTCTTCATGATCGGCGCCGGTGATGACGTGGATCGGGATATGCGAAGTCTGCGGGTCGTGCTTGATCAGGTCGAGCAGGACCATCCCGTCGATGTCGGCTAGACCAAGGTCGAGCGTGATCGCGTTGGGCTGGAGCTTGCGCGCCATTGCCAGAGTCCCGGCGCCGGCCGTCGAGACAACCGCCTTGAGCCCGCCGTCGTGGGCGACGTCGACCAGGATGCCGGCGAATGTCGGATCGTCCTCGACGATCAAGACGAACGGTCCCTGGCCGAGATTGTCGCGGTCGTCCGGCACCTCGTAGGTCGGGAGGATCGAGGGCACGACGGCGCCACTATTGTCGTAACGAGCGTTGGTGCCCGGCGATGTCGACGTGACGGCCTCGGTCTCGAGCGGCACGAACATTGTGAAGGTCGAGCCCTTGCCCGGGGTCGAGCGGACCTGGAGCTCGCCGCCAAGCAGCCGGGCGATCTCGCGGCTGATCGACAGTCCCAGGCCCGTCCCGCCATATTTCCGGCTGGTCGTCCCGTCGGCCTGCTGGAACGCTTCGAAGATCAGCTTCTGCTTCTCCTCGGGAATGCCGATGCCGGTGTCGGTGACGGCGATTTCAATCGCCTTGTCGGCATTCCGGAGCACCGGGTGATTGGCGCTCCAGCCGCCCTCGGCGCAGCGGACCGCGAGGGTGACGCTTCCGCGAGCAGTGAACTTGAAGGCGTTGGACAGAAGGTTGAGGACGATTTGCTGAAGGCGCTTTTCGTCCGTCCGGATGGTCGTTGGCAACTCGCGGTCGAATTCGACCTTGAAGTCGAGCCCCTTGTCGGACGCGATCTGGCGGAAGGTCCGCTCCATATGCTGCCTGAGGCCGCTCAGCGGCATCTCGCCGACCTCGATGGTAACGGTGCCCGATTCGATCTTCGAAAGGTCGAGAATGTCGTTGATCAGGCTGAGCAGGTCGGAGCCGGCGGAGTGGATGGTCCGGGCGAACTCGACCTGCTTGTCGTTGAGGTTGCCGTCCGGGTTTTCCGACAGCAGCTTCGACAGGATGAGCAGCGAGTTGAGCGGCGTCCTCAACTCGTGCGACATGTTGGCGAGGAACTCCGATTTGTATTTCGAGGTCAGCGCCAGCTGCTCGGCCTTGTCCTCGAGAGCCCGCCGAGCCATTTCGATTTCGAGATTCTTGGCCTCGACCTGGCGTTTCTCGTTTTCGAGCAGCTGCGCCTTTTCCTGAAGCTCCTCGTTGGTCGCGTGAAGCTCTTCCTGCTTGGTGGTGAGCTCGGTCTGGCGCGCCTGCAACTCCTGGGTAAGCAGCTGTGACTGCTTCAGCAGGCCCTCGGTGCGCATGGTCGCTGCAATCGTGTTGAGCACGATTCCGATCGATTCCATCAGCTGGTCGAGGAAGCTTTGGTGGGTCTCGTTGAACTCGTTGAAGGACGCAAGCTCGATGACCGCGGTCACTTCGTCCTCGAACAGGGCCGGCAGGATGTTGACGTTGGCCGGGTTGGCGCTGCCCAGGCCCGATCCGATGCGGATGAAATCGGGTGGAACGTCCTTGAGCAGGATCGGCCGCTTGTCGGCCGCCGCCTGGCCGACGAGACCTTCGCGAAGCTTGAACTCCTTCTTCATCTCCTCGGCGCTCTCCGCGCCGTAGCTGGCGACCAACTCAAGGGTCGTGTCCTCTTCCTCGCGCTTGGTCACGTAGAAGACGCCATATTGGGCGTTCACCAGAGGCGCGAGCTCGGACATGATCAGGTTCGACACGGTCGCAAGGTCGCGCTCGCCCTGGAGCATCCGGGAGAAGCGGGCGAGGTTGGTCTTGAGCCAGTCCTGCTCCGCATTCTTGAGCGTCTGCTCCTTGAGGTTGCGGATCATCTCGTTGATCGTGTCCTTGAGCGCCGCCATTTCGCCCGACGCCTCGACGGCGATCGACCGGGTGAGGTCGCCCTTGGTCACCGCGGTCGCCACCTCGGCGATCGACCGCACCTGGTTGGTCAGGTTGGCGGCGAGCTGGTTGACGTTGTCGGTAAGGTCGCGCCACAGGCCGGCTGCGCCCGGAACGCGCGCCTGGCCGCCGAGCTTGCCCTCGATTCCGACTTCGCGCGCCATGTTCGTCACCTGGTCGCCGAAGGTCGACAGAGTCTCGATCATGAAGTTGATGGTTTCCGCCAGCGCCGCGATCTCGCCCTTGGCGTCGACGGTGAGCTTGCGCTTGAGATTGCCCTGGGCGACCGCGGTGACCACTTCGGCGATTCCGCGGACCTGATTGGTCAGGTTGGTCGCCATCAGGTTGACGTTGTCGGTAAGGTCCTTCCACGTGCCGCCGACTCCGGGCACCTGCGCCTGGCCGCCGAGCTTGCCTTCGGTGCCGACCTCGCGGGCGACTCGAGTGACTTCGGAGGCGAAGGCGTTGAGCTGGTCGACCATCGTGTTGATGGTGTCCTTGAGCTGAAGGATCTCGCCCTTCACGTCGACCGTGATCTTCTTCGACAGGTCGCCCTTGGCCACCGCGGTCGTGACGTCGGCGATGTTGCGCACCTGGCCGGTGAGGTTGTCGGCCATCAGATTGACGTTGTCGGTAAGGTCGGCCCAGGTGCCGGCGACCCCGCGCACCTGCGCCTGGCCGCCGAGCTTGCCCTCGGTTCCCACTTCGCGGGCAACGCGGGTCACTTCGGACGCGAAGGAATTGAGCTGGTCGACCATCGTGTTGATCGTGTTCTTGAGCTCGAGGATCTCGCCCTTCACGTCGACCGTGATCTTCTTCGACAGATCGCCGAGCGCCACCGCGGTGGTCACCTCGGCGATGTTGCGGACCTGTCCCGTGAGGTTGGCCGCCATCGCGTTCACATTGTCGGTGAGGTCCTTCCACGTGCCGCCGACTCCGGGCACTTGCGCCTGTCCGCCAAGCTTGCCCTCGGTGCCGACCTCGCGCGCCACTCGGGTCACTTCCGAAGCGAAGCCGTTGAGCTGGTCGACCATGGTGTTGATCGTGTTCTTCAGCTCGAGGATCTCGCCCTTCACGTCGACCGTGATCTTCTTGGAAAGGTCGCCCTTGGCCACCGCGGTGGTCACTTCGGCGATGTTGCGGACCTGGCCGGTGAGGTTGCCGGCCATCAGGTTGACGCTGTCGGTGAGGTCGGCCCAGGTTCCGGCGACTCCTTCCACCTGCGCCTGGCCGCCGAGCTCGCCTTCCGAGCCCACTTCGCGCGCGACCCGGGTGACTTCCGATGCGAACGAGTTGAGCTGGTCGACCATGGTGTTGATCGTGTTCTTGAGCTCGAGGATCTCGCCGCGGACATCGACCGTGATCTTCTTCGACAGGTCGCCCTTGGCCACCGCGGTGGTCACTTCGGCGATGTTGCGCACCTGGCCGGTGAGGTTGCCGGCCATCAGGTTGACGCTGTCGGTGAGGTCGGCCCAGGTTCCGGCGACTCCCTCCACCTGCGCCTGGCCGCCGAGCTTGCCTTCCGAGCCCACCTCGCGGGCGACGCGAGTCACTTCCGATGCGAAGGCGTTGAGCTGGTCGACCATCGTGTTGATCGTGTTCTTCAGCTCGAGGATCTCGCCTTTCACTTCGACGGTGATCTTCTTCGACAGGTCGCCCTTGGCCACCGCGGTCGTCACGTCGGCGATGTTGCGCACCTGGCCGGTGAGGTTCTCCGCCATCAGATTGACGTTGTCGGTAAGGTCGGCCCAGGTGCCGGCGACGCCGGGAACCTGCGCCTGTCCGCCGAGCTTGCCCTCGGTTCCGACCTCGCGGGCAACGCGGGTCACTTCCGACGCGAAGCCGTTGAGCTGGTCGACCATCGTGTTGATCGTGTTCTTCAACTGAAGGATCTCGCCCTTCACGTCGACGGTGATCTTCTTGGAAAGGTCGCCCCGAGCGACGGCGGTCGTCACGTCGGCGATATTGCGCACCTGGCCGGTGAGGTTCTCCGCCATCAGATTGACGTTGTCGGTAAGATCCTTCCAGGTGCCGCCCACTCCGGGCACCTGCGCCTGCCCGCCGAGCTTGCCCTCGGTTCCGACCTCGCGGGCAACGCGAGTCACTTCCGAGGCGAAGCCGTTGAGCTGGTCGACCATCGTGTTGATCGTGTTCTTGAGCTCGAGGATCTCGCCCTTCACGTCGACCGTGATTTTCTTGGAAAGGTCGCCCTTGGCCACCGCGGTCGTCACTTCGGCGATGTTGCGCACCTGGCCGGTGAGGTTGGTCGCCATGGCGTTCACATTGTCGGTGAGGTCCTTCCAGGTGCCGGCGACCCCCTTCACCTTCGCCTGCCCGCCGAGCTTGCCTTCGGTGCCGACCTCGCGCGCGACCCGGGTCACCTCGGACGCGAAGCTGCCGAGCTGCTCGACCATGGTGTTGACGACCTTGCCGATTCGCAGGAATTCGCCCCTGAGCGGCCGGCCGTCGATCTCGACTGTCATCGATTGGGAAAGGTCGCCCTTGGCGACGGCGCCGATCACCCGGGCCACCTCGGCGGTCGGCTGGACCATGTCCTCGATCAGCTCGTTGACCGACCGGAGAGCGGTTTCCCAACCGCCCGAAGCGTTCTTCACCCGGCCGCGCTGGGTGATCTTCCCTTCCTTGCCGACGACCTGCGACAAGCGCTGGAATTCGTCCGCCATTTCTTCGTTGAGGGAAACGACCTCGTTGAACAGGCTGGCGATTTCGCCGTCGATGCCGTCCGCATCCTCAGCAAGGCGCACCGAAAAATCGCCTCGGCGCAGAGCGCGCAGGGCGGACACGAGTTGGCGGCGATCGATAAAATCCCGCGGGGCCTGGATATTCACTCAATTCTCCGACGTCGTGGCCTCTCCCCCCGCCCGAAAAACACGCAGCCCCCCGACTGCAGCGATTCCACTATACCAGTCGATTTGATTTATGCTTGCTGAAAATTCGCGGATATCTGTGGGCAACTCGGGCCCTCGGGTTGCCAAGGCCGCGCCTGTCACTCTAGGGACCCCCGCGATGTCCGCGCGAAGCCGCCGATCCTCGCGATGACCTCGCAAGAGGAGCTTTCGACCTTCATCGAATCGAGCTTTCGCTCGGTCTGGTCGCTCGAGCTGTTGCTGCTTCTCAAGCGCGAGGAGCGGCACTGGTCGCTTGACGATCTGGTGACGACTCTCAGGGCCAGCGACCTGGTCGTGTCGCAGGCGCTTGAATCCTTGATCGCCGCCGGCCTTGCTACGGTCGACAAGGATGGCGCAGCCTACGCTCCGGTATCGGAGCGCGTTTCGAGCCTCGTCGACCAGTCGGAAAGGCTTTACGCAACCAAGCCGGACGCCGTACGCAGGACCATCGTTTCGGCGGCCTCGAGCGGATTGACGGCATTTTCCGACGCGTTCCGGTTGCGGAAGGATTGAGTATGCAGACGTTCCTTCCCTCCGCTGTCTACATCCTCTGCTTCCTGACGAGCAGCGCCTGCGCGCTGCTGCTTGGCCGGAGCTATCGCCAGTCGGGCGCGCGGCTGCTGCTGTGGAGCACCCTGTGTTTTGCATTCCTCGCCGCCAATCACCTGCTGCTGGTCATCGACTTGCTGGTCTATCCCGACATCGACCTGAGGCTCGGCAGGCTCCTCCTGTCCTCGGCAGCGGTAGGCATTTTGATATTCGGCTTCGTCTGGGATCTGGACAAGGACTGAGGCGATGGTGCTTTACGACTTCCTTTCCGGCGCGGTGACACTCGGCTTCCTGGTCATCAGCCTGTTCTTCCTGCGTTTCTGGCGGCGCACTCGCGACGAGCTCTTCGTCTTTTTCTCGGCCGCCTTCTGCCTTCTGGCGATCGCCCAGGCGAGCCTGGCTCTCGCCGCCATCCCGGTCGAGGAACGAAGCTGGGTCTATATCCTGCGGCTCGCGGCCTTCGTCCTGATCCTGTTCGCCATCTTCCGGAAGAACCGCGCCTCGGCCTGACGGCAATTGCCGCCAGCTTATAGATCGCGAAGCGCCTGCGCCGGGCGAACCGCGAGCAACGGCAGCGAGCCGACGAGGGCGATTGCGAGCGTCAGACCGGCGCCGCCAAGCAGGGTAGCGAGGATCGCCGCCCAGTCGGGCCGCCAGGCGACATCGAAAATCCGGACGATCACATACCAGCCGCCGGCAAGGCCGAGCGCCAGCGAGACGCTGGCAACGACCAGGGCCAGCAGGCCATATTCCAGCGTCTGGGCGGTGAGGATCTGGCCTCGCGTCGCTCCGAGCGTCTTGAGGATGACGCTGTCGTAGCTGCGCGCCTGGCGCGAAGCGGCGATTGCCCCGATCAGCACGGCGATCCCGGCGAGGATGGCGATTCCGGCGGCGAACAGGATCGCCGCCGCCATCTGGTCGAGAATGGTCGTGACCTGCGCGATGATGTCGCCGACATCGATGATCGAGACCGAAGGGAAGGCGGCAAGCAGAGCGCTCGAGACGGCCGGCTCGGAGTCGCGGTCCATCCTGATGGTGGCGGCAAGGCTGTGCGGCGCCGCCTCGAGAGTCGATGGCGGGAAGACCATGATGTAGTTGAAGCCCATCGTGTCCCACTGGATTTCGCGAAGCGAGGCGATGCGCGCCTCGATCTCGCGCCCGAGAAGGTTGACGGCGATGGTGTCGCCGATGCCGATGCCGAGCACTCGGGCCACCTCGCGGTCGATCGAGACCAGCGGCGGGCCGGCGTAATCGGCCGGCCACCATGATCCGGCGACGACCTCGCTTCCTTCCGGCACGTGCGGACTGTAGGTCAGGCCGCGCTCGCCGCGAAGGAACCAGGCTCCGCTCGGAAGCTCCTCGAGGTCCGCGACCCGCTGCCCGCCGAAAGCCGTGATCGTGCCGCGCAGCGCCGGGACGATGTTGATCTCGGCTCCGGGCGACTGGGCGCGAACGACCGCGGTGAATTGCGCCTGCTGTTCCGAGGGAATGTCGAGCACGAACTGGTTGGGCGCCCGCTCGGGGACCGTCTGGTCGATCTCGGCGGCAAGGCTGGTCTGGACCGCCGCGAGCGTTACGAACAAGGTCAGGGCCAGCCCCAGGGCGATCACCAGAGCGATAGTCTGCGCCCCCGGGCGATGGAGGCCCGAAAGCGCCAGCCGAAGAAGCGGCCGGCGGGGCGCGGGCAGCGCCCGCGCGGCTTGGCGGACGCCCCAGCCGATCAGCGCCAGAATCAGGAAAACCGCGGCGGTCGATCCGATCACTCCGGCGGCGAACAGCGGCTCATCCGAGGTGCCGAGCGCAAGGGCGACGATCGCCGCCCCGGCCGCGGCGACGAGCAGGACCATTCGCCGGTCGAGCGGCCCCTGGTCCGACAGGTCCTTCCGGAACAGGCTTGCGACCGGCTGCCTTCGCGCCCGGGCCAGTGGCGGCAGGATGAACAGAAGCGCCATCAGCATGGCATAAGCGGCGCTCACGGCCAGCGGCGCCGGGTGCAGGCGAAGTCCCGGCTGGACCGGGAGCAGGTCCCCTGCGGCGGCGATCGCCGCGGCCGGAAGCAGCGCGCCGACGATCAGCCCGGCGCCGGTGGCAAGCAGGCAGACCATTCCAATCTGCAGGAAATAGACTCGGCCGATGTCCGCCGAGGTGCCGCCGAGCATCTTCATCGTCGCGATCCCGCCGCGTTTCTGGCGAAGGTAGGACGCCACCCCATTGTCGACGCCGATCCCGGCGATGACCAGCGCGGCAAGCCCGATCAGGGTGAGGAACTGGCCCATGCGGTCGAAGAAGCGGCTTGCGCCGGGAGCGGCGCGGTCGCGGTCGCGAAAATCCCAGCCGGCATCGGGAAAGCGCGACTTGAGGCTTTCGACAATCGCTCGCGGCGACGATCCCGAAGGAAGCCGCAGCCGATATTTGGTCGTGTACAGGCTGCCCGGCTGGACCAGGCCGGTGCGATCGAGGCCGGCCATCGATATGATCGCCACTGGCCCCAGGGTGAAGCCTTCGCCGACCCGGTCCGGCTCGAGGCTGATGATCCCCGCCACCTCGAACTCGGCCTCGCCGATCAGGAGGGCGTCGCCGCGCGCTGCTCCGAGCCGGTCCGCCAGCTCCGGGGCGATGAAAATGCCGTCTGCCGGCGGCACCCGGGCGGCCGATCCGTCGACTTCGAGCTGGCCATATAAGGGGTAGGCGCCATCGACCCCCTTGAGTTCGATGAGCACGGCAGCGGAATCGGGCCCGGGCCGGCGCGCCATCGCCCGCATCCGGATGGTTTCGCTAAGCCGGCCGGCGTCGCCAAGCACCTGGAGTTCCTCGGCGGTCGCCCGGCGCTGGGTCATGCTTGCCTGCACGTCGCCGCCCAGGAGGACAGCGCCCCGCGCGGCGATCTCGCTTGAAATGGCTGCGCTCAGGCTGCCGATCGTCGCAAGGGCCGCGACCCCGAGGAATATGCACAGGAAGAGCAGACGAAGCCCGCGCAGGCTTCGGTGGAGATCGCGCCGAGCCACGTCCAGGGCGAAGCGCCATCCGGTCGCTTTCATGCAAGGCGATCCGACACGATCAGCCCGTCGCGCATCTCGAGGATCCGGCTGCAGCGCTCGGCCAGCTTGGGATCGTGGGTGATGATGACCAGGGTCGCGCCGGTCGCGTCCTTCCGGGCGAACAGCAGGTCGATGACCGCCGCTCCGGTCTCGCCGTCCAGGTTGCCGGTCGGCTCGTCGGCAAAGACGATGTCGGGCCCCGGCGCGATGGCTCGGGCGATCGCGACGCGCTGCTGCTCGCCGCCCGAAAGCTGCACCGGATAATGGTCGAGGCGATGGCCGAGGCCGACCGCCTCGAGCTCGCCCTTGGCGCGGTCGAATGCGTCTTCGGCTCCGGCGAGCTCGAGGGGCATGGCGACATTTTCGAGCGCGGTCATGGTCGGAAGCAGATGGAACGACTGGAGGACGATCCCGATCTTGCCGCGCCGGGCGCGGGCGAGAGCATCCTCGTCGAGCTCGCCGAAGGATGTGCCGGCGACGTTGACGTCGCCCCCAGTCGTTCGTTCGAGCCCGGCGAGCACCGCCATCAAGGAGGATTTGCCCGATCCCGATGGGCCGAGGATAGCGACGCTTTCGCCCTTTCGGATTTCCACGCTGATTCCGCGCAGCACGTCCGTGCGAGCGCTGCCCTTGCCGAAGGACAGGGTGACATCGCTGGCGCTGATGACAATATCCCTGGCAATGACCGAATGCATGAATGGAGACCCCCGCAGGTGATGATGCTTCCGCGATATGTGGCGCTGCTGCTGGCGGTTCAATTGGCTGCTGCCTGCGCAGTCGAGAATGACGTCGGCGCGGCTACCGCCAACCGGCAGGATGACGCCGCCTCGCCGGCCGCTGCCGCGACCGCGGCGCAGCAGGACCGCAGACTGGTCCTGGCCTTCGGCGACAGCCTCTATGCCGGCTACTCGCTCGACCAGGGGCAAAGCTTTCCGGCAATGCTCGAGCGGATGCTGGACGAGCGCGGCGTTCCGGTCGAGGTCGTCAACGCCGGCGTGTCGGGCGACACCACGGCCGGCGGGCTGAGGCGCATTGCGTTCACGCTCGACGGACTCGACCGAAAGCCGGACCTGGCGATCGTCGGGCTCGGCGCCAACGACATGCTGCGCGGGCTCGACCCAGCGGAAACAAGGCGCAACCTTGCCGCCATCCTCGATGAGCTGAAGCGGCGGGAAATCCCGGTGATGCTGACCGGGATGATGGCGTCGCGGAGCCTTGGAGCCGACTATGTCCGCCGCTTCGAGGCGATTTATCCCGACCTCGCGCGCGACTATGGCGCCGAGCTCGACCCCTTCTTCATGGACAATGTCATTACCGACCGCTCGCTGCTGCTTGCGGACGGGCTGCACCCTAATGCGGAGGGGATAAGGGTCATCGCCCGGAGGCTCGCGCCCAAGGTTGCGCAGCTTCTGGAGGATCGTTCTTCGAAGGCGCAATGAAAAGGGCCGGCGCGATGGCCGGCCCTCTAAACCGCTCAGCGCTTAGGAAGCGGCTTCCATGCCATGCTTGAGCTGGCTCGCCTGGTCGTGGCCGCGCCGGATCGACTCGAAGCATTCCTGGATGAGGTCGCGGCTGTCGGGCCCGAGCCGGTCGTCGCCGAGCGCCTCCTCATATTTGTCCTTGATATAATCCTCGCCGCGCTCGACTTCGTCGATCACGGCCTTGTCGCCCGCGCCAAGCGCGTCCTTCAGATCCTCCCAGCGGCGATGCAGTCCGGCGATCAAAGAGCCGTCGTCGTTGGGCGTTCCGCCGAGCTGGCGCACCTTTTCCTGAAGGCGATCGACGATCTGCCGACGCTCCTGGGCGAAGTCGCGGAACATCTGCGTGAACCGCGGCGATTCGGCGTCCTCGGCCGAACGCTCGAAGCCGTTGGCGCTGTCAATGGTCGTGGTGATAAGGCTGTTCAGTACCGAAATATCATGGTCCCGGTCGGTCATTGTCTGCTCCTGGGTTAAGCTGTTGCCCAACGAACGACTTGTCCCGGCAAAGGTTCACGGTTCCGGCCCGCCGCTCCAACGCTTGACCCGGTGCAACCTTTTTCAGGCGGGTGCGATTAGTCTTCCAAGGGCGTTCGAAAAAATTGGGGAGGCGCATGCACTCAGCGACCGCTTGGGCTCCTTATTGCGGTGCGGCGCCTCTTCCCGGGGAACTTCTGGCGCGCTGGAATTTCGACCCGTTGCTCATTGCCGCGCTCGCCGTCGCGACTTTCGCCTGGGCGCAGCTCCGGAAGCCGAGCGGAAGCGGCCGAACCTCCCTTCTTGCCGCGCTCGCCGTGCTTCTGATCGCCTTCGTCTCGCCACTTTGCGCGCTGAGCTCGGCGCTCTTCTCGGCCCGGACCGTCCATCACCTGCTGCTCGTCGCCGTGGCAGCGCCTTTGCTGGCGCTGGCATGGGGCGGCTCTGGCCGGCGAATTCCGCTCGGCCCGGCGGCGGCGCTGCATTTCCTCATCTTCTGGCTGTGGCACGCGCCCTTGCTCTACGGCTGGGCGCTGGCGAGCGACTCCGCTTATTGGCTGATGCAGGCGAGCCTGCTCGGCTCGGCCGCCGTTTTCTGGGCAGCAGCGCTGGGCAGCGGCGCCAGGACGCCGTCCGTGGCCATCGCCTTCATCGCCGCAATCGCCCAGATGGGCCTGCTTGGAGCGCTTCTGACCTTCGCTCCAGCGCCGCTCTACGCCCCGCATTTCGCGACGACCGGCGCCTGGGGGCTTGGCGCGCTTGAGGATCAGCAGCTCGCCGGGCTGATCATGTGGGTCGGAAGCCTGCCCATCTACCTCGCCGCCGCCATGGCCGTGCTCTCCAGGCGGCTGAGATTCGAGGCCGGCGAGGCTGCGGCTTGATGCTGTGGCTGAAGTTCCTCCACACGGCCGCGCTCTCCGTCTGGGTGGCCGGGCTGCTTTACCTGCCCGCCATGCTCTGGGCCCACCACCGGGTCGAGGACCGGCAGGATTTCGCCCGGATCCGGATGGGCAGCCGCTTCGTCTACATGGGACTGGTATCGCCCGCCGCCTTCATCGCCATCGGCGCCGGCGCGGCCTTGCTGCTGGTTTCGGACGCGCTCCATCCGTGGATGTTCGTCAAGCTGATGGCGGTCGGAGTGCTGGTCATCGCCCACATGCAATATGGTCATATCCTGGCCCATCTTGCCGACGAGGAGGCAAAGGCGCCGACGGTGCGGGTGATCTTCGTCGCCGGTGCGGTCGTCGCGTCGGCCGTGCTGGCGCTGTGGCTGGTGCTCGCCAAGCCCGACGTGCCTACCGACTTCCTTCCTCGCTGGGCGCTCGAGCCGGGCCTCCTGCAACGCCAGGAAGCGCCGGAGGCGGCTCCTCCTCCGGCTCCGGCTTTTCCTCGGCCCCGATCATGACTCCCATCTGATGCTCGAACACCAACTTGCCCCCCTGCCAGCCGGCAAGGCCGACGAACAACAGGCCGCCGAGCGACAGGATGACGCCCCACGGCAGGATCGCCGCCTGCGGGTCGAACAGGCGCAGGCCCCAGTTCGCTCCGATGGTGGCCAGAAGCATCATCGCCGCGACCGCATGGGTCCAGCTTTCGGGCCGTCGGCGGATGCCTTCGGCGGCGAGCAGCTCGGCCGTCCCGGCGAGCGCCGCGAGCACGCCCATGGCGAAGCCCCAGCCGCTGGTCCACAGCCCGACCCGGGCGAAGAAGGGGTCGGCGGTCAGCCACCAGAAGATGTCGGCGCCCAACGTGCCGACCACCAGGGCGATCGGGAAGGTCACAAGCATCGCGTGGATCGGGTGGCCGGCAAGGGCGATCTTGGAGCCGAGGTCGGCGTGAAAGGCTTCGTCATGCTTTGCCATGACGGGGCAACGCGGAGGGCGAAGGCGGGTTGCGCCTTTCTCGCATGTCTCGCCCCGCCGGGCTGCGCCGGGGAGTTCTCGATCCTCCAGCCCGAAGGCCCGGCCGCTGCGCGGGTCGCCGACCTGTGGTGGGTGATGCTTGCCGGCGCATTGCTCATTCTCGCCGGCGTGACGGCCGCCGCGATCTACCCATTCAAGCGCGATCGCCGCGGCCGCGACGTCTCGGACCGGACCATGCTGGTCGGCTGGGGGCTGGTCTTCCCCTTCGTCACCTTGTCGCTGCTGATGGGCTGGGCCTTCCTTCGCGGCGAGCAGCTTCTCGCCCGGCCCGACCCCGGAATCCTCACCGTCCGGGTCCACGCCCTCCAGTGGGCGTGGCACGCCAGCTATCCCGGCGGCGAGCGGACGGTGAACGCAATTCACGTTCCCGCCGGCGTGCCCTTCCATGTCGAAGTGACCAGCGGCGATGTCATCCACAGCTTCTGGGTGCCGCGCCTCGGCGGCAAGATCGACGCCATTCCCGGTAAGGTGAACCGGATCGCGCTCCAGGCCGACCGGCCGGGCCTCTATCGCGGGCTGTGCGCCGAATATTGCGGGCTCGGCCATGCCCACATGCTGCTCGAGCTTCATGCCCATCCCGCCGATGCCTATGGCGCCGCCCTTGCTCGGGCGGCCGCGCAACCGCCCCCCGATGAGATGCCGGAAGTGCTCAAGGCCCGCCGCCCCGCGGCCGATGACCTGATCCGCGGCTGGGCCGACTATCTGCTCGAATGGGTCGGGCTGCGATGAGCCAGGACAGCCACGCCGGCCGCGCCCGCGAGGCGCTTCGTCTACACCACGATCTCGAGCCGCTGTGGGAAGCGCCGCGCACCCGCTTCGGTTTCCTCGCCGCGACCAACCACAGCACGGTCGGCCTGCGCTTCATCGCCACCGCGATCGTCTTCTTCTTCATCGGCGGCATATTGGCGATGGTCATCCGCGCCCAGCTGGCCGGCGCCAACACCCAATTCCTCTCCGAACACGCTTATTCGCAGGCTTTCACCATGCATGGCACGGTGATGATGTTCCTGTTCGCCATTCCCCTGATCGAGGGGCTGGCGCTCTACATGCTGCCAAAGATGCTCGGGTCGCGCGACCTCGCCTTCCCGCGCCTGTCGGCCTTTGGCTACTGGTGCTTCCTGTTCGGTGGTACGATGCTGATCCTGGCGATGCTCGCCGGCGTGGCTCCCGACAGCGGCTGGTTCATGTACACGCCCTTGTCGTCGAAGCCCTTCTCGCCGGGGATCAACTCCGACGTCTGGCTGCTCGGGGTCACCTTCGTCGAAGTGTCGGCCATCTGCGCTGCAGTCGAGTTCATGGCGACCGTTCTCAAGGTGCGCGCGGCCGGCATGTCGCTCGGCAAGATGCCTTTGCTCTGCTGGTATTTGTGGGTCACCTCGGCGATGATGCTGGTCGGCTTCCCGCCGCTCATCCTCGGCTCGATCCTGCTCGAGATCGAGCGGGCGTTCGGCTGGGCCTTCTTCGATCCGCTGCGGGGCGGCGACCCCTTGCTGTGGCAGCATCTGTTCTGGCTGTTCGGCCATCCGGAAGTCTACATCATCTTCCTTCCGGCGGCGGGCATCGTCTCGACCGTTCTCCCAGTCTTCGCCGGTCGTCCGATCGTCGGCTACACATGGATCGTCGCCGCCCTCATCGCCCAGGCGTTCATCAGCTTCGGCCTGTGGGTCCACCACATGTTCACCACCGGCATCCCGCATCTCAGCCTCGCCTTTTTCTCGGCCGCGAGCCTGCTCGTCGTCATTCCGACCTCGGTTCAGATTTTCGCCTGGATCGCGACCCTTCTGAAAGGGTGGCCGAAGCTCGATCTGCCGATGCTGTGGGTGCTCGGCTTTTTCTTCATCTTCACCGCCGGCGGGCTGACCGGGGTGATGGTCGCGGTCGTGCCATTCGACTGGCAAGTGCACGACACCCATTTCGTCGTCGCCCACCTCCATTACGTCCTGGTCGGCGGGTTCGTCTTTCCGATGATGGCCGGCATCTATTACTGGCTTCCGCAGGTGACCGGGCGCCGCTCCGACAAGGGGCTTGGCAAGCTCGCCTTCTGGCTGATCTTCATCGGCTTCAACGTCACCTTCTTCATCATGCACCTGACGGGGCTGCTCGGCATGCCGCGCCGGGTCTACACCTATCCCGAAGGGGTCGGCTGGGAACTGCCCAACCTCGTCTCCTCGATCGGCGGCTTCGTCCTTGCCTTCGGCTTTGCCCTGGCGGTGATCGACATCGCCGTTCAGTGGCGCTTCGCCGCTCACACGGCTCGCAATCCGTGGAAGGCGGGGACTCTCGAATGGGCGATGGGAACGCCGGTTCCTCCCTATAATCTGGCAAGCCTGCCCAGGGTCGACAGCCGCGAGCCATTGGCCGACGATCCGCAGCTTCCGGCGTCCCTCGCGGCCGGCGACGGATATCTCCCCGGCCGGCGCAACGACTGGCGCGAAACCATCGGAGTCGACGGAGTGACCGGCCGGCCCGAGCAGCTGATCCTGCTCCCCGGGCCAAGCTATGTGCCCCTGTGGACGGCGGTCGCCGCGGCCGGCTTCTTCCTCTCCTTCCTGTTCAGCTTCTACGCCGGGGCCGCGCTCTCGGCGGCGCTTGTGCTCGCGCTGGCGCTGACCTGGCTGTGGAACAGCGGCCTCAAGGCCGATTCCGAGCCGATCGACGTCGGGCAGGGAATCAAGCTCATGCCGCACCCCGGCTCGCCGCAGGCGCCCGGCTGGTGGGGGATGATCTTCACCCTGGTCGCCAACGGCGCCTTCTTCGCCTCGCTGGTCTTCGGTTATCTCTTCCTGTGGACCATCGCGCCCAACTGGCCGCCGCCGCAATGGATTGATCCCGATCCCCTGCTTCCGCTCGCCGCAGCCGCGGCGCTGGCGGGCGGATCTTGGCTGGCGTGGAGGGCGCGCGCCGCCAATCGGGCTGGCGCGGCCGGCAAACGGCAGATGGCGCTGCTCCTCGCCGCCGCCGCCGGCGTCGCCGCGTCGCTCGCGCTGATCGCCGTGCCCCTGCTCCTCGCCCCATCGCCGGTCGAGCATGCCTATGGGTCCGCCATCGCCATGCTTTCCGGCTATGCGGCCTTGCACGCTTTCCTTTCGGCGGTCGCCTGCGGCTTTGCCTGGGCGCGCGGCAACATGGGCTATGTCTCGCCGCTGCGCAGTCTCGACGTGCGCAATGCCGAGCTGCTCTGGCACTATACCGCGGCGACCGGCCTGGTGATCCTCGTCCTCGTCCACCTTCTGCCGCTGGCGGCCGCGCGATGACCGGCCCGCGAACCAACATCGAGGCTCTTGGCCTCGTCGCCGGCTTTGGCCTGTGGAGCCTGGCGTTCGTCGCCTTGTACGCGGTCCACGGCTACGCCTGCGGCTCCGGGGCACCGCCGGGGGATCCGACCGCCCGGGCCGCGATGGTCGCCTTGTTCGCCGCATTCCTTGTCGCGCACGGCTGGCTGGCGTGGTGGTTTGCCCGGCGCTGGAAGCAAAGCGGTGAGGGGCCGGTTCGGTTCATCCGCCTCGCCTCGCTGGTTCTGGCCATCGCCGCCGCCGGAACGACCATCTGGACCGGTTTGCCCGTCCTGACGCTCTCCATCTGCGCTTGACCGCACTTGCCGGAACGCCTCGGGTCCGGAGCCGTTGGCTTGGTGGACAGGCGCGTCTTGGACGCATTTTTCACGACACCATTGCACCGAAGGAATTAGCCATGAAGCTCAAGCCACTTTCCGACCAGACGATCGTCATCACGGGGGGCTCATCGGGCATCGGGCTGGCCACCGCGAAAATGGCCGCCGAGCGCGGCGCCAATGTCGTCATCCTCTCGCGCGACCGCGACGGCATGCGGGATATCTGCGAAGAGATCCGCGCCGAAGGCGGAACCGCGGATTTCGTCGTCGCCGATGTCGGCGAGCGCGATCAGGTCCGCAAGGCGCTGCAGCAGGTCATCAGCAAGCACGGCGGGTTCGACACCATCTTCAACTGCGCCGGAGTCGGCGCTTATGCCCGCCTCGAGGAAATGACCGACGAGGATCATCAGCAGATCTTCCGGACCAACTATTTCGGGGTCGTCTATTGCTCGCTCGAGGCGCTGAAGCACCTCAAGACAAAGGGCGGGACGATCATCAACCAGGGGTCGATCGCCTCCGACATGCCGGTCCCGATCCTCGGCGCCTACTCGGCCAGCAAGCATGCGGTGAAGGGCTTCACCGATTCGCTCCGCCAGGAACTGATCGAGCAGGGCGCACCGGTCCATGTGACCTTGATCAAGCCCGCCGGGATCCACACCCCCTTCGGCCAGCATGCGAAAAATTACATGGATGACGCGGCGGTCGTCCCGCCGCCGGTCTACGCGCCGGAGGTTTGCGCCGACGCAGTGCTTCGAGCGGCCGAAAACCCGATCCGCGAAGTCATCATCGGCGGCTCGGGCCGGGGCATGACCTGGATGCAGAAATTCCTGCCCAACATCGCCGACCAGATCTTCTCGCGCGCCTTCCCGA
>Ga0247719_1000756_pt1 | contig 16817 bp, 16 predicted proteins | sample 41E_DmetaG_FD_189046 | JGI IMG/M metagenome (GOLD analysis project Ga0247719, IMG submission 189046) | Soil microbial communities from hillslope of Landscape Evolution Observatory, University of Arizona, Oracle, AZ, United States - 4-1-E_D | ecosystem: Engineered > Artificial ecosystem >...
GTCCGAGCACCTCGCCAAGCTTGGTGTAAGCTCGCGTCAGGGCCAGGCCGTCGACCTTGCGTCGGGCGGCGAGGGCGGCAAGGCCGAAAATGCCGTCGAGCTCGAACAGTCGGACGAGTCCGCGAACCACTTCTTCACTCGCCCCCAAGGCAATCAATCGGTCGCGGCGCACCGCCGCCTCGTTGCGAACTTCAGCTCGGATGAGCTTGGTCGCCGCCGCCGCGATCTTGCGAACACCGGGCTCGAGCAGCTTGCACAAGCTACCGATGCTCGATTCGCTGCCCATCGCGCGAAGCAGGTCCGACAAATGCGCGCGAACGCTCTGGGCGGCGATCGAAAGCAATTCGATCCGGACCGCCTCGGGCAGCGACGCCGACTCGATCCCGGCCCAAAGCTTGTCGAGGTCGAGCAGCTGCTCGACGACGACGAAGGCCGTGATCACCTGTCTCAGCGATGCGCCTTCCTCTTCCGTCATGTCGAGCGCGACGCTCGGCCCGAGCCGGTTGACGATCCGGTTGGCGACCTTGGTCGCAAGGATCTGGTGGCGAAGCCGGTGGGCGCGAATCGCCTCGGCATGAGCCCGGCGCATCGGCTTGGGGAAGGCGGCGAATAGCTGCGGCTCAAGCATCTTCTCATCGGCGAGCGCGAGCTTTTCAGCCGAGTCCTGAAGCGCCAGCTTGGACATCGACAGTAGAACAGCCAGTTCCGGCCGGGTCAGGCCGCGGTTTTGCTGAACGCGCCGGAGCAGTTCTTCGCTCTCGGCCAGTCCTTCGACCTTGCGGTCGAGCCGTCCGGAAGCCTCGAGCAGCTCGATGGTCCGGACATGACTTGGCAATGCCCGAGGCCCGCCGCCCTCGGCAATCGACAAAGCAAGGCTCTGCAGGCGGTTGTTCTCAAGCACCAGCTCGGCGACCTCCTCGGTCATCCTGGCGAGCAGGGCATTGCGTTTGGGCAGGCTCAGGCGCCCTTCATTCATCTCCCGGTTGAGCGGGATCTTGATATTGACCTCATTGTCGGAGCAGTCGACGCCCGCGCTATTGTCGATGAAGTCCGTGTTGATCCGGCCCCCGGCTTCGGCAAATTCGATCCGCCCCGCCTGAGTGATCGCCAGGTTCGCGCCCTCGCCGATCACCTTGGCGCGCAAATCGGCTCCGTCTGCTCTAAGCATATCGTTGGCCGGGTCGCCGACATCGGCGTGGGACTGGGTCGATGCCTTTATGTATGTGCCGATGCCGCCGAACCACAAAAGATCGACCGGGCTTTTCAGAATCGCGTTGATCAGGCTCGCCGGGTCGACGGTTTCCGTCTCGATGCCGAGCGCTTCACGGGCCTCCTTCGACAGAGCGATCGATTTCTGGGTTCGGGGAAAGATTCCTCCGCCTTTTGAAAGCAACTTGCGGTCGTAATCGTCCCAGGTCGACCGCGGCAGATCGAACAGCCGCTGGCGCTCCGTCCAGCTTTTGGCCGGATCGGGATCGGGGTCGATGAAGATGTGGCGGTGGTCGAAGGCCGCGACCAGCTTGATCGCCTTCGACAGGAGCATGCCGTTGCCGAACACATCGCCGGACATGTCGCCGCAGCCGGCGACCGTGACCGGGTCGCTCTGGACGTCGATTCCCATCTCGAGGAAGTGGCGCTGCACGGAAATCCACCCGCCGCGGGCAGTGATCCCCATCGCCTTGTGATCGTATCCGTTAGACCCGCCGCTGGCGAAGGCATCGCCAAGCCAGAAGCCGCGCTCCAGCGCGATGGCATTGGCGACGTCGGAGAAGGTCGCGGTGCCCTTGTCGGCTGCAACGACGAAATAGGGGTCCTCGCCGTCATGGATGACGACTTTTTCCGGGTGGATCACTTTGTCGTCGACTATATTGTCGGTGATCGACAGCAGGGAGCGAATGAATATCCGATAGCTTTCGGTGCCTTCGGCCAGCCAGGCGTCGCGGTAATTCGCCGGCGGCAGCTGCTTGGGATAGAATCCGCCCTTGGCTCCGGTCGGGACGATGACCGCATTCTTGACCAGCTGCGCCTTCATCAGGCCGAGGATCTCGGTTCTAAAATCGTCGCGCCGGTCGGACCAGCGCAGGCCGCCGCGGGCGACCGGCCCGCCGCGCAGGTGGATTCCCTCGACCCGGGGCGAATAGACCCAGATTTCCCGCCAGGGGATGGGCGCGGGCAATCCCGGAACCATGCTGGAATCGATCTTGAAGGCGAGCGCTTCGTCGGCGGCGGGCGAAAAGGCATTGGTTCGGACGATCGCCTCGACCACCGCGCGGAGCTTGCGAAGGATTCGGTCGTCGTCGATCGAGCGCACGTCGCGCAGGGCATCGTCGAACTCTCCGCGCAGCCGATCGACCTCGCGCGGCCGACGGCGGCCGGCGGCGGGATCGTGGAGCGCGGTGAACAGGCCGACCAGCGCCTTGGTTGCCTTGGGCGCCCGGCGAAGGGCGTCGACAACGGTGACCAGCCCGAAGCTGCTCCCGGTCTGGCGCAGGTAACGGAACCAGGAGCGAAGCCAGACGACCGGCTCGGTGTCGAGGCCGGCGAACAGGACCAGCTGGTTGAATTCATCATCCTCGGCCGCTCCCGAAAGGACGCAGGCGATCGCGCGCTCGATCGTCTCCGACCGTTCGAGGATATCGTCGACCCTGCCCTCTGGCGGCAGCTCGAGGCGAAAATCGTGGATGTAGCCGAGCACTCCGTCGCCAAGTTTGTGCGGCACTTCCTCGAGCACTCGGAAGCCGAAATTCTCGAGAACCGGGACCGCCTCTGACAAGGGGATCAGATCGCCGCGGCGGTAGGTCTTGAGGTGCAACTGCCCCGGCGCGTCGTCGCTGTTGCGAAACAATCGCACGGCCCGTTCATCGGTCGTGCGCAGATTCTTCAGCCGAAGGATGTCCTCTGCCGCTTCGTCGTGGCCAGTGCGCCAGCGGTAGCTTTCGGGAAAGCCTCCGGCGTAACCGAGCGTTAGTCGGGTCGCGCGGCCGGGACCAACCCGCTCGATCAGTGCTTCCTCAACTCCCGGCGTCCAGCCGCGGACCATTGCGTTCAGGCGTCGGTCGAGCGCCTTGACATCGGGCAGCCGTGCATCCGGGTCGCTGTATTGGGTATAGCGAATGAGGGCGAGATCACCCTCGCCGAGCTCGACCGACCAGTTGGTGATCTCGCGGTTCGCCATGTCCTCGAGCATTGCTCCGATGTCGCGCCGGCGCTGCGTGGTGAGGTCGTCGCGCGGAAGCCAGACGAAGGTGAACAAATGGCCCTTGAGGATGCTTCGCACCTGGAGCAGCGCTGGCCGTGGCCGATCGGCAAGCGACATGGCCTTCGCAACCAGCTCGCGCACCGAATCGAAGCTGAGGTTGATCAGCAGGTCGCGGGGGAGCGAGGCAACGGCATGACGAAGCGCTTTGCCGCTATGACCCTTGGGGTCGAAGCCGAAATAGTCATCTAGTTGTTTCAGGCGGCGGCGAAGGACCGGAACTTCCTCGGCCGGAAGGATCAGGGCCTGGCTGGTCCACAGCCCGGCGTGGACTCCTATGCCGGTGATTGCGCCATTTTCGCGCAGCGGGACGACGACCAGATCGAGCGGGACGCGGCGGTGGACCGTCGACTTGCGCTCGGCCTTGGCCATCAGCGGCACTTCGCCGCCTTGCTCGAAGTAGCGCATCGCGCCGATGCAGCCACCGTCGTCCGTCGGAGCGCCGGGAATGCTGAACAGGCCGAGCGCGTCCGAGGGTTGCCGGCCGGGCCGTTCCACCTGATAGCCGAGCAGGGTCATCGCGCCGTCGGCAAACCACTCGAGCAAGGCTGAGCCTTCGGCATCCTCGATCTGGTCGGCATCCTGACGCATCCGCTCCTGGAGCGCGCGCCAGTCGCGGACGGAAGCACGGACGTCTTCAAGTACCGCCTTGAGATCGGTCGCCAGCTCGCGCCGAATGCGCGCGTCGGCCCGGTCGAGCTCGATGTACATCAGGGATTCCTGGCGGTTCGCGTCGCCGCACAGCGGCTCGAGTGACTTCAGCCGGCCCTTTTCGTCGCGCTCGACGCACACCACCGGGTGAAGCAGGCGATGGATCGTCAGATGCCGGGCGGCGAGCGCGTTGGCGACCGAATCGACCAGGAAGGGCATGTCGTCATTGGCGATCGCGATCCGCATCCGCCGCTGCCCGGCCTCGCCGCCGGTTGATTCGACGCAGACCTCGGCTTCGCCGCGCTTGCGCCGCGCTGCGACCCTGGCGAGGAATTCGGCGGCATCCCGCTCGACATGACGGGACAGACCTTCGACCTCGCCGGGAAGGGCGTTGCGGGTGAGCGCCTTGCGCAGGGACTCGACCAAGGGCTTGGCCAGGCGCGTATGGGCCGTCATCGAATGCTGGGGCTCCGCGAGAAAAGCGTCGGGCGCGGCCTATAGCCCCGCCGCCGCAAGCGCGACAACCCCGCCAGCGTTATGGATCAGCCGGCGGCGCGGCGGATTGCGCGCTCGACCATCGCCGGGTCGTCGATCACCGCCACGGCCTCCTGGCCGCCGTCGCCCGAGCGGCGGGTCAGGACCAGGCTGAATTCCTCGTCGCTGTTTATTTCATCGAGCGCGATCGTCGGTGCAGAGCGAAGCTGCGCCCGGGCCGAATCGGTCCGGCTATCAGGCCGGGCCTCGGGACGCCTCGCCTGGCGCTCGGCTGCTACCAGCGCTTTGAGGCCGCCGGGGGTCTTGTCGATCAAATCGAGGAAGCCGCCGAGCGCAACCTCCTGCCGTTGAGCGTAGGACAAGGCGGCGGCGAACTCGGTCAGCCGGGTCTTGTCATAATCGATCCCGAAGACGAGCTTGACGATCGGGGTCATCGGCGCCCTCGCTTGCGCCTTGACGCCCGATTCCTCGAGCAGCTCGGCATAGTCCTCGGGCATGCGCTGGCTGGCCACCGCGAAGTCATAGGCGAGCGACAGCGCCCGGTAGAGCGCCTGACGCGTTCGCCCGTCGGCGGCCTTGGCGGCCTCGGCGGTTTCGCGGGCGGCCCACAGGCGGTCGGCGAGTCCGGCGTCCTCGCCAAGAGCGATTTCCTGCGCTTCCTCCTCGCCATCGACATCTGCCAGCGGGCCGTCCTCCCAGGAAAAATGGACCGGCGGCTGCGCGTCCGCGCCCTCGGGGGCTGTCGGCTCCGGATGCAAAGTGGCGGCGGCCTCCGGTTCCGACAGTCCGCTGCTCAATTCTTCATCGGCAACGTCCACTGCGTCGGGCTGCGCCGGCTCTGCGGCTTCAGGCTCAGTCTGTCGCTCGACGGCCTCGTCGCCGACCCTCTTCCAGTTGATCACTCCGTAGATGAAGTCGATCGTGTCCCCGTCGGACGAAAAGGGCATCAGGATTCCGCGGTAGCAGATGTTGTCGCCGCGCTGATTGACATATTCCGCCTCGAAGCCGATCGGCGCCCGGTTGGCGATGATCTGCAGATAATGGTCGGTCAGCCGTGACAGCAGCGATCGGCTTGGAACGTCGGCGATTGCCCGAATGTCGTCGGACAGCCCGCATTCTTCGCGGATCGCGGCGCCGATGTAAGGGGTGGCCGGGTTGTCGCGTCCCGACGTGAAGTCGAGAAGGACGCTGTTGTCGGCAAAACTCTTGAGATCGCCAGGCTCGAGATCCTCGATCGACGGATAGTCGCGCCCGTCGAGCAGCGACACCCAGTAATTATAGGCGCGGACATGCATCCGCCTCTCGTCGGTACCGATCGCCGCGGCGACGTCGGACGAAACCGCCGTCTCGCTCGCGCTTGAAGGCTCGAAATCGCTGGGAAAATCGCGATAGCCGTCCATTTGCCGAAGCCCCCACTTCTCCAGTCGGGAAATGGAATGACCGACAAGCTTTACCAAAGCGTTAACCCTACCCATTTAGGTAGGGGGCCGGCCGTGCCCTTGCTTGCCCGTGACGGCGCTGATAGGGGCCCGGCTTCCGTGCAGCGGCGCCGCTTTAGCTCAGCTGGTAGAGCACATCATTCGTAATGATGGGGTCGTGGGTTCGAGTCCCTCAAGCGGCACCACCCTCGCGCGCAGGCCATCCGGGGGGCGGCCGAGCATGAGGATCACGCAATCATGACCAACCGGCCTTTCGAAACCATCACCATCGTCGGCGCCGGCGCAATCGGCGGCTGGATCGCGGCGCGGATCGGGCTTGCCGGTCTCAGCGTGAACATGCTTGCCCGCGGCGGCACGCTCGAAGCGATCCGGACCGGCGGGCTGCGGATCAGCGACGGGGGGATGACCGCGACTGCTCCGGTCAAGGCGAGCGCCGCCGCCGAGGAGCTCGGGCCGCAGGAGCTGGTCGTCATCGCCGTCAAGGCGCCGGCGCTGGCCGATGCCGCCGAGGCGGCACGGCCGCTGATCGGCCCGGGCACGATCATCCTTCCGATGCTCAACGGAATCCCCTGGTGGTTCCTTCCCGGTGAGCGGCTTCATTCGGTCGATCCCGGCGGCCGAATCGCCCAGGCATTGCCGCTCAATCAGCTGCTGGGCTGCGTCGTCCATGCCTCGTGCAGCCGCCCGGCGCCGAACCACATCGTGGTGCATCATGCCGACAAGCTGATCGCCGGAGAGCCGGCCGGCGGGCCGAGCGACCGCGTCGAGCGGGTTCGCGCGCTGTTCGATGACTCCGGCATCCGCTGCGAGGCGAGCTGCGATATCCGTCAGGCGATCTGGTACAAATTGTGGGGCAATGCGACGATCAACCCGCTCTCGGCACTGACCCGGGCCAGCGCCGACCGTCTGATCGGCGATCCGCAGATCCGCTCGATGATGCTTGAAGCCATGGCCGAACTCGCCGCAGTCGGCGAGGCGATCGGCTGTCCGATCGCGCAGAGCGGGGCGGACCGGATGGCGGTGACGGCCCGGCTCGGAGCGTTCAAGACCTCGATGCTTCAGGATGTCGAGGCCGGGCGGCCGATAGAGCTGGAGGCATTGCTCGGATCGCCGATCGAAATCGCCCGCCGTTCGGGCATTTCGACTCCGCGGCTCGACCTGCTCTATGCGATGACCAGGCAACTGGCAGAGGCGCTCCGCCTGGGTTGATCACCGCTCCTTCGGGATGATGCTGATGCCGCTGTCGGTCTCCAGCACCGCATGCTTGATCTGGCTCAAATTTTCGAGGCCCTGGCGCTGCCTCGCCGCCACCAGAATCTCTTCCTCGCCGATCCGCGACCGCTCGAGCGCTCGTCGGTCGATCTTGCCGTCGCGGACCAGCACGGTCGGAACGCCTTCGAGCAATCGGCCAGCCGCGGGCCACCATCTCATCACGTGGGAAAGGAAGATATCGAGCCCGATCAGGGTGACGATCAGCACTATGGCATTGCTAATCGAATAATCCTCGCCGAGCAGGGCTTGCTGGGTCGTCTCGGCAATGATCAGCAGGAGCACGAAATCGAACGGAGTGATCTCGGCGAGAGTCCGGCGGCCCGACGCCCGCAGGATGAGCATCAAGAAGAAATAGATTCCGGCCCCGCGAATCACGGTTTCCATTGTCGAGCTCCTACGGAAGGATGATGAGACTCATTTCGACGGGGGCGGCCTCCCCGACCCGCGCGGTGACCGTCCGCGAAAAAGCGAACCGGCTCGCCTTGATGTGGAACACGATCAGCGGCTGCCCACCGCCTCCGCTGACGTTGAAGGCGAAGCGATGACCCTGGCCGCTCGCTTCCATTCGAGACGGCTCGGGCTCGACCGATTCGATGCTGAACAGCTCGACGAATGGCTGCGACAGCTCGATTTGAACCTCGCCTGAGGCATTGGCCGGCAGCCGCACCGAAAGCTGGTCGGCCGACTGCCAGCGGGTAATCCGAGGATATTCGATGGTTGCTCCCGTGCTTTTCACGCTTGCTGTCGCCAGTGGACCGCCCTTGCCCGTCGCTCCCAACATTGCCAACACGACCAGAAGCGCCATCGCCGCCCAGGCGAACCGCTGGGCGGTCCATAGCGTCTCCTGCCAGTGGCGGTCCTCATTGACCTGGAGTCCGCGCGCCTGCGCCTGTTTCTCGGCCATGCGGCGCCCAAACGAGAGTCGCCGCCGCTATGTTCCTGCGGCGGCCGGGCTATCGCTCGACGACCGCCGGCACGACCCGCCCGATGCATTCGCCGAAGCCGATGCGAACCGCGCCTTCCGCCTTGCACCAGGCGCGCAAGGTCACTTCGTCACCGTCCTCGAGGAAGCTGCGAGATTCGCCGCTGGCCAGTTCGACAGGCTGCTTGCCCCCGCGGCTGATTTCGAGCAGCGAGCCGAGGCCTGAGTCGTTGTCGATGGACAGGGTGCCGGTGCCGATCAGGTCGCCCGGCTGCAGATTGCAGCCGTTCGAGCTGTGGTGAGTGACGATCTGGGCCGCGCTCCAGTACATTGCCGATTCGGCGCTTCCGCGCGACAGGACGTGGGGCGTCATTCCCTCCGCGCGCATCCTCTCGGTCGTCAACGTGACCTCGAGCTGGATTCCGAGCGCGCCTGTCTGGCAGTCCGACTCGTCGCGAAGATAGGGCAGGGGTTGGGGATCGCCCTCCGGCCTCGGGGCCATGGGTTTACGGAACGGGAGCAGCGCCTCGGCGGTGATTAGCCAGGGGCTGATGCTGGTCAGGAAGCTTTTGGCGAGGAACGGGCCGAGCGGCTGATATTCCCAGGCCTGGAGGTCGCGCGCCGACCAGTCGTTCAACAGGCAATAGCCGGCAATGTGATCGGTGGCCTCGCCGATCGGGATTGGCTCGCCGAGCGCATTGCCGCGGCCGACCCACAGGCCGAGCTCGAGTTCATAATCGAGGCGTCGGCTCGGGCCAAAATCGGGTGCGTCCGAATCCGGCGGCTTGCGCTGGCCGCTGGGCCGGACCACTGGCTCGGCCGACGCCCGAACCGAGCTTGCCCGGCCGTGGTAGCCGATTGGCACATGCTTGTAGTTGGGAAGCAAGGGATTGTCCGGTCGGAATTGCCTGCCGACATTGGTCGCGTGATGGATGCCGACGTAAAAGTCGGTGTAGTCGCCGATCAGGCATGGCAGGTGCATGTGCACCTCGCTCTGGCCGATCAAATGGACTTCCAGGTCGTCACGGTAACGCTCGTTGGCGAGCATGTCCGAAAGACGCAGGCGAAGCTCGCGATGAGCCAAGGGGCCGCGGGACAGCCAGGCGTTGAGAACCGGCTGCTTGAAGTCGTCCAGCCAGCCCTCGTCGAGCAGACCCCCTTCGGCGAGTGCCGGCAGGTCGAGGATATAGTCGCCGATGGCGATGCCCGGCCGTCGGCGGCCTTTGGCCTCGGAAAAGATCCCGATCGGCAAATTCTGGATCGGAAAGTCGCTGCCCGGTTGTGCTCCGCTTACCCAGCTTGTTCGCGACGCGTCGTGCGTTTCGTCGAGGCCGGTCACGGAAGTTCCGCCTTCGGAAATCCGGCCCAGGCCTGGTCGTAATCGCTCTGCGCCCGATCGAGCGCGAAATGGCTCGGCCGGTAAGGCCAGCAAGTCTCGACCATGAACGCGAGCGTGCCTTCGATCTTGTGCGGTTTCAATTGCGCCTCGCTCGCCTTGCTCCAGCTGTCGAGGTCTGGACCGTGGCCGCTCATCAGATTGTGCAGGCTGAGGCCGCCGGGGGCAAAGCCGTCGGCCTTGGCGTCATATTCGCCTTGGATGAGGCCCATCGCCTCGCTCATCACGTTGCGATGGAACCAGGGGGGCCGGAAAGTGTCCTCGGCGACCATCCAGCGCGGCGGGAAGACGACGAAGTCGGCATTGGCCCGTCCGGGGACGTTGCTCGGGCTGGTCAGGACGGTGAAAATCGACGGGTCCGGATGGTCGAAACTGACCGTGCCAAGCGTATTGAATCGTGTCAGGTCGTAGCGCCAGGGGGCATAATTGCCGTGCCAGGCGACGACATCGAGCGGCGAATGGTCGAGGCTCGTTCGCCAGAGCGAGCCGAGATATTTCTGGATGACCTCGGTCTCGTCATCGCGATCCTCGAACCAGGCGGTCGGCGTTTCGAAGTCGCGTGGGTTGGCGAGCCCGTTGGCGCCGATCGGTCCGAGGTCGGGCAAGCGGAACGGAAGGCCGTAATTCTCGGCGACATAGCCGCGCGCCGGCCCTTCGGTCAGCACCACTCGAAACTTGATTCCCCGCGGCACCAGCGCGATCGACCCGGGAGCGACAGCGATCCGGCCGAGCTCTGTGTTGAGCTCCAGCGCTCCCTGCTGGGGGACGATCAGGAGCTCGCCGTCGGCGTCGGCGAATACCCGCTCCATCGACTTGTCAGCGCGGTAAAGGTGCACCGAGCAGCCTTCGAGATCCTCCGGCCGGCGGGCGCCAAGCATGGTGACCATTCCGTCGACGAAATCCTTGCCCTCGGGCAGGTCCGGCGGCGGGTCCCAGCGCAGCCGGTTGGGCGCCAGCGGCGAGTCGGGCCCAGGTGACCCGAACAGGGCGGCGCCGTCGTAAGCTTCGAACGGCCGATGATCGGCGGTCGGCCGCATCCGGTAGAGCCAGCTTCGCCGATTCTCGTGACGCGGCGCGGTGAAGGCGCTGCCCGACACTTGTTCGGTATAAAGCCCGAAGGCCGGCCGTTGCGGCGAGTTGCGTCCTTTCGGAAGCGCGCCCTCGACCGCCTCGCTTTCGAAATGGCCGCCGAAGCCGGACAGGTAGCGCAGGGCGTCCCGATTGCTCATCGCCGCGGCGTTAATAGGTCGGAAGGCGAAACTCAAACGGGCGCGCCTTCCGAAATCGGAGGGCGCGCCCGTCGCGCGGGGACTCGCCTACCCGCGCGGTCTGGAATTCGAATGCGTCAATTCTGATTGACGTTCACATCCACCTGTTCGGGAATATTGATGTCGGTGCCGGTGTCGGCGCCGCCGAAGCCGAGCTGGTCGCGGAACAGGAACAGAAGCACCAGAACGACGATGATCAGAAGGACGACGGCGAGCACTCCGCCGCCGCCTCCGCGATCGGTTTCGACAACGGTCGTGCGCTCGGTCTCGCGGTTGCGATCGGGGTCTACCATTTCCTTGCCTCCCTGTTGGGCTGTTATCTTGGCGAAACGAACGAACCTTCGAACCACCGGTTCCGCCGATTCGCCAGCCGGAACCTTTGGCCGCTCAAAGGCGCTTGACCGGCCGAGGACATGAGGGAGGAATGATGACCCGCCGCTTCGCCTTGCTTGCCGCCGCCGCGGCGGCCACCACCGCGCTCGCCGCCGCCTGCGGTTCGCCGCCCACCAAGGAGGAGGCGGAGCTCGAGCAGCGCGCCACCCATCCCGAGGTGCTGGCCGGAACCGCCACCGACCAATCCGCGCCGCCGGGCGCCGACCAGGCCGGGACCAACGGCGCCGGCGGACCGGTCAGCGACCAGGGCAGCGCCCAGGGCGACACCACGGGAACGCGCTAGCCATCGTCCCCTTGCGCCTCGATCCCGACCGGGTCGAGCTCGCGGAACGCAAAACGGCCGCGGATCCGCCGGTTGAAATGCACGCCCTTGGCGAAGGCGGAGGCAAGCGCCTCGGCCTCGTCTTCGGGCACCTCGAGGTAGCGATAGCGCCGGCCGGTGGTGAACTCGACGGTCAGTTCCCGCCTGGCGGGCGCATAGGCGAAGCGGCGGATGACGGTCGAGGGCATGAGGCGGCAACGCACGAAGGCGCGCATTTTCGCCCTTGCGGGCAGCGCTCGGCGGGCCAAGACAGGCGCGATGGACAGCGATCAGCCCGGCGAGTCGCGACCGCGCAAATGGGCGCGGATCGACGGCTATCTGCTCGGCCTCGCCCGCCGGCGGCGATCGCGGCCGCATTCGCTCAACTCGCTGAGGCCGCGCACCCAGCCCGAGAACCCGCGGCTGATGCTGAGCACGCTTCCGATCTTCGGCCTGATCCTCGCCCTCGCGCTCCTCGCCATCGCCATCGCGGTCGTCGCCTGGCCGGGAAGCGAGCGGCCGCGGGCCGAACGCCAGGAGCCGAAGGCCGTGCTCGGAACCGCGCCGCCCGGCTGGCTCGAGCGGTCGAAGCAGGACCGTCGCTAGCGCTAGCGGCGGCCGCACCCGAATCAGTTGTGCGCGTGGCCGTGCACGTGGCCATGGGCATGGGCCTGGGCGGCGGCTTCGATCTGCGCCCGGGTGAGGCTGGTCACCAGCCCCTTGCCGCCGCGGTAGAGCGCCGCGAGCGGAACGTGGAAGGCGCGATTGCCCTCGATCACCATGACCATGTCGCCGTGCACGGAATGGACGGTTCCGACCCGATTGCCGCGACCGTCGCGGACTTCGGCGCCGGCGCGAAGGTCGGCGCTGGTGGCGAGCCGAAGGTCCTTGCCGACGGTCCGGTTGACCGTCCGGTCGAGGGCATTGACCGTCCGGTCAAGCGTTCCGGTGACTCCCTCGACCGCGGCTCCGGGATTGACCCCTACCCCGACGCGGGCTCCGGATTCGGCCTGTCCGCCGAGCCCGACATTGACCTGGGCGAGCGCCGGCGAAGCGGCGAGGGCCGCGCCGAGGGCGAGGAAAGAAAGGGAATGACGCATGACATTTTGCTCCCGCTTGGAAATTTGCAGTGCATGGATAACGAGCCGCGGGCGGCGCCTGCTCCATGAACCGCAAACTACAGGCCGTTCATCCCCGGTTGCCTCGCCGGCGACGGTAACCGGCTCGTAACCGTGGCGGCGTAGACATTGGCGGGTGAGCAAGCCGCTGAACCCCGGCCGAAAGGCCGTCGAGCTGAACCCGCCGGCGCGGCCGTCGCGAATCCGGCGCGATCCTCCGGCGCGCCCGGTGGAAAAGGTGATCAACCCCTATCCGACCGAGCGCGAGGCGTGGGTGGTGGTGATCGGCGTGCTGTCCTTCGCGCTGGCGATCGCCATCATCATCATCGGCTTTAGCGACTATACCAGCAAGTGAGGGCGGCCGAGGCGCGGCGAAGGGCCCGGAACGGCCGCCGCCAATCGCCGGATTTGTAGGATAGGCGAAACCGGACTCAGCAGGATTTGGGCCGAAGGCAAGTTGACACGGTTGACATTGCGGCAAGCGTTTTTGGAATCCTATTCTGGAAGCGAACAGGATTGGCGGCGAACGGGGTGACGGAGCGGCCACTAGACCGCCGCGGCAAACAGGTCGGAGCGCCAGCGGGCGAGATCGCCCTCGCCGCGCGGCGATTGCAGGTAGCGGGTCCAGGCAGCCGATTCGCTCGCCACGATCCCCAGCTCCCAGACGCAATAGGTTGGACGAAAGCTGCCCGCTTCGGGCGGATAGGCCGGCTGGAAGGGCGCGAAAGCGTCCATGCCTTCGTCGACATACCAGACCGCTTCCCACGCTTCATTGGCTCCGCGCCAGACGGTGACCAGCAGGAAATGGAAACTTTCGCCGCAGCGGTGGACGATTGCGAACCCCTGATCGTCGTCGGCCCGGCCGGCGCTCGAAAATTCATCCTCGAGCAGGCGCCGGGCGGCCGCCGCGACATTTTCGGGGACCGGCCGGTCGCCGGGCGCGAGATGGTAAAGCTTCAACGTGCGCGCGCCGCCGGCAAGCGTTCCGAGTGGCGTCGCCTGCTTGGCATAATGGCGATAGCCGGCCGGAACCTGGTGCGAAATCGTCAAGGCGTGCCCCCATGTCTGTTCCCGCTATGTTCTAGCATTTGAGCGGCCCGGGCGCCAGCCCTGCGCGGTCGCCGCCAGGCGGGGGTGGCGGTCATCGGCGTCCTGTCCTTCGCGCTGGCCATCGCCATGATCATCAGCGGCTTTAGCGACTGTGCCTGAGCGTCCTTTGCCGGACCGGCCGGCGTGCGAATGTTCCCGAAGTTCACGGTGACGGGGCCGAACTGCCCTAATCGGAAATCGTGTCGCCGAGCGATTCGAGAAGCGCCGGGAAGCGGGCGACCGCTTCCGCCTGCGGATCGGAGTCGCCGCGCTGCTCCCAAGGCAATGCAAAGCGCTTCGGGTCGAGCCGGGCGAGCAGCCAGGTCAGCAATTTGTCGCTCGGCAGCCGCCGCTCGGCGACCAGTTCGCCATCGCTAAAGACCTGTTCGACCCGGCCGTTGATCGCCCGATCGAAGACGATCGCCGAAAGGCGCCCGACGGCGAGCTGGAGCGCGATGTCCCAGGCGGCGGCGAAGGCGGGCGAGCGGGTGCGCAATTTATAGGCCGAGCGCGCCGACAGGCGGGCGGCCGAGCTGGCGAGATGGACAGAGCCGGTCTCGGCCAGTGTGGCGAGGAAATAGCGCTGGCGCTCGGCGCTCCATCCGGCGAGCCGGTTGCGGCTCTCGGGCAAGGCGATTCCGTCGAACGGGGTCGGATCGCCGGCTGCCTCGCCGCCGGGGGACGCGTCGTCGGCGAGCAGGTCGGTCGGCCAGGCAATGTCCTGGTCCTCCGCCGGAACCAGCGACAGCCGCGGGCCGCCGCTTTCGCCGGCGGCGTCGGCAACGGCGCCGAACTTGTCCGTCGACGCGCTCCAATTTTCGAATTCCTCGACCGTGACTTCCCTCGCCTGCTTGCGCGCCATCGAACCTGATCCTCATGAAATGATTCGCGCATTGTGAACCAAATAGGTGCGTGTAGGAAAGCAAAAAATCGCTTAGCGCAGGTGAGCGAATGTCTGAGCACTTTCGCGCGGAGACGCGGAGACGCGGAGTGCTCCTGCGAAGGCAGGAGCCTAGCCCGGCGAAGCCGTTAGAGCGCTGCGCGCGTCTGGACCCCTGCCTTCGCAGGGGAACAGGCGTCAGTCTTGCGGTTCAGGTGCGAGCTCGACTTCGACCAAGTGCGTTTCGCCGTTGCATTTGTGACAATGCGCATAGTCGAACGCGCAGCGCAGCACCCATTGCTGGGTGCGCGTGTCCCAATCGGCCCAGGCATCGCGGCTGACATCGTCCGAGCCGCAGGTGCCGCAGACCATCGCGTAGCGCTTGTGGTCGGCTGGCATTGCGATAGTTTGCCAATGAGCGGGAGGAGATCCAAGGGATGACGGGAGGGACTGGTCCGAAGTGGTGGAGGAAGCGGTGCGGCGGCATGTCGCCAGCATGATCATCATTGTCCCGTTCGGCGACATCATGGGCCAGCGAGGGCCGGGCAATATAAGCTGGGCAACGAAGAGATTCTAAGCAGGCTTATTCCACCGTCGAATTTCGTTGCAGAGCAACGACAGCCTCGTGTTGAGATCGAGAGTATCGAGGTCGGCCACCTCCATTACATCAACCGCGAGCTCAGCGAGTTTCACCTTATCTGAAATCTTAAGAGCTTCGGCAACGGACTCGAACTTGCCGGGCGCGCGACGATTTGCAGCAATCTTCTTAGTAAGGCGATCGGAAAGATAGTTCTCGATCTCCCTACCTTCAGTAATCCATATCAGGCCACCTGCGCTCTTTGCTTCTTCGAGCACCCGCTTTTTGGTGTCGTTTATCTGGGAACGGAATCTTCCAGAAGGAAGTTTACGCCGATCACTGTCCATGATCAGGGCAAGATTCCTATTCATGCGCAGTAGGTGAATGAAATCTCCACGTCCGGAGGGCGCAGCAACGCTCAGGTGAGATAGAAGCCGACCGCCGTAAAACATGATTGTGTAATGCTGACCTTCGACCAATTCGCCGTCGGTCAAGAGGTCGATCCACCTACGCAGATAAATGCGTTCTGTCGGACCTTCCACCCAAATGACACCATTGGCCTGAAGGATTTCTGATGCCCTGACGTCTAGATCGTCGAGTAGGCGACGTGTTGCTCCGTATTCTTTAACTGCAGTAATAATTGCACCATCACTGCCGCGCACGACGTGAAAAAGCGATGTTCCTTCTCGTCTACTTGCCCAATCGATAGCGGGCGGAGAATGAGTGGTCACTATTAGGTTGCAGTCGCGATCTCGCGCCGCGCTATCTAGGTATTCTAGCAACCGTCTCAGCAAAGCTGGGTGTAGGTTGTTCTCTGGCTCTTCAACAAAGAATATCGCTGTCGAGATGTCTGTCTTGCGATCAATTATCGGATTCAACCGTAGTGCTGCCAGCATAATGAAGATCGATTTCAAACTGCTGCCAGACTGCGATAGCCGAACCGCGCCACCGCCCTTGCTGACAAGAAATATTTCCCACTGACCACTCTGGTCCTGACGACACAAGATGCGTTCAAATGCAGCGTCTTGTTCAAAGACCCAATTCAGATCTTGCAGTAGCCCAACCTCCACTTCGTCCATAGGGAGAGACGAGTCATACAAGAACGCCCTGACAAGATTGGTAAGACCTTCACCGCCGGGCTTCACAGGCTGAGGTCCGCCAGCGGATTCGGGAATTACATCCCTCTCCGCTGAGATGCCGAAAACGCTGATCTTCGGAACAGGAACGGCCTTTAGCAGTTCGGCGAGAATCTGATTTTGCCCGTTCGCTGAGACGCCGGTAAGGCTGGGCTGCACCACCCATTTCTGCCGCCGCTGCGAATCAAGTTCCTGCTGGACAATTGCGCCAATGAGGTTTTTTCCGAACGCCCAGTGATTGCCGGAAATTGGCCCGCCAGACGTGCTTTCGTGAAATACTCTCCGAAGTTCTGGTTCCTGTAGCGCTTGCCTCAGATGGATTCGCGCGTTCTTTCCATGCCGGTGCCACTCGGGATTGAACGATTCGTTTGGATCAACTGCAAAGCGAAGCGCATGGACTACAGCACTCTTTCCGACGTTATTACGGCCGACGATCAGTGTCGTCCGGTCAAAGGCAATCCATTCATCCGATTGGCCTGATAGGCCTTTGAAATCGAGGAATTTGAATTGATAGCCTGCCAGCGGCCCGCTCACTCAGCGGCCCCCTCTACGGACATACCAGCGGCGTGACGCGCCGGTTTATTCTGAAGCTGGTGCAGTTCCATTTGCCCCCACCCCTACGCC
>Ga0247719_1000757_pt1 | contig 16796 bp, 16 predicted proteins | sample 41E_DmetaG_FD_189046 | JGI IMG/M metagenome (GOLD analysis project Ga0247719, IMG submission 189046) | Soil microbial communities from hillslope of Landscape Evolution Observatory, University of Arizona, Oracle, AZ, United States - 4-1-E_D | ecosystem: Engineered > Artificial ecosystem >...
CGCCCGCCCGCCCCGTCGTCGAGCGCGGGCCCCGGGCGACGGCCGCGACGTGCCGGTGGCGGTGCGCGGGAGGATACTCGAACGCGCTGACGAGCCGCGAGTCCACGACGTTCCCGTCCGCGTCGATGCGGCCGCCCGGCGCAGGCCGCGGCTTGGTCTTGTCGCCGCGATACGGGGCGTCGCGTTGTTGAGATTCGCATAGGGTATCACGAGCGCGGTTATGGCCTGCCACGGGGTCGAGGATCCCATGCGTCCCGTCCTTTGGAGTCTCGTTGCGGCCGTTGCCGTCGTCGCGGCCGCCTTTCCCGCGGGTTCCGCCCACGGCGGCGAGGGGGACCCGGCCCTGGTCCTTTCGAACGTCGCGTACGCGTATCACGTCGTTTTCTGGGAGGGCTGGAGCGGCCCCACGAATCCCGAGTGCGGACAGAACGGCATCTGCTCCCCCCTGCGCCCGCACGGCGTCTTCACGTTCGACGTGCTGAACCACCTTGGCGAGAACCTCACCTCGCTCGGCGCGACCTTCACGATCCGCGCGGGCGTCTCCGCATCGCAGTCCGTGAACGGGCTCGGTCCTCTCTCGGACGACGAGACGAAGCGCTACCGGGTCGAGGCGCCCGTCTTCCCGGCGCCCCAGTTCTGTGTGTCGGTCTCGGGCAAGGGCGAATCCTCCGGCAAGACCCATTACTCGAACTCGGTCTGCGTCGTCATCTCGGGCGTCGAGATCCTTCCCTGAGGCGGCGAGGGGTCAAGTAGGATCAGCGCCGTGCCCACGCCCGGTGCAGGCATGGTCCCATCCACGTTGACTCCGGAGGCCGCCGTCGTTGGCCTCCTCGTCGCCGCCGTGAAGGCCGATGGTCAGGAGGTCCGCTCGGAGCTTCGCGAAGCAACACTCCACCTCGAGCGTCTCGAGCCCGCGATCGCGGTCGCGCCCTCTCGGGTCGCGCTCCTCGTCGCGGAGGCGGGGCGATCGATCGCCGCGCGCGGACTCGAGCCGCACGTCGTCGCGTGCGCCGCGGCCGTTCCCCCGGCGATCCGCCTGGCCGTCTTCCGCGCCGCCCTCGAGGTTGCCGCGGCCGACGGACGGGCGGCCGAGCGCGAGCGCGCGTTCCTTGCGCTCGTGGCGAAAGCGCTCGCGCTCGACGCGCGGGAAGCCGAAGCCGCGATCCGCGCGCGCCTCGGTTGAGAAGGAGGGGGCGGCCCCGCGCCGCCCCGTGAGGTCGGGGATCAGAGCTTGCCGAGGATGCGCTCCGACTGCCGCACGTCGTTCGTGCGGATGACGAGGCGCCCGTCGGGCGTCGGGAAGACGCTCTCGATGTTGAGGCCCGCGGCCGCAAGCTCCGAGGAGACGCGGCCCAGCTCGCCGGGGCGGTTGCCGAGCGGGATCGCGATGGCCTCGCTCTCGTGGGCTTCGATGCCCTGGTTGCGGAGCACCTTCACGGCCTCGCCCGTGCGGGTCGTGAGGAGGCGCAGCATGCCGAGGTGGCCCTGCGTCTCGAGCGAGAGCGCGTCGATGTTGATGCGCTCCCGGCCGAGGGCGGAGGCCGCGCGGGAGAGCTGGCCGGGCGTGTTTTCGATGGTCGCGTACACGAGCTGGACGGTCTGGATGCCTTGCATGGAGTTACACCCCAACGACGCCGAGCGGCGTCTTCGGCGCACAAGACGGGCGACCATGCAAAGCGCTTGCGCCAAGCCGAGGCAAGCGTTTTGCAGGGTGCGGGAGATGACCGCGCGTGACGCTCAGGCGTGAAGGACGCGTGACGGTCTGACCCCGCGGAGGCACTGCGCGGCGTGCGGCGCGGCGCTTTCCCCGCCCAGCGTCGACGGCCACGCGACGTGCGCGGCGTGCGGCGTCACGGCGTGGCGGAACAGCAAGCCCGCCGTCGGCGCCATCCTCCTCGACGGCGGCGGTCGAGTCCTTCTCGCGCGGCGCGCGCGCGAACCGGCGCGGGGCCTCTGGGATCTCCCGGGCGGTTTCCTCGAATGGGGCGAGGCGCCGCTTGCGGGCCTCGCGCGCGAAGTCGCGGAGGAGACGGGCCTTGCGGTGCGCGATCCCGTCCTCGTCGACGTCGCGGTGGGCGACTACGGGGACGAGCGCACGTTGAACCTCATGTACGTCGCCCGCGTCGAAGGCGAGCCGCGCGCGATGGACGACGTCGCGGCGCTCGCGTGGCATGCGCTCGACGCCCTGCCGCCGCTCGCGTTCCCGCACGAGGCGCGCGCCCTCGCGAGGGTCCGAAGCGGCGAAGCCGGAAGCCTCAACCCGCCGGGGTCGCTTCGCGCCCGCGTGGAGCGCACCGATCCGCTCAAGGTCGCCGGCCGCTACGTGAACCCCGCCTTCGCCCGGGGCGGCGGCCTCAAGGAGCCCACGTTCAGGGAATTCCTGCGCTGGCGCCGCGAGCGCCCGAAGCGCGACAAGCGGCCCGTGTCCGTTCCGCGCCGCGCCGCGGACGATCCGAAGCCCGGCGCGCCGCCCACCTCGGGCGTGCGCGCGACGTGGCTCGGCCACTCGACGGTCCTCCTCCAGCTCGACGGGAAAACGTACCTCACGGACCCCGTCCTCTCGACCCGCATCGGGGTCTTCTTCAAGCGCGCGACGCCGCCCGGCCTCGCGTTCGAGGACCTCCCGCCCGTGGACGCGCTCCTCCTGTCGCACAACCACTACGATCACCTCGACGCGCCCACCGTGAAGCGGCTTCCGCGCGAGACGCCCGTGTTCTGTCCGGAAGGCGTCGCGCGGTGGTTCCGCCGCCGCGGATTCACGCGCGTCGAGGAGCGCTCGTGGTGGGGCGCGGCCGACCTCGCGGGCCACCGGGTGACGTTCGTCCCGGCGCAGCACTTCAGCGGCCGCACGGGGTTCGACCGCGACAAGACCCTCTGGGGCGGATGGGTCGTGGAGGGCGACCGCGGTTCGAGCGCGTGGTACGCGGGCGATTCGGGATGGTTCGACGGGTTCCGCGAGATCGGCGCCGCGTTTCCCGGGCTCGACCTCGCGATCGTTCCGATCGGCGCGTACACGCCGCGCTGGTTCATGGCGCCCGTCCACGTCGACCCGCCCGAGGCGGGACGCGCGTTCCTCGACGCGGGCGCGCGCACGATGCTCCCCGTCCACTGGGGGGCGTTCCGGCTCGCGGACGAGCCGGTCGACGAGCCGCCCGTCGTGCTCGAGGCGTGGTGGCGCGCGCAGGGCCTCGACCCGGCGCGGCTCCTCAAGCCCCCGCTCGGCGTTCCCGTCGACGTCCCTCCGGCGAAGCCTATATAAGGGCCACGCGCCGTCGCGGAGTCCCGTCGAGGAGGAATTTCCACGCCCGCCAAGTCCCTCTGTCCCAACTGCGGCAAGAAGTGGCGCTCCGCCGCTCACCTCTGCTTCCCGGAAGCCGTCGCGAAGTGGACGAAGAAGAAGGAACTCCTCAACCGCTGAACGCGGTTCCGCCGCGCGGCGCGACCGCGCGGCTCCCTCGCCGGATTCCGGCGCTGTTTTCGCGCATCCACGCACCACCGCGAGGTCTAACAGCGGGCGACCTTGAGCATCGCGCGCACGCCGTTTTCGCGCGGCCGCACGTCCGCGACCGCGACGTCGCCCACGTCCCCCGCGTGCGCGAGATGCGGGCCATCGCACGCCACGACGCACCGCTCGCCGATCGCGACCAGGCGGACGGGATCGACGCCCGCGGGCAGGTCCCCGACGGGGGTCGGCGACGGCGTCTCGGCGCGCCGCGCCTCCTCGCGCGTCGCCCAGCGGGTCACGATGCGCGCCTTCGCGGCGACGGCGGCGCGGGCCTCCGAAACGGCCTCCGCGAGAAGCTTCGGCGCAGCGCCCGGCGCGACGTCGAGCACGAGCTTCGCCTGACCGCCCCCGACCACCTCGACCGGCGCCGCGAACCCGACGCCGCGCGCGGCGAGCGCGCCCGCGACGAGGTGCGCGGCCGCGTGCGCGCGCATGGCCTCGCGACGGCGCTCGACGTCGAGATGGAGCTGGGCGCGCGCGCCCGCGGGCGGCGGCGGTCCGCGGACCTCGTGGACGAGCCGACCTTCGCGCGTCTCGCGCACGGAGACGAGCTTGAGCTTGTGGCCCGCGACGACGAGGTGACCGCGGTCCGCGGGCGCGGGATGACGGTACGCGCCCGTGCCGCCGTAGAAGATCGAGCGGTCGAGAACGAGGCGCGGACCGCGGGCTTCGAGGACCGTCGCGAGGAGCGCGGCCTTCCCGCCGTCCTCGAGGTGCACGCGGAGCGTCAACGCGCCGGAAGGACGCCCCGCGCATTTCTGCGTTCTGGACCGGGACCGGGTTCGAAACGCTTATGGCGTGACCGGTCCGCTCGAAGCGGGGAGTGCCCGGATGCGCCACCTCGGCAAGCTCGCGATCTTCGTCGCGCTCGCCCTGTCCGTTCCGGCCGTCCTCCTGCCGCTTGCGACCCACGCGCCCGACCCGGCCGCCCCGCCGCCCGCCGCGCGGCCCGGCGGGGCCGCCTCGTTCTCCGGCCGGCTCGCGGTCCCGGATCCCAAAGCGACGGTGGAGGCCCTCTCCTCCGCGACGCACGTCGTGGACCTTCCGCCTTCCGCGGCCGCGCTCTCGTTCCGGCTCGCCGCGGACGCGGGCGCCAGGGTGGCGGTCGTCGTCGACGATCCGCCCGGACGCCAGGCCTTCGGCCGCGTGCTCGCGGACCGGGGCGAGGGCCGCATCGACGCGGCGCGCATCCTCGAGGGCGGGCCCGGGGGGTGGACGTTCCGGCTCCGCCTCGTGGCCGCCGAAGGGCCCGTCGCCTACAGCGTCGTCCTCGCATGGGAAGGCGCGCCCGGCGCCGTCGTCGTGCGCGCGCCCGCGCACGCAAGCCCGGTCGCGCCCGGCATCGCGGTCCCCGTCCGCGTCCGCGTCGCAAGCACGTCCGACGCGCCCGCGGGCGCGAACCTCACGGCGGACGCGCCCGAGGGCTGGCGCGCCGAGACGCCCGCCGCGACGAGGCTCGACCCGGGCGAGCGCCGCGACGTCGACGTGCTCGTCACGGCGCCCGAGGACGCGGCCGAGGGGGCCTCGGCCGAGATCGTCCTCCGCCTCGACGGTGCGGAGGCCGCGCGCTTCCGCGTCGTCCACGACGCGACCCTCGCGCGCCTGCGGGAACGTCCGCGCGCGGTCGTCGCGCTCATCGACACGGGGATCAATCCCTATCACGTCGAATTCCGCCGCGAGGGCCGCGTCCACCCGCCCTCGTCGTGGATGCCCGGCTACCCGGAATCCGCGAAGCGCCTCGACCTCGCCTTCGGAGCGGCCAACCTGCCGCTCGCGCGCGCCGCCGATGCGGAAACCTGGAACGCGACGGAGAATGACGCGCTCCACTGGGTCGCGGGCACGAACATCGTGGGTCTCGTGCATTTCGGCGGCCGCGCCCGGTTCGACGAGGACGGCCGTGGCACGGGGGCCGCGAGCGTCCTTGCCGGGGCGACCGTCGGCGCGTGCCCACGATGCGAGATCGTGATGGTGTCGGGCGATCCCCTGCGAGGCCTCCGTTGGGTGGCCGAGCAGACGTGGATCGACGCGGTCAGCGTGAGCCCCGGCGCGCTCACCGAGGTCCCGCTCTCCGCGTCGCTCTCGGACGTCGCGCGCGAGGCCGCGCGGGAAGGCAAGGCCCTGTTCGCGGCCGCGGGCGACAACCCGAGGGTCGGCGGCGTGTACGTCCCGACCTCCACGCACCTCGCGTCGATCCGGGGCCTGCCCTGGGTCGTGCGCGTCGGCGCGTGGAACGAGACGTACGGCCAGCCGGAGGCGGCTTCGGCGCAGACGGCCGAGGTGTACGCCGCGAGCTGGGCGACGGCCGCGACCTTCGACGCCTTCGACGGATACGCGCGATTCGGCCAGACCTCGGCCGCGACCCCGCAGGCCGCGGGGCGGTACGCGAACGTGCTCGTCGCCGCGCGCGAGGCCGCCCGCGACGCGACGGGCGGCGCGACGGGCGGCGTCGTCGCGCGCGGACGCGCGACCACGATGGGCCCGCTCGACGACGGGGTCCTCACGGCGGAGGAGGCGCTCGGAGCCTTCCTGCGCTCCGCCCGTCCGATGGACGTCGTCGAAAGCCATCGCCGACACGGCCACGAGCCCGGCTGGGGACCGACGATCGTCCCGGGCGCGCCCGGCGCGACGTGGCTCACGCAGGGTTACGGGCTCGTGGACCGGGAGACGGACGCCCTCGCGCAGGCCGTCGCGCGCGGTCTCGCGGTGGAGCCCCGGCGCGGCGGCGAGGACCTGTGGCGCGCGGCGGATCGGGCCGCGCGGACGGCGTACGCCGAGGGGCAGGACCGGTTCGGCCTCGATCGCGATCAGGCCGTGGCGGGCGCGGCGCGGCTCGCGCGGCCCGCGGCTTCGCCCGCGAGGTAGCCGGCGAACATCACGATGATGCCGGCAAGCTGCGCGAGCGTCCGCGCGTCCGCGATGCCGAGCGTCGAGAGCGACCCGCCGAGGAACGGGAACATCGCGCCGACGCCGATGAGGAGGAGCCCCCACGCGCGGAGCTTCCACGCGCTCCAGAGCGCGCCCGCGATGAGCGCGAGGCCGCCGAGGACGTTGAGGAGGAGCGACGCGACGCGCGCGGGTTGCGGGAAGGCGATGGCCTTCGCGCCGAGGTCCGCGTCCCATTCAGAAAGCGGTCGCGCGTCGTCGCCCGCGCCGACGACCGTCGAGGCCTCGAGGGGCACCGTGAACTGGCCGAGCGCCGCGAGAGCCGTGAGTGCGAGGAAGATCCCGATTGCGCTTCGCGTGACCGCGGGCTGTCCGACGCGCGCGAGCGTGCCGATGCCGAGAAGCCCCACGAGCGACGCCGAGACCGGGAAGTACACGCGGTAGAGCGCCACCGTCCAGCCGGACGCGATGACGGCCGCCTCGAGCACGGAGGCGAGCGCGAAGAGGGAGAGGCCGAGGCCCCACGCGAGCTGGTGGACCTTCCGCCGACGGGCATATTGGCGCCAGACGTGGGCGGCGAAGAGGCCGCTCACGAGGGCGGCAAGGAGGGGAAGGACGGGGGTCGCGGCCACGAGGCCCCATCCGGATCATCGCATATAGGATTGCCGCGCGCGTCACGGCGTCCGCGGGCGCCGGTCGGCGTCCCAGAACCACTCCACGAGGCGGTAGCCGTTCGATTCGTGCGTCACGTTCGCCGCGGGGGATTTTGGGGACCCGACCTCGAGCCGGAGCGCGGGCGCGCCCGCCGGGAACCACCAGAGCCGCGAGGACCTGTAGAGGCCCGCGCCCCGATCGGCCGGGTCGCACGCGAGCGTGTCCTCGATCGGGACGCCCGCCGCGAGGACCTCGCCCGTCGGCGTCCCGGGGGCGCGCCCGTGGGACGCGTACGTGAAGGCGACCGCGACCTCGCCGCCCGACGCTTCGAGCGGCGTCGCGCGCATCGCGAGCGGGACCGGGCGCCCCTCGAAAACGGGGCACGCGCCAAAGGTCTCCCACGCGTCGATGGCCCCGTCCTCGTCGCGGTCGCGCCAGAGCACGATCGTGGCCTCGACGGCGAGGAACGTTCCGCCGCTAAGGTCGGGGGCCGTCGCGACGGCGCCGGGCGCGGGGACCGCGGCGACGAAGCGCGCGTCGAACGCGTGGCGCGTCTCGTTCAGGTAGGCCGAGCGGCCGAGAAGGGCCTGCGACGCCCCGTTCTCCGGTTCCCACTCGTCCTCCGCTTCGGCGAAGGTCGCGGCCGCCGCCGCGCGCGCGACATCCGCGAACGGGCCCGCGACGGGCGTCGCGGCGAAGGCGCGCTCGACCCATGCGACGGCCGCGAACGAGACCGGGGGAAGCGCGCGTTCGACGGGGGCGAGCGTCGCGGCGTAGAGCGACGCGACGGGCGCGGGGGCGAGGGCCGCGTAGCGGTCGATGTCGAGGAGGCACGACGCGGGGCACGCGAGGGCGTCGTCGCCCGCGAAGCGCAGATCCGGGTTCGCGAGAACGCGGGTCTCGAGCGTCTCCGCGAGCGAGCCTGTCGCGGAGACGAAGCCGAGACCCGCGCCCTCGTAGTGGTCGCCCGCGCGACGCAGGTCGAAATCCGGCTCGTTGGGCGGGGCCTCCCGGTTCTGGGCGACCTGGGGCCGCGCGGCGGGATCGAGGTAGGCGACGAGCCGCGCGTCGATTGCGATCAGCTCCCAGTCCGCCTCGTCGATCTCGCCGTCGGCGTCGAAATCCTCCCAGGATCCGTACCAGGCGAACAGGTTTCCGTGGCCGGGCGCGACGAGAGCCGGGCTCCATCCGCCGGTCGCGCGCGATGGCGCCCACGGGTGCTCGCGTCCGAGGCCGTGGAAGGCATCGAGGACGAGCGTTTCGACGTGCGCGGGTTCGTCGAGGCCGTTTCTCTGACCGCGCGCGTTCAGCATCGCGCGCAGCGGCTCGCCGATCTCCTCGATGACGGCTCCGTGCGAGGCGGGGACGGTTGGACATGCAAACGCGATGAGGGCGAAAGCGGCGAAGGCTCGCATCGGGTGGGCGGTCGCGACGGCGTCGCATCGTCTTTCTGCCGCGACCTTGACGCCTCCGCGGCGATCTCGGGATGAACTCCTTGCGGTCGGCAGGCGTCGTGCGGTCAATGAGCCTCCGCCACCGTTTCCTTGCGCTCGTGTTCGCGATCGCCGCCGTCGCGCCCGTCGTCGCGGCGGACATCGTCGTCGTCCATCCCGTGATCCCGAAATCGGGCTCCTACCCGCCCGCGGTCTCGGCCTGGTGCTCGACCGAAGGGGAGCGCTGCCAGGTCACGCAGCGCAGCTACACGTACGCCTCGCCCTCGGCCGAATCGCGCGTGGCCTACACCGCCGTCGGACAGTACGCCTTCGACCTTCCCGGTTGGGCCGATTCCGCCTTCATGAGCCTCCAGGTTACCGCCGGAACCACGAAGCAGATCCACTGCGGGGCGACCTGCGAAGGATTCCTGCGCGAGAGCGTGAAGGTCGAGCGGGGCTCGACCGTCGTCGTGAGCGGGAACGTGTACTGGTGCGATTGGCACTGCTGGATCCGCAAGGACTACCCGTATGCGACGACGATCCGGGTGGTGTGAGCCTGCGCCCGATGCACCGCGCGCTCGCCGCGGGCGCCCTCTCCGCCGCCTCCATCCTCGCGCTCGTGCAGGTCTCGGTCGCGATCGGCCAGGGCCTCGCCTCGGGCCTCGCGGGAGGCCCCGTCGCCTGGGACGTGGCGACCCCGGGGGTCGTGGCCGCCCTCTCCGGAGGCCTCGCCGCGGGCATGGTCACGGCGGCGCGAGCGGCGCCTCGCCCCTGAGGAGCCGCGCGAGGTTGTAGCGGGCGAGCGATGTGGGCTCGATCGCGGCCTCGACGCCCGCGGCCGCGAGCGCGCCCCTGAGCGCCTGCTCCGCCCCGGGCGCGGGCCACGGCAGGACGAGGCTCGCCTCGGTCTCGACGCGGAGCGTCGCGAGCGCCCGGACCTCGCGCAGCCGGCGCACGAGTCCGGGGGTCGCGACGACGTGCGCGCGCAGGGCCGGTCCCGCGAGGGCCGCGACGGGCCCGCGGTGCGCGACCTTGCCTTTCGCGAGCACCACGACCCGGGAGGCGCACGCGACGATCTCCTCGACGTCGTGGCTCGCGAGGAGGACGCTCCCGCCGCGCTCGACGTGCTGGCGCGCGAGCGCCCAGACCGCGGGCCGCATCGCGAGGTCGAGCGCTTTCGTGGGCTCGTCGAGGACGAGCACGTCCGCGCCCGACCGGAACGCCCGCGCGAGGTCGACGCGGCGCCGCTCGCCGCCCGAGAGCGACGCGGCGCTCCGCTCGTCGTAGGCGGGCGGAAGAAGCCGCGCGAGCGCCCCGCGCGTCTCGGCCGGGAGTGCGGGGGGCGGTCGGGGAAACCACAGCTCGTGATATCGGAAAACGTCCGCGACCCGCGAGCCCGATGGGTAGGCGGGCGCTTCCTCCGCGACCAACGCGAACGTCGACCCCGGCGCGCGGCGGACCGCGCCCGCGTCGGCCGCAAGCAGGCCGGCGAGGAGGCGGATCGCGGTGGTTTTGCCGGATCCGTTGAGGCCGAGGAGTCCCACGCATTCGCCGCGCGCGAGGTCGATCGCGAAGTCGTCGAGGGCGAGGCGGGCGGCGTGGCGCCGCGCGAGGCCGCGCGCTTCGAGCATGAGGCTCATCGACGCCTCCGCCGCGCGACGAGGGCGAGGGGCAGGAGCACGGCGAGGAGGGCCGCGGGGGGGCCGATCGCGTCGGCCGCCGGCGTCGCGAGGGGTCGCGTCATCGCGAGACGCGTGTGCTCCTCGCGTCCGTCCTCGAACGCGGTCGCGACGGAGACCGCAAGGCCGAGGTCGCGGCCGAGGTGCGCGACGCGGAGGAGCGCGAACGTGACCTCCGCCTCGTAGCGGGCGCTTCCACCGCCATCCTCGACGGGCGCGAGCCGGATCTCGGTCGGCCGCACCACGAGGTCCGGCGGCGTCGCGAAGCGCACAAAGACCGGTCCCGTTCCCGCGGGCGCGTCGCCGACGAGGCGCACCGCGCGCTCGGCGCCCGCCGCGAGCGTGGTCGGCTCGCCGCGCAGGTTCTCCGCCGTCGCCCAGTGGACGAGGGGCGAGGCCGTCGGAGGGGGAGGCTGCCACGCGTCGACCATGGGCGGCAGCGTCCCGCCCGCGAGAACGGGAAGGACGAGGAGCGCGAGGGCGACGGGAGGCGCGGCCCGTCGCCACGCGCGACCCGCGCCGGGATCGAGGCCCGGGGCGCCGCCCACGCCGACGAGAAGCACCGCGAAGGCGGCGAGGAGGCCGAAGGCCGCGAGCGCCAACCGCAGGTGGAGGTCGTCGGGCGCGGCGCGGAGGCCGGCCGCGACGGCGACGATCCGTTCCGGCGTCGCCCACACGAGGGCGCCGACCGGGGCGGCGTCCGCAAGGCCTTCCGCGACGTGCGGCGCGGCGAGCGCGAGGATGCTTGCGCCGGTCGCAAGCGCCGCGCTGCCCGCGGGCGTGCGCGGCGACATCGCGGTCGCGAAGGCGAGCGCCGCGACGACGACCCACGCTCCGACGAAGAGGCTCCCGAGGGCGGTCGCGAATACGGCGTCGCGCCACCAGGCGCCCGCCTCGAGGAGGATGATGACCGCGAAGGGCGCGGCGAGCGCGAGGTACGCGGCGAGGAGGGCCAGGGGCGCGACGAGGGCGGCAACGAGGAGGCGCCGGGGCGGGGCCCCGGAGGCGAGCGCGAGCGACCAGTGGCCCTGCGCGCGGACGGTCGCGAAGTGGGCCGCGACGGGGCCGAGCAGGAGGAGCGGTCCCCACACGAAAAGGCCGACGAGCGCCCGGGCGATGGATTCGTATCCGGGGAGCGCGAGCGCCGCGAGGAATAGCCCCTGCACGACGAGCGCTCCGGCGGCGAACGGGGACGCGGCGAGGAGACGGCTCTCGGCGGCGAGGCCGCGCAGAAGGGTCGACATCGTCCCGGGGTCGCGGGACGGGTACTTGGCGTTTCTCGGCCGGCCTTGACAGCCTCAGGCGCGACGCGTCGCCACGATCTCGGCGCGCGCCTTCTTGCCGAGGAGCTCGCCCTTCGCGTAGGCGGCGTGGAAGCGCTTGGCCTCGAGCCACGGCACCTGCACGATCGCGTGGTCCTCGCGGATCCAGATGCTCCCGAGCGTGTCCTCGCGGAAGCCGCACTTCTTGTTGACGGCCTTGAAGATGTCGATCATCTTGACGCCGTCCTTCGCGCCGACCTCGACGCGGAAGGAGACCATGCCGGTCGGGTCGCTGACTTCCTTCCAGTCGATGACCTTCTGGATCTTGTCCTTCCCGCCGCCCTCGGTCTCGGGAACCTCCTCGAGCCGCAGCGTCCCGCCGGAGACGGCTTCGAGGTCGAGCCGCGCGCGGCCCTCCTCGCTCGTCACGAACGTGATCGCCTTCCCGGTGCGGCCCATGCGGCCCGTGCGGCCGATGCGGTGCACGTACCACTCGGGATCCTCCGGGATGTCGTAGTTGATGACGTGCGTGCAGTGCGACACGTCGATGCCGCGCGCGAGGACGTCGGTCGCGACGACGATCTTGACCTTGCCCTGGCGCACGTCGTCCATGACCTCGTTCCGGGTCTTCTGGCTCATGTCGCCGTGGAGGGCCTCGGACGGATAGCCGTGGCTCTTGAGGAGGCGGTTCACCTTGTCGGCCTCCATCTTCGTGCGGCAGAACACGAACGCGAGGTCGGGCTTCTCCGCTTCGAGGACGCGGTAGAGCGCCCACACCTTGTTGCGGTAGCCGACGTTGTAGTAGATCTGCTCCGTGCCCTCCACCGTGAGCTTGTCCTCGCTCACGGCGACGTTCACGGGATTGCGCATGATCTCCTGCGCGAGCGTGAGGATCGCGTTCGGCAGCGTCGCGGAGAACAGGAGGTGCTGGCAGTCGCGCGGGATGCGCGCCATGATCCACTTGATGTCGTCCACGAAGCCCATGTCGAGCATGCGGTCGGCCTCGTCGAGGACGAACATCTTGATCTCGTCGAACCGCACGTTGCCGCGGCGCATGTGGTCCATGACGCGCCCGGGCGTCCCGACCACGACCTGCGCGCCCTCGCGGAAGCCCTTGATCTGCGGCCCGAATCCGGTGCCGCCGTACACGGGCACCGCGTCGATGCCCTTGAACTGGCCGATCTCGTGGAGCTCGCCCGTCACCTGCTCGGCGAGCTCGCGCGTCGGGACGAGGATGAGCGCCTGGGGCTTGCGGCCCTTGGGGCCCATGCGCTCGACGACGGGAATGCCGAAGGCGGCGGTCTTGCCGGTGCCGGTCTGCGCCTGGCCGATCACGTCCTTGCCCGCAAGGAGCGGGGGGATGGCCTCGCGCTGGATGTCCGTCGGGGACTCGAAGCCCATCGCGGCGAGGGCGTCGAGGACCTCGCGCGAGAGCGGGAGGTCCGAGAAACGTGTGGGAGGGGTCATAGCGAAACCCTGGAGAGGAACGACGCGACTATGGAGGGTCTTCACTTATAGGTTACCCGCGACCGGCGGGCGCCCTGCGCCACGGCCCGAACGCTCTTGACCCCCGGGCGCCTTCCCGGCCGCATGGCCCGCGCCCTCGTCGTCCTCGCCTTCGCGATCCTCCTCGTCCCGGGGGCGCTCGCGGCGGTCCCGAACCAGCACCATCTCTCGATCGTGCCCGGCGGACTTGCGGTCACCTTCGCGAACGTCGGCGGCGAGCGCAACCTCGACGCGCGCGTGGAGTACGGGGCGACCGACGCGCTCGGCAAGGTCGCGGAGGCGCGCTTCGAGGCCTCGCTCCCGCCGGGCATCGCCGTCTATTCCGCCGTGCTCACGGACCTCGAGCCCGGGAAGACCTTCCGCTACCGCGCGGTGCTCAACAAGCAGGCGGGTCCCGTTTTCGAGGCGCGCGCGCCCCCGGCGGCGGGCGAACCGCTCCGCTTCGTCGCGTTCGCCGACCATGGGCACGAACACGCGACGTCGCGCGAGACCGTCGCCGCGGCCCTCGCGGCCGACCCCGACCTCGTCCTTGTCGCGGGCGATATCTCGTACGCGGACGGCCGCAGCATCGGCTGGGAAACCTGGTTCGGGATGGTCGAGCCGCTCGCCGCTTCCCGCCCGCTCATGCCCGCCGCGGGGAACCACGAGCGCGAGGACGTTCCGATCCCGACCGCCTACGATTCGCGCTCGTACGACCAGTTCAAAGGGCGTTTCGTGCTTCCGGGCGACGAGTTCCATTTCGGCTTCGGCGCGGGCAATGTCCACTTCGTCGTCGTCAACTCCGAGGACGCCTGCGCGACGTCCCGCGCGACCGTCCACACGCCCTATATCCAGCCGGGCGAATGCAAGGACGCGGCCGGGAACCAGACGCTCATGGCGCGTCTCGACGCGCTTCTGTCCTCGCCCGAGGCGAAAGCCGCGCGCTGGCTTGTCGTCATGTTCCACCGCCCTGTGTACACGTGGGGGGCCTATGAGGGGAACCCCATCATCGAGGCCCACTGGCGACCGCTCTTCGAACGCCACGGCGTCGACCTCGTGCTCACGGGTCACGACCACATCTACGCGCGGACCCACGCACTCAAAGATGGGAAGCCCGTCTCCGCGGGCCCCGAGGTCTACGCGGAGGGGGAGGGTCCGGTGTACGTCGTGACGGGCGGAGGCGGGAACAAGAAGTACGACCTGCGGCCTCCGCCCTACCCGGAGTGGCTCGCTGTCGCGAACTCCACCTTCCACGTGACCCACGTACGCGCGGACGCGAAACGGCTCGCCGTCGAGGCCCACGAAGTTCCGACGGGCGCCCTCGTGGACCGTTTCGTGATCGGCGAGCCGTTCGACCCCCCGATCGGGGACCCGCCGACGCGCGCAACCCCCGGTCCCGCGCCGGTCCTCCTCGCCGCCGCCGCGGCGCTTCTCGCGCTCGCGGCGCGCCGGAAGGCGTGAACCCCCCGTCCACCGAGGGGAACGCTTATCACGGGGCAGGGATTCGTCCAGGCATTCCCATGCCCGGCGCGACGATGTCCGAGAAGATCCTGGCCCGCGTCGGCGGCCGCCCCGCGGGCGTCAAGCCCGGCGAGGTCGTGACCGCCAAGGTCGACCTCGTGATGAGCCACGACAACGCGGCGCTCATCGCGAACATCTTCAAGGAGATCCCCGTGAAGGGCCTCTTCGACCCGTCGAAGATCGTGATGACGCTCGACCACCGCTCGCCCGCGCCGGACATCGAGACCGCGACGAAGCAGAAGGCGGTCCGCCAGTTCGTGAAGCTCGCGAACGTCGGCACGTTCTACGACATGAAGGAGGGCATCTGCCACCAGGTGCTTCCCGAGAAGGGCCACGTGATGCCCGGCATGCACATCGTCGGCACCGATTCCCACTCCTGCACCTACGGCGCGTTCGGCGCCTTCGCGTACGGCGTCGGCGCGACCGAGATGGCCGCCGTCTGGGCCGCGGGCGAGCTGTGGCTGCGCGTTCCCGAGACGATGCGCGTGACGATCGACGGAAGGCTTCCGAAGGGCGTCTACGCGAAGGACATGACGCTCGCGGTCATCGGGAACGTGACCGCGGACGGCGCGAACTACATGGCCGTCGAATACGAGGGCTCGTGGATCCGGGACCTCGCGGTCTCCGAGCGCATGACGCTCTGCAACATGGGCATCGAGATGGGCGCGAAGGTCGCGATGATCGCGCCGGACGCGCGCACGCTCGAGTATCTCCGCGAGCGCGGCGGCGAAGACACCCTCGCGCGCTGGCCCGTCGTCCGCTCGGACGCGGGCGCCCGCTATGCGGACGAGCGGCGCTTCGACGCCTCGAAGCTCGAGCCGCAGATCGCGTGCCCGCACGCGGTCGACAACGTCCACCCCGTCTCCTCGGTCCTCGGCAAGCGCGTCGACCAGGCGTTCCTCGGGTCCTGCACGAACGGCCGGCTCGACGACCTGCGCGAAGCCGCCGCGATCCTCAAGGGCCGCCGCGTCCACGACGAGACGCGCCTCATCGTCACCCCCGCGAGCCGCGAGGTCATGATGGCCGCGATGGCGGACGGGACCCTCGCGACCCTCATGGAGGCCGGCGCCGTCGTCGGCACCCCCGGATGCGGCCCGTGCATGGGCGCCTCCGGCGGCATCCTCGCGCCGGGCGAGCGCTGCATCTCGTCCTCGAACCGCAACTTCAAGGGCCGCATGGGCTCGAGCCAGGCCGAGGTCTACCTCGCCTCGCCCGCGACCGTCGCGGCCTCCGCGCTCCGGGGCGAGATCGCCGACCCGCGCGACCTCGTCGCGTGAAACCCAGAAGCCTATTTGGGCGCGACGCGGATACGAGGGCGTGGACACGGCGCGCGCGCTCCTCGAAGCGGTTCCCGGCCTCGCCCGCCGCTTCAAGTCGAACGTCCTCCTCATCCTCACGGACTCGTCCGAGGTCGCCGATGCCGCCCTCGCCATCCAGGGCCTCCCGGTCGTCGTCGCGACGAGCCGCGGCCACATCGCGGAAGGCGCCCGCGACCGCGCGAAGGACGTCATCCACCTGAAGGAGCCCCTCGCGGGATCGCTCGGCGCCCTCGCCCAGATCCGCGACCTCATGATGGGCGCGTTCCTCGCGGGCAGCATCGGCCCCAAGGACAAGGTCCTCGTCCTGCTCTGGAACGAGGACGCGCTCGACGGCCTCCTCTTCTTCGACGCCGGCCGGGACCTGCACATCACGCACTTCGAGGCCGAGCTCGCGGACCGCGTCGCGCTCCCCGTCGCGGAGCGCGTCATGCAGCTCGCAAGCGAGATCGCGCGCGAAGGCCGCGAGGGCAAGCCCATCGGCACGATCTTCATCGTGGGCGATTCCGAGAACGTGCTCGCGCACTCCCGCCAGGCCGTCATCAACCCCTTCCAGGGCTACGCGCCCAAGGACCGGAACCTCCTCGACGACGCGCTCTGGGAGACCGTGAAGGAGTTCGCGCAGATCGACGGCGCCTTCATCGTCCGCGCGGACGGCGTCATCGAATCCGCGGGCCGATACCTCGAAACCGACCAGCACGTCCCCGTGGCAAGCGGCCTCGGCGGCCGCCACCTCGCGGCCGCGAGCATCACGAAGCTCACGAAGGCCATCGCCTTCGCCGTGAGCTCCTCCGGCGCGGTCCGCGTGTTCAAGGACGGGAAGCTGGTCATGCGCTTCGGAAGGATTTAGTTCGGGGCTTTCAGCGGGGCACTCCGTGGCATGCGTTTCACACCTCGGCCTCGCCTGCGGGCGAGGCCTCGGCGCATGTCCGCCCGACCTGCGGGTCGGGCTCTCCGCGGCGGTTGCGACCGCCGCGGATCACTCCGTGCCAGAGGAGGGGCGCCGCGCCCGCCCCTCCTCTGGACTCCACCCCCAGCGCCAGGGGGCTGCCGCCCCC
>Ga0247719_1000759_pt1 | contig 16790 bp, 19 predicted proteins | sample 41E_DmetaG_FD_189046 | JGI IMG/M metagenome (GOLD analysis project Ga0247719, IMG submission 189046) | Soil microbial communities from hillslope of Landscape Evolution Observatory, University of Arizona, Oracle, AZ, United States - 4-1-E_D | ecosystem: Engineered > Artificial ecosystem >...
GAGCTGGAAACGCTCGTCGACAACAACCTCGTGCGCCTTGTGGCAGGCGAATCGGGAGAGACGCGCTTCCGCATGCTGCAGACGATCCGCGAGTTCGCCCTCGAGGTACTCGAAAAAGGGGCAGACCTCGAGCACGTCGAAGAGCGGCATGCCCTCTTCTTCCTGAAGATCGCCGAGCAGGGCGAGAGCGAATTCACCAAAGACCAACGCTGGGGAGATCTGCTGACCGACGAGCACGATAACCTGCGCGCCGCCCTCCGGTGGGCGCTGCGACGAAACCGCACCGACATCGGACTTCTCATCGCCTCGGCACTGTGGCGGTTTTGGCAGGTCCGGGGCCACCTCGCGGAAGGCCGCACCTGGCTCACGGAGTTGCTGGCCGCTCATCCCGCCCCCGACGGGAACCGGGCCAAGGGCCTGACTGCGCTCGGGAGCGTGACCTACTGGCAAAACGACTTCGAGTCGTGTGCCGCGCATTACCGAGAAAGCCTCGAGATCTACCGAGCGCTCGACGACCGCGTGGCGATGGCGGGCGCGCTTTATAACTGGGCTTTCGTGGCGCTCGTAGCGCGTCGCCTCGACGAGGCACGAGAACGCTACGAAGAGAGCGCGTCGCTGTATCGGGAGTTGGGCGACGACCACGGCCTGGCGAACGCGACTTGGGGTCTGGCGATGGCCGCGCTCCTGGGAGAAGACGGGGCGCAAGCACGCGCCCTGGCCGAGGTAGCCGCCCGTCTTTATGCCGAACAAGGCGACTGGTTCGGCGAGTCCCTGACCGACTCCGTCTTCTCTCAGGTTGCGAAGCTCGAGGGCGATCTCGCCCGCGCCCGGGAGATAATGCTGAAACAGGTGGACGGTGCCGAGAGCTCCGGCGATCTCACGGCGCTGGCGTCGCTGTGCGACATGGTCGCCGACATCGATCTGTTGGAGGGGAACGCGGTGCGCGGTCTCGTTCTGGCAGGCGCAGGCGAAAGCCTGCGACAGAAGGCCGGAGGGGGCGCGCCCCCTCCGCTGACGCTGATATCGGCCGACCCGCGTGAGCTCGCCCGCCGCTACCTCACAGAGCACGAAATCGAACGGGCCTGGAACGAGGGCCTGGCGATGTCGCCGGCGGAGGTGATCGGTTACGTCAAGAAGGACCCGGAGGCCGACGGGAGCTAGTCAACCTCGGGTGACCGGATCGAGTACCGCTCGGAGCAACGACCGGTGGTCCTCGGTCTCGTAATCGTGGAACGGCGCCGACGGCAGCAAGTGCTCGGACACCGTGCCTCTGGAGCGGACGTACACCGCCGGGTGGATGTCTCCGGACGCATCGCTCTCCACCGTCACCGCCACCGCGTCCGGACCGTTCGCGTCGACGAAATGGGCGAGCGGCGTGATGCCGCGGGCAACCGGGCCGGGCCTAGCGCCCAGTTCCACGACGTGCGCCAGATACGACGGCTGGTTCCACAGCTCGGGCGCCTTGGTCGCTGCGTGCAGCAGGTGTTCGATCAACCCATCGGGCGGCATGACCGGATCGTCGAACATCATGCCGAAATGGCGTTCTGCGATATGGCGGACCAGGACGCCCGCGTTGTAGCGGAAGCCGTGCACCGCGGCGGAGTTCGACGAGATCCCGTACTTCCTGAGGCCGGCAGCGGCCTGGGTCGCGGACCCGGCGAAATAGATGCCCGGCACCGAGGCGCTGCCCCAGAAAGGGGTCTGCGCCGGGAGACGGCCTTGGTTGAACGTCGCCACGCCCAAGCCCGGCAGGTCCCCGAGGCCGACCTCGAAGCCGGTGGCCGCGATCACGTCGTCTACGGTGAGGACGAAGTCGCCGGGGTTTGTGGTTCCGACGGCATGAACCCGGTACCCGTCGCCACCCCTCTCCACGCTCCGGATCGCCACGTCGAGCACCACGTTGCCGCCGGCCAAGACGTGGTCTTCATAGGGCTGCACGTAACGCGCCCGCGCGCCCACCAGTGAACGCGTCGTGACCGAGAGAGACGCAGGCCGGGGCGACGCGAGGATGATTTGGCGCGCCCACGGCAGTAGACCGTCGGCCAACTCGAAACCCGAGTTGCGCTTGCCGATCAGAAAGACGCGCCGGCCCGCGTAGTGACGGGCCGGCTTCGCCTCCACGTAGTGGGGGACGTCCTCCAACCCCGGGATGGCCGGCTTCCACGGCCTGGTCGCCCCGATCGCAAAGATCACGATCGGGCTCCGGTACTCTCCGTGCGAGGTTTCCAGCACGAGCCCCTCGTCTTCTCGGCGCGTGGCCTCCCACCTGCAGCCGTAATTGACCGCGAGTCCGGTGCGGGAGGCGAATTCCAGGAGACCTTGCTCCATCTCCGCGCGCGCCGGGAAGTAAGAAGTGCCGTCCATGAACGGCGCCACCAGCGAGCGGTTCTCCGGCTCGACCGCGATCAGGCTGTTCCAGTCGTAGCGTTCGTAGGCTCTCGTGCCGCGCTCCTCGACGGCGTACGGCTTGGTCCAGCTGATGAGGCGCTGGTAGACGGGGAAGCGGCGAAACAGTCCGCCCGGCGCGTCGTCGGCCGAGATGTGCGCGTAAGGGATTCCCAGCCGTCGCAACCAGTAGGCCGTCTGGAGTCCGCCCGGTCCGCTTCCCACCACGACGACCGGGTAGTCGCCCGGCGCGAACGGAGTGACGTTTCCGTCCGAAGTCGTCACGCCCGCCACTGGTTGGAGGCCCTCAGGCGCCGCAGCTCGACCTGAAGCATCCGGAGCGACACCGTGGGGTGCGCCAGAAGGAAGTCCTCCAGTTGCGAGCGCGGCAGCGAGCCGCACCGAAGCGGCGTGATCGCCATCACGTCGGCCGCCGGCGGTTCGTCGAGCAGAATCGACAGCTCACCGAAGAACTCGCCGCGCCCGAGCCGCGCCCGCTCGACCCCGTCTATTCGTACGGCAGCCTCGCCGTGCAGAATCACGTAGAAGCCGACCCCCCCGAACCCCTGATGCACGACGCGCTGGCCCTCGGCGAACCATTCCTCTTCGAAGATGTGGGCGAGGGCTTCGAGCTGAGGTCTCGAGAGGTCGGCGAAAAGGGTGAAACTCGAGAAGGTGTCGATCAGCTCGTCCCCGTTCAATGATTTTCGCTCCGTCCTCGTGCTGCTTGCTCTGCAAGTCTGGCACAATAGCGGCCCGTGCCAGAGAATCGGAGCAACTTGCAAGGGGGACGGGAATGAGCGCCGAGGCGCCGGATCGGCTCGAAGCTCTTCGTCGGATACCGCTGTTCCATGATTTCTCTGATGACGCGCTGAAACAAGTCCTCGAGCGGATCGTTCCTTTCGAGGTACGGCGGGGGCACGTGCTGGTGCAGCCGAAGCAACCCGGCGAGGGTCTGTTCATGCTGGAGGAAGGGACGGTCTCGGTCGAGCTGCCCGGCAAGAAGATCGAGCTCGGTCCGGGTGAGTTCTTCGGCGAGCTCGCGCTCCTCTACGACGGAGCGGTCCACAGTGGGCGGGTGGTGGCCACGAGCGAGGCGCGCTGTCTTGCGCTCCGCCGGGACGACTTCGAGCAGCTGCTCGAGTCGCAGCCTGCGATGGCGCGGGCGCTGCTGCGCGTGGTGGCGCGGCGTCTGGCGACTTACATCGGGCGATAGTCAGACCGGTGAATCCGCAGTTCCGGGCGTGGGCGTTCGTCGTCGTCGGCTCTTTCGACATACGTCCGCGCTGAAGTGATCGGTGTCTGGGACGGAAACCCCGAACGGCTTAGGGCTTGCGAACTCGACGGGGTGCCCACGGGTCACAGCGGCTCGCTGCGGTTTGGGGGGACCCGACAGCGGGCGCCAACATCAAGCGGATAGGGTGCGGTGTCATCTTCCAGGTACGGAGCGACGATGGAATCTATAACCGTGGGCGGACCCTACTTCGAGGACCTTGAGGTCGGTCAGGTCTACGACGACGCGCCCGCCGTGACCGTCACCGCAGGACACGCGGCCGTCTACCAGGCCCTCTTCGGGGATCGACTACGCCTGGCGGTCGACCAGAACTTGGCGCAGGTCGTCACGCTGAGGCAACCGCCGTTCGCGCATCCAAACCTGGTGACCAACTTCGCTATCGCCCAATCGACGGGTCCTTCGCAGCGAGTCAGAGGCAACCTCTTCTACCGCGGGCTCACGCTGTTGCGTCCAGTCTTCGTTGGAGACACCCTCGTGACGAAGACCACGATCGTCGCACTCAAACAGAACCGTCTCCGTCCCGACAAGCCAGCTACCGGTCTGGCCCTTCTGCGCGTGACGTGCTCGAACGACTCGGGCCAACATGTCCTCGACTTCTGGCGGTGTCCGATGATCCCACTGCGCGATCAAAAGAGAGAGACTGGTTACAGCGATACGTTTGATGCGATCCCCGACGACGTAGACGTAGGCGCCGTGTTGCGGGCGGCTCCCGAATGGTGGGACCTTGCCGCCTTTCGCGCACGAGTTCCCGGTGCTCATTTCGCCGACATCCAGGAAGGAGCGACCTACTCTATCGAAAGCAGGGACACGATCACGGGGGCTCCCGAGTTCGCGCGCCTGACCCTCAACCTCGCGCAGACACACCTCGACGCCGGCGCAAGCCCGTATGGGCGTCGTCTCGTTTACGGGGGTCACACGGTTGCGATGGTCGGTGCGCAGGTCATTCGCGCGCTATCCAACATCGTCACCTTCCTCGCCTGGCGTAGCTGTGATCATGCTGCGCCCGTCTTCGAGGAGGACATCATCAGGTCTGAGGTGAAAGTCACCGCGAAGCACCCGCTGCGCGGTGACAGCGGTGTGATCGAGCTGAACGCTCTCGCTTACTCGACATCGGCAGTCGGTGGTTCCAATGCCGAAGAAACGCTCGTCCTCGACTGGAAGTTCTTCGTACTCATGGCCTAAGGAGGCTGGCAGCATGGGCGGGATCCTGCAGGGGATGCGCGTCATCGAGGGTTCGGCTTACGTCGCCGCTCCGTTGGGCGGGATGACCCTCGCCCAGCTAGGGGCGGATGTGATCCGCTTCGATGGGATCGGAGGGGGCCTTGACTACACGCGATGGCCCGTGACGAAGGACGGCAGAAGCTTGTTCTGGGCCGGGCTGAACAAAGGCAAGCGGTCCATCTGCGTCGACCTCCGCTCGCCGCGCGGACAGGAGCTCCTCAGGGATCTCGTCACAGCGCCCGGTCCGGACTCAGGGATGTTCCTGACGAATTTCCCCGTCCGCGGGTGGCTCGCCTATGAGAAGCTCGCCGAGCGCCGGAGGGACCTCATCATGGTGAGCATCGTCGGCAACCACGATGGCTCCTCGGCGGTGGATTACACCATCAACCCCGCGACCGGCTTCCCATGGGCGACGGGACCTATGAACCTGTCGGTCCCGTTTAACCACCTACTTCCTGCATGGGATGCGATAACGGGCACCCTTGCGGCCACGGGGCTGCTCGCCGCCGAACGTCACCGACACCGACGCGGCGAGGGGCAGTTCGTCCAGCTTGCTCTGTCGGACGTCGCCTTCGCAATGGTCGGGCACCTCGGGAAGATCGCGGAGGTGCAGATCAACGGGTCCGAAAGACCGAAGTTCGGCAACTACCTTTACGGAGCGTTCGGACGGGACTTCCTAACGAAGGAGGGCCGCCGGATCATGATCGTCGCTCTTACGGCGAACCAATGGAAAGCGCTGTGCGATGCCACGGGGCTCCACGCGTCTTTCGCGATGGTCGAGAAGCAGCTTGGGGTCGATCTAAACGACGAGGGCGGCCGCTTCGCCGCGCGCGAGGTGATCGCTGCGTTGTTGAAACCGTGGACGACGCAGCACACGGTCCCCGAGATCGCGGAGGTCTTCGACGCGCATGGGGTGTCGTGGGGCAACTACCAGACCTTCAAGGAGCTCGTCGAAAACGACCCTCGTTGCTCGCCGAAGAACCCCATGTTCGCCGAAGTGGAGCAGTCCGGGATCGGGACCTATCTGATGCCAGGCTCACCGTTGGAGTTCGGCGAGATACCTCGAGAGGCCCCGCGCCCGGCTCCACTCCTCGGCGAGCACACCGACGAGGTCCTCTCCGAGGTGTTAGGCCTATCGGACGCGGAGATAGGGGGCCTTCACGACGAGAGGGTGGTGGCGGGCCCCGGTTGATCATGTTTCGCTGGCCGTCGGTAGGCGTGGAGTGGTCGTACCACGAACGTGCACGTATGTGAACGTGCACAAGGCATGGGTAGTGATGGGGGAAAAAATTGAGGTCAAGCGCGAGTCAGAGCCCGCGCGATCGCCGCTGACTGCACAGATCCGGTCTTGGTTCCCAGGGTCTAGTTCGGGTAGCGCCGCTAGACGCGTGCGCACGTCAGAAATCCATCGGAGGATCTCGATGAGCTTCGGTCTCTAGTACTTCGGACGCGTCCTTGCCACCTTGATCGAAGGGGCAGCCGGCTTCTCAGCCCATTTCCCCCAGCAACTGGCGGTGCAACGCTTCCGTGGCGGGACTCGGTCTGGCGCCAAGTTCGTCTCTCAGCACCGTCCTGAGCTGCTCGTAGACAAGTAGCGCCTCTGCGCCATTGCCGCGACGTGCAAGCGCCTGCATCAGCAGCCGGTAACCCGACTCGCGGTAGGGCACGAGCCTGACGAGCCTGCGAGCGTCTCGCTCCGCCGCCGCTATCTCGGAGCCTCCGATCCCGAGGCTGGCGGCGGCATCGCACTCCAGCGCACGCACATGTACGTCCTCGAGCCAACGCCGCTGCTCCACGACCCAAGGTGCCTCCTCTCCGGGCAGGAAGCCTCTACCTGAGATCGCATACGCGATTGTTGCCGCAGGCGCCGCGCGCGGCCAGTCACCGGCATGGACCGCAGACTCGGCTTCGTGGATCTTTCGCGACGCGACCTCGATGTCGACCCACGCGTCCCCAGGCAGTACGAGTCGGAGGTCCTCGCGCCCTGCGAGAGCGTCGAGGCCAACCGCGCGCCGCAAGCGGGAGATGACTACGCGCAGGTTGGAAGTCGCGCGAGGGGGCACCTCCTCGGGCCAGATCGCTGCCGTCAGCTCGTCGCGGCTGACAGTGCGACCACGATTCAAAACGAGGTACACGAACAGCATGCGGGCCTGTCGCCCTCGCAACTCCGCGTCGATCCGCCGGCCATCGATCTCGACCGTGATTCGTCCACATAGGTGGATCCGGGTGACCTGCAACATCGGCGCAACTTAGCCGCAACGCTCACCCTGGACAATCGTCACGAACCAGCGCCGGCCTGCGAAAGGAGTCCGATGTCGAGGCTGATCCGATGCGAATGCGGATACGTCGCCCACGGCGATACCGAAGACGAGTTGGTGGCTGCCGCGGAACGCCATATCCAGGCTGACCACCCGGACCTGATCGGCAGGCTAAGCCGAGAGGACCTGCTGGCGATGGTGGAGGAGGAGTGATGGCGACTTCCCAGTATCAGTCGATCATGACCGAGCCCTATCCGACCGAACAGCTCGAGGTCGAGCGGCGACTCGAGGACATCATGTCTGCGGCGCGCCGGCAGGCGATCGACGAGCTCGAGTCCTACCACGCGTTCGGGCCGAAGTTCACGAAGTTCGACGACTTCGAACCGCTCGAACGCCAGGACGGAGAGGCGACCAGGCGGCTCGAGCGCGACGCGATCCTTGGAGTGAAGGAGTTCGACCCGCGGCTCGTCGACCTCAAGGTCGATATCTTCGAATCGGTCGCCGTCACGACCTTCGTCATGGAGTACGGGGTCGTCGACGAAGAGGGGGGGCGCCATTCGTTCCGGGCGAGGGCGACCATGGTGCTCGCCAAGGAGGAACGCGGGTGGCTGATCGTGCACGAGCATTTCTCACCCTTCGTGGCCAACTCCTAGCGACCGTTGCTTGCATCAGCAGCGGTCAACAGCAAGAGAAAGGTATACGGCCGGGCTCGCCTGCGAGGCTAAGTTCCGCAGGCGCCCGGGATCGAACTTGCCCACCGAAGAGCACTCGGCGAACCGGTTTTGAAGATTGGTGCGTACTCCAAAGGTGGTCTGAACCTCTGATCAGGACTTTCGTCTCGGCAACCGTCCAAGATTCCGGTGAACACTTGTGCGGCGTTCTTCCCCGCCGCCTATGTCGAACTCGAAACACTTGTGCGGTTACTCAGGCGAAAAGACTTGTCCGGCATCACCTCCTTGTGCATCTAGCGAGGACGATAGATGTCGGCGCGGTGTTCGACCCTCAGCACCTGCACTTGTCGCTTCTCCTCATCTAGTTCGTAGATGATGCGATACGGGCCTCGACGGGCTGCCCACAGACCCTCGAGCTCGCGTCCCAGAGGATGCCCCACTCGTTTCGGTGATTCAGAGAGCGGCCCGAGAATGAACTCAACAACTGCAGTCGCAGCTTTCTCGGGTAATCGTGCAAGCGTCCGTTCCGCGGACCCAGCTACTGCGAGGCTCCATCTCCGTGCCGTCAATCGGAGAGGTACTTAGCGCGGAGGTCTTCGCCCGACACCGTCTCGCCGCGGGCGATCTCTCCTCGTGCCGCCTCGATCTCTTTCATGGCTTCGGGATCCGAGAGGATCTCCAGTGTGTCCTCCAACGCCTCAAGATCATCGGGGCTGATGAGTACCGCGGCCGGACGCCCATTCCTGGTCAGGGTCACACGTTCGTGGCTCCTCTCCACGCGGTCGACGATCTCGGAGAGGCGAGCCTTGATGGTGGCGAGAGGGAGAGTGTCCTCAGTCATGTGACTAAGATTACAGTCATCCAGAGCTGCCCCTGCAACCAACGCACAAAGAGTTTGCGTCCACGCTTACTCGCCGCCCCTTTTTCTTCGTCGGGCTCGCTCATTTCATAGCACCGGCGCACCTGCGGCAGGCAAAGCCGCCGAGCGAAATCGTTCTTTGGCCGCAGGCCGATCTCCGACCGAGGACGCAGCCGAGCGCAGCGAGGACCGTTCTCGGTCGGGCTCTTCAGCATCCATGGACGGGCAGGACTCACGGTTAACCGAAGGAGCGACCGCCCTAACGTGCCGGTCAGAAGAACGTCTGCCGCGGGTGGCAGGAGGTGAAAGGAAAGCATGTTGCGTAAACAGTCATCGATCCTGACGAAGCGGCGAGCGCTCGGCGGTTAAGCAGCGTCGCACCGGGACCGCGTGACCGTGGCGTCGCAAGACGCGTTTAGCTCCGGAAAGGCTTCCCGGTTAGCGTGATCGCATGAGCACAAAGAAGACCAACGTTCTGCAGGATGTGCTCGCGGAATTCGCGCCCGATTTCGGGTTCGAACGGCACAAGAGCGACTGGTACCTCCTGGACGAAGATGTGACCACGATCCTGAACCTGCAGAAGTCCCAATATGGAAGGTCTTACTACCTCAATCTCGCCTGGTGGCTACGGCAGCTCGGCGACGAGAGGTATCCCAAGCCTTGGCATGGCCACGCGCACATCCGGCTCGAGGACGCCACTGGCGAAGAGAAGAGGCATCAGGTAACAGAACTCCTCAACCTCGAGAATGAGATCTCAGATCTTTGGGGACGCGGTGGCGGTTGCCGCCATGGTCGACCGCCTTGTCCACCATGCCGAAGTCATCGTCCTCAAGGGCGAGAGCTATCGGCTCAAAGGCAAGGGGAAGGAGGTGATGGGGTCCGAGAGCACGCGCGCGCTAGAACGCGCAGTTTTCAACCGGCGATTACCGCGCAGTTTTCAACCGGCGTTGACAAGGAGGTGGACCGAAGCAACACTGAAAGCCGTTCCCTGTGAGATCGCTAAGAACCCACTGACCAATAGAGAGACGAAGACGGCGCACAGGAATTGAGCATTCCGATGGAGATCGATGTGCGCCGTCACTTAAGGAGACTAACCGCCTGCGTGGATTACACACCTGCGACCGGCGATCTGCGATTGACCGAATAGATCAGAGGTGTCGTGTCGCCCAACGCCCGATCAAAGACTTGTGCGGGCTGCCGCGAGGTTGGACATCGAAGGGGTAATGGCTTGTGCGGTCTTGGAGTGGGCGGGGCGTGACGGCGACGCACAAGTGTTGAGCGAACATTCCCGGCCCCGTCTGAGTTTCACCACGAGAAGCCAGTGGCCTTGAGAAAGTACAGGTCACAGTGCAGTATCTGAGCGGAGGCGGACGGGAATCGAACCCGCACACCGACTCTCGTCGGCGCACCGGTTTTGAAGACCGGATGGTCCGAATACGAACAATGCAGATCCCCAGCCCATGAAGCTTTCCAGGATCTGCGCAGGTCCCGGACCGGACTGAGCATCACTTTTTCTGGATGAGAAGAGTCTTGAGGGTACGGATCAGCAACCTAGTCCTCGATCGGGGTGACTAAGGTGATCGCGTGCCGTCGATTCCGGACTTCAGCGAAGTCAATGCCAACGCAACGGACACATGGCCAGTTCAAGTCGCGCGACCTTGTACGCTCAACAAGACCTCCCCGTGCCAGGGAGTTTGGAGCGGGCGACCAGAAGATCGTGTATGGCCCAACATGGCCAAGAACCTCACGGGTCCGTCGTTGACCGTTGCTAATGGCAGACCCCCGGTGGCCTAATGCGAACCAAGATTCGAAGACCCAGGGGTCACCACGTCCGGGCCTTGGATTCCCTATCTCGGAGTCAGAAAGCGAGAAAATGCGGATCCCTGGGTCGCCAGGCGGCCTTCCCCGGCTCCGACGACGGCTACCTAGATCCCCCGTAGGCGCGAGCCACGGCACCCTCCACCGGGAGGGGTCGAAGGACGCCTCGAACTTTTGACGCTCTTGACACGACTCTCTTGGAGGGGATCAGCGGGCGAAGGGAGAAAGCGTGTTTATCCGGGACAAACGAACCGCTCAAGTCGCGGCGCTTATCGCGACGGGGCTAATGCTCGCGTTTCCTCCATCGGGATTCGCTCGCAACGGGACCATCTCTGAGGCCACCGCGATGCCATATAACTATGATGATGCAATCTCGATGTCTGGGTGCTTTATGACGCTGCACCTCTTCAAGGACTCGGCAGAGCGGTTGGGGAAGTGGGTTCCCGACCCGAATCGTTACAAGGTCACCGGGACCGTGCCCGGTCAACCCGATCAAGCTTGGCTCACGTTCTGGTTTTACTCGTGCCGCGATTTGGCGATCAATGGTGGCCGCTCGCGGCCCGCAAATCTGAGTCTGGTTGCTGTTGTCGTGAAGAAGCCCGAAGGCCGAGGGACGCGGCCGTGGTACGACCCATTGTTCAACGCACCAATCGACTTTGACAGCTACCTCGTCTGGGCCCATACCGACCACGAAGAACTGGCCGGTCGTCTGCGCCAGGTTGGGATGCCGGTCCACAGGGCCCGTGAGGTCCGATTCGAGCGGGCGAACGAGTTCGAAGCATCCACTTTCGTGCTTTCTGATGCCGGAACCTATTCCTCGAAGGTGATGGGATCGATCGACGACACGCTCCATCACCACGACAACTCCTTCTGGCACTGGCGCCGCCCATTCGGCGAGGCGCAGCTAAGGATCCAGATCGGTAGCCCCGAACATCCGACGGCAGACGATCGGGGCTGCAAAGACTCGTTCACGATCGACATACCGATCTCGTGCAGCAGTGTCTCCGCCGAAGGAGGCAGCGAGGTGGCGACTCTCCTCGGCGCTCCGATGCGTGACGACTCCGCGGCATTCAACCACCTAGAGTTCGACGCGGTTGCGTTTATCAGGTCTTACGACTGACGCTCACAGGAAAGCTTCATGATGCCAACGGATCCCGAACTTGTCGCAGAAGCCCGCGGAGGTAGCGCGGCCGCAGTGGGCGCGCTGCTCGAGCGCCACCGGGCGGGTATCACTGCCATAGCGGTTCGAATCTTGGGGCACGGCCCCGACGTGGAAGACATCGTGCACGAAACTTTCCTCGTTGCACTCACCCGTATCGACAGGCTTCGAGACGCGGACGCGGCGGGTGCGTGGCTCATGGGGATCGCGCGCAATCTGTGCCTCCAGCGGCTCCGTGCCGCTCGGGAGGTTCCTGTCGAATCATTCGAACCACGACAGGCGAGCGACTCGTTACTTCCTGACGAGGTTCTCGAAAGGATGGCGCTACGTGAATGGGTGTGGTCCGGGCTCGAGCAGCTCTCGGAGCCTCTTCGTCTACCCGTCATCTTGCGCCATTTCACGAGAGCGACCTCGTACCGAGACATCGCTGCTATCTGTGATGTTCCGATCGGGACCGTTCGCAGCCGGCTCAACCAGGCGCGCGTGAAGCTCGGCGAGGCTCTGCTCGAAGAAGCCGCCGGCATCGATAGTGATCACGACGCACTGGCGCGCGTTAGGCGCCGTCACTTCGAGGATGCCTACGACGAATACAACAGGGGGGTCGGCCTCGACTTGCTCGCGTCGTCGCTTGAAGACGAGGTAGAGGCGATCTTCGAGCACGGATTGGTCCTGAAGGGCCGCGACGCGCTAGTACGAGGACTGATCGAGGATGTGGTCGCCGGCGTGAAGCTGTACATCGGAAACGTAATCGCAAGCCGCACCATCACAGTCGTCGAAGGACGATTCGAGAACCCGGCCGACGATCCGCTGCATTGCCCGCCCGCGACCACGCAAGTCTACTTGCACGACGGCGCCGGCATCCGCGCGATCCGGCTCCATTACGGTTCGCGTTAACCCTCCCGGCGTTCCGCAGGTCTCACGGGTCGGCGCGTCTTTCACTCCGAAGGACGAACTTTTTGCCCCTCCCTCGCGACTCTTTCGGACGACGTGTCCGAGAGAGGAGGCAGCATGTCGATCCAAGAGACCGCGACCCTTTCGTCGGCAGGTGAGTACTTAGAGGAGCTCAACGGAGTAAAGCTGCGATTCAGAGTGTCGGGATCCGGCCCCGTGTGCATCCTTCAGACGCCCGGGTGGGGGCCGGAGATCGCCGCGTACCGTGAGCTGGCGGGGTTCGAGGACACGTTCACGATGGTGTACCTAGATACGAGGGGAAGCGGTGGCTCGGAACGACCGGATGACTCGACCTTCACCTTTGAGAACTTCGCCGCGGATGTCGACGGGGTCCGAAGATTCCTCGGAGCCGACCAGGTCGTGGCGATGGGCCACTCGTTCGCGGGCGTGCTCTGTATCGAATACACACTGCGATACCCACGTTCGGTCGCAGGTCTCATCTTGCTCGACGCGGTGGTGGCCGAGGTGCCGGAGGCGCAGCGCGACCGCCAGCAACGTATCGACAAGATGCGTGGGGAGCCGTGGCTCCCGGATGCCATCGATGCGTTGGAGACGATCATGGGGGGTTATGTCCCCACTTCCGACGAGGAATTCGCAAGCTTCGTCGGAAGGTTCCTACCGCCCTACTTCGTCGACCAATCGATCCGCGCGCGATTCCAGGAAGGCCTCGCGGCCGCGGTCTGGTCCCACGACGCCTACCGAGGATCGCTCAATCTTGAGATGTTCGAGCTCGACCTTCGTCCTCGACTTCGCGAGATCGACGCGCCGGCATTGGTCGTGGTGGGATCGGCGGACTTCATCTGCGGGCCGATCCAATCGCAGTGGGCACACGAGAACCTGAGAAACTCGGTCCTGATGGAGGTTCAAGGGGTGGGCCATTTCCCGTGGTTGGAGGCGCCACACGAGTTCTTCTCGCGCGCGAAGAAAGAACTGAGGGATCTGGGAATCAGAGCGTAGTTACCCGAAGAAGACTCACGTCAAAGCCAAGTTCAAGCGGAGACGGATTGGGAAAACGATTCGCCTACCGGGGTAATCCGACGTACCAAGCATTTGTTAACACCGAAAAGTCCATCGTGCCAGCAGAGGTACCAGGTCGAAGCGGTATCGGCCGGGTCCCTCATCGAGTCGGTTTCTACGATTTCGGAGCATGCTTCTGCTTCTCGGGCTCACGGTCCTCCTGTCGCCGCCTCGACGCAATGAGCAGAAGACCCGCGATGACCCGAGATCACATCCGCAAAGCAGCCCCTTCGTTGTCGCCTCCGTGAGCTTAGGGACCGTCCACAACCGTCCTTATTCGACGACAATCTCCACCGACTCTTCGATCGGGTTATCGAATGACGTGTGGTTGCGCGTCGGTGTACTCAACCGTGATCGTGTGGGTCCCCGGCTCCAGCTTGACCTCAGTCGCGGTCGCATAGAGCATCTCCTGCAGCTCACCGTCGACGAAGATATGGATGTGGCCCGCGTCGGACGCAGCAGCCGAATCAGCCACCTCTGCTCCTTCGATCTCGGCCCTGATCTCCACCGGCTCTCCGGCCGGCACGGTCTCTCCATCGGTGGGGCTGACGATCTTGAGGCTGATGTCGGAACCCTGGTCAGAACCTCCGCAGGCCGCAAGCAGACCCACCAAGACCAGTGCAGCTGCTCGGTATCGAAGCGGACCGTTCATCCATTCAACTCCTCTCGATTTGTTGGAGACCCCGCACCCGCGGGGTCTCCAACACGATCTTCCTTCTATGCACGCTTCCCGGAACGGAAGAATGCGCCGACACCCAGCAAGAAGCCGAGAGCGCTTCCGGATCGCGGTCGACGGAGCGGGTAACCCGGCGAGGACTCGGGGTTCTTCACGTGCACCGCGTGGGGCAAGCTCGCCGAGAACCTGGCCGAGAGCGTCGGCAAGGGTGACCGCGTGGTCGTTTCCGGGAGGCTGCGTCACCGCAGCTACGAGACCGAGGGCGGCAAGAAGAGCTCCACGATCGAGCTCGTCGTCGACGACGCCGGGCCCTCGCTGCAGTAGAACAGGGCGCAGCTGACCAGGGCGCCGCGTTCCACCGAGGCCGCGGCTGCGCCGGTGCCCGAACCGGTCGGCGCTTAACCAAGGCTTGCCCATCCCGGCCGGGGTCACCCGCGAGCCTCCGGCCGGGCTCCCCCCGCGATCCCTCAAGGAGAAAGAGACGGCCAAGCCCACGAGGTGGCAGCTCACCGGCACGAGAGGCACCAGCCATAGGGGAACCGAGCCGATCCTTCTCGCATGGGAGAACGGCGCCCCCGACGGGCCACAGACCTTCGTCGACGAGTGGCGGCGGCTGTGTGATCACTATGCAGGCGGCACGTTCTTCGTCGCGTCGGGGCAACCACTACGAACGTGCGCCGATCCCGCCGCTGACCCGATCATCTCGTTCGTGATCGCGGTGAACTGGCTCCCGATCTGGGTCGACGAGGTGTCATGGGAACCGGCCCCGCCAGCTGAGCTCGAGCACTGGCAGCCGAAGTCCCGGAACGTCCTCCCATTAGCGATGGCCCGTGTGGCCCGCCGAACCTCCCCCTAGGGCTTCAATCGGTGGGGAGCGACACGCGGCTTCTGCAGACCTGCGGCGAAGGCGCTATCGATCGTCTGGCGCGACTCGGGCTCGTCGAGACCGATGCTCAAAGCGACACCAAGCAACGAGGACCGTGCGGCGTTCTCGAGTAGCTCACCGCCGGCGACGAGCTGCGCCAGGACGAACGCGGCCCGGTTGAGCTCATGGTTGCGGGTCCCAACCTGAGCCGCACGTAAGCGATCGAGCTCGTCTCGCAGCACCGCGAGTCCGTAGGCGGTTCCGTCGCCCTCAAAGCTCGCACCCGCGACATCACCGAGTGCGACGTAGGTCCGCTCCGGCTGCTTCAACCAGTGCGGCGCGGGTGCGATGGCGCGCTCCACGTCGAGCCAGTGGTAGCGCGTTCCACTTCGGTGCAGGCTCGGTGGGGCGACGATGTAGCCGCCGTTGGCACGGAGGTCGATGCCAGGGAGCTCGTCAGTCACCGCGGGGAGACGACCGGCGCTGTTACCCAGCTCGGGGTCGTCCGAGGAGAACACCAGGTGGAGGCCGCCGCCCCCAGTTAATCCACTGAGCGTGCCAGGGATCCTCAACTCGATCAGCTTCCCCAGCGACGCCAATGCCGCTGGAAGATCCACATCGATCACCGCTAAGCCCGAGTCGGCGCCGGTCGCAAGGCCGATGTTGGCCGAGCGCCACCGTCGCCACCACTCCTTTATTACGCCCCTATCCGTAGTCGCTTCGTAAAGCCCGCGGCGCACGAGCGGGTGTTTGCCAGCGGAGCCGCAGTCGGTCCGGCCGCAGGTACAGATGCCATTGACGATGCCGTGCAGAGGAAATACACGCCAGCCTCGCTCGGCGTAGGCCAATGCCGAAGCTCGCAGCTCGGTCACGAAGCCTCCGCAACTTCGTCGTAGATGGATGATGGATGGACACCCAGAGCCGAGCAGATCCGATCCACTAACACCTCGCTGACGAACTCACGTGAGCTCAGGTAGTTCATGTTGACGCCGTTGTCGGAGTAGAAGTCTCGCTTCCTCGGGGCATACCGCGCTCGCCGTCGCACAAGCTCGAGTAACGGCGCGACCGGAAGCATGCGGCCTGTCTGGCAGCGCTCCCCGAAGACCAGCTCAGCCACGGTGTCCCCGAAAGCCCGACAGAAAGCCGGGCTCGGTCGCGTCTGACCTGTGAGCACGTTGCTCACGTAACCTCGCTCGTAGCCGAGACACTCGGCGAACTCGCCGAGCTCCAGGTCACAGAGGGCCAGGATGACGCGGACTGCTCGCCGATCGATGTTGCTCACCTCGACACCTCCTCGAGGTACCCGTCGCAGCGGTTCGTCAGCTCCGCGACGAAGCCGGACGCCTTCGAGAAACCGTCATCATCGAGACGGTCCCGAAGTCCGGCCAGCGTCGACGCTAAGAGCACGATCACGAGGTCACCGAGATCCGGTGAGGTCTTGTCGGTCATCGCTCAAGCCTCGTGCGGTCCACCACGACGGCCTCGAACTCTTCGTGAAGACGCTTGAGGTTCGCTGCGCAGCGGACGTCGGATACGTGATCGAAGAAGTCACCCTGATCGCAACCAAGCTCGTACCCATCCTCTACGGCCACCACCGTGACGGTGTGCTTGACGTC
>Ga0247719_1000760_pt1 | contig 16766 bp, 17 predicted proteins | sample 41E_DmetaG_FD_189046 | JGI IMG/M metagenome (GOLD analysis project Ga0247719, IMG submission 189046) | Soil microbial communities from hillslope of Landscape Evolution Observatory, University of Arizona, Oracle, AZ, United States - 4-1-E_D | ecosystem: Engineered > Artificial ecosystem >...
CTTTTGGAGTCAGCTACGACATCGAGTTCCCGACAGTCGGCGACAGCGTCAGCATCCGCTGGAACAATGCCGCCCAAACCTATGAGGTCCGATCACCGTCGGGGTTGATTGCCCAGGACTGGGAACGACTGATCAAAGTCGAGCCTAATTACTACTCGCCGCGAGGGACATACGGGCTGCACCTCAACCCGAGCCTGGACTATCAATATACGAAGCTCGCAACCGTCTTTGAAAACGGCTGGGGATTCACGTTCGGCCAATTCGCCTTCGGACTGCCGACAGTCGCCGGGGACGTGCCGACGACCGGAAGCGCGGGCTACGACGCCAAAATCTGGGGAACAGGGACGGCCCCCTACCTTAGCGGCGGCACCTATTATGAGGTGAGCGGGTCGGCGCGGCTCGATTTCAATTTCGCTGCAGGCACCCTGACGGGATCGATGCAGGCCAGTCTGCTTGGACCCTGGGGAAGTTTCGACGCGCCGCGGTACGACTTCGGTCAAACCCTTTATTCCGTAGGAAGCACCACCTTTTCGGGCAGCTTCCTCACTCCCAACGTGCCGGGCAGTTCCCAATTCACCGGCCAGTTCACCGGTCCAAACGCGGCCGAGCTGATGGGGCAGTGGAATGCTCCATTCCTCGATCCGATGCGTAGCGGCGACCCCGTGCCGGGCACGATGCAGGGTGTGTGGATCGGCAAGCGGCAATAGCCGCCCGCCGCTCGATCTCAGGAGGAAGCCATGTCAAAATCCCAAGCAATCCAATTGCTGCTGTGCGGCTCGGCCGCGCTTACGCTCGGCGCCTGCGGTGGCGGTGGCGGGTCGGTCGCATCGACGCCGCCTGCACCCCTCACGCCGACGCCGACACCCAGTCCCACGCCGACCGGGCCACCGCCGCTCCCGCCCGGTCCGATCGGACTCCAGACCGACGGGCCTTTCACGACGACCGCGGCCTCCGTCAGGAGCAACGGGGAAGTGGCGACAGGAGCCGACCTGGTCCAGTTCAGCTATTCACCTAGCACCGACCGTTACACGATCACCTTGCCCGAATTCGAAACGGGCCAGCTGGTGACGCAGGGTGGGATCGGTTTGACCCATCCCGTCACGAACGAGTGGGTCAACCTGATCTCGACCTACAATCAAGTGACCGCGGCTTCGACGAGCAGCGTGCAGGCGGTCAGCGTCTCGCTGCCCTGGCCCGGGTCCACCACCAGCCCGTACACGGGCTACAAATACACGGCCATTGGCCAGTGGTCGAAACCCGATCATTATTCGCATACGGGCGTGTTCGCCTATGGAATCCCGACAATCGCCGGCGATGTCCCGCTCAGCGGCAGCGCGAGCTATTCCGGAGCGGTGGCGGGCGCGACCGTCCAGCACGGATTGGTCGGCGGAAGCGTGTCGCTCGCCTTCGATTTCGGCGCGGGCACGCTCAGCGGCGTGATGAAGCCGATGGTCGCCCCGAGCTGGGACAGCTATCCGCTGGGCGATTACACGTTCCGGGATACGGTTTTTGCCAAAGGCGCGACGAGTTTTTCGGGCGCGTTTGCGGTGCCCGGTTCGACGGCCCCATCCTCGTTCCAGGGAAGCTTCACTGGTCCCCAGGCGGCGGAACTGATGGCGAGCTGGACGGCCCCCTTCCTGAATCCCGAAAATCAGAAATGGGAGACGATGTTCGGGGTCTGGATCGCCAAGAGGCAGTGACGGGCAAATGTCGCACCGTTTCCTTCTCACCGCACTGCTTGTTGGTGCGGGAGTTGCTGCGGAAGTCAGTGCAGCGACCCCGGCGACGTTGAACCTCACCGCGCCGCAGCTGTTCGCGCTGGCGGACAAGGCGGCCGCGGCCGGGGAGGACCGTGTCGCGAGGGCGGCCTATGAGGCGCTGACCGCGGACCCGTCGGCCGACACGCGCAACGAAGCGCGGTTCCGCCTGGCGATGCTCGAGGGCAAAAGGGGCAATCTCACGCGCGCCGCCGTGCTGCTTCGGCAGGTCGTGGACGAGCGACCCGACGCGGCGCGGGCGCGGCTCGAGCTTGCCGGGCTGCTCGACAGGATGGGCGACAAGGACGGCGCCTGGCGAGAGGTTCGGGCGGCGCAGGCCGGCGGCCTGCCGCCATCGGTCGCGCGGATCGTCGACCGCTATTCCGAGGCGCTGCGCGCGCAGCGGCCATTCGGCGCCAGCTTCGAGATCGCGCTCGCGCCCGACAGCAACATCAACCGGGCGACCCGTTCCGACACGCTCGGCACCGTGATCGGCGATTTCGACATTTCGGACGAGGGAAAGGCGAAGTCGGGGATCGGCGTGGCGCTCACCGGCCAGGCCTACCGGCGTTTCGCGCTGGGCAGGGATTCGGCACTGCTCGCGCGCCTCGGCGGCTCCGCCAACCTGTACGGCAGGCATCGGTTCAATGACATTGCCGCCGACCTTGCCGCGGGGCCCGAGCTGGGGCTTGGCCGCGGCCGCGTCCAGTTCGAGCTCGGCGTCACCCAGCGCTGGTTCGGGCAGAAGCCCTTCATGCGCTCGGCGCGCGTCGCGGCGACGCTATCCCATCCCCTCGGCCGGCGGACGTTGGTTCGGCTGCGCGGCTCGGGCGCCCTGGTCGACAATCAGGTCAACGACCTGCAGGACGGGAAGAGCTTTTCCGGCCAGGTCGGGATCGAGCGCGCGCTGACGCCGACGATGGGAGTCGCCGCGACGGCTGCGCTCGACCGGCAGAGCCTGAAGGATCCCGGCTATTCGACGACCGGCTGGCGCGGCGGGCTCACCGCGTGGCGCGACATGGGTCGAGCGACGCTCAGCGCGGGGGTCGAGCTCGGCCGGCTCCATGCCGACGAGCGGCTGCTGCTGTTCCCACAGAAGCGCGAGGACCGCTATTCCAAGCTGAGTGTCGGAGCCACCTTCCGGCAGCTCCAGTTTCGCGGCTTCGCGCCCGTCGCGCGCGTTTCGATCGAGCGCAACAAGAGCAGTGTCGAATTCTACGACTATCGCCGGACGCGAACCGAGATCGGCGTGGTCCGCGCGTTCTGAGCGCGATCACGAGATGATCAGGCCTCGATCAGCCGATCGTCGGGCGACGATCATCCCAAAATGGTCTGCTCGCGAACAAAGCTATCGCGGCCGCTCAACCAAGGCGGCGAAGGAGGATGACATGAAGACCTTTGTGATGATGACCGGCGTCGCCGCGCTCGCGATCGGCAGCCCAGCCGCCGCCGATCATGCTTTCCATCTCGGCGTTCCGTATGACAGCAGGGGGGAATGCGAGAGCACGATGGCCGAGTTTCGTAACGGCGATCGCGATTTGCTGCTGGAGAATTTCCCGCAATTTTTCCAGACTCCCGGCGACGTGAACAGCTTCCTGTCGCGAGCGTTCACCTGCGAACTCAACGCTTTCGACGGCGCCTGGTACATCAGGGACCATCGGCGGGAGGTGCTGACCAGCGACTGGTTCCTCAAGCGCCAGCGCTAGGATCGACACGCGCGACCCGGGGTCGCCTAGGGCGGCCCCGGCATCGCCGCGTAAGAGCGCACCGGCGTGCCCGCGGTGGCAGGAGTGGAGGGACTCGAACCCCCGGCCCTCGGTTTTGGAGACCGATGCTCTACCAACTGAGCTACACTCCTAGGCCGACCGCGAGGTAGCTAGGGCGCGCCGCCGGTGCAAGGTCACTTCACGATTGGCAGGCCGATCCAGCTCGCCTGAGGTCCGGTGAACACGCGCTGCGTTGCGGCGCGATAGTCGCTGGCCGGGGCGAAGAAGATGTTGGGGACGAAGGTCTGCGGGTTGCGGTCGTACAAGGGGAACCAGCTCGACTGCACCTGGACCATCAGCCGGTGCCCGGGGCGGACGACATAATCGACCGTGGGCAGCGCGAATTCGTGCACGGACGGCTGGTTGGGGACGAGCGGCTGCGGCCGCGCCGGATCGCCGCGGTAGCGCGCGCGCATCACTTCCATCGCGATCGGCAGCTGATAGCCGGCAAGCTGCGGCTTTTCGGGATAATGCTGCGGATAGACGTCGATCAGCTTCACCACCCAGTCGCTGTCGCTGCCGCTGCTCGAGGCGACGAGATGGACGAGCGGAGTGCCGGCGAGGCGCAGCGGCTCGGTTAAAGGCGCGCTCATATAAGTGAGGACGTCGGGCCGCGCCTCGGCGAAGCGCTGGTCGTCGACCAGCCAGAAGCGCCAGGTCGAGCCCGCCGCCCAGGGCGACAGCAGCGGCCGCGGGCGATAGGTGACCGGCCGCGCCGGGTCCGAGACATAGGAATCGAAGGCTGGGCCGGAAGGCGCCTCGAAAGCGAGCCGGCCGCCGGGCGCGAGGAACAGCGGCGTCAGGTTCGCCGGGCAGCCGCGCGCGCAGGCGAGCGGCCAGTCGTCGTAACGCCGCCAGCGGTTGGGGCCGGCCTCGAACGCCGTGACCCGCGCGATGTGTGCCGGACGTCCTTTCACATGCTGGTCAAGGAACGGGATGAGGACGTTCTGGCGGAACCAGCGGGCGGTATCGGAGCCCCATTCGATCGGGCCGATCGAATAGCCGAGCGCGACCGCCTGGCCATGGTACCAGGGTCCGAGCACGAAATGCGCCTTGCTGCCCGGCTGCCCCTTGACCGCCTGGAACACGGCCGGCGCGCCGTAAATATCCTCCTGGTCCCACATGCTCGCGACCAGCAGCGTCGGCACGGTCAGCCCCGTCCGCGCGAGGATCCGGTCGACCGCCTGCTCCTGCCAGTATCGGTCATAGGCGGGGTGCTGGGTCAGGCGGCGCCAGAAAGGCAATTGCTCCATGCCCATCGCCCGGCCGTAGGCGCCGGCCGAGCCGTAGCGGAGGAAGGTCGTGTAATTGTCGCTGTCCGCGCTCAGCCAGCGTTCGCTCGACGCGCGGCTCGCGGTCTGCTCGTAGATGTAGCTGATCATCTCCTGGCGGAAGGCGCCGTTGTGGAACCAGTCGTCGCCCTTCCACATATCGACCATCGGGTTGATCGGCACGCTCGCCTTGAGCGCGGGATGCGGGTTGATGAGGCTCATCAGCGCCGTGAAGCCATTGTAGCTGCCGCCGATGGTGGCGACGCGCCCGTCGGATTCGCGCACCCGGCGGACCAGCCAGTCGATCGTGTCGAAGGCGTCGGTCGAATGGTCGACGGAGGTCGGATTGAGCGGGCCGCGGAGCGGCCGGTTCATCACATAATCGCCCTCCGAGCGATATTTGCCGCGCACGTCCTGGATCGCGACGATGTAGCCGGCACGCACCAGCTCGGCATAGGCCGGGGACAGGATGTTCTCCGGCAGCGGGCCGGAGCTGCCGCGCGTGGTTGCCTTGTCGGCCGAATAAGGCGTGCGGTCGAGGAGGATCGGCGCGCGCGCGACACCCCTGGGCAAGATCAGCACGGTGTAGAGCCGGGCGCCGTCGCGCATCGGGATCATCGCCTCGCGGCGGACATATTGGAACTCGCCGCGCGGCGCCCCGAAACTCCGCGGTAGGTCGCTGCCCTGCGCGCTCGCCTGGGGCAGCACAGGGCGGAACTTGACGGGAATGTCGCCGCCGGGCTCCACCGCGGGCCGGACGGCGGTTTCGGCCGTCAGCGGCGCGGACAGCGCAAGCGCGGCGACCAGCGCTAGCTTCAGAAAGCGCAAGCTTACTCTCCCTCGTCGCGCCTGATCGCATGGGGCGCGGCGGAACGGCAAGGCGGGGCGCCGCGCGGGAACAGCGTGCGCGGTCCGCTGGTTTGGCGGGCATGGGGACCAGCAGCTTCTGGTACGAGGACGTCGGGCTCGAAGAGCGGCCGCCGCTGACCGGCGAAGCGAATTGCGACCTTATCGTGGTCGGGTCGGGAATCGCGGGGCTTTCGACCGCCTATGAGGCCGCGCGGTTCGGCTGGAAGGTGGTCGTCATCGACCGCCAGCCGACCATCGGCGGCGTCATGACGCCGCGCACAACGGCGCATCTCGCGAGCGAGCTCGACGATTATTACCACTATCTGATCAAGGCGGTCGGCGAGGACGACGCGCGGCTTTATCACGAGAGCCAGGTGGCGGCGATCAACCGGATCGAGGCGATCTGCCGCGACGAAGGGATCGACGCCGATTTCCAGCGCCTGGACGGGCTGCTGGTCCCCGCCGAGCCGGCGCACCAGGGCGATCTCGAAAAGGAATATGACGCATGCCGGACGCTCGGCGTCGAGGTCGAATGGAGCGACGAGGCGCCGTTCGAGCTGCCGCCGGGCACCCGCGCGCTGCGTTTCGCCAATCAGGCGCGCTTCCACCCGCTCAAATATGTCCGTGGGCTGGTCGGCGCGATCGAGGCCCGCGGCGGCGCGATCTACGGCAGCACCGTCTATATCGACCACCGCGAGGAGGAGGGCGGAGTCGTCGTCGAAACCGAAGGTGGAGCGTCGATTCGCGCCCGCGCGGCCCTGTTCGCGACCAATTCGCCGGTCAACGACAAGGTCACGATCCATACCAAGCAAATCCCCGACCGGACCTATGTACTCGCCGGGGCGGTCCCGAAGGGCAGCGTCCCCGACCTTTTGATCTGGGACACGCTCGAAGCCTATCATTACGTCCGCCTGCAACCGCTCGATCAGCAGTCCGACCTGTTGATCGTCGGCGGCGAGGATCATCGCAGCGGCGAAGCGACCGACATGGACGCGCGCTTCGCCCATCTCGAGCATTGGGCGCGCAAGCGCTTCCCGAGCTTAAGCGAAATCCGCCACCGCTGGTCGGGCCAGGTGATGGAGCCGGTCGATTACATGCCCTACTCGGGGCGCAACCCGGGTAATGCCAATATCTACGTCCATACGGGCGACAGCGGCCAGGGCATGACCAACGGGGTCGCCGGCGCGCTCAACATCGCGGCGCTGCTGTTCGAGCAAAAGGCGCGCTTCGCCGAAGTGCTCGACCCGGCGCGCAAGCCCAGGGCGGGCACCAGCCTCGCCGACTTCATCACCGGCCGCGCCGACGACGTGAAGAATCTGTCCGAATATCTGACCGGCGGGGATATTTCCTCGGTCGACGAGCTCAAGCCGGGCGAGGGCGCGATCGTCCGGCGCGGCGCGAGCAAGATCGCGGCCTACAGGAGCGAGGACGGGACCCTGGTCGAGCGATCGGCGGTGTGCACGCATGTCGGCTGCATCGTCCACTGGAACCCGCTCGAAAAATGCTGGGACTGCCCGTGCCACGGGTCGCAGTTCACGCCCGAAGGGGAGGTGATCAACGGCCCCGCGATCCGGCCGCTCGGGCAGGCCTAGGCGCGCTCTGCCCGATCAAGTGCTGAGCGAGTGCGTGCCTCTGCGGATGCTGCCGCGGGGCGCGCGCCGCTGAAGCCAGAGACCGGCCGCGGCAGCGCCCGCGCCGAGGATGAGGGAGGCGGCGAGCGGGTGCTTCTGCGCCTCGAGAAACAGGCTCCAGCGCTTGACCGCGAAGGGCTGCGTCCCCTCGACCTGCCCGTCCTTCCTCGGCTCGAAGAGATTGTCCCGCATCGCGGGATCGCCCGGATGATCGGGCGCCTGCTGGGTTCGCACCAAAGCGAGCTCCATGATGCGGTCGGTGGTGCGGGGGAACAGCCGGGCGAGGAGCGAGAGCAGGAAGCCGTAGCCGCCGACATAGATCTGGCGGCGCGGATGCTCGGCGGCGAAGAGGATGGCGTCGGCGACCAGCTCCGGCCCGTAGATGATCTGGGGGATCCGCGGCGGCGCCTGCATATGGTTGCGGCCATGCTCGGGGAAGGGCGTGTGGATTCCGCTCGGCTTGATCAGGGTGACCGAGATGGGCAGGCCTTCGCGCTCGATGTCCATGCGCAGATTCTCGGTCAGCGCGCGGACGGCGGCCTTGGCCGCGCAATAGGCCGGCTGCTTGATCAGCGCGCGGTCCGAGAGGACCGAGCCGAGGTTGATGATCGCGCCGCCGCCGCGCGTGCGCAGATGCTTGAGCGCGGCGAGGCTGCCCTCGACCATCGCGAAATAATCGACGTCGAGGATCCGGCGCTGCTCTTCGAGGCCGAGCTGCTCGAGCGTTCCGTAGGACGTGACCGCAGCGCAATTGACCCAGGTGTCGAAGCCGCCGAACGCCTCGATCGCGGCGGCGGCGATGCGCTCGGCGGACCCCTGGTCTGCGACGTCGATCGCAAGGACCGCGACCTTGGCGCCCTGCGAGCGGAGGTCCGCGGCGACCTGATCGAGTGCCGCTGCGTTGCGCGCGACGAGCAGCACGCGCGCGCCGCGGCGCGCGGCTTCACGGGCGGTGGCGAGGCCGTTGCCGCTCGACGCGCCGGTGATGACGATGACCTGGTCGGAAAGCCGCTTCAGCCTTTTGTGCACGCACCACCTCCGGCGCTTCAACGCCGGGGTGCGGGCCGGGTTCTAAAAATCACTCTCCGCCAGGAAGCGGGCGCCGGCGCTCGTGTCCACGGCCCAGCGGATTTGCGCCTTGACCTGGCCCATGCGCGGAATGGCGATCTGCAGGCGCTCGCCGATGCGCAGCGCATTCTCGCCTTCGATCCGGCAGCCTTCGTCCGAGAAGTTGGTCAATTTGACCGGCGACTTGGAGCCGTCGGTGCGGTGGATCACCGCCTCGATCTCGACCGGATGGCGATCCTTACGCCCGATCCACCCGTGCATCCGCTGCATGAGAACACTCCCCACTCTGCGCGCGGCAAAGTGCCACCGGAGACGTAAACATGGGTTTAATGCGGGGGGGTGGCCTGGAGCCGTCACGGGAATTGATCCCGTGACGTCAGTCCTGTCGGTCGCTGCGCGCCCGCAGGCTGGCCGGCTTTCGCCATCTGTTCGCGCTGCTAGCGGTTGCGGCGCAATCGCCGCGCTGCGCTCGGTGGCTCAAGCAGCAATATCGTAGGGCTGGATCTCGCCGGAGAGGTACAGGTTGCGCGCTTTGGTCCGCGACAGCTTGCCCGAGCTGGTGCGGGGCAGCGTGCGCGGCGGGACGAGCTCGACCACGGGCGTGATGCCGGTGATGGCGCGGACCCGCTCGCGGATCTCGTCGCGCAGCCGCCCGCGCTCGGCGTTGTCGGAGACGCGGCAGTGGACGAGCACCGCCGGCGTTTCCTCGCCCGACGGGCCGGTGATCGCGAAAGCGGCGATGTCGCCGGACTTGAAGCCCGGCAATTGCTCGACCGCCCATTCGATGTCCTGCGGCCAGTGGTTGCGGCCGTTGATGATGATCATGTCCTTGGCGCGGCCGACGATGAAGATGTAGCCGCCCGACAAATAGCCCATGTCGCCGGTGTCGAGCCAGCCGTCGGGGCTGAGGCAGGCGCGGGTCGATTCCTCGTCGCGGAAATAGCTGTGCATGACGCTTGCGCCGCGCACATGGACCCGGCCGATCGCGCGGTCGGGGAGCGGCTCGCCGCTCTCGCTGCGAATCTCGATCTCCATGCCGCTGACCGCGCGGCCGCAATTGACCACTGCCCGGTAGCGCTTCGGGCGGTCGGCGGCGCCGAGCCCGCCGCCGGAGAGCTCATTCTCCTCGACCAGCTCAATGCGGATGCCTTCCCCGGGCGGCATCAGCGACACGGCGAGAGTCGCCTCGGCAAGGCCGTAGCTGGGGCAGAAGGCGCTGGCCTGGAAACCGGCCTCGGCGAAGCAGTCGACGAAGGCCTGCATCACGTCGGGCCGGATCATGTCCGCGCCGTTGCCCGCGATGCGCCAGCGCGACAGGTCGAAGCGGTCCTCGGCCCTTGTTTGCGAGCTCATCCGCCGCGAGCAGATGTCGTAGCCGAAGGTCGGCGAGTAGCTGACGCTGGTCCCGGGGTTGCGGGTGATCATGTCGAGCCAGGCGAGCGGGCGCCGGGCGAAATCCTCGGTCTTCAGATAATCGACCGAAAATTGCAGCGCCATCGGCGAGAGGAGGCAGCCGACCAGGCCCATGTCGTGGTACCAGGGCAGCCAGGAGATGCAGCGGTCGCTGTCCTCGACCTGAAGGCCGATGCCGTGTGCGCGCAGATTGTCGAGCAGCGCGTGGTGGGTAACCGCGACGCCATGCGGGAAACGGGTCGAGCCGCTCGAATATTGCAGATAGGCGATGTCGTCGGGGCGCGCCTGCGGGAGCTCGCCGGCGGCCTGCTCGACCTGCGCGAGCGTGTCCCATGAGCGGCACTGGACGCCGATGCGTTCGCCGGCGTTGCGGCAGAAGCCCTCGAGCTCCGGCGGGTAGAGGAAGAGGAGCGGGTCGCAGCTTTTCAGCTGCACCGCGAGCTGGTCGACATAGGCTTCGCGCCCGCCGAAGCTAGTCGGCAGCGGCAAAGGCACCGGCCAGGCCCCGGCATAGACCGCCCCAAAGAAGGCCGCGGCGAACTCGACGCCGGTTTCGGCGACCAGCGCAATGCGGTCGCCCGGCTTCACTCCGAGGGTGATGAAGCGCCGTGCCTCGACGAGCGCGTCCGCGCGCAGCTCCGAATAAGGGTAAGCGCGGGTCAGCGTCCCGCGCGCATCGTGGAAATTCAGGCCGCGGCGCCCTTGAGCGGCATAATCGAGCGCTTCGCCGATGGAGGCGAAGTCGGCGAGCCTTCGTGGCAGCGAATCCGTGGTCGGAGTGGCGCCCGGCGGCGCCAGTTCGCTGGTGATCGCGGCGCTGCGTTCGAGCACGCCATCCCTTCCTTAAGCCGTTTCAACCCCCGTGCCCGCGCAGCGCGCCGGCCGCTTCCCTGTTGGCGTCCGACTGTGGCACAAAAACGGCGTGACCGCACGCCGCGCGAAGCCTCCGCTCGATCCCGCCAAGCTCGACGAGATCGCGCTGCGCTATGTCGGCCGCTACGCGACCAGCCGAGCGAAGCTGTGCGCCTATCTATCGCGCAAGCTTCGTGAACGCGGCTGGAACGGGGCGGGCGAGCCCGATCTCGACCGCATTGCGGAGCGTTTTGCCCGGCTCGGCTATGTCGACGATGCAGCCTTTGCGATGAGCAAATCGCAGGCGCTGGCGAGCCGGGGCTACGGCAAGCGGCGGCTGGTCGAGAGCCTGAGGGCGGCCGGGATCGGCGAGGAAGACAGCGCCGGCGCGCGCGAGCTTGCAGACAGGGAAAAGGTCGCCGCCGCCCTGCGATTCGCAAAGCGGCGGCGGATCGGGCCGTTCGGGGCCGGCGGCGAGGATCCGCGGCAGCGCGAAAAGGCGATTGCGGCGATGGTCCGGGCGGGCCATGACTTCGCACTGGCACGCAAGCTCGCCGCCTTGCCGCCGGGCGCCGAGATCGATCCGGACGATCTGGGCGCAGGCGCCACGTAAAGTCGGTTTGCCGACACAGGCGTGCATGTTAAGGGGCCAGGAATGGTGCGTTCCTCTTTGCAATTGGCCGACGGAGGTGAGCGAGCCGCAATGGCTTCGGACGACGAATTCTGCGGCGGCGAAATGGCCCCGATCAGCGGCCGCGTGAAATGGTTCGATGCGACGCGCGGTTTCGGTTTCCTGGTCAGCGACTCGGTCGATGGCGACGTGCTTCTGCACTTCAGCGTCCTTCGCGAGCATGGCCGGCGCAGCGTCCCCGAAGGGGCAGTGATCGAATGCATCCCGGTTCGGCAGGAGCGCGGGCTGCAGGCGAAGAAGGTCTTGTCGATTGACCTGTCGACGGCGGTGTCGCACCCTCCGCACTCGCCGGTCCCTGCAGCGGAACGCGCGGATCGGAAGGCTCTCGCGGAGAATGCCGGCGAGTTCGAGCCGGTGGAGGTCAAATGGTTCAATCGCGTTCGCGGCTACGGGTTCGTCAAGCGTCCGGACGGAGCCGGCGGCGAGGATGTGTTCGTGCACATGGAGACGGTGCGCAACTCCGGCCTTGGCGAACTGCAGCCGGGACAGAATATCGAGGCGCGCATCGCCCCGAGCGCGAAGGGCCTTACCGCGGTCGAGCTGCGGGGCGAGCACTCGGCATAGCGGCCGCGCTGATGTTTGCGGCCTGCAGCCCGCAGGCCCCGGCGCAAAATGCGGCGAGCACGGCAACCGCCGAACCGGGCGCACAGACGGGCCTTCGCCAAGTGCCGCTGACCATCCGCTCAGCAACTGGCGAACACCGGTTCACGGTGGCGGTTGCAGCGACTCCCGAACAGCAGGAAATCGGCCTGATGTTCCGGCGGTCGCTCGGCCCGAACGAGGGCATGATCTTCCCCTACGATCCGCCGCGAAGCGTCGCGTTCTGGATGAAGAACACGCTGATCCCGCTCGACATCATCTTCATCCGCGCCGACGGTACGATCGTCCGCATCACGACCGCGCAGCCGCACGACCTGACGCCCGTGCCGTCCGGCGAGCCGATCGCGGCGGTGCTCGAGATCCCCGGCGGCCGCGCTGCCGAGCTCGGCATCAGGGAAGGCGATATCGCCCGCTGGTAGCCCGGTCCCTTGCGGGGAGGGGAGGATTGCGGCACAGGCACCGGCCCATGGGTTTCTGGTCAAAGACTTTTACCTGGTGGAACGGGGCGACCTGGGGCACCCAGCTGTTCACTCGCCGGCATGGCGAGGAGGCGGGCCGCGACGAGTTCGGCAATGTTTACTACCAGCACAAGAAACACCCCGAGCGGCGCTGGGTGATCTATGCCGGCGACAATGACGGGAGCCGGGTCCCGCCCGACTGGCAGCTGTGGCTGCGCGGAACGATTAGGGACCTTCCGGAGGAGGCGCTGCCGCCGGTGCGCAAGTTCCAGCAGAAGCCGACTCCGAACCTGACCGGGACGATGGCCGCGTTCCGGCCCGACGGGGCGCTCGGCAGCGGCAGGATCCGTCCGGCGTCGACCGGGGACTACGAGCCCTGGATCCCAGAATAAGCGTGACGCGCACGGCACTATCGCTGCTGGTCGCCACTGCGCTCCTCGGCTGCGGGCGCGGCGAGCAAAAGGAACAGCCGCGGCCGGCCCCGGCGCAGGTGCGCGCGACCGCGGCCGGACAGGGGGGCGTCACCCCCATGGCCCAGCGCGTGGCGGTGCTCGGCCTGCTCAACAAAAGAAACGGGATCGTCCAGGATATCGCACTGCGCCCGGGCCAGTCGGTCCGGTGGAAGGACGTGATCGTTCGCTTGCGGGCTTGCGAGGCGACTGCGCCGTGGGAAGAGGAGAAGCTGACCGGGGCGTTCGTGCAGGTCGACGTGCAGCGGCCGGACAAGAGCTGGGGGCGGGTCTTTTCCGGCTGGGTCTACCGGGAGTCGCCGTCACTCAACGTGGTCGAGCATCCGGTCTATGACGTCTGGCCCAAGAGCTGCGAGATGACATATCCGGACGGCCCGGCCGCGCCGGCCGCGCCGGCGAGTTCGAGCAACCGGTCGAGCGCGGCGAAGTCGGGCGCTCCCGCGCCGCGGCCGGCGCCGGCTACCGAGGCCCCCGCCGCGCCCTCTGCGCCGAGCGCTTCGGAAAGCAACGCGACATAGGTCTCGCGCGAGATGCTGACCGCGCCCAGTGACTCGAGATGCTCGGTCATGAACTGGCAATCGAGAAGCGAGAAATTGCCTGCCTTGAGCCGCGCCACGAGCCAGGCCAGGGCGACTTTCGAGGCGTCGCGCGCCCGGCTGAACATGCTCTCCCCAAAGAAGGCGCGGCCGAGCTTCACGCCGTAGAGGCCGCCGACCAGCGAGTCGCCGCGCCACACTTCGACCGAATGGGCATGGCCGGAGCCGTGGAGCGCGATCATCGCGCGTTCGAGCGGCGCGTTGATCCAGGTTTCCGGCCGCTCGGCGCAGGCGGCGATGACCTCGGCAAAGGCGCGATCGCGAGTGACCGAATATTTTCCCGAACGGAGCCGCCGCCGCAGCGAACGCGAGACATGGAAGCCGTCCAGCGGGATGATCGCGCGGTTGCGCGGTTCGACCCAGAACAGTTCCTCGGCATCGCGGCTGTCGGCCATCGGGAAGATTCCCGAGGCATAGCCCTGCAGCAGCAGGCGCGGGTCAAGCCGAGTCATGCGGCAATTATCCGTCAATCCCGCGGAAGCGGGAATCCCGTTTGAGCTTGCTGGATGACCGAGCCGGACGCCCGCTTCCGCGCGGATGACGCGGCACTCACAAAATCTCGCGCACCGTCTCTTGCGGGCGGCAGAGGCGGACGCCCTTGTCGGTTTCAACCAGCGGCCGGTTGATGAGGATCGGGTGCTTGACCATGGCGTCGAGCACCTCTTCGTCCGTGACGTCCGGCCTTGTCAGCCCGAGCTCCTCGGCCAGCGGCTCCTTCGCGCGCAAGCCTTCGCGCGGACTGATCCCGGCGCGGTCGTACAGCCGTTTGAGCTCGTCGCGGTCCGGCGGGTCACGAAGATATTCGCGCACCGTCAGCTCGCGTCCGGAATCGCGCAGGATCTCCAGGGTCTTGCGCGAGGTGCCGCAGTTCGGATTGTGGTAGATCGTCGCCTTCATTGCTCCGCTTTCGCGTTCAAGAACAAGGCTTTGCGTAACCGTGCGCGCGGCAACCGGCAATGGCCGATGGGCCAGCTATTGTCGCGGCAGCGGAACGATGAAGCGCGATCGTCGTTCCTGCGTTCGTGGCATGGCGCTGATCCGCGTACGCGGTCGCGCGCATGTTCCGGCAGCTCAACAAACGGGAGAACGAGCGATGCGTAAATCCATTCTAGCCATGACTTTGGCGGGCGCCGTCAGCCTTTCCGCCTGCGCCAGCAATCCTGCAGTCACCCGCAATGCCGCGATCGGCGGCGTTGGCGGCGCCGCGGTCGGCGCGGTCGTTCCTGGCCTCAGCGTGATCGAAGGCGCGGCGGTCGGTGCGGCCATCGGCGGGCTTTCCGGCGCCATTTGGGCCGACAGCAACAATGACGGTTATGTCGACGGCTACACCTATAACGGCCAATATTATGCCGGCGCGCCCGCGGGTTACGACCCGACGCTGCGCGGCGTTGCCACCGGCGCTCTCGGCGGTGCTGCTCTTGGCGCGGCCGCGGGTGCTGTCGTTCCGGGCCTCAGCGTGCTCCAGGGCGCGGTGATCGGCGCGGCCGTCGGCGGTCTCGCCGGCGCGATCTGGGCCGACCGCGATGGCGACGGCCGGGTGGACGGCTATATGTACAATGGGCAATATTATGCGGGTGCCCCCGCCACCGCGACCACTCCGACTTATGCGCCTCCGACGCGCCGGGCCGGAGAGCGCGGCTGATTCTATCGGAGAGTGAGTGAACATATTGCGTAACTCGTGCACCGGCCGTCGGCCGGTGCACTTTTTTCGGAAGCTTGGCGGCGTCGCGGCGGCATTGATGCTCGCTGCGGCGTCGCTTTCGCCTGCCGATGCGGCGCGCAAGCCGGTCCAGGCGCCCGCGCAAGCGCAACCGGCGCCGGCCAAGCCGCAGCCGAGCGGCCAGGGAGTCGCCGATTTCTACCGCGCCCGCGGCGATGCGCCGCTGTGGCTCGCGCCCCGCGCGGGCGACGCGGCCGAGCAGCTTCTCGCGCTGCTTTCGACGGCCAACCTCGACGGCCTCTATCCGGAGAAATACCAGGCCGACCGGCTGCGCGCCGCAATCGCCGCCGCCCGGGGCGGCAATGCGAGGGCGCTCAAGGATGCCGAGGAGCAATTGTCGAACGCGTTCGTCGCGTATGTCGGCGACCTGGTGCGCGATCCCAATATCGGAATCATCTACGTCGACCCGCAATTGCGGCCCAAGCCGCCGTCCCCGCTTGCCGCGCTGCTCAACGCGGCCTCGGCCCCGTCGCTGGCCGAATATGTGCGCGGCCTCGGCTGGATGCACCCCTTCTACCGGCAGCTGCGCGAGACCCTTGCCGAGGGGCGCTATGCGAACGAGCATGAGCGCCAGCTGCTGACCGTGAACCTGGAGCGTGCGCGCGCTCTGCCCGCGGGTCAGGGGCGCTACATCCTGGTCAATTCCGCGCAGCAGCGGCTTTACATGTATGAAGGCGGCAAGGTCGTCGACAGCATGCGCGTGGTGGTCGGCAAGCCCAAATATGCGACGCCGATGATGACCGCTTATGTTCGCTTTGCCAGCCTCAATCCCTATTGGTTCGTGCCGCCCGACCTCGCCGCCGAGCGGATCGCTCCGAACGTGGTCCGGCGCGGCCTCAAATATCTCAATGACCTGGGCTACAAAGTGCTGACCGACTGGGACGAGAATCCGGAGATCATCGACCCCAGCACGATCGACTGGAAAGCGGTCGCCGAAGGCAAGATCGAGGTGCGCATCCGCCAGCAGCCGGGCCCGCACAATTCGATGGGGCGGATGAAGTTCATGTTCCCTAACCACGCCGGCATCTATCTGCACGACAATCCCGAGCGCGAATTGTTCGAGCAGGCGGCACGGCTGTACAGCGGCGGCTGCGTGCGGCTCGAGGACGCGCCGCGGCTGGGCCGCTGGCTGTTCGGCCACGACCTCGACTGGCAAACGGCGACCACCGAGCAGCACGTGCCTCTGCCGAGCCTGGTGCCGGTCTATATCGCCTATCTGACCGCGGTCCCCGACGGTTCGGCGATCGCTTATTATGAGGACGTGTACGGCCGCGACGCGGCCCGGCTCGCGGCGATGGAAGCCGCGGCGGCGAGCTCAGCGGCTGCGGCCCCGGGGCGCTAGGGCCGCCACCAGTTGGGGAAGAAAGTGACGTCCTGCGCGACCGCGCGCCCGGCCGGATCGCGCGCGGGCTCGAAGCGGACGTAGCGCACCGTCAGCTCGCACATTAGGCTGTCGACCGAGCGGTCGCCGCTGGAGCGGGCAATGCGGCAATTCGACGCGCTGCCGTCAGGGTTGACGCGGATCGTCACGCCGACGCTGCCGCTTTGCAGCCCGGTCGCGGCGAGCCGCCGATATTCCCGGTCGGGGATCTTGCTGATCCGCCGCGCCGGGGTGAAGCGGGAG
>Ga0247719_1000762_pt1 | contig 16728 bp, 17 predicted proteins | sample 41E_DmetaG_FD_189046 | JGI IMG/M metagenome (GOLD analysis project Ga0247719, IMG submission 189046) | Soil microbial communities from hillslope of Landscape Evolution Observatory, University of Arizona, Oracle, AZ, United States - 4-1-E_D | ecosystem: Engineered > Artificial ecosystem >...
GCGGTACGGGGCTGGGAAGCGAGACCGTCTGCTCCGGCTCATTGGATTGAGCCCGCGGATTGCTTCCGAACAAGAGCCTGCCCAAGCCGTCGGCGTTCTCCAGGCGCACGCAGCCTGCGCTGAAACCTCTCTGATCCTCGTTGAACAATTGTTTTGCCGGCGTGTCGTGAAGATAAATGCCAAGCTCATTCGGAAACTGGAATTTGACCTTGCCCATGCCGTTGCTCGGACCTGGGCGCTGCCTCACAAGGACCTGCTTCTTTCCGTCGGCAACGGCCTTCCAGTCAACGGTGGAAGGATCAATGACGCGAGCATTTCGGGACCATTCGGATACGACCTCATAGCCTCGGTTGTTGAAGTAACTCAGCCCCTCCGCCAGAACGCGAGGAGCAATTCTGGCGCGTGCGAGATCCGGCGGGACGTGCCAGTAAGGGTTGAGGGTCGCGTAGCGGATCATTCCGACCATCATCGGTGTTGGCTGGTCGGGTGTACCGACCACCACGCGCATGCTGTCGCGGATCTTTCCGCCCTCATAGTAGAAGAGCCGCGCAGCGGCGGCATCCACGAGGATGTACCGGTCCTCGTGAGCGGGCAGGATCCTCGCCCTCTCGAGGTTCAGACGAACGAGGCGCTCTTCCTCGCGAAACATCACTCCGCCGTTCCAAGGGGCGCTGGTAAGCGCCTGCCGTAGCTGCGCGTAAATCGGGTGCATCCACCCCATCGTCCTGAGATAGTCTTCCAAGGACGGTGCGGTTGCGGCTCGCTGGAGGACGGTCAACGTGCCGGGGATGCGTGTCTCCAGGGCCGGCTCCCCGTAAATCACGTCGATGTCCGCCGGACGTCTGAGATCCCGCACATAGGCCGCAAACGCGTTCGAAAGAACCACCTCGGCAAGTGCCAGATCTTCCGGAGAGCCGCCGCGGGCAGCATTCACGGCTTCGCGCACGCCGAGCCGCAGAAAGCGGTTCGGGTCGCGTCCGTCAGCCTCGGCGGTCTCCAGCAAGTTCAGCAAGATGTCGGCTTCGCGTCCCAGCGCTTTCCCTCGAACCCAGAGGGGCCGGTACTGCCTTGCGGCATAGAAGGCCGCGATCTCCCGATTGGGTGAGGCAACTCGCTGGATGCCAAGCGCCAGATGCGATTGAGCCGCCGCCGGCGCAGGCTGAACGACGGTGGCGACGGCAAAAGCCATTGCCGCTGTCAAAGACGCGAACAGCACCTTTCTCGAACGGGAACTCCTCGGCGATTCCACTCCATACCTCCAGGCAATTCGTCCCCGCCTGAAAGCGTGCCTGGACGAACTGGCTTAAGTGGAGCTTATGGATGTTTGCCGCGGGCGATCGCGTGATGCTCGGTCAGGCGGGCAAATGTCGCGGGAAGAATGAGTGATGCCGCCAGTCCGCCTTGGCTGCGGTTGGAAAGTTCCAGTCGGCCGCCGACGCGTGAAATCACGAGCTCGACAATCGACAGACCCAGACCGCTGCCCTGGCCCCGAGCGGTGCTTCCGCGCACAAAGCGATCTTTGACCCGATCGATTTCGTGCGCGTTGATTCCTGGTCCCCGGTCGAGCACCGCAATCACGGCTTCCTCGTCGCCGTTCAAGTAGTCGATCTCGATACGGGAGCCCGAAGGGGAGTGGTGGATTGCATTGTCGATCAGGTTTCGCAGTACCAATGTGAGAGACGCTTCGTCGATCAGCACTTCGGCGGCACCCGCGGCCTCGCTGACTTTGAGCTTCACGCCTTGGCGGTCAAGTTGTGGAGCGAACTCCTCAGCCAAGCCCCTCGCCACGTCTGCGACCGATACCCAGCGACTCGGGCTGGCCTCGACGGCAGCTTCCTCGCGGGCAAGTTCCAGCAACTGGTGAACCAGTCTCGACGTGCGATCAACGGAGGTTTTCATTCGCTGCAGCGACCTTTCCCGGATCTGTTCGTCGGAGGTCATCAGGGCAATCTGAGCATGCGTCCGCAGCCCGGCGAGCGGCGTTTGCAGTTCATGTGCTGCGCTCGCGATGAAATGGCGCTCATTTTCCCGATGCCGCGCAAGGCGGCTGAACAGGCCCTCGATAGCTCCAATCAGAGGCCGAAGCTCGCGGCTGACATGATCGAGCCCCAGCGGCCGCAGATCGCTCGGGTCGCGGCGGCGCAATCGACGTGCGACCTCGCGCAGTGGTAAGAGGCCTCGGTTGACGGCTGCCCAGATCAGCAGAGCCAGACCGGCGATCGCTGCGACGAACGGGACGAGCAGGCCTGCCATCAGATCGCCGACCAGCCGCTGCCGCACACTGAGGTTGTCCCCCACGAGCACACGAATGCCGCGCTCAGGGTCTGCAAGGCTGTAGACTCGCCACGTTTCCCCACTGATCAGGCGCTCGGAAAATCCGGTGCCCGAAAGCGCGAGCGGTTCTGTCGGTGCCTGGCTCGATTTGCCGATCAGCCGCCCGTCAAGGCTCCAGATCTGGCAAGAGAGCTGCCTGCTGTAGCTTCCAAACTGCCGCCGATCCGCCGATGGTAATGCGCCGCCGGCGCCCGGTTCAAAGTCGCCCGACAGGGAGGCCACCATTCGGGCCGCTTCGACGAGGCGCCTGTCCAGCACGCGCTGAATCTCCGCACGCGTGCTGAAGTAGGTCCATGCCGCGGCACTCGACCAGACCAGCAGAGTCACGGCCGCCACGAGGACGAAGATGCGTGCGCGAAGCGACGTCACAGCCTCGGCACCCGATAGCCTTCGCCTCGAACGGTTTCGATCAGCTCGCGGCCGAGCTTCGAGCGAAGATTGTGGATATGGACTTCGACCGCATTGCTTCCGACTTCCTCCTGCCAGCCATAGAGGCGGTCCTCCAGCTGCGTTCTCGACTGGATGCGCCCGGGCTGCTCCATCAGTGCCTGCAGAACGGCAAACTCTCGCCTCGACAAGGGAACGGACTTGCCGCCCTTGCGGACTTCGCGGCCGGACTCGTCGAGCTCGATCTCGCGCCAGCGAAGAATGGTCGAGGACCGGCCCTTTGCTCGCCGGGAAATGGCGCGGATCCGCGCCGCCAGCTCATCGAGATCGAACGGCTTCCCAAGATAATCGTCTGCTCCGCCGTCGAGGCCCTCGATGCGATCCCGAACCGAGTTGCGCGCGGTGAGGAGCAGGACGGGAAGAGCCTTCTCCCTCGAGCGCCACGACCGCAGAAGATCGAGCCCGGACCCGTCCGGCAAAGCGATATCGAGAACGATCGCGTCATAGTCGACGGCGTCTGCCGCAAGGCGCGCATCCTCAATGGTCTCGACCGCATCCGCGGTGAATCCCTCGAGCGCCAGCCCGGTCTTCAGCCCGTCCAGCAGAATCTCGTCATCTTCGACTATCAGCACGCGCATTCGATCGTTCCGGTCGGACATCCAGAAGAAGGCTTAAGCCAGACTTAAGCAGATGCGGGAGCGACCCATAAGCCCCGCTTAAGCTGGCGCCTTCATTCACCGCTCGAGGTTGCGAGCAGCAACTGCACCATCGGGAGAGATAGGAGCTTGTCGATGAAAAACAGGATTGCCGCCGGGCTGCTGCTGGTCGCCGCATCGGGATCGATCGTCCTTGCTCAGACCAACGCACCGGCGGAGCAGGCGTCCATCGCCACAGAAGAGCCGGAACTGACCCGCGAGATGTTCCTCGAGGACGATGTGGCGCCGCGGGTGCAGCCGGCCGCCTATGACACGACCATCGTCATGTATACCGACTATCAATGTCCCTACTGCCGGAAAGCGCATGTCGCGCTGACCGAACTGCTCAAGAAGGACCGGAAGGTGCGCATCCTTTACCGGGACTGGCCGATCTTCGGCCCCGCTTCAGAGCAGGCGGCGCGGCTTGCTATCGCGAGCAAATGGCAGGGCAAACATGCTGAGTTCCACGATGCACTTATGCGCGCGCCCGGCAAGTTGAGCGAATCATCGATCCGCGCTGCGGCCACCAGGGCCGGAGTGGATTGGGCACGGCTTCAGCGGGACCTCAAGGCTCATGAGGCCGAGATCAGCGCGCTCCTCGAACGCAACAATGTGCAGGCCGAGGCGCTCGGCCTGTCCGGGACGCCCGGATTCATCATCGGCAACACCTTCGTTCCGGGCGGAGTCGACCTCGCGGGCTTCAAGGAGCTGCTCAAGGAAGCGCGTGCCGCGGCGGCTGGCGGCAAAGTCGAGTCGGCTGCTGGCAGTCACTGAAGGCGCTCGAATGCGACTGCCAACGCTGCTCCTTGCATTGCTGCTCTCGTGGTTCCTGCCCGATTCGGCAGCCGCGAAGTCAACTCACCTTTCGGTTTCGCTACACTCGGAGAGCGAAGCTCCGGCCCGCGGCCGGTCGACGCGCCTTGCGCTCAGGTTCGTGCCTGAACCCGGATGGCACGGCTATTGGTCCAATCCGGGGGACAGCGGACTCCCCCCAAAGGTTCGGTGGAGCGCCCCCCAGGGGGTGAGCTTCGGCGAGCTCCGGCACCCTCCGCCCGAACTGCTGAAGGTCGCCGGAATGGCAAGCTTCGTCCATTCGGGCACGCATATTCTCCTCAGTGACATGCGCGTGTCATCGGCAATTGCGCCGGGAACGAAGCTCCCGATCCGGGCGAAGCTTGAGTGGCTGGCCTGCACCGATCGACTTTGCGTCCCCGAGCGGGCCGAGCTGTCGCTCGACCTGGTTGTCGGCGACGGACGGATTGAGCCTCAGAACCGCGCAATCTTCCGAACCGCTGTCGCGAACCTGCCGAAGCATGTGGCGACCGACGGCGCCTATAGCCTCGACAGCGGACGCCTGATGCTTCGTCTGCCGGTGCAGCTGGCGGATGCCGGCCGCGCCCGCTTCTACCCTGACCAGTCCGGCATCCTCGATGCCGCCGCCCAGAATGCCCGAGCTGTGCCCGACGGGGTCGAGATCTCCCTTCCCGCATTCGCTCGCCTCTCGGCTCCGCTCACCGGCGTGGTGACGGATGGCAGGCGCTCCTACCGAGTGCGGGCGAGGCCGTCGCCGCCGGACTCTTCGCGCCCCCCAGCGGAGACGGCGGCGGCGGCCGATGCGAAGGCGACGCTGGCGGCGGCGCCGGCCTCCGCGCCCCGGTCGCCTGGCGATGGCCAACCGACAGCCAGGCAAGCTTCTGAAAAATTGGCCCTGGAGGGCAGCTCGGGTGGCGGCTTTCTGGCGGCTCTGCTTGGCGCGCTCGTCGGCGGCCTGCTTCTCAACCTGATGCCCTGTGTCTTTCCCGTGCTTAGTCTCAAGGCGCTGAACCTGGCGCGCAGCAGCCGGTCGCCAGCGGCAGCACGGCGCGAGGCGCTTGCTTATCTCGGCGGAACGGTCGCGGTATGTGTTGCGCTTGGCGCTGCGCTGCTTGGCCTGAAGGCTGCAGGCGCCGAAGTGGGCTGGTCGTTCCAGCTTCAGAACCCGTCCGTCGTGCTTGGGCTGCTGCTTCTGGTGACGGCGGTCGCGGCGAACCTCGCCGGCTTTTACGAGGTGCGCGGACCAAGCCTCGCAGGCAGCCCGTCGCGCGAGGGTGCGGTCGCGTCTTTCTCGACGGGGGCATTGTCCGCCTTCATTGCCACTCCATGCAGCGCCCCGTTCATGGCCTCGGCCCTTGGCGCCGCGCTGCTGCTCGAACCAGCGGCGGGCCTCGCGGTGTTCGCCGGCCTCGGCATCGGTCTCGCCCTGCCCTTCGTTGCAATCGGCTTCGTACCCGCGCTGCGCGAGCGCCTTCCGCGGCCGGGACCCTGGATGGAGACATTCCAGCGCATCCTCGCCGTGCCCATGGCCCTGACCGCCGTCTGGCTGTTGTGGGTGCTCGGCCGACAAGCCGGAGCTGACATGATGGCGGTGGCGCTCCTGCTTTCACTCGCTCTGGCCGTCCTGCTGTGGTGGCTTGGCCGGAGGCAGAAGCTCGACCGGCCGCGGTCCTGGGCAGCGCTTGCTCCGGTCGCGGCGCTGGCGGGCGCTGCACTGATCCTGCTTCCGGTGCAGCGATCGGAGGCCACGTCCTCAGTGGAGGCGCGAAGCGAGCGTTTTTCGGTCGAGCGTCTCAAGCAGCTTCGCGCCGCCGGCCGCCCGGTTTTCGTCGACTTCACCGCCGACTGGTGCCTTGCCTGCAAGGTGAATGAGCGCATCGCGATCGACCGCCCGCAGACGCACGCGGCGTTTCGAAAGGCGGGCGTAATCACCCTCGTCGGCGACTGGACTCGCGGCGATCCGGAGATCACCAGATTTCTCGCGGCGCACGGTCGCAACAGCATACCGTTCTACCTGTTCTACGCGCCAGGCGCGGAGCCGGAGGTGCTCCCGCAAGTTCTTACGCCTGGAAGGCTCCAGCATCTGGCCGAGAGGGTCGAGAGGGCCAGGAAGTGAGACGAGCCAATCCATTCGCGATCTGGAGAGCGAGATGAGCTACTATATTGCGACAACATTGAACGTGCCCTTCGACGAGGCGATCGAAAGGGTCGAGGCCGCGCTCAAGGAGCAAGGATTCGGTGTCATCAGCCGGATAGATATCCAGGAGGCGCTAAAGACGAAGATCGGCGTCGACTTCAGACCCTATGTGATCCTCGGTGCCTGCAACCCGACACTCGCGTACGAGGCCCTGAAGCTCGAGGACAAGGTCGGGACGATGCTTCCGTGCAATGTCGTCGTGCAGGCGCGCGGCGATAGGGAGACAGAAATCGCGGCGATCGATCCGGTCGCGTCGATGCAGGCGATCGACAATGCCGAACTGCAGCAGGCGGCGCACGAGGTGCGGGGCCGTCTCGAGCAGGTCGTTCAAAACCTCCAGGTCGCTCACGAGCCAGCCTGATCGAGCAGCCTGGCCGCGCGAGGTTACTGGCTCTGCCGCAGGTCCTGAATGCCCGACCTGAGTGCCGCTCTGGAAATCTCTCCCACGTGGACCTGCCGCACCTGCCCGTTGGAGCCGACGAAAAAGGTGGTGGGAAGGGCCATGGCTCCCATCTCGGTCGCAAACCGTCCGCTTGGGTCGACAAAGACACGGCCAGGATCGATCCGCTGCTCGACCAGATAGTCGCGCACCTCTGCCAATGTCTGACCCTGGTTGAGCAGGACGATCGGCACATCCGGATTTGCAGCCGCTGTTTCGACGAGCATCGGCATTTCCCTGCGACAGGGCGGGCACCAGCTTGCCCAGACATTGATGACATAAGGGCCGTCAAGGCTAGCGAGGCTCACCGGTACGCCTTGAACATCCGTCAAGGCGGCTACGGAGGGCAGGGGACGGCCGGATCGATCCTGAATGATCGTGAACATCGACCAGACAAGAGAGACTGCCGCGAGAGCAGCAAGGCTCATCCACCTCGCGCGGGACCGCAGCATCAGAACGAGGGTGAGGCCGGCAGCGGCGACTCCGGCTGAGGGCGAGAAACCACTCTGCCAGACGTAAAGTGCCTCGACCGGCTCGGAGGCGTAGGCGGTGACGTTCTCAATGACAAAGGCAAGCCGGGCAGCGACGATCCCGACAGCAGCCGACATCCAGGCGGCAGTGCCGCCGCGCTTGTCGTAGCTGCGGGCGATCCAGGAGCCTGCCCCAAGGAAGAGCCAGATCGCCACGACGGCGGCGAGGCGATCAAGCGCAAGCACCAATGGACCGAGTTGGACGACAGTGCCCATCGGCGATTCACTTCCATCGCCTGCTTAAGCGAGGCTTAGGAGGCGGGGGAGCGGGGCGCTCGGCCATTTTCAAGAAAAAGCGATGGGGCCCTTGAAAAAAATTAGAAAGTTCTAAATTAGGCGTTACTGATGGAGAACGTAGTGCATATGGAGCTTCTTTTGAAGTTCAGCGAGCAGGCCCAGGAGGCTGCCGCCTTGCTCAAGGCAATGGCCAACGAGTGTCGTCTGCTGGTGCTGTGCCACCTCGTCGAGAGCGGCGAGCTCTCGGTTGGAGAGCTGGTCGATCGCATCGGGCTTAGCCAGTCGGCGCTGTCGCAGCATCTGGCCAAGCTCCGGGACGAAGGTTTGGTGAGCACCCGCAAGGAGGCCCAGACCGTCTACTATCGCCTCTGCGATCCGCGCGCCGAGCAGCTGCTTGCGCTTCTCCACGATCTCTTCTGCCCGGAGCTGGGCCGGAGCGATCCTGCAACGTCAAGCCGGAGCTGAACAATGTCAGACATCAACCTCGCTCGAGCCCAGGATCAGGTCCGCGCGGCGCTGCGCGGCGAGATCCCTGCGCCCCACGTTGAAGCCTTTTTCGACGAGCCGACCTTCACCGCAAGCTACGTCGTCCACGATCCGGTCACCAGAGAGGCCGCGATCATCGACAGCGTGCTCGACTTCGACCACGCCGCGGGTCGCACTTCGTTCGATTCCGCTGACGAAATCATTGCCTTTGTGACGGACAATGATCTCAAGGTCCGGTGGATCCTCGAAACGCATGCGCACGCGGACCATCTGTCGGCCGCGCCGTACCTGCAGGAGAGGCTGGGAGGCGAGCTCGCGATCGGCTCAGAGATCGTCACCGTCCAGAATGTCTTCGGGAAGATCTTCAACGAAGGGACCCAGTTCGAGCGGGACGGGTCACAGTTCGATCGGCTGCTGAGCGACGGCGACCAGTTGATGATTGGGCAGGTTCCGATGATCGCGCTGCATGTGCCGGGTCACACGCCGGCTGACATGGCCTATGTCATCGGTGACGCGCTCTTCACGGGCGATACCATGTTCATGCCCGACTACGGTTCGGCGCGCGCGGACTTTCCGGGAGGGGACGCCCGCCAGCTGTATCGGTCTGTTCGGCGGCTGATGCAGCTGCCGGACGAGACACGCGTCTTCCTCTGCCACGACTACAAGGCGCCAAACCGCGACGAATATGTGTGGGAAACGACCATTCTCGCGGAACGCACCGGGAATGTTCACTTCCACGAGGGTGTCAGCGAGGACGAGTTCGTCGCGATGCGGACACAGCGCGACGCAACGCTGGCAATGCCCAAGCTGATCCTTCCGTCGATTCAGGTGAACATGCGTGGCGGACACATGCCGGAGCCTGACGAGGATGGCGTCAGCTATCTCAAGATTCCGATCAACCAGCTCTGAGGATTTGCCTTCATGGAACCATTGTCTCCGGTCGTCGCGGCAGCGGGCGGCCTGCTTATCGGGACTGCCGCCGCGCTGTTCCTGCTCCTGACCGGCAGGATCGCCGGCGTTAGCGGAATGACCGCAATCGCGACCAGGATCGGCTCGGGCGATACCATGTGGAAGCAGGCGGCAGCCTTTGTCGTGGGTCTGCCGCTCGGTGCAGCGCTCGTTGCAGCCTTCATCCGGACTCCGGACATCACGGTCACGTCTTCGGTGCCGCTTCTCGTGATTGCAGGGCTGCTCGTAGGCTTTGGCTCCCGCCTGGGCAATGGCTGCACCAGCGGCCACGGAGTCTGCGGCGTCGCTCGGCTCTCACCGAGATCGCTTGCAGCGACCGGGACGTTCATGGCCAGCGCCGTCGCCACCGTTTTCGTCATCCGCCATGTGATTGGAGGCTAGTAGCGTGCGAATTCTGCTTACAGCATTGTTTGTCGGCATTGTCTTCGGTGCGGGCCTTGCCCTGTCGGACATGGTCAATCCCGGACGCGTGCAGGCGTTCCTGGACGTCGCGGGCCGATGGGATCCGACCCTCATCTTCGTGATGGGCGCGGCCATAATCCCCTCGGCGATCGCCTATCTCGTACGCCGCAGGATGGGTCGGCCGGTCTTTGCGGAAAGCTTTGCAATTCCGGAAAGTCGGACGATCGACCGGCCGCTTCTTGCAGGCGCCGCTCTGTTTGGAATCGGCTGGGGCCTGGTCGGCTTCTGCCCCGGGCCGGCGGTCTCGGGTCTTGTCCTCGGTTACTGGCAGCCCTGGCTGTTCGTCGCGGCGATGCTCGCGGGGATGGTCCTGCACAGATTTACAACGACGGCGCTTGGGGTTCAGCCCGCTTGCGCCCCCTCAACGAGAAAGAAGCTGATATGAACATGACCAATCTCAACTCCCAGCTTTCGGTGCGGCCCCAGGTGCTTCCGCACGAGGTCGCGGAGCTTGCCGCAGCCGGATTCAAGGGCATCATCAACAACCGGCCTGACGGCGAGGCGCCGGACCAGCCCGCATCCTCGGAAATCGAGGCGGAGGCGAAGCGCCACGGTCTGTCCTACTGGCACATCCCGATCGTGCCTGGCCAGGCGACGGAAGCTGACGGTCGCGCCTTTGCCGAGGCGCTGAGGCAGGCAGACGGTCCTGTCGTGGCCTTCTGCCGGACCGGGAACCGTTCCACCAGCCTGTTCAAAATGTCCCAGCAGGCCTGAGACCAGGGCCGGCAAGATGAAGAGGGTCTCCGACTACTTCCCGATCCTGGGCTGGGCCCGGACCTATGATCGGCTGACGCTGACCAACGACGCCGTTGCGGCGGTCATCGTTACGATCATGCTGATCCCGCAGAGCCTCGCTTACGCCCTGCTGGCCGGGCTTCCCGCGCAAGTCGGGCTGTACGCGTCCATTGCGCCACTGCTGGCCTATGCCGTCTTTGGAACGAGCCGAACCCTCGCGGTCGGTCCCGTCGCGGTCATTTCGCTCATGACCGCGACGGCGGCTGGCGGCGTTGCTGCCCAGGGATCACCAGAATATGTCGCCGCGGCACTGATCCTCGCGCTCCTCTCGGGGCTGATCCTTGCCGCGATGGGCCTGTTGCGGCTGGGTTTCCTCGCGAACCTCTTGTCGCATCCGGTCGTGTCCGGCTTCATCACCGCCTCGGGCATTCTTATTGCGCTCAGCCAGCTCAAGCACATCCTGGGAATCCGCGCCTCCGGAGAAACCCTTCCGGAAATGCTCCGGACGATGGCCGAGACTCTTGGCCAGGCGAACGGTCCGACCCTGGTGGTCGGCGTGGCCTCGCTCCTGTTTCTGTTCTGGGTGCGCAAGGGATTGAAGCCGCTCCTCCTCAAATGGGGCGTAAAACCGCGGCTGGCCGACCTGCTTGCGAAAGCGGGGCCGGTCTTCGCGGTGGGTGCATCGATCCTCGCAGTTGTGTCGCTTGGCCTCGACGCTCGAGGAGTGGCCGTGGTCGGTGAGATTCCGACCGGGCTCCCGCCGATCACGATTCCAATGTTCGACCCCGAGCTCTGGTCGGCGCTGTTCGTGCCGGCGCTTCTGATCAGCGTGATCGGCTTCGTCGAATCCGTATCCGTTGCACAGACGCTTGCGGCCAAGCGCCGCCAGCGGATCGAGCCGGACCAGGAACTGGTCGGGTTGGGCGCGTCGAACATCGCCGCGGCTTTCTCGGGAGGCTATCCGGTCACGGGCGGATTTGCGCGCTCAGTCGTGAACTTCGACGCCGGCGCGGAAACTCCGGCGGCCGGCGCTTACACGGCGCTTGGAATCGCGGCTGCGGCCCTGTTCCTCACGCCGCTCCTCTACTTCCTTCCTGTTGCGGTCCTGGCCGCAACCATCATCGTGGCCGTCCTCAGCCTCGTCAGCCTGCGCGAGCCCAAAGAGGTCTGGCGCTATTCGAAGAGCGACTTTGCCGCGATGGCCGGCACCATTGTCGTCACGCTGCTGATGGGCGTGGAAGCTGGCGTGGTGACCGGAGTCGGCGTGTCGCTCGCGCTCTTCCTGTGGCGCGCGTCGCGGCCGCACGCGGCCATCGTCGGGCGGGTGCCCGGGACCGAGCATTTCCGCAACATCCTCCGGCACGAGGTCGAGACCGAGCCTCACCTGCTGACGCTGCGGGTCGACGAGAGCCTCACGTTCGTCAACGCACGCTGGCTGGAGGAGAAGGTGCTCGAGCTCGTTGCCGAGCGACCGGAGCTGAAGCATCTCGTCCTCATGTGCTCCGCAGTGAACGCGATCGACGCATCCGCGCTTGAAAGCCTCGAGGCGATCAACCACCGGCTCTCGGATGCCGGAGTCAAGCTCCACCTTTCGGAAGTGAAGGGGCCGGTCATGGACCGCTTGAAGTGCTCCAGCTTGCTGGACGAGCTCACAGGCGAGGTCTTCCTCTCGCAGTTCCAGGCCTATCGCACGCTCTCGCAGCTCAAGGCTGAGGATCCCGCGGTTGAGGAAGGCCGTGCTGCAGGAGCAAGACTGTGAGGTGCTTTGGATGCTGCCCGCAGTCTGAATGGTGGTGGTTCCGCTGGGTGCTCGCTGCCCAGCCAATGTTGGCGGCGGGGATATACATCTGGGCCTATGGTTAGCAGCGTTCGCCGCCATCCTGAGCTATGAGCTCGGCGCCCTCGGTGCGAGGGAATGGTGCCCCGGCGCGCCTGACGCGGCCTGGGCTTATTGGGTGTTCCGCGGCAAGGTCGGGGGGCTACCACTGAGGCCGTCAAAGCCGCGCGAGCCGCCGGCGCCGTTGTGGCGGCGCCTCGGCTGGTTGCCCTTGAGCTGGGCGGCTAGCGTCCTGATCGTGGGTCTCGTTGCGCTCGTGATCCGTGTCTGGCTCCTGTGAGCCGGCCTCTTGCAGCGCTGGCAGCTTTGAGGTTCCAGGTCTGACTTGCTCACCGCTCGGATGTCGCGGTGATCCAGCCCCATCGCTTGAAGATCATTGCTCCTTCGGACGAGCGAAGAAAGTCGATGAACTTGCCAGCGTCTTTGTCCCTCTTGCCGTCGCGGGTCACGACTGCACCAGCGTCGCGGAAGATGCGATATCGCTCCTCGACCGGAATGACGTCCGCGAGGTCCGGATTGGAGACCTGCCAGATCGTCCAGATGATCCACGCGTCAAGGCTCGGATCGCTGATCCAGGCCTGGCGCGCTTCGCCGCTGTTGCGCGCATAGCTGGCGATGTTCTTTCGCAATGCGCGGACCTTGGCGATCTCACCGGTTCGACCCGCCATGTCTTCCCACAATCCGTTCTGTCCAGCTCCATTCACAACGAGGACTCGGTGACCCGGGCGGAACAGATCTTCAAGGCCCCTGATCTTCTTGGGGTTCCCTTTCCGCACGAGAATGGCGGAAGCGCGCAGGTACAATGGCTGGGCTTCGGACGCGGCGATGCGGCCACCCATGGCTGCGACGAAGTCGCTCATCATGGTTTCCGAACCGCTATAGATCACATCGGCGTTGGCCTTGGCGCGCTCGAGCCACTCGGAGGTCGGTCCGGCCACGATCTGGACCTCGCGGCCGGTCTTCTTGGAGAACGCCTTTGCCGCATCCTTCATGGCCGGAGCGGGTCCGCCCGGCCCATATACATACAGCGGATCCGCATTGGCGGGCACTGTCAGCACGAAGACGAGCAGGATGGCGAGGAGCGGGCGAGACAGAGGCATGATTAAGGATCTCCATGAGGAAGGTTGGAGGAATGTTCAAACGCGTGCCGGCAGGTGCCGGTTCAACGGCCAGGAGCACCGGCAAGCCGAGATCCGCGAGCGCTAATGCCCTGCGCATGATATCGCGCCGGAGCCTGGCCCGTGCGGCCTGAAGGGTAGATCGAAGCGATGGCCATTCTAACGCAATCCGCCGCTCCCCGCCTCGGGCTTCGGGCGAACTGGGCGCAATTCTCCCTGCTCGTGCTGGTCAACGCCTTCGTCGGCGGAATGGTGGGTATCGAGCGGAGCATCCTGCCGACGCTCGCCCAGACCGAGTTTGGCATGGCCGAGCGCACTGCAATCCTCTCGTTCATCGCTGTCTTTGGGGTGACGAAGGCGCTTTCCAATTATCTTGCCGGGCGGCTGGGCGATCGCTGGGGCAGAAAGCCGGTGCTGGTCTTCGGCTGGTTCGTTGCAGCTCCCGTTCCATTCCTCCTGATCTGGGCGCCGAGCTGGTCCTGGGTGATCGTCGCCAATCTTTTCCTGGGCGTCAGCCAAGGGCTCACCTGGTCCACCGCAGTCATCATGAAGATCGACCTCGCCGGCTCGAAAAGCCGGGGCTTGGCAATGGGGCTCAACGAATTCGCGGGCTATTTCGCCGTCGCAGTGGCCGCATGGGCGACCGGCTATATCGCGTCGGTCCATGGGCTGAGGCCGGAGCCCTTCTACCTTGGCATCGGCTTCGTCGTCGCGGGGCTTCTGCTCTCGATTCTCGCGGTTCGGGAAACGCACGCGCATGTCCATCATGAAGTTGCGAGCGGAGCTCCTTCCCGCGCTGGCGAACGCTCCGAGCTGGAAGTGTTCAAGCTGACCAGCTGGAAAGACCGGAATCTTGCGTCGGCGACCCAGGCGGGGCTCGTCAACAATCTCAATGACGGGCTCGCCTGGGGCTTGTTTCCCCTCGTCTTCGCCCAGGCGGGAATGACGCTCGCGCAGATCGGCATGCTGGCATCGATCTACCCGGCTGTCTGGGGCATCACCCAGCTCGTCACCGGCGGAGTTTCGGATCGGCTGGGCCGCAAATGGCTCATCGCGACCGGCATGTGGGTGCAGGCCGCCGGGATCGGCATCACAGCGCTTTCGGCCACTTTCCAGGGCTTCGCGATTGGGGCCGTTCTGCTTGGCCTCGGAACCGCGATGGTTTACCCGACGCTGCTCGCCTCAATCGGAGATGTCGCCCACCCATCGTGGCGAGGCTCTGCGGTCGGCGTGTACCGGCTGTGGCGCGATCTTGGATATGCGTTCGGGGCACTCATCGCCGGCGTGGCGGCGGACATGTTCGGCCTGTCGTGGGCCGCCATCCTTGTCGCTGTTCTGACCTTCCTTTCAGGCAGCGCCGTAGCCTTGCGCATGTCCGAGACCTTGCCGGCACGATCGCTGGTGCGGGTCTCCGGTTCGGCAGCGCCCTGATAGGCCTCGAGCTGCGCCCTTGCGGGCGCCAAATCAGCCGTGTCCGCGCCGGCCGCTAGGCCCCGGCCGCCATCTCGGCCCTGACCTCGTCCAGCGGTCGAGGGCGGGCCAGCCACTCACGTCCCTTAAGCATCGCCTGCCAGTAGATCGGCGGCAGCATTCTCTCCTTGAGCAGCCACGAAAGCCTTGACGGCCTGGTTCCGTCGAGCAGCCATGATGGAAAGGACGGAAGAAGCTTGCCGCCATAGCCGAACTCCGCAAGCACGATCTTGCCCTTCTCGACGGTGAGAGGGCACGATCCGTAGCCGTCATAACCTGCAGGCAAGGGCTTGCCCTCGAGAAATGCGAGCATGTTCACCGCAACCACGGGCGCCTGCTTGCGAACGGCTGCCGCGGTTTTGGCATTGGGCGCCGAGCAGACATCGCCAAGGCTGAAGATGTTCGGAAATGCCGTGTGCTGGAGCGTGAACTGGTCGACATCGACCCAGCCAGAAGCCCCGGCAAGGGGACTGGTGCGCACAAAATCGGGAGCGACCTGGGGCGGGCAGATGTGGATCATGTCGAAATGCTCCGCCACTTCCTCGACCGAACCATCGGCCATCTTGCGGGCGAACAGGGCGGTACGCGACGGACCGTCGACAGCGACGAGCCGGGACTCAAAGCAAAGATCAATTCCGTAGCGTTCGACATATTGCATAAGGGCTGGAACGAAAGCGGCCACGCCGAACAGCACTGCCCCGGCGTTATGAAACTCGACGTCGATGTCATTCAGCCGGCTACAGCGGCGCCAGTGGTCGCAGCTCAGATACATGGCCTTCTGCGGGGCTCCGGCGCACTTGATGGGCATCGGCGGCTGCGTAAAGAGCGCTCGGCCCTTGTTCAGTCCCTGGACCAGTTGCCAGGTGTAGGGAGCAAGATCGTAGCGATAGTTGGAAGTGACGCCGTTGTTTCCGAGCGTTTCCTCCAGGCCCTCGATGGCAGCCCAGTCGAGCTTCAGTCCCGGCGCAACGATCAGCGCGCGATAGCGGGCGACGCTGCCGTCTTCCAGCTCGACAAGGTTGGCCATCGGCTGGAAGGAGGCCGCGGCTGTCCGGATCCAGTCAACGCCGGAAGGGATCACGTCCGACATCGCGCGCCGCGTCTGCTCGGCCGAAAAGATGCCCCGGCCCACCAAGGTCCAGCCGGGCTGGTAGAAATGGTCCGGCGAAGGTTCGACGATACCGATATGGACATCCGGCTCGCGCGACAGGATGCTCGAAGCGGCGGCTATGCCTGCGGCTCCCCCGCCGATGATGAGAACGTCATAGCTCCGCCGCGGCGCACCGCTTGCCGGCTTCTGTTGTACAGCCGCGCCAGGGGGCGTTTGATTCGGTAACATTCGGTATCCTTCGAACTGCTGCAGCGATCGTCCGGCTGCACTGCCTAGACCTACCTTCAAATCTTCGCAACTATGATGGTACCTTGTTGGGTTCAATCGCCGTCTTCGCGGGACAGGCTGCCTCTTTCGTCTGCGGGAGCTCGGCGATGACCAAGCCGCGGCATTCCGGCTTGCCATCGAAATTGATCCGCGAAGTGGGAGATCTGGAACTCCAGGCAACTTTCTGCGTATCTATGAAGCCATGAAGATAGAAGAGATGGTGGAGGCGGTGGAGCAGGCGACCGAACTGCTCAAGTCCCTGGCGAACCGGAACCGCCTGCTGATCCTCTGCAACCTCATAGAAGGCGAGCGGTCCGTCGGGGAGCTCGCGCGCCTTGTAGGCACGAGGGACACCGCGGTTTCGCAGCAGCTCGCGCTGCTGCGCAAGGATGGTCTCGTTCGTACAAGAAGGGAGGGACAGACGATCTTCTACGAGCTGGCGAGCCGCGACGCCGCGAAAGTGATCGAGACTCTGCACGGCATCTATTGTTCGCCGAGCGCCGCCACGGCCGCCGACACCGCCATTCAGGCGATCGGCCGGCAATCACAGACGAAGAAGGGCGGCAAGCCGTCGGACCAGCCGCGGCGCGGGAGAGCCCGGAGATGAACTAGCAAGGAAAGCGCGACGGCCCTGCCCAAAC
>Ga0247719_1000764_pt1 | contig 16697 bp, 15 predicted proteins | sample 41E_DmetaG_FD_189046 | JGI IMG/M metagenome (GOLD analysis project Ga0247719, IMG submission 189046) | Soil microbial communities from hillslope of Landscape Evolution Observatory, University of Arizona, Oracle, AZ, United States - 4-1-E_D | ecosystem: Engineered > Artificial ecosystem >...
GCCTTGAGGGCGCTCGGCGCGAGCTGCCGGCCAGCCTGCCGCCGCAGGTCGAGCGGCAGGTGTTGGATGCGGCGCGGCTGGTGGCGCAGGTCAGCCTCGTCCGCTCGGTGGCCCGGATCGACTTCCTGTGGGCCGGCGAGGAGGTCTGGGTCAACGAGATCAACACCATCCCTGGGGCAATGGCCAAGTACTTCTGGGAGGAGCGCGGTATCAGCTTCCTGCAGCAGCTGCGCGACCTGATCGACGAGGCGAGGTCCGGCCGCGGGCGGCAGTTCACCGTCCAGGGCGCTGACGGCACCGCGTTGCGCTCAGCGCGGGCGATCGCCGACAAGCTGGCCTGAGCCGCCGGATGCGGCCCTCCTTCCTGCGGCCGGTCGCCGGCCGGCGTGGCCGCCGGCAGAGCCGGTCGGGCGGCGGGCTGTTCAACCTCAGCCGCCTGCTCGGAGCGCTGCTGATGCTCGGCGCCAGCGCCTCGCTCAACTGGCTGACGGCGCCAGATCGCTTCGAGCTCGATCCGGCGGCCGTGACCGTCAAGGGCCTGCACCACACCCCGGCGCAGGCCGCGAGCGCCATCCTCGACCCGGTCGTCGACGAGCGGCCGAACATCTTCCGGCTGCGCACGGCCGCCCTGGCGCGCGAGCTGGTCGAGCTGCCGGCCGTGGCCAGCGTCGACATCCGGGCCGGGCTGACCGGTGCGCTCGCCATCAGCGTCACCGAGCGCGTGCCTGTCCTTACGTGGCAGGTCGGCACGCAGGGCCTGCTGGTCGACGCTGACGGGGTCGTGATCAGCCCGGCCAGCGAGCCGCTGACAGAGCTGCCGGCAGTGACCGACCGCCGGACCGGCGCGGCCGCTCCTGAGATCGGCTCGCGGATCGATTCGATCGATCTCGCGGCGGCGCTTCGCCTAGCCGCCCTCACGCCGCCGCTCCTCGGCAGCCGGGCGAGCGGCCTGGAGCTCGAGGTCGAGGACGAGCACGGCTGGGTGCTGAGCGCCCGGTCGCCCATGAGCTGGCGCGCCGTCTTTGGCCATTACACGCCGAACCTGCGCCCGACGGCGATGATCGACCAGCAGGTCCAATGCCTGCGCTCGCTGCTGGCCAGCTCCGAGACGGAGATCGAGATGGTCTTCCTGGCGCCATCGGAGGACCGCTGTGGCACATTCCGCGCACGGCCAACGCCGCGCGGCCGCATCTTCCAGAATGTAGCCGGCGGCCGACCGGCCGCAGCCGGCACAGCGGCCTGATCGGGAAGGGGAGCGGTGGAACGCGAAGCAGTGCTCGTCGCGATCGACGTCGGCACAAGCAAGATGGTCGTGCTCATCGGCGAGGTCACGCGTGACGGCAGCCTGACGATCATCGGCAAGGGGGCCCCGCCCTCGGCCGGGCTCAAGAAGGGCGTTGTCATCAACATCGACCAGACGGTCAGCTCGATCCGCGCCGCACGCGAGCAGGCGGAGCGGCTGTCGGGCTACCGTGTCGAGTCGGCCATCGTGGGCGTCGGCGGCAACCACGTCGAGAGCGAGAACTCGCGCGGCGCGGTGGCGGTCAGCGGGCCGCGGCGAGAGGTCAGCCACGAGGACATCGAGCGCGCGACCGAGGTCGCTCGCGCGGTCACCATCCCCTCGAATCGGGAGGTGCTGCACGTCCTGCCGCGCGGCTTCGTGGTCGACGGCCAGGAGGGTGTCAAGGACCCGCTGGGCATGAGCGCCGTCCGGCTCGAGGTCGAGACGCACATCGTCCACGCGAGCGCGACCGCGGTCCAGAACCTGACCAAGTGCGTGGAGCGCAGCGAGGTCCGCATCGACGAGTTGGTCGCCAGCTCGCTCGCCTCGGCCGACGCCGTGCTGACCGAGACAGAGCGCGAGCTGGGCGTCGCCGTCGCCGACTTTGGCGCCGGCACGATCGACCTCGCGCTGTTCCTCGACGGCTCGCCCTTCCATGCGGCGGTCCTGCCGCTGGGCGGCAACAACGTCACCAACGACGTGGCCATCGGGCTCAAGACCAGCCTCGCCGCGGCGGAGGCGCTCAAGATCAGCCACGGCGCGGCCGACCCGACGCTCGTTGGCAAGGACGAGCAGGTCAACGTCGAGGACATCGGCGAGGGCGTCGGCCGGACGGCGTCGCGGATGGAGCTGGCGAGCATCATCGAGGCACGCATGCGCGAGGTCTTCGAGAAGATCGGCGAGGAGATTGAGCGCGCCGGCAACCGCGGCATGCTGCCCGCAGGGCTCGTCCTGACCGGCGGCGCGGCGCAGCTGGCGGGCACGGCCGAGCTCGGTCGCGAGGTGCTCCAGATGCCGGTCCGGGTGGCCGGTCCGACGGGTGTCGGCGGCCTGACCGACCACCTGCTGACGCCGGCCTACTCGACCTCCATCGGCCTGTTGCTGTGGGGCGCGCGCACCGTCCGCGGCTACGAGCCGCTGCGCTTCGAATCGGCGCCGTCAGCGGGCGCGATGGGCCGGCTGCGCGACTGGTTCCGCGGCCTCTTCCCCTAGGCGCGCAGCGGCCCCCTTGGTGAAGCGGCGCCAGCTGCGGCTCGCGACCGGCGCGCGGCGCGGGCTGTTCGACATCACCGCCGAGTGCGCCGAGTTCGTCGCCGGCGAGGGCGACGGTGCGCTGCTCGTGTTCGTAGCCCACGCGACGGCCGGCGTGGTGGTGATGGAGCTCGGGGCGGGCAGCGACGATGACCTGATGGCCGCGCTCGACGCGCTGCTACCGCGCGAGGAGGGCCGCTGGCGGCACAGGCACGGCTCCGCCGGCCATGGTGCGGATCATGTCCTGCCGCTGCTCGTCCCGCCGTCGGTCGTGGTGCCGGTGGAGGGTGGCCGGCTGGCGCTCGGAACCTGGCAGTCGATCGCGCTGCTCGACCCGAACGCGGACAACGCCAGCCGCACGGTCAGCCTCAGCTTTCTGCCCGGCTGAGGCTTCGGGCCGGGGCGCCTCTGTCGCGGGCTCACCCGGTGAGCGACTCAGCGCAGATCCGCGCCGTCGCACGGCCACGGACCCGTAAGGCATCGGGGTGCTCACCTGGCGAGCCAGTCAGCACGAAGGGCCCGTCGCTTGCTCAGATCGAATGGCGTCCTGGGCCAGGTGGCTCGCTGGACGAGCAGAACAGCCGGGCAACCGACTCCGAGGCGCTCGGCGCTGGATATCGGTCGAGCTCGCTCGTTCCATGAGCATCGAGCCGCTTTGCTGCCGAAGGCTGTCCACACTCTTTCCACACTGCCCGCCCGAACGCCCAAAATGCCCGCACGGACGGCGTAAGTTGACCAGCCCGCGGCCGCCTCGCGGTCTATACTGCCGAGCCATAGGGGGCGGCCGCTAGCACCAGCGACGGCCCCGTCCGACTGGTCCGAAATCGCTCATTGCAACCCACTTTGGGGAGGGGTCTACCGATGCCGCTGCGTTCCGACTCGGAGAACTTTGCGCTGATCCGGGTCATCGGCATTGGCGGGGGCGGCAGCAACGCCGTCAACCGGATGATCCGCGCCGAGCTCATGGGCGTCGAGTTCATCTCGGTCAACACTGACGCCCAGGCCCTGCTCCAGTCGGACGCGCCGCACAAGATCCGCATCGGCGACAAGATCACCCGCGGCCTCGGCGCCGGCGGCGATCCCGGCATCGGCCAGCGCGCCGCGGAAGAGGACGCCGAGAAGATCTACGAGGCGCTCAAGGACTCGGACATGGTCTTCATCACCGCCGGCATGGGTGGCGGCACGGGCTCCGGCGCGGCGCCGGTAATCGCCGAGATCGCGCGCGACCTTGGTGCGCTGACGATCGGCGTCGTGACCAAGCCGTTCGCCTTCGAGGGCGCCCGCCGCCGGCTCAACGCCGAGAAGGCGACCGAGCAGCTGCGCGACAAGGTCGACACGCTGATCACCATCCCCAACGATCGGCTGAAGGATGTCGTCGAGAAGGACACCTCGATCGTCGACGCCTTCCGCGTCGTCGACGACGTGCTGCGCCAGGGCGTGCAGGGGATCAGCGACCTGATCACCGTGCCCGGGCTGATCAACCTCGACTTCGCCGACGTGCGCACGGTGATGAAGGACGCCGGCTCGGCGCTGATGGGCATCGGCCGCGCGTCGGGCGAGGGCCGTGCCGCCAAGGCCGCCCAGGATGCGATCGCCAGCCCGCTGCTGGAGATCAACATCGCCGGCGCGCAGGGCGTGCTCTTCAACGTCACCGGCGGCACGAGCCTCGGGCTGTTCGAGGTCGATGAAGCGGCGGAGATCATCCGCGGCACGGCCGACCCGGAGGCGAACATCATCTTCGGCACGGTCATCGACGAGCGGATGGGCGACGACGTGGCGATCACCGTCATCGCCACCGGCTTCGACGCCTCGCGCAAGCGCGATCGAGCCGCCGGCCAGGTGCCCAGCACGGCCGAGATCATGGCCGCCATGCGCGGGCCTGACCGCGAGGTGGCGAGCCTCGTCAGATCGCTCGGCGAGCGCGGGGCGACGGCCATCCCGGTCACGCCTGACACGCCGTCCGCCAATTCGCTGGCGCCCGTCTCCAGCCGCAGCAGCGTTGACCGGATGGATGGCGGCCGGCGCCCGGCCGCGGCATCGGCCGAGGTCGAGGACCTCGACATCCCGGCTTTCCTGCGCCGCAACCGCTGACCGACTCGCGCGCGGCGCTCGCGCGCGCCCGCGACCACGTCCTGGAGCGAACTGCCGCCGCTTGCGCGCGCGTCGGCCGCAACCCGAACGATGTGCTGCTGGTCGCTGTCACCAAGGGCGTGCCCGCCGACCGGCTGAGCGATGCCGTCGCCATCGGCCTGGGCGACCTTGGCGAGAACCGCGTCCAGGAAGCAGAAGCCAAGGTGCCGCTCGTTGCCGGCGCGCGCTGGCACATGGTCGGTCGGCTGCAGTCGAACAAGGCCGCCCGGGCGGTGGCGCTGTTCGACGAGCTGCACTCGGTCGATTCGCTCGACCTCGCGGACCGGCTGGCCCGGCTGGCCACAGACAGTGGACGGGCGCGGTTGCCCGTCCACCTCCAGGTCAACGTCAGCGCCGACCCGGCCAAGGCCGGCTTCACGCCGGCTGGGCTCGCGGCGGTGCTGCCCGCGCTGGCCGCGCTGGATGGGCTGGAGCTGCGCGGGCTGATGACCATCGGCCGGCTGGGCGCGGGAGAGCCCCAGGCGCGCACTGCGTTCCGCGCCCTGTGCGAGCTGTCGGCGCAGCTGCGCGCAGCCGAGTCACGCTTGGGCGCAGGGCTGTCGATGGGCATGAGCGACGATTTCGAGATCGCCATCGAGGAGGGCGCGACCATAGTCAGGATCGGCCGGGCGCTGTTCGGGTGACGCTGGCTCAGCCGTCGGCCAGGTCCGGCGGCGGCGGCGCGTGCAGCGTTCGACGCAGGACTCGCCAGCGCGCCACCGCACGGCGCTGCTCGCGCTCGGTCAGGCTCGTATCGCCGAAGACGACGAGGCCATAGTCGGCGGCGAGCAGCTCGAGCGGCAGCCCTCCGACCTCCTCGCGCCGAAGCCGGGCAGCATGCTCGCGCGGCGTCTCCCATGCCTGACGTCGCACGACGTCGCGCTCCTCGATCTCGCGCAGCAGCAGACGGTACGCGCCGACCGCGTCGCGCGGGGCCCGCTGCCAGGGCAGTCGGAAGCGCGACCTGCCGGCGCGCCCGGCCGCAGCCGCGGCCGGGCGGTCGATGTAGCGCTCCTCCGTCGGGTCATCCTCGGCGCCTGCCCGGCGCCGCGACCACAGCCGCGCGAGCACATAGATCGCAATCGCCGCCAGCAGCAGGGTCAGCCCGACGCCTAAGGTCGCGACGGCCGGCTCCAGCTCACCCGCCGGCGGCGTCTCGGCAAGTTCCGGGGCACCAGGCCGCAGGATCGACGGCAGGTCGGCTCCGCCGAGCAGGTGGAAGGCCAGCACCACGACCCCCGCGATGCCGGCGAAAGCGAGCGCCGCATACACGCCGCGTCGGGTCCAGCCAAAGATCAGGCCGAGCACGATCAGCGGCATGATGCTGACCCCGATCAGAACCTCGAGCGCCGGCCGTACCAGTCCTGCCGACATCGCCGCCAGCGCGGCGAGGGTTACCACCACGGCCACCAGCAGCGCCACCCACTTTGGGTTGCGCTGCCAGTCCGCGCCGCGGTCCCTGTCTTCGGCTACCTGGCGGCGAAGCGCCAGGGCAACCGTGCCGGCGGTGACGAAGACGAGTGCCGCCAAGGCGGCGTCGGCGATGAAGCGCCCGCGCCAGGGCTCAACTGCCAGCCCGCCGACGACCGCCGCCCCGACGATCAGTGCCATGCCGGCGACCAGCAATCGCTCGAGCCGCTCGGCAGAGATGCCGGCCACACCGTAGGCGGTGCCACGCAGCACGGCCGCGCCGGCCAGCACGCCACCTAGGTTGACCAGCAGCGCGTCGCCGATGGCGCCCAGCCCGCGGGCCGATACGATCGCCTGCGCACCGGCCGACAGCATCACGCCCGCCAGCGAGCCGGCGATGGTCAGCCCGACGACCGCCAGCGGCCACCAGGCCCCGAGCCGCGGTCCGGCCAGCCGCGCGCAGACGGCCCCGGCCGCGACGAACGCCGTCATGGGCAGGAGGCCGACGACCGGGTCGGCTTTCACGAATCCCTGGACGACGCCGCCCAAGACTGACAGCCACGCCGCCTCGGCGATGAACGCCAGGCCCAGGGGCAGCAGCTCGCTCCCCCGCCAGGTGGTCGGCGGATCTTCGTCGTCGTTCGCCGGACGACTGCCGCGGCCCCCGCCGCCGATCACCTGGTGGCCGCCAGACGAGTCGCCGTCCGCCAGTCGCCGTCGAGCTCTGCGGCGCGGGCCGTGAAGCCAGCCGCGCGAGCGCTTCGCGCCCGTCCGGCCGCGCCGGGGCCGCAGGCCAGCAGCGCGACGCTGAAGCCTGATCGGCGCAGGCCTGAGAACGCCGTTGCGAAGGCCAACGGATCACGCAGCGTGACCGCCAGCACCGTCGTGCCCGCGCTGAAGCGCCGCGGGATACGCGCCAGCAGCACCTCGAACGGCGCCGAGGCATGCTGCGACAGGCGGGCCAGTACGTCGAGCACGCGCGCGGCATGGCCGGGCCCACGGCCCAGCGCGACATCGGCGAAGCGCTCGCGCGAGTAGGTGTAACCGGCGACCGTCAGGCCGAACGTCGCCTCATCGTCGGCCAGGGCCCGGGTCAGCGACGCCCCGATGACGCACAGCTCCTCCAGCCTGTCTGCATCGGCGGGCAGCCAGTACGGCCCCTCCGCCGGCCGGACGTCCAGGGCGATCAGCACCTGCCGCTCCCGGGCCGGCTCGAAGCGCTTGGTCACCGGCTCGCGCAGCCGGGCGCTGGTTCGATGGTGCAGCCGGCGCAGCGGGTCGCCCGGGCTGTAGGTGCGGACGCCCGCGAAACGCGTCGGGTCCTCGAGCAGGCCCGCATGGGCACGCTCGAGCTCGCCCCAGCGATCAGCTCGGGCGAGGTCCGGCGCCGGAACGACGCGCGGCCAGACCAGGAAGCGGTCTACCCGATCGACCTCGCTCCGGGCGGCCTGCCGCGCGAACAGGTCGCCGGCCGCCAGCTCGGTCGGGCCAATCGTGAACAGCCCGCGCCGATCGCCTGACACCCACACGTGGCGCACTACCCGCTCGAACGGAGCCAACGTCCAGGTGTTGCGCAGCACCTGCCGCTGCTCGTCGCTCTCGACCAGCGGCCGATCGCGCAGGTACACCCCGTCTGACGTCATGTCCTCCGCGCTCAGCCAGGCCAGCGGCAGGCGCTTGCCGTTCCAGACCTCGATCGCCATCGGGATCTCCTCGCCCCAAGCGACGCGCGTGCGCGAGAGGCGGCGGGCGTAGGTGACCCCTCCCAACCCGTGGCGTGCCCAGATCGAGTGGACCAGTGCCGCGCCGGCGACGACGATGCCCAGGACGATGATCGCCGGCAGGCGCAACCACGCACCCAGCACGATCAGCAGCACCGCCACTCCCATGCCCAGGGGCACGGCCGTCAGCCCTCCGGCAGCGGCGGCGCAGGCACGCGGCCCAGGATCATCTCGACGACCGACTCGGCGGTGGTCCCATGGAGCCCGCTCTCGAGGTCGATGACCAGCCGATGGGCGAGCACCGGCACGCAGACGGACTTGACGTCGTCAGGCGTGACGAAGGCGCGACCGGCCAGCGTCGCCGCCGCCTGGGCCGCGCGGTACAGCGCCACGCTCGCCCGCGGGCTGGCCGCCAGCTCGATGTCCGCGTGGTCGCGCGTGGCCCGCGCCAGCGCCACGATGTACGACTCGACAGCTTCGGCTACATGGACCGTGCGCACCTGCTCGCGCAGCGCGAGCACGGCCGTGGCGTCGGCGATGGGGGTGATCGCGTCGAGCGGCTCGGCGGCCGCGCGGTAGCGGCTTGCGATCTCGCGCTCGCCCGCCACGGACGGGTAACCGACGCGCGCGCGGACCAGGAAGCGGTCCAGCTGGGCCTGGGGCAGCGGGAACGTGCCCTCGAACTCGATCGGGTTCTGCGTGGCAAGGATGATGAACGGCGCGGGCAGGGGCCGGGTCGTGCCTTCGATCGAGACCTGCCGCTCCTGCATCGCCTCGAGCAGCGCCGCCTGCGTGCGCGGGGTCGCACGGTTGATCTCGTCGACGATCAGCACGTTGGTGAAGACAGGGCCCGCGACGAAGCGCAGACCTGAGCCCTCGAACACGCTCGAGCCGGTGATGTCGACGGGCAGCAGGTCAGGTGTGCCCTGGACTCGGCTTGTCTGGAGTGCGAGCGCGCGCGCCACGGCCCGCGCGAGGAGCGTCTTGCCGGTGCCGGGCAGGTCCTCGATGAGCACATGCCCGTCCGCCAGGAGTGCCACCGCGACCAGGCGCAGCGCGTCCTCGCCACCCACCACTGCCCGCCCGACCTGCTCACGCAGCAGCTCCCAGAAACGCGTGCTGAGGGCGGTGGGCGTCGTGGCGAGCTCTGTCACCGAGGCAGTATGGCTCGGCGGCGATCGCCCCGGCAGCGCGTCTATACTCGGCCGCTGGTGAACGTCCAGACCTTCCTTTCCGTCTTCGTCTGGCTGCTCGTGACGGCGTTGTGGCTGCTGATCCTGGGCCGTGTCCTGCTCAGCTGGATCAACCCGCGTTTCGAGGGCCCGATCGCGCGCTTCCTCTATGACACGACCGAGCCGCTGCTCGCGCCCATCCGGCGGCTGATGCCCCAGACGGGCATGATCGACTTCTCGCCGCTGGTGCTGATGCTGATCATGGGCGTGCTCGTGCGGCTGCTCTGGCCGCGCTGACGGCTGCTGGGACACCGACCGGCGACGGTCGTTGACGCTCTTCGGCCGCCGGCCGGATAATGGCCGTCGCCGTCAGCGGCGTATCGGGGCGATTGGCTCAGTCGGTTAGAGCGCGCGGTTCACATCCGCGAGGTCACTGGTTCGAATCCAGTATCGCCCACCATTCTTGCCGGCCGCTACGGCCCGACGACGAGGAGAAAGCGCCGCCGCGGGGGGCGGCGCCGGTTATGGCGGGCGGGTGGCGATCTCGACGTTCGGGCTGCTCTGCTCGGTGATGTGCTCGTGACTCCCAGCAGCGTGCAGCACCGGGGCGCCGTGGCACCTATCATCCGGCGGTGATCCCCAGGCCGGGTCCGCGGATGAAAGGCAAGGCCTCGAGTCCGGATGGCGTCCAGATAGCCTGGTACCGCTATGGGCAGGGTGATCGCCAGATACTGTTCGTGCCCACCTGGAACCTCGTCGACGCTCGCGTCGTCGGACACCAGGTCGTGGCTCTGGAGCCTTACGCGACTGTGATCACCTACGATCCGCGCGGCCACGGTTCCAGTGATCGGCCCGACCGCGGCTACAGCTTCCCCGATCACGCCGCCGATGCGCTTGCGGTGATGGAGGCCAATGGTCTGCAGAGGCCCGCCGTCGTGACTGCGTCGCGAGGCCTGAACGCGACGTTGATCCTGGCCAGCGACCACCCGGACCGCGTGGACCGCATCGCGTCCGTCGCCTCGTACATGGAACTGGAGCCCCGCAGCGGTCCGATCGATCCGGCTCGCCTCGATGCCTTGCGCACAGATTGGGCGGGTTTCATCGTGCCGTTCATGCACAGCGTCTTTCCCGAGCCAGGCTCCACAGAGGTGATCGAGGAGATGATCGAAATCGGGATGGAGGCTACGCCTGAGATCATCACCACGCAGGAGGTCGAGCTCGACTGGTCGGTTCCCGCCTCTTTGCTTGGCTCCGTGGGCTGCCCAACGCTGATCCTGCACGGCGAGCACGACATAGTGCCGGTCTCGCTGGCCGAACGCATCTCGGCAAGCATGCCGCGGTCGCGTCTGGAGATCCTGCCCGTTTCCGGTCACCGGCCAGATATCCGTTCGCCGGAGGTCGTCAACCCCATACTTATGGGGTTCCTGTTCGGCGCCGCTGATTACTGATTGCTGCCGCGCTCGTGGCGCCGCGGCTGCCCTGGGCGGGCGCGACGGCGGGTCACTGCTGTAGGGCGTAGCCCAGCATCGCGCAGCACTCTTGCCGGCCGCTACGGCCCGAGCATCCGGTAGCCCAGCCCGCGCTCGGTGCGGATGTAGCGCGGCCGCTCCGGATCGTCGCCCAGCTTGTCGCGGAGCCGTCGTACGTACACGCGCAGGTAGTCGACCTCGTCGACGTACTCACGACCCCAGACCTTGGCCAGCAGCGTCGAGTGCTGCAGCACGTGGCCCTGGTTGCGGGCCAGGTGGTAGAGCAGCTTGTACTCGGTCGGGGTCAGGACCAGCGGCTGCCCGGCGAGACGCGCCTGCTGCGCGGCATAGTCGATCTCGAGGTCGAGCCACTGAAACGATGGGGCTCGCGAGACCGGCGTGGGCATGCTCAGCCGGCGCAGGACGGCCCGAACGCGAGCCATCAGCTCCAGGTGGTTGAACGGTTTGGTGACATAGTCGTCCGCGCCGAGCTCCAGGCCCTTGACCTTCTCGAGCGCTTCGTCACGCGCGGTCAGCATCACCACCGGCACGTCCGAGAACTCCCTTACCTGGCGCAAGACCTCGAAGCCGTCGATGTCGGGCAGGCCGATGTCGAGCAGCACGATGTCCGGCTTCTCGCGCTCAACGGTGTCGAGCGCCGCCTCGCCGCTGGCCGCGCCAAGCACCTCGATCTCGCGCCAGTTGAGTGCGAAGCCGATGCGCACCGACTCGATGACGTCCGGCTCGTCGTCGACGACCAGGATCCTCACTCCGACGTCTCCTGTGGCCCGCTGACGGGGACGGCGAGGGTGAACGCGCTGCCGCCACCCGGCCGGCTGTCGACATCCACCCGGCCACCATGCGCCTGGGCGATGGCCAGCGCCGTCGGCAGGCCGAGGCCGGTGCCCGCGGCGCGCTCACCGGCGTCGCTGCGGCCGACGAAGAAGCGCTCGAACAAGCGCCCCATGTCGCCCGGCTCGATGCCCGGTCCTCGATCACGAACCGTCCAGCGGGCCTCGTCAGCCACGCGCTCCACGATCAGCTCGATCCGACCGCCGGTGGACGAGAACTTGTGGGCATTGGAGAGCAGGTTGAGCAGCGCCTGTTCGAGCCGGCGCGGATCGCCGTAGACGCGCACGGGGTGCGCGGGGAGCTTGAGCTCCAGCGATTGACGCGCCGCTTCGATGAGCGGCCCTACGCCGGTCGCGGCACCGTCAGCCAGCTGCCGGGCGTCGAAACGGCGAAGCTGGAGCCTGACGGTGCCAGACCGAAAGCGCGACAGCTCCAGCACGTCCTCGATCAGCCGCTGCATCCGGTTGGAGTTGCGCTCGATGGTGTCGAGCAGCGTCTGGCGCTGCTGCTCGTCAGCCCGGTCACCCGCCTCGCGCAGGACGCCGACGCTCATCCGCACGGCGGTCAGCGGTGTTCGCAGCTCGTGGGCGATGGTCGCCAGCAGGTCCGTGCGCAGCCGCTCGAGCTCGGCCAGCCGCTCCATCTCGTCACCTGCTCCCACCCGCCACTCGTCGAGCCGGCGCCGGCCGATCGTCGTCAGGACGTAGTGCCGCTGCGTCCCCGTACCGCGCGAGACGCGCACCAGCCCGATCGCGGACAGCTCGTCGAGCAGCTGCTGGGCCAGGCCTGGGCGGAGCGTCAGCCCATCATCCGCCAGGCGCTCTTGCAGGTCCGCGACGCCGGCCCCGCCCTCGACGGCCGCAAGGAGGGGCAGGCTGATCAGCGAGCGCGGCGGGCTGTGGGCCATCGCACGAGCATACTGACCCGGCGGGCGGCGGCCCGCGCCGAGTCAGGTGCGGACCAGGGCCACCTCAGGCTCCGCAACGACGACCTCACGGCCAGTTCGCTCGGCCAGCCGCGTCATCGACGGCTCGTCGTAGCTGCAGGTGCAGGGCCCGTCAGCCACGCAGCCCGTGCAGCAGAACGCCAGCCCGACGTGGAAGACAGGCCTGCCGGCGATGGCGAAGTCGCAATTGGCGCAGCTGAACGCGCCGGCGCGTGGTGCGTGGCGAATGCGGCGGCGAGCGGACGGGGTGCTCATCACGCTCGAGGCTATGCCGCCCACCTGAACCTGCCGAGGAAGCTGCGTGAACGCTGCGTGAAGATGGCGGGAGCGGCGAATTCATGCGCTGTTCACGCGCCTCAAGGGGACTGTTCCTTCGCCTCCGCCAAGGTATGGCTGAACACGTACCGGAGACCAGGAGCATGACCCAGTCTGTCCAGCCGGCGACTGATCGCCGGCCGCCGCCGGTAGCCTCCGCCTCGGCCGGGGCGGCGGCGCTGTCGGCGGCGATGACCCAGTTCGATGCAGCCGCCGACCACATCCAGCTCGATCCTGGCCTGCGCGCGGTGCTGCGTGCCGCGCAGCGCGAGCTGACGGTCAACTTCCCGGTCAAGCGCGACGACGGCACGACCCAGGTGCTGACCGGCTATCGCGTCCAGCACAACCTCGCCCGCGGCCCGGCCAAGGGTGGCTTGCGCTTCCATCCGGCGACGGATCTCGACGAGGTCCGAGCGCTGGCGATGTGGATGACCTGGAAGTGCGCCCTGGTGAACGTGCCTTTCGGCGGTGCGAAGGGTGGCGTGACCGTTGATCCGCGAAGCCTCAGCGAACGCGAGAAGGAGAGCGTGACTAGGCGTTTCGCGACTGAGCTCGAGTGGCTGATCGGGCCGGAGAAGGACATCCCGGCGCCGGACATGGGCACCAACGCACAGACGATGGCGTGGATCATGGACACGGTCTCGATGCATCGTGGGTACTCGGTGCCGGGCGTCGTGACCGGCAAGCCGGTCGCCATCGGTGGCTCTCTCGGCCGCGCTGACGCCACCGGCCAGGGCGTCGTCTACAACGTTGAGGAGGCGTGCCGGCGGCTGGGCGTGGAGCTGCGCGGCGCGCGCATCGCTGTCCAGGGTTTCGGCAACGTCGGCGAGGCGAGCGCGCGGCTGCTTCACCAGGCTGGGGCGAAGATCGTCGCCGTCACCGATGTGAGCGGTGGCGTGACCGACGAGCGCGGGCTGGACCCAGTGATGCTACGCCGCTACCTGGAGGAGACGGGCTCCGTCGCCGGCGCGCCGGGCACGCGGCCGATCGACAACGAGCAGCTCTTCGCGCTCGATGTCGAGGTGCTGGTGCTGGCCGCGCTGGAGAACCAGATCGGAGCGGACAACGCTGAGCGCGTGAGGGCGCGCATCCTGGCCGAAGGCGCAAACGGCCCGGTCGACCCGGCGGCTGATCCCATCCTGCGACGCAACGGCGTGAACGTCATCCCGGACATCCTGTGCAACGCCGGCGGGGTGGTCGTCAGCTACTTCGAGTGGGTCCAGAACCGGGAGGCCCGCTTCTGGAGCCTGGACGAGATCAACAGCCGGCTGCACGAGATCATCGTCGAGGCGGCGGGCACCGTCTGGCAGCGCGCCGAGAGCGACGGCATCCCGTCGCGCCTTGCCGCGCATGCCATCGCCGTCGAGCGCGTGGCTGAGGCAACCCGATTGCGCGGGCTGTACCCCTAGCCGCCGCATCGGCTGGTGAGGCGCTGCAGACCGGCTCGCCAACACCGTTACAGAAGCGCTACAACAGCGCCCAGGACCTTGGTGGCGACCGGGCGCGCGTGGCATGATCCACGCCCGTCTACAGTCACAAAGGGTTCTTCAGCATGTCTGTCGCCGACGAGGCGATGATCGCGCCGGTGCTCGCGCCGCCAACCGTCACCACCGCCGCTGACGCCGTCACCTCGACCTTTGCCCAGGATCGTCTCCTGGAGGCGGTCGGCGTCGCCGTCTACACGACGGACAGCCAGGGCAGGCTGACGTATTTCAACGAGGCGGCCGCCGAGCTGTGGGGCCGCCGGCCGCAGGTCGGTGAGCTGTGGTGCGGCTCGTGGCGGCTGATGTGGCCGGACGGGACACCGATGAAGCACGAGGACTGCCCGATGGCGGTCTCGATCCGCGAGAACCGCCCGATCCGCGGGCTCGAGGCGATGGCCGAGCGTCCGGACGGCACGCGCGTCATGTTCCAGCCGTTCCCAACGCCGCTGCGCGACGAATCCGGCCAGCTCGTGGGCGCGATCAACGTCATGGTCGACGTAACGGAGCGAAACCGTGCCGAGCAGGCACTGCGTGTCTCGAACGCGGTCAAGGACGAGTTCCTCGGTCTGATCTCGCACGAGATGCGCACGCCGGTGACGACGATCCTGGGCAACGCGCGGCTGCTGCGCGACCGCGCAGATCGGTTGGCCGAGGAAGACCGGCGGATGATGTTCGACGACATCGGCAACGAGGCCGAGCGGCTGACGAGCATCGTCGAGAACCTGCTGATGCTGACGCGCCTCGAGTCGGGCGCGCACGTCGAGTTCGAGCCGCAGGTCCTGGCCCACGTCGTGCGCACCTCGATCGAAGGCTATCGCTCGCGCCATGAGGGCCGTGCGATCAGCCTGACCAGCGAGCCGCGGCACATCATCGTCGAGGCCGATCGGGCGTATCTCGAGATGCTGCTCGAGAACCTGCTCAGCAACGCCGACAAGTACAGCCCGCCCGAGGCACCGATCGAGGTCGTGATTCGATCAGCGGACGCCTCCGCCGAGGTGCTGGTGCTGGATCGAGGAATCGGCCTGCCGCCCGGCGAGGTCGACATCTTCGCCCCGTTCTACAGGGCCGAGGAGGCGCGCACTCGGGCCGCTGGGGTGGGCATCGGCCTGTCGGTCTGCCGCCGGCTGGCGGAAGTCCTCGGCGGCCGGATGTGGGCAGTGGCCCGCGAGGGCGGCGGCTCCGAGTTCGGCTTCAGCCTGCCGCTGGCGCCCGAACCGGCCTAGAGGCGCTCCGGTCGCGCGAAAGGCCCGCCGCGGCCGTGCTCGCGCAGGTGCAGCACGAGGTCCAAGGACGTCTTCAGCAAGACCAGCAGCGCAACCAGGTACAGGTTGCCGCCAACCAGTCCCACCAGGAGCCCCCCGAGGATGATCGTCAGGTGGAGCACCACCAGCCGGCCGTAGGGCGTCAGGAACAGCCGCTCGGGGGTCGTGCGCCGGTACTCGCCGCGACCGAGGTAGTTGAGGATGAACGAGGCGCCGTGGCTGGTGGCCAGCGCCAGGGCGCCGACGACCAGCAGGTCGCCGACCGGCGTGTCGCCCACCGCACCACCGCCGATCAGCGGCAGGTTGAACACGAACACACCGTGGACCGCCCAGAAGATGCCGTAGTTGAGGGTGAAGAAGGAGATCAGCACGAGCTTGCCGAGCGTGCCGGAGAGCACCGGTCCGCGGCCTGCAGGCGCCTGAGCCGGACCCGCCGCAAGAAGCATCCGGCCGATGTTCAACAGCCCGACCATGCCGTTCTCGAGCCAGTACAGAACGAGGATCGTCAGCACGTCCCAGCCAAGCACAAGCACGCCGACCAGCGGCACGAGGTTGGCCGCGACGAGCGCGGCCACGGCGACCGGCGAGGAGCCGGCCCAGCGGCGCGCCGAGGCCAACCGTTCGACGAGACTCACGCGCGAGTGGCTCCAGCTCCGTGCTGCTCGCCCGACGAGCAAGTCCGAGGAGTATCGGTCCTCGAGGCCGGTAACGGAGCACCTTGCTCATCGGATGAGCGAGTCAGCGCGAGAGCGGGCCACGCAGTCGCGTTCGACGCCAGTCTGGGGCCTGGTCGCTCTCCTGCTGAGCAGCTCGATTGCGATTGGGCGGCGCACGCCGAAATTCGAGCTCGCTCGCTCTCCTGGCGAGCCGCGCGCGCTACCTGCCCCAGGCGTTGGTGCTCACGCGGCGGACGTCGCGGCCAGCCGGCGCAGCACCGCCGGCAGGATCCCGCCCTGGCGGTAGTAGTCGACCTCGATCGGCCCGTCCAGGCGGCACACGACCTCGAAGCGGTTCGTGCGGCCGTCTGCGCCGCGCGCCTCCACCACCAGCCGTTCATGCGCTGAGACGCCGTCCTCCATGCCCAGCACGCTGAGCTCCTCGCGCCCGGTCAGCCCGAGCGAGGTGACCGAATCGCCGGCCGCGAACTGGAGCGGCAGCACGCCCATGCCCACGAGGTTGCTGCGATGGATGCGCTCGAACGACTCGGCGATCACCGCCCGGACGCCGAGCAGCAGCGTGCCCTTGGCCGCCCAGTCGCGCGACGACCCCGACCCGTACTCGCGGCCGGCGAGGATGACCAGCGGCACGCCCTCCTCGCGGTAGCGCATCGCGGCGTCGTAGATGAACATCTCGTCGCCGCTCGGCAGGTGAACGGTATAGGGTCCCTCCCGCTCGACCAGCGC
>Ga0247719_1000765_pt1 | contig 16652 bp, 12 predicted proteins | sample 41E_DmetaG_FD_189046 | JGI IMG/M metagenome (GOLD analysis project Ga0247719, IMG submission 189046) | Soil microbial communities from hillslope of Landscape Evolution Observatory, University of Arizona, Oracle, AZ, United States - 4-1-E_D | ecosystem: Engineered > Artificial ecosystem >...
GGCTCAGCGCGGCGCCAATGTCGTCATCCTCTCCCGGGATGAGGACGGCATGCGCGACATTTGCGATGAGATTCGTGCCGAAGGCGGACGCGCGGATTTTGTCGTTGCCGACGTCGGCGAGCGCGAGCAGGTGCGCAAGGCGCTGCAGCAGGTGATCCGCAAGCACGGCGGCTTCGACACCATCTTCAACTGCGCCGGCGTCGGTGCCTACGCTCGGCTTGAAGAGATGACCGACCACGATCACGAGCAGATCTTCCGGACCAATTACTGGGGCGTGGTCTATTGTTCCCTCGAGGCACTCAAGCACCTCAAGACAAAGGGCGGAACGATCATCAACCAGGGATCGATTGCCTCCGACATGCCAATCCCGATTTTGGGCGCCTATGCGGCCAGCAAGCATGCGGTGAAGGGCTTCACCGATTCGCTCCGCCAGGAGCTGATCGAGGAGGGCGCGCCGGTCTACGTCACTTTGATCAAGCCCGCTGGGATCCACACCCCCTTCGGCAAGCATGCGAAGAATTACATGGATGAAGCGGCGGTCGTCCCGCCGCCGGTCTACGCGCCGGAGGTCTGCGCCGACGCGGTCCTGCGGGCTGCCGAAAACCCGATCCGCGAAGTCATCATCGGCGGTTCCGGCCGGGGCATGACCTGGATGCAGAAATATCTGCCCGGCATCGCCGACCAGATCTTTTCGCGCGCCTTTCCGATCTTGGCGTTCGACAAGAGCAAGCCGAACCGCTCGGAACAGGGCGGCTTTGATCGCGCCGGCAGTTCGGGCGGAATCTACGGCGACCAGGACAGCTTCATGCTCAAGTCCAGCATGTACACTTCGCTCAAGACCCACCCGGTCAAGACGATTGCGACCGCCGCCGCGGTCGGCGCCGGGGCGGCGGCCGTTACCGGCTGGCTGCTCCGGCCAACCCCGCAGGGCGACCAGCAACCGACGGCCGAGCCCGAGGACCGGCCGGCGACGATGATCTAAGAGGCAAGCGGATTGGCCGCCGAGGCCGCTTCCTCCGGGACCAAGCCCGTCGTCCTGATAACCGGGGCGGCGGGCAACCTCGGCCGGTCGGTCGCTGGCGCCCTGGCCGATTCCTACACGATCGTCGGCCTCGACCGCGAAGCATCGGATGACGGCTTTCCGATTCTCGAAGCCGACCTCACGTCCGGCGACTCGATCGCCAATGCCCTCGAAGCCGTCCACCAGCGCTGGGGCGATCACATTGCGAGCATCATCCATCTCGCCGCTTATTTCGACTTCAGCGGTGAGGAGCACCCGCTCTACGACAAGCTCAACGTCGAGGGCACTCGGCTTCTCATCCGGGCGCTTCGGAACTTCGAGGTCGAGCAGTTCCTCTACGCCGGGACGATGCTGGTGCATGCGCCGGTTTCGCCCGGCGAGCGGATCGACGAGGAACAGGAAATCGACCCGCAATGGGCATATCCGCAATCCAAGGCGGCGGCGGAGGAAGCAATTTTGGAGGAAGCCGGCGAGGTGCCGGTCTGCATCCTGCGCCTTGCCGGGGTCTACGACCGCGAGAGCATGGCTCCGACGCTGGCGCAGCAGATCGCCCGGATCTTCGAAAAGGACGTCCAGAGCCGCTTCTATTCCGGCGATCTCGATGTCGGCCAGGCCATGCTTCACCGCGAAGACATGCTCGACGCCTTCCGCCGAGCGGTCGATCGGCGGGCGGAGCTGCCGAGCCGGACCGAGCTGCTCATCGGCGAGCCGGAGGCGCCGGGCTACGGCGAGCTTCAGGACCGAATCGGCTGCCTGGTCCACGGGCAGGAGGAATGGACCACCTGGCGACTGCCCAAGCCGGTCGCGGCTGCCGGAGCGGCGGCGATGGCCAGGCTCGAGCCGGTCATCCCCGACATGATCGACAAGGGCGAGGAGCCCTTCGTCAAGCCGTTCATGGTGCGGATGGCCGACGACCATTATGCGCTCGACATCGGCCGCGCCCGCGACCTGCTCGGCTGGGTGCCGGGCCGGCGGCTCGAATATGAGCTTCCGGCGATGATCGCCGCCCTGAAGCGCGACCCGAAAGGCTGGTATGAGCGCAATGGCGTGACTCCGCCCGGCTGGCTCGACCAGGCGGTCGAGCTCGGCTTCAACCCGGCCGAGCTGCGGGAACGCGACGACCGCCGGATTGCCGACGAGCACCGCAGCTGGCGCTGGGCGCATTTCGTCAACATGGCGCTCGGCAGCTGGCTGCTTCTGCAGCCCTTGCTGCTTAACCTGACCGGCTGGCATGCAGCGATCGAGGCCGCGCTCGGGTCTGCGCTCATCCTGTTCGCGACGCTGGCGCTATCGGCGCGCATGCAATGGGCGCGCTGGGGCTGCGCCGCCATCGGCGCTCTGATCATGGCCGTTCCGTTCGTCTTCTGGACCGGGAGCGCCGCCGATTATCTGCTGAGCACCCTGATCGGCATGCTGGTGTTCGGGCTGGCCTTCGCCAGCAAGCCCGATCCCGGAGTGACGCCGATCGCCGCTTTCTGCGGGCCGACGGTTCCTCTGGGGTGGAGCTACAATCCGTCGACCTGGTCGCAGCGCATTCCGATCATCGCCTTGGCCTTCGTCGGCCTTTACGTCTCGCTCTACCTCGCCTCCTACCAGCTCGAACATATCCCGGGCGTGTGGGACCCGTTCTTCGCCGGCGATCCCGGTGACCCGCGCAACGGCACCGAGGAAATCGTCACCTCGCACGTTTCGCGCGCCTTCCCGGTGCCCGATGCGGCGCTTGGCGGCTATGTCTATGCGCTCGAAATCGTCACCGGAGCGATCGGCGGCGCGGCGCGCTGGCGGACCATGCCGTGGCTGGTAATCCTTTTCGGCATCCTCATCGCGCCGCTCGGAATCGTCTCGATCGGCTTCATCATCATCCAGCCGATCGTGCTCGGCACGTGGAGCATCATCGCCCTGATCGGCGCCGCCGCCATCCTCATCCAAATCCCCTATGCGCTCGACGAGTTGCTCGCGTCGCTGCAATTCATCCGCCGCCGGGCTCAGGCGGGCAGAAACTGGCTGACCGTGCTGTTCCGGGGCGACACGGACGGTGGCCGCGAAGACCAGGGCGGGCCTCGGGAGTTCGATCAGCCGGCGCGCTCGGTGCTTCGCGAAATGGTGCTTGGCGGGGTCAATCTTCCCTGGAGCCTCGCCGCCGCCGCAGCCATCGGCCTGTCGCTCCTGTTCACCCGGGTTACGCTCGGCGCCTCGGGCGCGATGGCCGACGCCGACCATCTCATCGGCTCGCTGGTGCTGACCGTTGTCTCCGTTGCCGCCGCCGAAGTCGCCCGCCCGGCCCGTTTCCTGCTCGCGCCGCTTGGCATCGCGCTGGCGTCCATGCCCTTCCTGCACGAGACGAGCGGCAGCCAGAACGCCGCTGGAATCCTGCTCGGCCTCGCGCTCGTCGCGCTCGCTGTTCCGAGGGGGGCGATCAAGGGCGAATACGGCCGCTGGACTCCGATCGCCCGATGGACTCCCTTGCGTCGCTCAGCAGACGCTTAAGGGAGCTTCTCGTCGAACAGGGTTTTCTTCTGCGTTGTCCGAGTTTCCCGCCAGAAGCGTTGCATGGCGAGGAAAGTATAGGACGCGGACCAGCCGATAAGCACGAAGCCGTTGAGCCCTTCCATTCCAACGACGATCCGGATCGGTCCAGTCGCATAGAGATCGCCGATACCCAGGGTCGTGTAGGTGGTCAGCGAGAAATAGAAATAGTCGAGGTAGGTGCCGCCGAGCTCGAGCTCGCCGTGGATCTCGCCGAGATCCCAATGGTCGTGCATTGCATAATAAGCGGCGGCGTACAGGCCGATTTCCAGCAAATGGGCAATGAAGATGCCCGTCATAACCAGCAGCATGCGGCCACGGATGAACCGAGTATGCAGATGGGGAACGATGCGCGATGTGCTGTTGAGCACCTCGTAATGGATCACGACGGTCGCGGCGACCAGCGCGAAGGCTATCGTTATGGCAAAAGCTGCCGAAATCATTTGCTTGCCCCCGCAGTCCCGATTCGCCTCGCCTATCCTATTCTGTTAATTCGTGTTGTGGGAATCAGGGGGCGGCGATGCCGAAGCTTGCCCTATTGCCGGAACGGGTACGCGTCCGCGATCCAGCGCCTGACGCGCCAATCCCTCAACCGCGAGCAAGCGGCCGGCATCTTTACTTTGCATTCCTGAGCTACAGCCATTGCGACGAGGCCTCGGCTTCGTGGCTGCACGACCAGCTCGAGAAGTTCCGCGTCCCCTCCTCGATCGCCGGACGGCTCACTGACAACGGCATCGTTCCGAAGCGACTGACGCCGATTTTCCGCGACAGGCGGGAGCTTGCCGCCGGCGGCGAGCTGGGCGACGAAATCAAGGACGCGCTGGCGGCATCGCGGTTCCTGATCGTGATCTGCTCGCGGACGGCGGCGCGGTCGCGCTGGACCAATGCAGAGATCGATCTGTTCAAGCGCTCTCGGCCCGACGGTTGCGTCATAGCCGCGATCGTCGACGGGGAGCCGTTCGCGAGCGGGCTCCCGGGCCGGGAGGATGAGGAATGTCTGCCGCCGGCGCTGCGCGTCCGATACGACCGGCGAGGCCGGCCAACCGGCAAGCGCGCCGAGCCCCTGGCGGCGGATTTGCGGGACGACCGGGACGGCAAGCGCCTCGGCCTGCTCAAGATCGTCGCGGGGATTCTGGGCGTGGGCCTCGACGATCTGGTGCAGCGCGAGACCCTCCGTCGGCAGCGCCGGCTGGGACTGCTTGCCGCGGCTTCAATTGCCGGAATGGTCGTCACGACCGGCCTTGCCGTCACCGCCATCGAGGCTCGTGACGCGGCGCGCGACCAGCGGCGCGAAGCGGAGGGACTGGTCGGCTTCATGCTCGGGGACCTGAAAGAAAGGCTGGAGCCCATCGGCCGGCTCGATGTGCTCGATTCCGTCGCCGCGCGCGCATTGGCTTATTACGAGAAGCAGGACGAGGGCAGACTTTCCGACGACGGGCTCGCCCAGCGATCGCGGGCGCTGACCCTCATGGGAGAGATCGCCAACATGCGCGGCGACCTCGCTACCGCCTTGCGCTTCTATCGGCGGGCGTTCGTTTCGACCGAGGAGGCGCTAAGTCGGGCGCCGGACGACCCGCAGCGCATGTTCGATCACGCCCAGAATGTATTCTGGGTGGGATATATCGACCGCCAGCGCGGCGAGGTCAGGCGGGCCGAGACGGCCTTCCGCGAGTATGATCGATTGGCCCGGGCGATGGTCGCGGCCGACCCGTCGAGCACTCGCTGGCGGCTCGAACAGGCCTATGCGAGCAATGCGCTGGGCGTGCTGCTTTTGGATACTGCCCGCTACCCGGATGCCGGCATCGCCTTTGGCGACGCGCTCCGCGTTGCCGAGGGGCTGATTGCGCTTGAGCCGCAAGACCGCTCCTTCCAAGACCGCTATGTGGAAGCTCTCGCGTGGCTGGCCGACGCGCGCGAGGGGGCTGGCGCACTCGATCAGGCTCTTGAGCTTCGACAGCGGCAGATGGCTTATTTGGAGCGGCTGGCTACGACGCGGGCGGCGGATGCCACGATCAAGCGCCAGATCATGACTTCCCAGCGGGTCTTGGGACGCCTGCTTGCATCTCGCGGAGATTCGGCGGGCGGCCTTGCGAAGCTGCAGATCGCGGCCGCCCTCGTCCAGGAGATGCTGGAAGCGGATCCCCAGAATACGGAATGGGGGCAGGTCGGCGCTCATACTCTGTTCGACCAGGGGGAACTGCAGCTTGCCGTGGGCGAGGCAGCGGCAGCCCCCTTGTCGATCACCGAAGGATGTCGCGTGGCTCGCGCGCTCGCCGCGAAGGATTCCAGCGTGGTGGAGTGGAGATCGACGCTGCCGGCTCGCTGTCTTGCCCTGCGAACGCGAATGGCGCTTGCTGAAGGCCGGATTGCAGAGGCGCACGCGCTTGCCACGGAACTGGTGAAGTTGCGGCGTGGCGAAATCACTCGTCACGGACAGGCGACGAATTTTGCGCTCGCCGAAGCGGAATTGCTGCGCGGCGACGTGATTTCCAAAATGGGAGATCGAGAAGCGGCGCGGTCCGCTTGGCTGGCGGCATCTGCCGCCTGGCCGAGGGACGTCGCGCTCAATCCGCGCCAGATGGCGTTGCAGGCCGGACTATTTCGCCGCCTCGGCTCAACCGAGGAAAGCCGCCGCGTTAGCAGTCGATTGGCGGCCATTGGTTATCGCCATCCCGCATATATCAGCGCTTGACGGATCGTCATCGAGGAGAGGCCGAATGGACGTGAAGGTGAAAGCAGAGAAATCGGGCGATGGCTCCATCGCCTGGACGATCGATGGCAAGAGGCCCAAGGACTCGGTCATCGACGTAGGGAAGAAAAGTCCCCCGACTGAGCTGGATTTCAAGCTTACGGACAAGGCCAAAGCCGGGCTCCGGTTCGACTGCGCGCGGCCGTTCGACGTGGACGAGAATGCAAATGGCGATTGCCCTCCAGACGGCATCCACACCCGCGAAATCGCAGTGCTGGAGTGCAGTAGGCACAAGCTCAAAATTCTCGACCGAAACATCAACGAGTGTACGCTTCACTATCAGCTGAACTTCGTTGATGGCGCGGGAAAGCAGCACGTCGTCGATCCCGAGATCCGGAACGGCGGAGGTGGAGGGAACGAGTCCTGAACCGCGAAACGATTCTCGCGCCTGCAGCGGCTGAAGCATCACGGGAGGCTGCCGGCGCGATGGATTGTCCGCCGCGGCTGCCGTTCGTCCTTAGCGTCGGAGTCACCGGCCACAGGCTCGAGGCGATGCCGCCGGACTCGTTGCCGGGCATTCACGAGCATCTCGAGCAGGTCTTTTCCCTCATCGTCGAACAGGCGCGCGTCATCGCGGGCGAGAATGGCGAATATTTTGCCCAGGGTCCGCTGCAACTGCAGTTGGTCTCGCCGCTCGCCGACGGTGCCGACCAGATGGCTGCCGAAGTGGCGTTGCGCCACAATTTTGCCCTGCATGCGATCCTGCCGTTCCCGAGGCGCGCCTATCTTGAATCATTGCCTGACGAGGCGAGCCGGTCCAATCTCGTGCGCCTGCTCGAGCGGGCGCGCTGCGTGCTCGAGCTGCCGGGCGAGCGCGAGCACAGCCTCGAAGCCTATGTCATGGCCGGGCGAGCGACCGTTGCCCATTCCGACCTGCTCATCGCCGTCTGGGACGGGCTGCCCCCGCGCGGGCGCGGCGGCACCGGCGAGGTCGTCGAGCTGGCGGTGGCACGGGGCACGCCCGTCATTCACGCTCCGGCGACGCAAAAGTCGGAGCTTAGGATCCGCTGGAGTGCGTTCGATCCCGCGGTCGTGACCCGCCGATGTGAACCGAGCGCCGCTCGACCGTTCGACGCTGCCGAACTTCACAGGGTTCTCGATGCCGTCCTTGCGCCGCCTCACGATACGTCCGAGCGAAACTTCATCAGGCAATTCTACGCGGAACGATCGCGCCGGTTTCGGCTGAGAATGGAATATCCGCTGCTTCTGGCGATCGCGGGTGCGGGACGATTGTCGGCAAGCGCGTGGCGGAGCGATCGATGGTCCGCGCATACACATGCCGAATGGGAGAATTTCGAAAATACCTGCTGCGGCCCCGACGGGGTCGAAGCCGAACTTATGCCGCTTCGGACATGGTATGATTGGCTTGACCGGCTGGGTGGCCATTTCGCGCAATATTACCGCAGCGGCCACGTCATGAACTTCGTCTTCGGCGCGCTCGCGGTCTTGCTGGTGCTGATCGCCCTCATCGTTCCTGAGGCAAAGAAGTATCTCGCGACGGCGGAGTTCTTCGTCATTGTCGCCATCCTCGCCAACACCCGCATCGGCAACCGCCAGCACTGGCATCGCCGCTGGCTCGACTACCGTCAGCTTGCCGAGCGGCTGCGGCCGATGCGCAGCTTGAAGCTGCTCGGCCTGGCAGCGCCCGATCACCCGGGCACCGCAACCAATCCGGTGGCGAGACGATGGATCGACTGGTTCGCCGCGCGCGCCTGGCGGGCGATCGGTTGTCCCGCCGGCCACATCGACGCAGCCGCTGTCCGCTCCCTGGGGCGGGCGATGGTTCTGCACGAACTGGCGCCGCAGATTGCCTATCACCGATCGAGCGCGCGGCAGATGCAGAAGCTCGACCACCGGCTGGAGAAGCTTGGGACCGCGATGTTCGCAGCAACGCTGGTTGGCTGCGCCGTGCTGATCACCATCGTTTGGGTCGACCCCGGCTGGGTGCATCGCCACCTCGGCTGGTTCGCCTTGATCACCGCCGGCCCCCCGGCGCTTGGGACGGCAGTGCTTGGCATCCGCATGCACAGCGACCTCGGCGCCCGCGCGGCGAGGTCGGAAAACACCGCTGCCGTCCTCGAGGCGATCGCGATCGAGCTGGAGCAGTGCGAGCTCGGGCTGATGCGCAGCGGCGATCTCGCCGAGCAGGCGGCTCGGGCGATGATCGCCGATCTCGACGAGTGGCGACTGATCAGCCAGCAGCACGAGCTCGAGCTCGCTTGAACCAGGCCGTCACGGGGTCAGGACGACTCGGCCTTCAATGGCTCCGGCTTCCATCCGCTCGAACACCGCATTGACGTTCTCGAGCGGCTCGACGGTGATGAGCGCGCGCACCTTGCCCTCGGCCGCGAATTGCAGCGCTTCCCTCAGGTCGTGACGCGTGCCGACGATCGACCCGCGAATGGTGATCCTTTTCAGCACCACCGGCATGACCGGCGTCGGAAAATTCCCGGGCGGCAAGCCATTGAGCACGACCGTCCCGCGCCTTCGGGCAAGGCCGATCGCCTGGCCGAACGCCGCGGTCGAGGCGGCGGTCACCAGCACGCCGTGCATTCCGCCGGTCGACTTCATCAACTGCTTGACCTGATCGCGCTCGCGGCCGTCGACCGCGACGTCGGCTCCGAGCCGCGTCGCGAGGTCGAGCTTGGCGGGATCGACATCGATCGCGGCGACGTTGAGCCCCATCGCCTTGGCATATTGTATGGCGACATGGCCAAGGCCGCCGATGCCGACGATCCCGACCCAGTCGCCCGGGCTCACCTCGGCTTCCTTCAGGCCCTTGTAGGTGGTCACCCCGGCGCACAGGATCGGCGCCATTTCCGCCGGGTCGCAGCCTCCCGGCAGATGGCCGACGAAATCGGCTTTCGCCAGCACATATTCGGCATAGGTGCCGTTGAGGCTGTAACCGGTGTTGCGCTGGCGCTCGCACAGCGTCTCCCAGCCGGTCCGGCAATATTCGCAGGCCCCGCAGGCGTCGTAGAGCCACGGCACCCCGACCAGATCGCCCTCGCGGACACCATCGGCTCCCGCGCCGACCGCCGCGACATGGCCGACGCCCTCGTGGCCAGGCACCAGCGGAAGCGAAGGCTTGGCCGCCCAGTCGCCCCGGGCCGTGTGCAGGTCGGTATGGCAAACCCCCGTCGCCGCGACCCTGACCAGGATCTCGCCCGGCCCGGGCTCGGGCACCGGCAGTTGCTCGATGGTCAGCGGATCGCCGAATGCGCGCACCACTGCCGCCTTCATGGTCTTGCTCATGCGCACTCCTTCGGTCCGACCCGCGACCGTCTAGCAGGGGCCTGCCGAAGTTCGTAAGGCCTTCGCATGCTCAAGCCCGCGGCGACCGACATCGAAGCGCTGAAGATCCTCGACGAGCGGCTGCTGTGGCTGTCGGCCTGGACCATCCATCATGCCAACCACGTCCGCCAAAGCCGCGACGGGCTGAAGGTCGGCGGGCACCAGGCGAGCTGCGCGTCGATGACCTCGATCATGGCCGCGCTTTACTTTCACGCGCTCGGCCCGAACGACCGGGTCGCGGTGAAGCCGCACGCCGGGCCCGTGCTCCACGCCATCCATTACCTGCTCGGCTCGCAGGATCGAGAGGCGCTCGAGAATTTCCGCGGCCTGGGCGGCGCGCAGAGCTACCCGAGCCGGACCAAGGACCGGATCCCGGTCGATTTCTCCACCGGCTCGGTCGGGCTGGGCGTGGCGATCACCGCCTTTTCCAGCCTGGTGCAGGATTATCTCTCCGCTCACGGCCTGATGGAGGAGTCCGATCGCGGCCGCTTCGTCGCTCTGCTCGGCGACGCCGAGCTCGACGAGGGCAATATCTATGAGGCGCTGATCGAGGCCTACAAGCACGATATCCGCAACTGCTGGTGGATCGTCGACTACAACCGCCAGAGCCTCGACGCGGTCAGCGCCGACCGCATGTTCGAGCGGTTCGACGAGATTTTCCGTTCGTGCGGCTGGCGCGTCGTCGAGCTGCGCTACGGCAAGGCGCTCAAGGCGGCGCTCGAGGCCGAGCCCAGGCTCAAAGCGTGGTTCGAAAATCTCACCAACGCCGAGCTGTCGGCGCTTCACTTCCAGGGCGGCGCGGCGCTGCGCGCGCGGGTCGATGCCGACCTCGGCAGGGCTGCTGCCAAGTTCCTCAAGGCGCATGACGACACCGCGCTCGCCCGGCTGTTCGCCGACCTCGGCGGCCATTGCATGGAGTCGCTCGTCGAAGCCTTCGACGCCGCGCAGGACGATGTGCCGGCCCTGTTCATCGCCTGGACGATCAAGGGCCGCGGGCTGCCGTTCGCCGGCCACAAGGACAATCACGCCGGGCTGATGAACCCGACGCAGATGGCCGCCTTGCGCGAGGCCATGGGAGTCGGCGAAGGGCATGAGTGGGACAAGCTCGAAAGCATCGGCGACAATGCCCGCGGCGCCGTTGAGGCTCTGATCGAGCGATCGCAAATCGCCCGCGACAAGCGGCCGCGCAGCTTCGGTGGCATCGACGTGCCGGCAATCCCCGTTCCAGCCGGCGAGGAGCAGTCGACCCAGGCGGCGTTCGGACGAATCCTGCTCGATCTCGCCAAGAGCGGCCATCCGCTCGCCGACCGCATCGTCACAACCTCGCCCGACGTAACCGTCTCGACCAACCTTGGCGCCTGGGTAAACCAGCGGGGACTGTTCCGACGGAGCGAGATTCCCGATGTCTTCGCCCGGGAAAAGATTGCTTCCGCGCAAAAATGGTCGGCGACAAGAAATGGCCAGCACATCGAGCTCGGAATCGCCGAGAACAATCTCTTCCTGATGCTCGCCGCGCTCGGCCTCGCCGGCGACGTGTTTGGGCAAAGGCTGGTGCCGATCGGGACGCTCTACGATCCGTTCATCGCCCGCGGCCTCGATGCGCTCAACTACGCCTGCTACCAGGACGCGCGCTTCATCCTCGTCGCCACTCCGAGCGGCATTACCCTCGGCCCCGAAGGCGGCGCCCACCAGTCGATCAACCCGCCGCTGATCGCCATGGGCCAGCCGGGCCTTCGCCATTACGAACCCGCTTTCGCCGACGAGCTGGCCTTGATGATGGAGGAGGCCTTCCGGCTGGTCGACGATCCTGCCGGCGAAAGCAGCTATTTCCGGCTTTCGACCCGCGCCATTCGGCAGCTGGAGCGCGAGCCGGACGGCTGGCGTGATGGCGCGCTCCAGGGCGGCTACTGGCTGTGCGCGCCGGGAGCGGGCGCCGAAGCCGCGATCGTCGGCATGGGCGCGGTCATGCCGGAAGCGCTCGCCGCATGGGAGGAGCTCAAGGACGACATTCCCGGCCTCGGCCTGCTCGCAGTGACTTCGCCCGACCTGCTTCACCGTGGCTGGACCGAGGCGCAAGCCAAGCGCTGGAGCGGCCGGCGTGAGCCGAGCCATGTCGAGCATCTGCTGTCGGCGCTTCCGCCCAGCGCCGGGCTTGTGACCATCGCCGATGCGGCGCCGGCGGCGCTGTCATGGCTCGGCGGAGTGCTCGGCCAGCGCGTTGCCCCGCTCGGAGTCGAGCGCTTCGGCCAGACTGGCAGCCTGTCCGAGCTCTACGCCGCTTATCGCCTCGACCAGCAGGCGATCACCGAGGCCGTTGCCGAGCTACTGCTCTCTGCCTACTAGGGGATCATGCCCGGCCGCTACTTCGATGAATGGCAGGTCGGCGACCGCGTCGAGCATGCGATCCGCCGGACCGTCACCGAAACCGACAATCTGCTGATCTCGACGCTCACCCACAACCCGCAGCCGCTGCACCTCGACCATGACGCCGCCGCCCAGTCGGAATTCGGCAAACCGCTGGTCAATTCCATCTTCACCTTCGGGCTGATGATCGGGGTCAGCGTCGAGGACACGACGCTCGGCACGCTCATTGCCAATCTCGGCTACGACAAGGTCGTCTTCCCCAAGCCGGTGTTCGTCGGCGACACGCTTCGCTCGGAAAGCGAATGCGTCGCGGTCCGCGAAAGCCAGTCCCGCCCCAACGCCGGCATCGTCACCTGGGCCCACCGCAGCTTCAATCAGAAGGACGAGCTGGTGTGCGAGTGCACTCGCACCGCTCTTCTGCGCAAGACGCCGCAATGACCGAGCCGCGCAGCTGGCTGTTCGTTCCTGCCGACAGCGAGAAGAAGATCGCCAAGGCTCTCGCCAGCACCGCGGATGCATTGATCTTCGACCTCGAGGACAGCGTCGCGCCCGCCCGCAAGGCCGAAGCCCGCGAGCTGCTCAAGTCCGTGCAGCGCCCGACGGGTGGACCGCAGCAATGGGTGCGGATCAACCCGCTCGGCAGCGACGATTGCGACGACGATATCGACTTCGTCGTCGAGGCCGAGTTCGACGGCATTGTCCTTCCCAAGGCCGAGAGCGGCGAGGATGTCGCGGCGCTCACCGAGCGCACCGGCAACATCCCGATCCACGCCATCGTCACCGAGACTCCAGCGAGCCTGTTCGGCCTCCTAAGCTACCGCCACAGCTCGCCGGCGCTGGCGGCGATGAGCTGGGGCGCCGAGGATCTGTCGGCGGCGATCGGCGCCGCGTCCAAATATGACGACAAGAACGAGCTTGCCTTCACCTACCGTCTGGCCCGCTCGCTGTGCCTCGCCGGCGCAGTCGCCGCCGGCGTGCAGCCGGTCGACGGGGTGTTCGCCGATTTCCGGGACGAGCAGGGCCTGAGGCGCGAAGCCGAGGCGGCGCGGCGCGAAGGCTTCACCGGCAAGCTGGCCATCCACCCCGCCCAGGTCGAGGTGATCAACGCCGGCTTCATGCCTTCACCGCAAGAGGTCGAGCACGCCCGCGCCATCGTCGAGGCGTTCGCCGCCGAGCCCGGCGCCGGAGTGCTGTCGGTCGGCGGCCGGATGGTCGACCGCCCGCATCTTATCCAGGCGCAAAAAATCCTCGCCAGGGCCGGGTAGGAGGCGAAAACATGGCTGAAACTATCCATCCCGTCCCCGAAGGCTTCCGAGCCAACATCGGCCCGGCCGAGCTCGACGCTTTGCACACGGTCGCCGACGCCGACCCCGATTCCTTCTGGCTCGACCAGGCGCGGCGGCTCGACTGGGCGCGTTTTCCCACCCGCGCCGGCGACTGGTCGTACGAGGAGCAGGACTTTCGCATCCGCTGGTACGAGGACGGCCGGCTCAACCTGTCGGTCAACTGCCTCGACCGCCATCTCGATGAGCATGGCGAGCGCACCGCGATCATCTTCGAGGCCGACGAGCCGGGCGAGGGACGGCGAATCACCTATCGGGAACTTCACGCCGAGACCTGCCGCTTCGCCAATCTGCTCAAGGCACGCGGCGTCGGTCGCGGCGACCGGGTGATGATCTACATGCCGATGATCCCCGAGGCGGCGGCGGCGATGCTGGCCTGCGCCCGCATCGGCGCCGTCCATTCGGTGGTGTTCGGCGGCTTTTCGCCCGACAGCCTCGCCGGGCGCATCGCCGACTGCGAGTCCTGCGCGGTGATCACCGCCGACGAGGGCGTTCGCGGCGGCAAAATCATCCCCTTGAAGCGCAACGTCGACACGGCGCTGGACAAGCGCGACGTGCACACCGTCATCGTCGTCGCCCGAACCGGCGCCGACGTGCCGATGAACGACGGCCGCGACGTGCGCTACTCCGAGCTTCGCGGCTCTCTCCCGACCGAATGCGCGCCCGAGGTGATGGACGCGGAAGATCCGTTGTTCATCCTCTACACTTCGGGATCGACCGGAAAGCCCAAGGGCGTCGTCCACACGACCGGCGGCTATTCGGTGTGGGCGGCAACGACGTTCGACTGGGTGTTCGGAGCGACCGATGATGACATCTTCTGGTGCACCGCCGACGTCGGCTGGATCACCGGCCACTCCTACGTCGTCTACGGGCCGCTGATGAATTGCGCGACCAGCGTCATGTTCGACGGCGTCCCCAACTACCCGGACTCCGGCCGCTTCTGGGAGACGGTCGACCGGCTCGGAGTGACCATCTTCTACACCGCGCCGACCGCGATCCGCGCCTTGATGCGCGAGGGCGACGAGTGGGTGAAGCGCCACTCGCGCAAGAGCTTGCGCCTGCTCGGCACGGTCGGCGAGCCGATCAACCCCGAGGCGTGGGACTGGTATTGGCGGGTGGTCGGCGACGAGCGCTGCCCGGTCGCCGACACCTGGTGGCAGACCGAGACCGGCGGCATCATGATCGCTCCGTTTCCGGGGGCGACTCCGCTGAAGCCCGGCTCGGCGACCCGGCCGCTGCCGGGGATCAAGCCGCTGCTGGTCGATGCCGAAGGGAAGAAACTCGAAGGCGCCGCCAGCGGCAACCTCTGCATCGCCGCCAGCTGGCCCGGCCAGATGCGCACCGTCTGGGGCGACCACCGCCGTTTCTTCGACACCTATTTCACCACTTACCCCGGCCTCTATTTCACCGGCGACGGCTGCCGCCGCGACGCGGACGGCGACTACTGGATCACCGGCCGCGTCGACGATGTCATCAACGTCTCGGGCCACCGCATCGGCACCGCCGAGGTCGAAAGCGCTTTGGTCGCCCACCCCAAGGTCGCCGAGGCGGCGGTGGTCGGCATGCCCCACGACATCAAGGGCCAGGCGATCTACGCTTTCGTCACCCTCAATGCCGGCGAAGAAGGCGACGACGAGCTGCGGACGGGACTCAACAGCCAGGTCCGCAAGGACATCGGCGGCATGGCCGCGCCCGAGCGCATCCAGTTCGCCCCGGCGCTTCCCAAGACCCGCTCGGGCAAGATCATGCGCCGCATCCTGCGCAAGATCGCGGAAGGCGAGACGTCGGGCTTCGGCGACACTTCGACGCTGGCCGATCCGTCCGTCGTCGACTCCTTGCTCGAAGGCCGGCGCGAGCACGCGTGAGATCTCTCCCACCCCTCCCCTTGATGGGGAGGGGAAGGGGGTGGGGTGACTTCCGAGATTTGCAGTGCCGTTGGAGGCATGCGCCAACCACCTGACCGTTCCCCGGCGAGACGTAGTCGACCGAAGGTCAACGCCGGGGCCCAGGAGCGCCGGCAGGCGCTAATATCCGCAAAGGCTCGAAGCCGGCTCCCCCAAATGGGGGATACCGGGTTGCGTAGTGTTGTGTACGCTCGCCCCAAGCCGAGCTCAGTTGTGGACGCCGCCGAGCCGAGGAGGATGGGCATGAGGAATATCGAGCGTTTCGCACTTGTCGCGTCATGCAGCTTGGTAGCGGTGGGGGGAATGGTCCTTACATCGGGGCCCGCCCACGCCCAGGCTGCCGGCGAAGTGCGCTGTCAGGATGACGGTTACATTTATTCTTGGAACACCTTGCTGAACATGTGGAACAACACGTTCAAGAAGTGTGAACCCAGATCATCACGGAGCAGCCGCTCGCGCTCAAACTATGATGATGATGACGAAGGCGACCGGAACGAGCGCAGGCGTGCCCGGCGGGACGATGATCATCAACCGAGCGGCCAACTGGCCACTGGGGACCAGAAATGCAGTCCTGATGGTTACGTGATGACATATTATGCCGCTTTGAAGAGATGGTCGAAGTCGTCGTACAGCCGGTGCTAAATTGCTCCGAACTCGCGCCTGATGCGATGAGGTGAGGGGCTCGTTCCTCGAAACTTAGTGGACTAGCGGCGCATGACTTCGCAATGTCCGCAAAGGGTCGAAAGCGGATGTTACGCCGCTGCGGCTTTCGCGTCCTTCAACAGCGTGTATGCGGCGACCAGTGACGTCACCGCTACACCAGCCGAAAGGGCGGTCCAGACGGGCGCAACGTTACTCAAAAGCATTGCTGCGAAATTCAGCGAAACGGCAGCAGCGCCAAGCCTTCCTCCCTTCGTTTGAAGACCGCCTTTCACCGCCGCGAATATAAAACCGGCGTTGAACAGCGAATATGCCAGGATGAGGGGAGGAGCAGCGGCCCATCGAGAATGTCCACCCGTGCCACTGCAATCACGATGACGGTCAGCGCGGCAACGATGACAAGCGCGGCCGCGGCTGCTCGATATTGCTGTGCGCTCGGCTGAATTGGCAGCATCGAACGATGATGCAGCCACTGTGCAATGTCCGCAATGGGTGGGCGGCCAAGGGGCTACTCTTGATTTGAGCATCCGCCACCGCCACGCTTCAAATGGCCAAATAGTAGGTCTTGGGGGCGACATGGATTACTCTGCACGTGTGAAGACGCTCGTCACTGTGACCGTAACGGCGGCCGACCCGGTAAGCGTCAGCTATTTCATTCAAGGACAGTAGCGTTCCGCTTTCGCACGCGCGCGAACAGGTCTGTAGTCCACCCAAGCACGTGGTGAATCCTGCTTTGGGTCGACAGCGGACATAAGTCCCTTCCGCCCCAACCACCTCACCCCGCGCCACCG
>Ga0247719_1000770_pt1 | contig 16540 bp, 16 predicted proteins | sample 41E_DmetaG_FD_189046 | JGI IMG/M metagenome (GOLD analysis project Ga0247719, IMG submission 189046) | Soil microbial communities from hillslope of Landscape Evolution Observatory, University of Arizona, Oracle, AZ, United States - 4-1-E_D | ecosystem: Engineered > Artificial ecosystem >...
GGCTCCCGGGCCGCGGTGCATGTCGCGGGCGTCGCGGGAGCTCTCTTCGTCTTCCTGGTGTGCCTCGGCGTCTCCGCCGCGGCGCCGACCTGGCCGACCGCCTACCTGTTCCTCGCCGGCCTGGGCGGTCTCCCCGTCTTGGCCGTCGCCGGCCGGCGCCTTGCGCTGAGGTTCGCGGGCTCGACGACGTTGCTCCCCATGTCGCTGGTGGCGACCGTCGTGCTCTCGCTCGCCGTCGTCGGTGGCTTCATCGTGTGGATCGCCCGGATGTTCGACGCCTACGGCGGGGACTGACACATGCGCTTCGACGTCCTCACGGCCGGTCCGGAGGACGGGGAGGTCGTGCTGCTCCTGCACGGGTTCCCGCAGTCGGCGACCATGTGGCGCCCGCAGCTGGAGGCGCTGGCCGGGACGGGGTACCGGGCGGTGGCGTTCGACCAGCGGGGGTATTCGCCCCGGGCCCGGCCGCCCGAAGTGAAGGACTACAAGATCGACCGGCTGGTGGAGGACGCCCTGGCCGTGGCCGGCGACGAGCCGTTCCACGTGGTCGGGCACGACTTCGGCGCCATGGTGGCCTGGCACCTGGCGGCCAAGCACCCCGACCGGATCCGCACCCTCACCGCCATCTCCGTGCCCCACCCACTGGCCTTCGCCACCGCCCTCGCCTCACCGAGCGGCGACCAGCGCCAGCGGTCGGCCTACATCAGCTTCTTCCGCACGGAGGACCTGGCCGAGGAGCTCCTCCTCGCAGGGGGGCTGACGGCGATGCTCATGGCCTCGGGTTACCCGGGCGACATCCCCGAGCGGGTCCAAGCACTGTCCGAGCCGGGCGCCCTGACCGCCGTCCTCAACTGGTACCGGGCTGCCGGCTTCGACCTCGTCCGCGGCGTGGGCAGCATCACCGTCCCCACGCTGTACGTCTGGAGCACGGACGACGTGGCACTGGGACGGGAGGGCGCCGAGGCCACGGCCCGCCACGTGGACGGCCCGTACCGGTTCGAGATCCTGGACGGGGTGAGCCACTGGATCCCCGAGGAGGTGCCGGACGTCCTGACCCGGCTCCTCATCGAGCACCTGAAGGCTCAGTAGGCGCGCCCCACGGTGGCGACCAGGCCGTCGTCGGCGGACGACGCGGCGATGCCGCCGTCGTCGCGCTGGAGGCAGCGGATGGTGAGGGCCTCGGCGGCCAGGTCGGTCTCCAGGTCGCGGAAGCGGTCCCAGGGCACCCGGACGAAGCCGGTCTGGGCCGCCTCCCGGGCGCCGTCCATCGTCTCGGCCTCGGCCGTGTTCGCCTCCCGGATGGCGAGCGCCTGGTCGAACAGCGCGGACTGGATGTCGCCCAGCAGGTCGGCGACCCGCCGGCCCAGGCCCTCCAGGGGGACGGTGGCCTTGTCGCCGGCGCGATCGCGCCGCACCAGCGTCACCGAACCCGAGGCCAGGTCGCGGGGCCCGACCTCCACCCGCACGGGCACGCCCTTGAGCTCCCACTCGACGGCCCGCCGGCCGAACCCCGTGTCCACCCGGTCGTCGAGCTGGACCCGCACGCCGGCGCCGGCCAGCTCGGCGGCCAGGGCGGCGGCCCGCTCGCCGGCCCCGTCCTCGTCCCGTACAAGCACGACGACCGCCTGCACGGGGGCCAGCGCCGGCGGGATGCGCAGGCCGGCGTCGTCGCCGTGGCCCATGATCAGCGCCCCCACCAGGCGGGTCGACACCCCCCACGACGTCTGCCACGCGTACTCGGAGGCACCGGACGGCGACTGGAAGGTGATGTCGAAGGCCTTGGCGAAGTTCTGGCCCAGCTCGTGGCTGGTGCCCATCTGCAGGGCCTTGCCGTCGCCCATCATCCCCTCGATGGTGTAGGTGGCGTCGGCGCCGGCGAACCGCTCCCGCTCGGTCTTGCGGCCGACCAGCACGGGCAGGGCCATGACGTTCAGGGCGAAGTCCTCGTAGACCTCGTGGAGGATGCGCAGCGCGTAGTCCCGGGCGTCGGCCTGCGACGCGTGGGCCGTGTGACCCTCCTGCCACAGGAACTCCGTCGTCCGCAGGAAGATGCGGGGCCGCAGCTCCCAGCGCACGACGTTGGCCCACTGGTTGATCAGGAGGGGCAGGTCGCGGTGGCTCTGGACCCACTTGGAGAAGAAGACGTTGATGATCGTCTCGCTGGTGGGGCGGACGACGGCCGCCTCCTCCAGCTCCTTGCCGCCGGCGTGGGTGACGACGGCCAGCTCGGGGCTGAAGCCCTCGACGTGCTCGGCCTCCCGCTTCAGGTACGACTCGGGGATGAACAGGGGGAAGTAGGCGTTCTGGGCGCCGGCCGCCTTGATCCGGCGGTCGAGCTCGGCCTGCATCCGCTCCCAGATGGCGTAGCCGTAGGGCCGGATGACCATGGTGCCCCGGACCGGGCCGTTGTCGGCCAGCTCGGCCTTGGCCACCACGTCCTGGTACCACTTGGGGAAGTCGTCGCGCTTGGAGGTCAATACCGCTTTGGCCATGGCAGGCCGAGGCTACCGTGACCGGCGTGCCACCCAGGGTCCGTTTCTCGCCCGCGCCGACCGGCTTCCTCCACGTCGGCGGCGCCCGCACGGCCCTGTTCAACTGGCTCTACGCCCGCCACCACGGGGGGACGTTCATCCTGCGCATCGAGGACACCGATCCCGCCCTGTCCCGCCACGAGCTGATCGATGGCATCGAGCGAACGCTGCGCTGGCTCGGCGTCGACTGGGACGAGGGCCCGTACCGCCAGTCGGAGCGGGCCGGCCACTACCGGGAGGCGGCTGCCCGCCTGCACGAGACGGGCCACGCCTACTACTGCTCGTGCACCCGGGAGGAGGTCCAGGCCCGCACCAAGGACCACCCCTCGGCCGGCTACGACGGCTTCTGCCGCGACCGCGGCCTGACCGAGGGCGTCCTGCGCTTCCGCACGCCGCACGATGGCCAGACCGTCGTCCGCGACCTCATCCGGGGCGACGTCACCTTCGAGAACGCCGACCTGGAGGACTTCGTCATCCTCCGCACCGATGGCTCGTCGGTCTTCCTCCTGGCCAACGCGGTCGACGACCTGGACATGGCGGTCAGCCACGTGATCCGGGGCGAGGACCTGCTGGCCTCGACCCCCAAGGCCCTGCTCATCCGCCAGGCGCTGACCGACAGCGAGCCGCCCGTCTTCGCCCACCTGCCGCTGATCGTCAACGAGAAGCGCCAGAAGCTGTCCAAGCGGCGCGACGACGTGGCCGTCGAGGAGTACCGGGAGCGGGGCTACCTGCCCGAGGCCATGCGCAACTACCTGGCCCTGCTCGGCTGGGCGCCGTCCGACGACCGGGAGATCGTTCCGATCGACGAGATGGTCGCCGAGTTCGACATCGACGACGTGAAACCGTCGGCCGCCTTCTTCGACGTCCAGAAGCTCCAGGCCGTCAACGCCGAGTACATCCGAGCCCTGCCGGTGGCGACCTTCGTGCGGGAGTCCCTGCCCTGGCTGGAGACCGACCCGCCGTGGCCGCCGGAGAACTTCCAGCTCGCCGTCTTCGAGGCGGTGGCGCCGTTCGTCCAGGAGCGGGTGAAGACCCTGTCAGAGGTGCCGGCGCTGGTCGACTTCTTCTTCCTCGACGAGCCGGTCGTCGACGAGGTCGCCTGGGACAAGGTCATGGTCAGGTCGCCGGCGGCCGCCGGCCTGCTGGAGGAGGCCCTGGCCCTCTACGGCGGCGTCCACTGGGAGACGGGCGAGCTCCACAGGGTCACCGCCGCCCTGGCCGACCGCCATGGGCTCAAGCTGGCCAAGGCCCAGGGGCCCATCCGGGTGGCGGTCACCGGACGGTCGGTGGGCCCGCCGCTGTTCGAGTCCTTGCATGTCCTGGGTCGGGAGCGCACGCTGGAGCGGTTGGTTCGAGCAAAGGACCGTCTGTCTTCTTCCTCGTAAAGCTGGCTCTGAAGGTCACCGCCGCCCTCGTCGGGGCCGTGCTCCTCTACCTGGGCGTGACGTTCGCCCAGGTCTGGCGAGCGGCGCGCCACGACGAGGCGCGGCCGGCCGAGGCCATCGTGGTGTTCGGCACGGCCCAGTACAACGGGGTGCCCTCGCCCGTGCTCGCGGCAAGACTCGATCACGCCATCCAGCTGTACCGCCGGGACCTGGCCCCGGTGATCGTGGTGACCGGCGGCAACCAGCCCGGCGACGAGTTCACCGAGGCCACGGCCTCGGCCAACTACCTGATCGAGCGGGGCGTGCCCGACGAGGACGTGCTGCGGGAGGTGTCGGGGACGTCGTCGTGGCAGTCGCTGGCGGCCGCGGCCAACTTCCTGGACGACCGGCAGATCCGCGAGGTGCTGCTGGTCTCCGACCCATTCCACTCCTTCCGGATCCGCGCCATGGCCGACGAGCTCGGATTGGACGGCCACTCGTCGCCGACGAAGACCAGTCCCATCCGGGGGCTCACCGAGGCCCGCTACATGGTCCGGGAGACCGTCGCCGTGGCCGTGGGCCGGGTGATCGGCTTCCGCCGGCAGGCCCGGATCGAAAGCGTGGTGAAGGCCCACGCCTCGGCTGCTGTAGGCTGGTACGGCCGATCGGGGGTGGTGTAATCGGCAACACAACAGGTTCTGGCCCTGTCATTGGGGGTTCGAGTCCTCCCCCCCGAGCCAACCGGAGTAGGGTCCTACTCCGGTCACGGCCCCATCGTCTAGTGGCCGAGGACACCACCCTCTCAAGGTGGAGACACGGGTTCGAACCCCGTTGGGGCTGCAAGGCAAAAGTGCAGGTCAGAGGCGGTTTCTGACTTGTCGGCGGCGGCGTCGGCGCCATGTCTTCCCATATGTATCCCATATTTGTTACCCTTTTCCCATGCGAGGCAGCATGCGGCGGAAGGGTGAGGCGTGGGAGCTGCGGGTCTACCTCGGCCGTGACTCGATAACGGGGAAGCCCCGGTACCGCTCCCGCTCATTCCGGGGGACCAAGCGGCGGGCCGAAGAGGAGTTGGCCCGGCTGCTCACGGAGGCGACGTCCGGAGCCGACACCCGTGCAACGGGTCAGAGCTTCGGCGATCTGGTCGAGCAGTGGTACGCGTCGTGGTCGGGGGAGTGGTCGCCCGGGACGGCAAAGGAGACCCGCAGGCTGATCGACACGAAGCTCACCGGTCTTGCTCGGGTGAAGCTGCACAAGATCACGCCGGCGTCCCTCGACGCCTTCTACGGCGACCTCCGGCGGCGAGGAGGCAAGGGCGGGGCCCCGCTGGCCCAGAGCTCCGTGCGCCGCATCCACGCGGTCGTCTCTTCCGCTCTGGAGCAGGCCGTGCGCTGGGGCTGGCTCCAGAACAACCCGGCGCAGCGGGCGTGGAAGGGGAAGGGCAAAGGAGCGAACCAGGCTGCGCCGACAGCGGTGCCGGCGGCCGCCGACGTTGTCCGCCTTCTCGATGCGGCATGGAGCTCCGGGAACTGGAATCTGGCTGCGCTCCTGGAGCTTGAGGTGCACACCGGCCTCAGGCGGAGCGAGCTCCTCGCCCTCCGCTGGCCCTCCTTCGATGCCCACCATCGCACCCTGGAGGTCGCCACCGCGATCGTCGTGAGTACCGAGGGACTCGTCGAGAAGCCGGCAACCAAGACCGGCACCAGCCGTGTCGTCGTCCTGTCGACGACAGCCGTTGACGTTCTTGTCGGTCACCGAGCGCGATGTGCGGAGCGGGCTTCAGCCGCCGGCGTCGAGCCTGCGCCGGACTGCTACATCTTCTCGACCAATGCGGATGGTGCCCGGCCGTGGTGGCCGTCGTCTGCGACGCGGAGCGTAAAGATCCTCCAGGAGCGGCTGGGGCTCCCGCCCGTCGCTCTGCAGGAACTCCGACGGTTTCACTCCTCGCTCCTGATCGTCGGAGGTGTCGATATGGCGACGGAGTCCGAGCGTCTCGGACACGGCCCCACCGTGGCGTTACGAAGCTACGCACGATCCAACCGGGACGCTCACGAGCGGGCAGCCGAGGTCGTTGCCGAAGCGCTGGCCGCGCTGCGCTCAGCGGCGTCCTAGTTCGGGTTGGCGTGCCGCCAGGTCGCGATCGAACGTCTCAAGTGAGCGCTCGATCATGAGCTCAACGGCTCGCCGCGGAACAAGCCGGCGCCGGCCGAGGCGTAGGCACGGGATCTCACCGCGGGCTACCAACTCGTAGACGAGATCGTCGGACACACCAAGCATCTTGGCCACGTCGCGAATCGAGAGGACGAGGTGTTCCCGCGCAGGCGCAGCCGACGATCGGTTACGAGACGACGGACCTTCGTGACCGTCGTCGTTCCCGAGGTCTCGCCCCTCGCCACCCGTCGTCATCCACCGGACATCCTGGTCCCTGCGACCCATCTTTGATCGGTCCTCCTCCGGACCGGGCCCCTCCCGTTCCACCCGTACTACTGGTGTGCCCGTCGGCGGCCACGCGACAGATCGGCCGCATGCCCATCCCGGAGTCGTCGCGCCCTGCTCCAAATCACACCAGTAGTAGAGGCAGCAGGATTCGACACGATTGCAGGGCTTCCGCCCTGCGGGAGGCAGCGCCGGCGTGGCGTGGATGCGGATGATGGGAGCCGACTCGGTCGACTACCACCGGGCCACGGTGCTGGCCCGGGGCGACGACCACCCCGGCCAGGCCCTGGCCTACTACGACAGCCGGGGCGAGACGCCCCTGCTGTGGGGCGGCGCCGGCGCCCGCCTCCTCGGCCTGGAGGGAGCGGTGACCGAGGAGCAGTACGCGGCCCTCTACGGCCCCGGCGGCGCCGCTGACCCCACCACCGGCGAGCGCCTGGTGCGCACCACCCGTCCCGGCCTGGAGCTGGTCATCTCCGCCCACAAGTCGGTGGCCGAGCTGGGGGTCATCGGCCAGACCGAGGAGATGCACGCCATCATGGACGCCGAGCGCGACGCCACCCTGGCCTACCTCGACGAGCTGACCCGGCGCATGGGCGGCCGCCGGGGCGAGGCGAATGCCCGCACCCCGACCGAGGGCCTGATCTACGCCACCGCCCGCCACGCCACCTCCCGGGCCGGCGATCCCTGCCCCCACGACCACGTCCTGGTGGCCAACCTCGTGCGCATGGACGACGCCAAGGGCGGCTGGAAGGGGGCCGACACCGCCCTGTGGCGGGCCCATCTCCACGCGGCAACCGTGGTCGGGCGCATGGCCTCGGCCCGGGTGACCGTGGAGCTGGGCTATGCCATCGAACGAGACGACGGGCCCTCGGGGCGCCTCGGCCACTGGGCCATCGCCGGGGTGCCCGAGGTGGTGATGGAGGCCCATTCCAAGCGGGCGGCGGAGATCGGTGCCGAGATGGACCGCACCGGCCACTCCTCCTACCGGGCCCGGGGCATCGCGGCCCGGGCCACCCGGGCCCCCAAGCGCCACCAACCCGTGGGCGACCTCCTGCCCCGCTGGGTGGCCGAGCTGGACGAGGTGGGCTGGAGCGTGGAGGCCCTGGCCCAGGCCATCGATCGCGAGGCGCTGGCCCGCCGCCCGCCCACGCCCACCGTGGGGGCCCATGAGGTGGGGGACCTGGTGGCCCAGGCCCTGCACCCCGACGGCCCCTTGGCCGCCCGCAAGGTGTTCAGCCGACGAGACGTGCTGGTGGCCCTGGCCCCGGCCCTCTACGGGCGCAAGCCGGCCGAGCTGGCCCGGGTGGTCGATCACACCCTGGCCGACCCCGAGGCCGTGGCCCTGCTCGGCGTGGCCGGCGCCACCGAGCGGGCCTACGCCACCGCAACGACCATCGCCCGGGAGGAGGCCATCGCCCGCTGCGTGGAGGCCCAGATCACCCGATGCAACGCTGCGGCAACATCCATGCAGCAGGCCCGCGCCGCGACAGCACGGGCGGCAGCCCGGATCGGACGCCCCCTGACCGCCGGCCAGCAGGCCGCCGTCGAGGCCCTCTGCACCTCCGGGCGCGGCGTCGAGCTGGTGGTGGGGGTGGCCGGCTCGGGCAAGACCACGGCCCTGGCCGCGGCCCGCCATGCCTTCGAGGCCGCCGGCTATGAGGTGATCGGCACCTCGATCTCGGGCCAGGCGGCACGCACCCTGGGCCGGGAGGCCGGCATCGACAGCCGGACCCTGGCCTCGCTCAACTGGCGCATCGCCCAGGGCTCCCTGCGCCTCTCACCCCGCCACGTGGCTGTGCTCGATGAGGCGGCCATGACCGAGGACGGCGCCCTGGTCGCCTTCCTGGAGGCGGCCGGCATGGCCGGGGCCAAGGTGGTGGCCGTGGGCGATCCCCGCCAGCTGGGCTCGGTCGGCCCCGGTGGGGGCTTCGAGGCCGTCCTCCGTCGCTTCGGCGGGGCCGTCCACGTGCTCGATGAGAACGTCCGCCAGCTCGACGCCGGCGAGCGGGCGGCCCTGGCCGAGCTGCGCTCGGGCGACGTCGGCGCCGCCGTGTCCTGGTATGCCGGCGCCGGTCGCATCACCGTGGCTCCCGACCGGGACACGGCCCTGGACGCCACCGTGGCCGCCTGGGCGGCGGATCAGTCCGCAGGGGCTCCGGCGGCCATGTACGCCTGGCGGCGGGCCAATGTGGCCGAGCTCAACCGCCGGGGCCGGCTGGCCTGGGAGGGCCTGGGGCGCCTGTCGGGCAAGGAGCTGGTCGTCGGCGAGGTGGGCTACCGGGCCGGGGACCGCATCCTCACCCTGGCCCCCGGGGCCGGCGGGGCCATCGTGACCTCCGAGTGCGGCACGGTGGTGGCCGTCGACGTGGCGCGCCGGGAGCTGGCCGCCACCATGGACGACGGACGCTTGCAGCGCTTCGGGCCGGAGGACATCGACGCCGAGCACCTGGCCCATGCCTACGCCATCACCGTCCATCGCTCCCAGGGATCCACCGTGGGCCGGGCCCATGTCCTGGAGGACGGGGGCGGCCGGGAGCTGGCCTATGTGAAGATGAGCCGGGCCCGGGAGCGCTCCATGGTCTACGCGGTGGCCGACTCGCCCGAGCAGGCCGTCGAGGACCTGCGCCGATCCTGGCGGGAGTCCCGGCGCATCGGCTGGGCCATCGACCGGGGCACCCCGGCGCCCGGCCTCGGTCCCGAGTCGGGTTCCGACCCGCCGGCGGTGCCGGCCGCCCTGCGCCATGCCCGGCTGGTGGCCGAGCGGGCCGCCATCGCCGCCGTCATCCCCACCGACGTCGGCGACGCCGCCCACCGGCGGGCCCGCAACGACGCCGAGCTCGTGAAGCGCCAGTGGCGGGACCTGGACCGGGCCGAGGGCTGGGGCGAGTGGCGGGGCACCCCCGGAGGGAAGGCGGCCAAGGACTGGCGCAGCGTCGTGCGGGACTGGCACGGCTCCCAGGCCCAGGCCCGCCACGCCGCCCTACGGGAGCGGGAGCGCCTCCGCCAGCAGGCCGCCCGAGCGGCCGAAGGAGAAGGCCCGCCGCGGGAGCGCTTTGCCCTGGCCGGGCCCGAGGCGCAGCGCCAGCTCGATGACATGCGGGGCAGGCAGGGCGCCCACCGGCAGTTCCGCCTCGCCCATCCCGAGGCCCTCCGCCGGCTGGACCTGCTCGACGACCAGATCGCCACCGCCGCCTGGGAGCTCGACGTCGAGCGCCAGGGCCTTGACGGCATCGCTCCCCAGCCGCCGAGTCACCACGTACGAGAGCGGGGCTTCGGGCGGGATGTCCCGGTCCTGGACCGGGGGATGGACCTCGGGATCGGCCTCTGATCGCCGGCCGTGAGATCGACACGACAAGTCCATCGCGAATCACGCATGGCGCGAGCGACACTGCCCGCGTCGCACGTGAGCGGCCCCGGGCAGCATCCGGCAGTTCCGCCCAAGCGTCCGTTGACAGGATGCCGCGGCGCCGTTTGGAGCAAGGCGTGGACGGCATAAGCCAGGCCGCCCCGTGGGAGGGAATGCGGCGTTCGACGCGTAACCCGGCATACGGCCTGTACGGCACCTCAGGGATGCCCCGATCGACCTGCGGCGCAGGTTCTGGGACGCCTCTTCCGGGTCACAGGTCGTCGTCCCTACGCAACCCGAGCCGTCGTTCGGTAGCGCTCACGCCTTCAGCAGGCTTCCGCCCACGACTTGCACCCATGCGGCGAGCGCGCTCGTGGAAGCCTCTTCAGGTCGAGCGAAGACTGCGGCAGGCGTTACGAGCCCGCCGTAGCCTCGATCGCGTCCGCGATGTTGTCGAGGCCGGCGACAACGCCGGAGATCGCGATCAGTAGGACACCGACCGTCAGGAGGCGTCCACTCGAGTCGAGGTCTTTGAGCGCCTTGGCGAACTCGGTGGTCTTATCGATGACATCGCCCACCGCTCCTTGGTCACCAACCACCTCCGCGGCGGGCTTCTCCGGGGGCGTCACGTTCTTATACTTCATCGCCACCGCAACACCCGCCAAGATCGCGATCGCTCCCAAGGCAAGGCACACCCAGCCGATCGCCTGGGACAATGAGTCCATTCGCCGTACCCCCCGCTCGTCGTGACTACTCAGGCACTTGCAGTCGTAGCGAACGATACCCCAGCCTCGCTCAACTGATACGTAATGCGCTGGATGATCGAGTATCCGCCTGACTTCCCGCCGACGACATGGCCGACGATTTCCTGCTGCTCGTTGACGGCTACCGAGCCCGAATCCCCTGGGCGCGAGATCGGGCCGTCAACCATCATGAAATCTCCCCAGGATCCCTCGCTCTCTTTGACCGGGAAGCGCTCTCCCCCGAATCGGAACGGCTGACCTCTGGCCCCACCGAGCCCCGACCGGTTGAAAGCAGCGACATGTTGCATCTGGTCCACAGCGCCGACCCTCGGGATAGCTGGGAAATCAAGAGCGGCGATGTCGAACCTGATCACAGCGACATCAGCGCACCTGATGTCAGCGCTTTGATGAAGGTATCGGTGAGAGCTGTAGGTAACTATGCCCTCGCCGGCTCCGCCAATCTGTACGACCCCGCCGACATGTTGAGCAACATGCCCTGCCGTAAGCGCCCCCGTTGACCCATCGGGCAATCGCACCGCCATACCGAGAGTCCCTTCCTGATCACCATTGACGACTGCGGCGAAATCGTCGGGAGGCTCGATGCCGACTATCCAAACGCTGTCAGGCGGCGGACCGGCGAGCTCGATGAGTAGATCAACGAGCCCGAGCAACTCGCCAGCCCGTACGGGCGAGTCGAAGGACGCTGTAGGGGCCAGAGCCTTTGTAACGAGCATCCCAGGCTGCCACCTGCCTTCGCGACTTATGACCCCTACCGCATGCACCCCGAGCGGCGGGGTGAAATCGGAGCGCACTATCGCGAAGGGATCGGCGCCGACGGAGACGCTCATCATTTCGAAACTTGTCGCGAGATCCGTGGTGGTCGTCGCTAGAGACTTCGAGAGGGTCCGGACCCATTCTGTCGTGGACAGAGTAACTCCAAGCTCGTCCAGAATTGGCACGCCACCTCCTCCCCTCATGCCCATCGGACATGGCAGGGCATGCCCCTGATCGTTCGGATCAGTCTTGCACCCTCTGAGGCTCTCACGTCGCGAATCGCCCGTTCGACCTGTCACGACGTGCGGTGCCGCTCTCGCGCCGACATTGTCCGGGACTAGACGGGGCGTTGCGGCCACCGGACCGCAATGCCCGGCGCCCCCTAATCGCGGCCGGTGCAGTCGCAAGCCGTTGTCCGCAAACGCCGGCTATGCGACCCCGATGATGACGGCCGGGGTTGTCGCCGGCAAGCGATACCGGGCGGTCGATGTCCACGAGCGACAGGTTCGGATCCACCGCCTTCTTGCGAGTCCAGGGTATGGCATCCTCGGGAGCGGTAGCAGAAGTTCGGCCCACCGGAGACGTTGGTAGATGGCTCATGACGAAGATGGCCTAGGGCGAGAGCCGTTCTTTGGATTTCTCGAGTGGTTTTCGCTGTGGGCGTTTATCAGCGGCGCCGTTTTCAATCCGTTGTGGAGCCTCAGCGGCATTGTCCGATTCGTTGCCTTCCTCATCTATGGAACCATCATTGTCGCCTCTGGACTTGCCCTCATCGCTTATCGACGGCGGAAGATGTCCCCCGGCCTATAAGGGCGACGAATATGACCGGGTCAAATAGGGTTCTGGGGGCAACTGTTGACGCCGAGCGAGGTCCTGAACGGAGATCGCAGAGGCTGACGGCTGGCGGCTGCGGCAGTTGGCGCGACCGGCTCCTACGGGCGCCAACCTAAACGGTGCATCGATCCGTTCCTGGAGGACGAGGAGTTGATGTCGGCGTCGTCCGTGCCCGGTGGGATCTCACCCGCTGCGGTGTCCCACAACCGCGCTGTCGCCTGACGGTACTGGCGCCCGGCGCGCCCTACGACGAGGATGCCCATGGCATGGTTCCCGATCTGATCTCCCTAGCAAGTTCCTCGACTCGCGCCTTGGCGCGCATCTCGTCGGCGACTACCTCCTCGTGGATCACAACCCCGAAGGGATCGTCGACCCTCCGGCGGACACGGAGCGTCCAGGTGCGGTTGCCGGTGAAGCGACGTCGCAGTTCTACGAGCAGCTCGACCCAGACCGACAGTGACGCCACTCCCTCGGGCATGCCCGTCGGCTCCGCCCGGATCACGTAAGCGTCAGCACCACAGACGGCCTGGTCCAGGTACTCGGAGACCATGGCCGTCATCTTGGCACTGCGGTGTTCGCCGAGACCGGTGGCAAGCGGCCGATGGGAATTGCGTGCCGTCGTGCCCTCAGTGGCTCGTGTCCCCTATGCCCAATGCGTGCGGCCCGGGAGGATCGCCCGTAACGCCGGTCCGGGGACGTCTCCCGGGGACACAAAAGACAGCACGTCCGCCTCGGGCGGGTCACTCGAGCCGCAGCCGCTCGACGACCTGACCCGTGACTTCGGCGATCAGCTCGTAGTCCCGGTCGACGTGAAGGACCGTCAGCTGTGCGAACTCTGCGGCTGCAGCGTTCAGCAGATCAGGGATCGAGGGCGCCCGGTGTTGTCCGCGGTCCGCCAGGGCCGCCTGGACAGTCACGGCGCGGTCCTCAATCGAGGGCGTCAGGTACTCGATCGGCATGGCCGCCAGCGGCGCCCGCCCGACGCTGGCGCGAAGTTCATCGGCCGAGCGGGCCGAGAATCCGACCTCGAGGCGAGTCACCGTGGTGATCCTCACGAGGCCACGATGGATCCGTGAGGCCCACTCCTCGGCATCGGCACTGTGGCTGAGGCGGACGAGCGCCGATTTGTCGATCAGCCAGCCCGTCACCGCCACGCTTGGCCCATGACCTCCGGATCATCGAGGTCCGCGAAAGTCTCAGCGAAGCGAGTCAGATCAGCGACGGTCACGCTGGCGGCGTCGTCGGCGCGCTCGCGGGACAAGGTCCGGCGCAGGTACTCGGTCCGGGAGAGCCCGGCCCGCTGTGCCTTTGCGTCGATGGCGGCGACGACGTCGTCAGGCACGTCTCGAATCAGGATGTCCGGCACTCCGCACCTCCTCTGATATCTAACGATAACACGACGGCCTACGGTATCCCAGAAGGCCGAGACTCGAGCCCGGGGTGACATGTCCGCTACCGCCGGCCGGTGGGCATCCCGGACTCGGCTGAAGGGCCTCCGCCATACTCTACTACGGCAGTAGTAGAGTATGGACATGCCACGTGGGAGACCCTCGCCGAAGCTGGCCATCACCGTTGACGCCGGTGTGCACGAGCAGGTCCTCGCCGCCGCCAACGAGGAGGGGGTCAGCGTCTCGGCGTGGATGACCGAGGCGGCCCGCCGAGCGCTGCTCGTGCGAGACGGCCTGCGGGCGGTCTCGGAGTGGGAGCAGGAACATGGCCCGCTCACCGCAGATGAGCTGGATGCGGCGCGTCGCCGTGTCGCGAGTGATGTCGCCGCGGCTGCCCAGCCGCGACCGGCGTGAGCTTCGTCTACGACGCCGGCGTGTTCGTGGCCGCCGAGCGCAACGACCGCGACGTCTGGGCCGATCATCGGGCTCGCTTGGAGCTTGGGCTCATCCCGCGGACGACCGCACCTGTCGTTGCCCAGGTCAGCCGCTCTCCTCGACAGGTGCAGCTGCGGCGCATGCTGCGGGGCTGCGACATCGTCGATTTCACCTCGGACGACTCCCATGAAGTCGGCGCTCTCGTGGGCAAGGCCTCGACTTCGGATGTCGTCGACGCCCATCTCGCCATCGTCGCCTTCAGGCGTCAGGCCACGGTCCTCACGTCCGACATCGAGGACCTGCGCCATCTCTCCGACCAGTTGCCGACACCCGTCCGGATCCAACGGATCTGATCTCGGAGAAGCGACGGCACCTCCGAGGCGGTGTCCCATATAGACAGCCACCGATGGTCATGCCGGGTCGCCCTGATCGCCGGCTACGTGTTCATCTCGCGAGACGCCGCCCGCGGCAAGCGATTTGAACTGAGGGCGGACGTCCCGCTTCCCTGCTACGCACATCGGCCGGGCGTTTTGGGCGCTGCGTCGGAGCATCCTCCATCCTCCGTACCTCGGGCTCCAAGGGCGTCGCCTTCACGGCTGATCGTGCCGAACGACCCGATTGCCTCGGGACGTCCCCGACCGACCTGAGATGATCTCCGTTGCCATGGGTCTCCTCGAACGACTCGATCGTGTGGATGCTCGGGTTCTCGGCCGCTTTTCCAGCTCCCGTCGACGGGTGGCGGGGGACGACCCCGGAGAGGCTTTCGCGAGGCTGTGTTGTCGAGCTGGAGCGTTCCTCCGAGACCATCCCGTGCTCCTAGCAATCCTGCTGTGCGTCGACGTCCTGGGCCTCCTCACTACGATCCCCGCACTGGCAGCTGCGGACACGGCAAGGCGGACGACACTCGCTGTCGGCCGGATCGTTGGTACGACGAGCTCGGCCGCCATGCTCCTGCTCGTGCGCCAAGGGCGGCCGCGATCCGCTCTTGACGCAGCCCTTGCTGGCCTCGCCGTACAAGTCGTGCAGGGGGTCGCCGTCTGGCTTCTCGAAGGCGATCCGCGGTTCCTGGCGCTGGCCGCACTGCCCTGCGTCTTCCTCAGCTTCGTCATCTGGGGCCGCCGCTCCGTACCTCGTCGCTGCTCAGATGCCTCAGCCGGTGGGGGTCGCCCATAACCAAGCGCGTCTTGAACCGGATTGGGCGCCATCGAACGCCGGCCTGGGGCGCACGCGCCTGCCTCCTGCGTCGTCGCTCGTCAGTACGCGTCCGCGCCGTGCGCCGTCTGAGCAGAAGGGCGGTCCGGTAGGTTCGTTGGGGCCGTGCTTGTCGGAGCTGAGTCGATCGGTCGGATAGTTGCCCGCGCCGGGGTCAGGCCCGGCGACCTCGGCGTGCTCGAACCCGGCGGTGAAATGCCGCCGACTTCGCGTGTCCGCCGTCTCACGCCGACAGTCCTCCCGGGCGACTGGACCGTCGAGCGACTTGGTCCAGGCATCGGAGGCTGGTTCTCGGTCATGCGTGTTCATGAGCTCGGCACCAGGATTGAGGCTCGGCACCTCGTCAACCCCGGGCTCGTCGCAGCGCGCGTCGCCTTGGACACCCACGGTGGGCTGCACGAGGACGGAAGTCCGGACGCGTGGGGCTCTCTGCCTTCCCTGCTCCCGCTCCGGGCGATCGGCGACACGGTCCTGTCGCTTCTGTGGCGAAAGGGAGACGGCCAGGCCCGATTGGTACACCTCCCCCCGACTGACGCCTTCGCCCGATACACGAACGGTGTGGAGGAGTGCGGGCTCTCGGCGGCTGTGCTGCCAGGCGGTCGGCAGGTCGTCGTCCAGAGCGCCAAGTTGGGCGGCTCATTCGCCGTGTGGGACGCGGTGACCGGAGGCATCGCCGTCGAGGTCGAGGTCCCCGCCTCCCACCCGATCGTGTTCACCTCGGCGCTGTCGTCGTCCGGGACGCTTTGGGCGGCCTCCGCCGACACCCTCTTCGAGTTCGACCCGGCGTCGTGGGCGGTTCGGTTCTCGGCCCGGCTCCACCGGGAACCTACGGGCAGCTTCGTGGGCTGGCTCTCGAGTGCTGAGGAGGGCGAGACCGTTCTGATCGGCTGGAATCGCCGACACCCGACCGGTACCGGATACGCGGCCCCGGGTGCCGGGGAAGTCTTGGCGCTCGGCACCGGCAGCCACAGTGTCGAACGTCTCGGCAGCGTGTCGTCCTGGACCAGCCACGCCGTCCTCCGCCGCCCGCACGGTGACCTGATCGCCGAAAGCTGGGGCGACGAGCAGGTGTTCTGGCAGGTCGCGGTCCAGCCAACGCCGCACCCGCTGTTTCCGCCCCACAGCGCGGGCGACTGGGACTGGCGCTAGCGCGCCGGGGCGTCCGAGCGGTGGATGGAGAACACGGACACAGTGATTCAGCGGCGGGGTATCCCATAACGGCGCCGCCGCGCCTACGGGCCCGGGCGCCCACAACGCCGGGTCGGTGACCACGCCGCTCGGGATAAGGCCTGGACGTCGGCGCTACTGCAAGAGTCTCACGACGCAGCGAGGCCCAGGGGCTCGGCCGAGGCGACTGTCGCCGGTCAGGAGGTCGCAGCCCAAGACCTCGGCCAGGGCGACATAGGTCGCGTCGTAGGCGGTGACGTTGGCGCGCAGCTCATAGCTCCGTCTCATCAGGGGCAGCGTCGGGTAG
>Ga0247719_1000771_pt1 | contig 16516 bp, 17 predicted proteins | sample 41E_DmetaG_FD_189046 | JGI IMG/M metagenome (GOLD analysis project Ga0247719, IMG submission 189046) | Soil microbial communities from hillslope of Landscape Evolution Observatory, University of Arizona, Oracle, AZ, United States - 4-1-E_D | ecosystem: Engineered > Artificial ecosystem >...
GTCCGCAACGGTGTGGGCGAGCTGACGGTATCCTGGATCCCCCCCGAGGACCTCCGTGGGTCAGAACTCATCGGTTATACGATTCTCACCGACAGGGACTGCACGTGCACCGGTATCCACGTTACCGACGTGTCAGCAACGTCCTCACGCGTGACCGGCCTCACCCTTGGCGTCCCCTATGTATTCAGCATGCGGGCCTCTAGTAGCAACGGTCCTGGTGATACCTCTGAGGCCACAGCACCAATGACCGTTGACCCTCCGGTGGTTCGCGTCATGACGTGGAACCTGAAGCGAGGCTTGGATAAGGATGGCCAGTTCCTACTGGCGGATATTGGCGACTGGGCAGATGAGATTCGTCGGAACCGCGTCGACGTCGTAGGGTTTCAAGAGATCACGCGACGTCAGGCCGACGACCTCGCCAGCGAACTGGGATGGCCCGAGCCGCACTACATCCAAACCGATGTGCCGAGTCCTTGCCCTACAGAGGAGATTCCCTTTCCTCCGCGCTGCGTCGCCTATGGGAACGCGATTGTGAGCAAGTACGCACTCCCCAACAGGGACTATTGGGACCTACCGAAGAGTAGGGAAGAAGATCTCGGGGAGCGCAAGTTGCTGAGGGGCTCGTTCACAATCGAGGGGGTCCAGTTCCACGTCTACACGGCTCACCTGGCCGCCCACCCTGGTGCGACCCCGGACGGCGACACAGATAGATCGGCCCAGACTCAAGACATCGTACGGCGGACAGCGGAGGACCGACAGGCGGCGGAGAGCGGCGGCGGTGGGCTTCCATATCGAGGGGTGGTGCTCTGCGACTGCAACGCTCGGCCAGATGACAACGCGAGCGGCATCATGAGAGGACACTTCGTGGATGCATGGGAGGAGATGCACGGGCGGGCGGGCGGACTCACAAGTAACCCGCGGGCTTCGACGGGCCTCACGCAGCGTATCGACTATGTCTATGTGAGTAGGGCCAACCCTTGGTCTGTTAACGAGTCCTATGTGAACGTCCCGCCGTCAGCCCCACTATCCGATCACCTCGCCGTGGTCGCCGAACTCTGATGGAGCTCTCGGATCGACGGGTGTCAATTGGTGCGCAATTCGGGGAAGCGCCGCAAGCGGCCAACCCGGCAACGAATGAACGGAGGCCCGGGAAATGAAGATAATAGGGAGGACCCTCTGCGGCCTTGCACTACTACTTTTCGCGATCGGCGCAATTCTGGGCTTTGTCCCCACTAGGGCAGTGTCCGTGGAGTACACCAATCCAAATCGCGAAGTGAACTGTGGGTCCTTTTGGATTGGTAATGAATACTCAAGTGACGCTGGATGTGATGACGCTCTACTAAGCCGCTTCGGCTGGGTGTGGGGGCTCGCCCTGGGCGCCATACCAATTGGGATCGTCGGGGCGGCGATACTGTTGAGAGAGCGGCGCCATGGCCGGACTCCTATGCGCGCCTGAGTCGATTCTCGCGTCCCGTGGGCCGCGGAAGCCTGTTCGCGGAGTGAACGCCCGGAGGGCTTCTACCGCTACTTCCACGGGCACCTTGATCTCATCGACCCCTCCGGCAACCAGCGAGCCGGCCTCTGAAGCGTATCCGTGCAGGATCAGCCAACGCCGCCGGCGGGCGGGGTCCCGAGTCTCCTGCCAGCGGGCCTCGGGCGACACCCGCGCATAGCGAGCCAGCGACGTGACCGAGGTGTGCCCGGAGAACGCGAGCAGCGTCGCGGTGTTGGCCCCGGACTCGGCGGCATGGGTGAGCGCCGAGTGCCGGAGTTGGGTGCAGCGTCCAGCCTCCGCTTGTCTCCTCGAAGACCTGGGCGGCCCGCCGATATGACAGACGGGCTGGGTCGAGGTCAGCGCTGGGCAGGGCGAGCCGGGCCCGGCGCTCGGTCAGGAAGAGCGGGCCGGTTCTCCTTCCCTCGAGGAGCCGGGGCAGAAGTCGGGCGGATCACGACGGATCTGGCAAGAGGCACGCCGTGCGCCGCAAGCGCTCGGCGAGCGCCGGATTATCGTTCTGGAGGGCGTCAAAGGTACGACTGTTGAACCCGGTCGCCGGCGCCACACCATTCGGATTCGCAAGCACAACGATCTGGTCGGCTACAAGGTCAGTGGGGACTTCAGCAGCGGCACAGACCACGCTGACGAGGAGACCTCCCCGACTCCGTTGCCGCCTCCGACGGTGGCCTGGGTCGCGGTGGACCACGTCGCCGTGAAAGCGCCGCCTACTGGAGCGGTGGCCAACGCGACTCGTCGAAGGGCCGGGGGGGCCGACCCGGTTTCCGCCAGAGTCGCAAACCCAACGGTGAACGCGTTGGAGGCCGTCGCGTTGAGCACAACATCGCCGGTCGCCGGCGTGGCGACTCGACTGAGCACGGGCCGCTCCGGGGGCGGGGTGCCGACCGGGCAGTCCTGCAGCAGATGCAACGAGGCCTCGGCCCGCTGCGCCTTCAACACACCGGAGGCGATGTAGCCCTGCCCCTTCGGCAACGCAAGCCACCGTGTGTCGTAGACCCTGAAGCGGTCGAGAATGAACTCGTCCAGCGTGGGCTCTCCGTAACAGAATCCGACGAAGGCCAACGTGCAGTCGCCGCCGAAGCGGACGGTGGGGCTATAGCTGCGGCCAGGGCCGGCGCGAGCGTTTACCCCAATCGGACTAGTTGTCGCCAAGAAATCCGCTCGGGCGAGGCGCGCACCACTGCAAGGGCCCGCTGCCTGTACGGCGGGTGTGATCGGCACGAGCAGTTGGAATCCCGCCGTCAAGCCGACAGCCGCTCCGAGAGCGGCCACCACCGTCGTCAGACCGCTGATACCGATGATGAAGACCGCGATCCCAACCGCGATGCCGGCGACGGCAATATCGATCAGCCGGGTCTGGTCCGAGCTGAACTGCTGGGAGAGCACGAGCACACTTCTCAGGCCGATGGCGCCGACGCCGAGCGCCAAAAGTGCCAGCAGCTGCATCCCGGATATCGAAGGCGCTGCCGGCGTGGGTGACGTCATTACCTGTCAGACCCTGAGATGCCGGCGAGGGTTTCATTGCCTCTGCCAGCCCCACAGGTCCTCCCGGGCCGCCAGACCCCGAGCTCTTCACCGCCAGCGCTCTCTGTGGCGTCGAGGGCGGCGTACCTCCCTGGCATCTGCTCTTGAAGGCGCGGGCAGGGCCAAGGCGAGGATCACGGAGCACGCACCACGGCGTCGTTTCCGCGCCGCTGCCAGGAGCGAGCGAGTGCCGCAAGAGGGGGCTGATGACAACGGAATCGCCGGCACTCGGTACCAGCCTGCCGCATTTTCGGGCCACCGCAGGGCTCCTATGGGGTCTGTTTCCGCCGAAGAGGCCACATGTCGCTTGCGAGCGCTGCGCCGGCCGCCGGCGGGAGGGCTTCCTTCAGGACGTTATGAGGCATCCTCGCCCGTAGCGTCCCGGGCCTCCGTCCGGGATGTGCTCGTAGGTCTGCACGGGACCGACGGTGTTGAGCAGTTGCCCGGTCAGCATCGCCAGCGCCAGCGGCCCGGCGATGAACAGGTGGGTCTTCGTCAGGTTCGGGTACCGGGCCCGGGCCTGCCGGATGGCTGCGATGGTTGTCTCCGCTACGTCGACCGCCGTGGAGCAGTCGAGGCGGTGGGGAAGCTGACCCCCGCGCCGCACCGTGATGATGGCCCGGAAGGGAGGCAAGGCGGATGCACTCCTGGTGAGGGCGGGGCCGACCAGGTCGGCCACCTCCACCAGGACGGCCAGCTCCGCTGCAGACGTGTCGTCCCCTCGAATCTCCGCCTTGAAGCCGGAGTCGTTTCGGGGGCCCAGCGACCAGCAGGGCCCGACGGTGCTGTCGGTGAGTTGACGCCAGCCGATCCTCACGCCGCGCACCTTGAGAAAGGCGGCCCCCAAGGCCACGGCGGCGGGGACAGACGCAAGACCCTCGGCCTCTACCTCCCGGCCGGGAGCATGGGCCCGTACCGCATCGGCGACGATGGCCAGCGCCGGCAGCAGACGCTCGTCCCACGTGCCCGCCGTGGCCACTCGGCCGTCGTAGGCGGGCAACCAGTCGAAGGCGAACGCGACGCCAGGATGGAATGGCGCCCGTGCCCGGTTGTAGACGCCGATGCGAAAAGGCGCATCCGGCGGCAGCGCCCGGTGGATGGCGGCGACCCGGCGGTTGACCAGTCGACGCAGGACGGTGGCCGCCGCTACGGCCGGGTCCGAATCGGCGCGCAGCAGGTTCCACCGGCGCAGATCCTCGGCGGGATGGATCCCGTCGAAGGTCGCCGCCGCCTCCACGAAGTCGAGGCCACCGGCGGCCACCGGCACCAGGAAGAAGTCGTCGTCGTGACGAGCTCGCTGGAACAGCTCCGGCGCCTCCACCGTGCGAATGACCGACGAGGTCTTCACCTCCGGAGTGATCCACATCACCGCCGAGGCCGTCTCCTGGGAACGGATCACCTGGCGCAGCTGGTCCTCGGTGGGGCCCGTGTCGAGGTCGTCGACGTCGAGCCAGGTGGGCACGCCATGGTCCTGGTGGGCTTCTACCAAGGCCCGCACCTCAGCCGACCGACTCCGGCGGTAGCTGATGAAGCAGCGGCCGGTGGGGTCGGTCACTCAGGCTCGGAGGCGAACGGCGGCGTGGGCTCCATCTCCTGGGCCAGGGCGAGGACTCCCTCGACTGTCAGCGGCTGGTCGGGGAAGGCGCTGAGCACGGCCGCTGTCACCAACCGGTCGGTCAGGTCGGAGTAGGTCCAGCCGTACGGCCGCTGGGGGGTCTCCCCGGTGGCGGCGGCCACGGCGGCCAGGGCCGGCCCCGCCAGCGGCGTTCCCGCAAAGAGGCGCCCCAGCACCTCGGTGCGCTGCTCGGCCGTTGGTCGGCTGAACCGGAAGGTCTCCGCCGCCCTCCGCCGGATGGCGGGGTCGAGGGCGCTCAGGCGGTTGGTGCACATCAGCACCAGCACGGGCAGGTCACTGCGGGCGAGGTCGTCGATGCCTCGGATGAGCTCATTGACGCCGGCGCGGTCCTCGTGATGCATCTGGGCCAGCTCGCGGGACTGGGCCAGAGCGTCGGCCTCGTCGATCAGGAGGACGGCCCCGCCCGTGCGCCTGCCCTGGCGGTCCCGGAGCCCGTGGGCCGCTCGGCCCACCTCGGCAAAGGCGGCGGCCAGGAGCTGGGTCATCTCGCCCACTGCGCCACTGCCCCGGGCGGTCAGGCTGAGCCGGAACAGGGTGATGGGCAGGCCGCTCTCCCGGGCCACCGCGTCGCCGAAGCTCTCGGCCAACGCGGTCTTGCCCGTGCCCACGTCGCCGGCGAGTACGAACATGGGCGGTCGGGTCCGGAATGCCTCCAGCAGCGGAACCTGGTCGTCGCCAAAGTGGACCCGGGCCCAGCCAGCCAGTAGCTCGGGGGCCAGCATGCACACGGCGTGGCGCACCAGGCGGGTCTTGACCTCGTCCAGGCCGACTAGGGACTCATATCGCCGGCGGGCCGCCCGGTCGGGGAATTCGTCCACGCCGGCGAACAGCCCGGCCTGGGAGTCGTGGACCGGCTGGAGGTTCACCACGGGCGGTAGGTCCGGCGTACGACACCGACTCCGCCGGACGCGTAGGACCGATCAGACTCCACCCAGTAGCCCCCTTCGGCCCCCGGCTCGGGTGCGGCCGACCGCTTGAGGGGAATGGTGTCCTTGATGGCGTCGCGCTCGGGTTGGGGCAGGTTGAGCCAACTCGGCGTGTATCGCAGGTAGGAGTAGAAGGTGGCACCGCTGACGTCGGCGCTGGCGTAGATGCCACCGGAGCGATTGTCGGCCACCAGCGTGCCGTCGGCGCTGACGCTGTAGGCCAGGGTCAGGATCCACTTGTCGTTGCGCCGGAATCCGTACTCGACCGACTGGAGGTGCCGCCGCAGCAGCAGGATGGTGAGCTCGACCAGATAGTCGGCGATCATGGGGTCGGAGGGAGCGCCGTAGAGCCGCTGGAGCTGGCGCAGGTCGGCGGCCACCTTGGAGCTCAGATAGCGGGCGTTGGTGATCGTGTAGGAGCTGGTGGATGTGTAGGAACTCACCGGCTCACCGCCCGAAGCTCGGGCCGAGGACGTCGCGCCAGCAGTCATAGGCCCGACCCTGAGTGGTGGCGTAGTGGGCCTCGGTCAGGGCGTCCAAGGCATCCTGGGCGGCGTTCACGATGGCGGCCCGGTGGGCGACGCTGTAGCGGCGAGCCACATTGTTCTCCGGGTTCACCGGGTCGAACACCTCGATGGGGTCACCGGTCGGAGCGATAAGGGACGCCAGGTCGTAGCAGTCGGCGAAGGCGATCCGCTCCTGCAGCCCCGACTTGGTCACGTAGGCGAAGAACTGCTCGAGGGCCTTGGGGTAGTCGCTGAGGTCGACCTGGCCGGTGTCGACCAGGTGGGCGCAGAGCAGCTCGACCAGGAAGCTCTTGCACCGGAACTCCGGGTCGTTGCGCTTGCATTGGCGGACCCACCACTTGAGGAGTCGGATGTACTCGGTGAAGGCGCGCCCGTGTAGTCGCCGCCGGGACCGCACGAACTCGAGGTGGAGGGACACGCTGGTGAGCACCTGGTCGCCACTGTCCTTGGTGATGAGCCATCCCCGGTTGTCCTCGGCTCCGTCGTAGAGCACGGGCACGACGTCGACGTCGAGGCCGGATCCCCGAAAGGAGACGGTGACGCAGTGCTGCTGGACGGTGAACTGGTCGGCCGCCAGCGTGGGATAGGCCTCCCGGAGCCGCTCGGCCAGCCAGGTGAGCAGCTGGCGCTCCTCGGCGGGGGCGTCGGTCCGGCGCACGTAGACGGCCACGTCCATGTCGTTGATGGTGCTGAGGGCCGTACCCTTGGCCACACTGCCGGCGTGGAGCATCTTCACCAGGGCGTAGTCGGGGTTGGCGGCGATGTGGGCCTCGAGCTTCTCGCGCAGCCGGTTGACCTGCGCCCGGTGCTCAGCCACGTCGGCGCGGTGGAGGTTCACCTTGGCATCGGCGAAGGCGACCACATCGGCGTGGGTCACTACTGGTTCATCGGACACTCCACCACTCCCCTGTCGGACACCACATGCCAGGACAAGACGCCGTGATGCGGCCATCTGTCCGGCGCTTCACCCGGTCTCCTCGGGGTCGATGAAGACCGCGAACACGTGGTCCTCACGGAATACCGCCTCGGCCTGGAACAGCGGGCTGACAACGTTCTCCTGGTACAGCAGCCTCGCCATCCCCGCAGCGCCGCCGCGGCGAACGGCATCGGCGAAGATGCTGTGGTCGCCCTGCTCAGTCATGTAGCCGGCCCGGAACAGCGTATGGGCGCTGGCGCAGTAGGTCACGGCCGTCCCCCGGGCCACTACGGCATGCCCCAGCCGGGGCAGAGCGTCGGCCACCCGGCGGGCACACACGGCCCGAGAGGCGTGGGAGTTCTCATAGAGGGCAGCGAAGTCATCGGCTGTCGGCACCGGGACGGAGAGGAGCTGCTCGGCCAGGGCGGTGGGGAGGAGGATCTCCGCCGCGAACCGGTCGCATACCTCCTCCTCGAGCAGGCGATCGCCGGCGAGGAAGAAGAAGGCGAAGTCACCGCGCAGCAGGTGATGGGCCAGCTCGTGAATAGCGGTGAAGGCCCGCCGCCGTAGTGACTCCGAGGCGGCCACCACTATGCGAGGCGGGTCGTGGAAGTAAGCGCCGTCCACCGCGCAGACCCCGTCCCGCCGGTGCTCGGGCCGCTCGGTGACGGGAACGCCGAGCACATTCCGGATGGTGGGCAGCGTGTCCCGGGCCAGAGCTTCGCGGTGGTGGGCGACAGCGGCCAGTAGGCGCGCCAGGCACTCCCCTACTGTCAGCGCGCCGGCCACTCATCCCTCGAGGTAGTCGTCCACCAAGCGGCGCCAGTCAAGTGGCGCCTCCGGATCGCCGGCCCGGCGAGCCGCCACCGGAAGGAGATCGCGAAGAGCCTGCCGCCGCTCGTCGCTCTCGCCATGGCCCGCTGCACGTCCCCGCCGCTCGATGGCACGCCGGTGGCGGGGATGGCTGAGCTCGTGGGCGAGCTCCGGCGGGACGGCAGGGGCGGCGGCGAGGACCTCGTCGACGTCAGTGGCGAGCAGCTCGGCGATCAGCTCCGCCTCCTGGCTGGTGGGGACCCGCTCGCCGCTCATCACCACGAACGTGCTCCGGATGTCGAGATCGAGGGCCTGGGCCACCATGCGAGGGTCGGCCCCTCGCATGAGGTCAACCAGCGATCGCCCGTCGCGGCCCGGGGTGGCGACATCAACCCACTCTGCGTCGGCGAGCGACGCGAAGGCCAGCGCCAGCTGCCGCCGGTACTGGGCGCGCTCGTCGGTTTCGTCGATCACCGGTGGCCCGACGACAATGGTGTCGGCCACGGCCCGGCCCTGGCGGTACGCCTGGCGCACGGCGACGATCTGATCAAGGAAGTCTGCCTCGCCTAGGTAGACATCGAGAACGAGAAGCGGGACAACGGCCTCCAAGGCGACCCATACCGACATCCCGATGTGCAGCGGCGACCACTCGGGCCCGACCACCACGGCGTAGTCGTCGGCCATCCACTCATCGAGACCCACCGGGGTGACGATGACGTCGTCGCCCTCGACCCGGAGGACCACGCCCACAGCAGTGGTGTCGTCCCATCGGAGCCGCCACAGCTGCCCAGGGGCCGGATCGGGTGGCTCCAACCACAGGAGCTTGCGGAGATCAGCGTCCACGCGTGGTCCGTCGGTGGGAAGCGCCACAGCCGGTACGGCCACCGGGCCCGCCGCCCGTTGCACCCGCAGTCGACACTCCCGACACCCGTCGATGTGCTCCTGGACGCTGGCCCGATCGTCCTGACCGAGCGCACCGTCGACGAAGCTGGCCAACTGGCTGAGGAGGGGATGTTGGGGAGGGAGTGATGCAGTCATCTCGTCCCTTCTAAGACGCCGTGCGGTCGTTATCTGTCCGCTCATCCGCCCAGCGGGCACTCAGCACAATGAGCTGCTGCAAGACGTCGCCCTGGGCGTCGACGTCGACAAGTAAGGCCGCCAGCTTGGTCCGAAGCCGGGCCAGCCCGTCGGCCGCCGTGGTCTTGCTGACGCCCACAAAGGCGGCTGCCTCCCGTACCGAATCATCGAGGACCAGCAGCAGCAGGCGGTCGCGAGGCGTCAGCTGGTCGAAAGCCGCCGCCGCGGCAAGCGAGGCCAGGGCACTGGACTCGACGTCGGCGACTGTAGCGGTGTCGGGTGCGTCGACCTCGGTCGAGATCGGCGGCGCTGCCAAGCCCAGGCGATGGGCCACGACGCCGACGACGTCGCTCAGTGGCACCGCACCACCGGCTGCTGAGAGTATCTGCTGGCACAGCTCCCGCAGCGACGCTCGCTCCGCCACCATGCCGTCTCGCCAGCGCGTCAGGGCCACCGGCACGGCGGAGGCGGCCCCGAGCAGTTCGTCGATCCGTCCCGCCCAGGGTGCTACGGGGCCATCTCGAAGCATCCACCATCCCGCGCCCGGCTGACCGGTGGCGACCTGCGAAAATGCCACGTCGTTCTCGAGCAGGCTGCGAATCCTGCGGTGAAGACGTCCTCTATCGGTGGCTCGGGCCCGAGATCGGAAGTAGTTGCGCACCGATGCCTCGAGCAGTCGGGCGAACGACCGCTCGTCGGTGGCCAGCACCGCCAGGTGGACGAGCCGCTCGTGTGAACGCTCGCCCGCAAGGAAGTCGTGGGCCATCTCGGTAACGGCGTCGCCGGTCCACGCTGCGTAATTGTCCGGCGGTGGGTAGCGATCGAAACGAGCGACGGCGGCGACGGTGCGGTAGAGCATCGCCGCTCCTTCAGGTCCCAGCGCCCCGGTCCGAAGCAGCTCTTCACAGGGACCGCTCACCATTCCTCCCACATTCTGATCACATCGTCGAGGAAGGGAGGGCCCAGGATTCCGAGCAGCTGAACGTTTGGCGGTCGGAACAGTGTCTCGGCGACGGTTCTCGTGAACCGATGCACCCAACGCCCGTCGCGGTCCAGCCCGAGCAGGGGATCGGCTGGATGGGCGATGCCACGGAGGTCTAAGCGGGTGGAGGTCCGCTCCACGACCGTCATCAGATCTCCCGCTCCGCGGGGCGGGCGAACGACGACGACCGGACGTCCCCCCTTCGGGTCGCCGTCCAGGAAGATCCATGGCTGGACCCGGTACACCTGACCAACTCGTGGCAGGTCGTCGGGCACCTCGTCACCGCCAGAGCCAGGGAAAGGACACACCTGTCAAGACGCCGTTTCCCCGATTGGTGTCCGGCCGACTCCAAGCGCCGCCGCCGCTCGCGGACATTTGAGTCCGCCAATCGGATATCTCCCCCGCGAAGGACTGGGCGCGACTCGGATCAGTTATCGCGCCCAGACTGGACGTCACCGCCGAGTCGAGCGAGGCACTCCATGCGATCGTCGATGAACGCGCCGACCACGGCTGGGCCCTTCGACTCGGTAAGCGAGACGAGGTCCTGCGTAAGGGTTATCAGCAACACGGCAGCATCAAGTTGGATGCCGTCGACCTTCTCTCCGTACGCGGCCTGGGCTTCTTCCCGGTCAATGGTCCGGCCGAGGAACCAGGGTCCCTCGAGGAGCCAAGCCGCCACGTCGAGAGCCGGCGGACCGAGAACGGCGTCGTCCCAATCGATCCAGACCCGTTCGCCGGGCGACGGTCGGCGGATGTTGGCCCGGTAGGGGTCGGTGTGCAGGAGCACCCGGGGTCCAGCGGTCAGTACCTGGAGTAGGGGCGTCGGATCCTCGAGCACGCTCCGAAGCGACTTGGGCAGGGGCACAGACAGATTCCCGAATGCGCCGACGCGCCGGGACCAGGTCAAGAGGGACTCATCGAGCGGGGACCCGATGAGCGGGTCCACGGTGGCAGCGTGCAGTGTTGCGAGATCGGGGAGGAGGGTCATGAGCTCCGCTGGCGTCCATGGAGCCTCGTGGTCGGGGACATCTTCCATGACGACCCAATTGGGGCCATGATCGAGAAGCTGCGGCCTTCGGAGCGGAAGATCGAGCGATAGCACCACCGCGTTCCGCCTTGCAGAAGGGCCAACCTTGGCAACGCGTCCCCGCCCTCGAAAAACCGCTGAACCGCCCCAGCCGTCAATGCGCTCCGGCACAGGGCCAAGGTGCTCGAGGACTTCGGCCGGAACCGACGACGGTTTCCTCATGGGTGGCACGGCGGCGATCGTAGGGTGGGACATGACCACGCCAGGCTCAACGCCAAGCAGCGGAAGGCGTTCGTCGGCGACCTCGGCGACAACGTCTTGACCGACCCGTGGGCGGCACCCCACCCCGGAGGAAGAGCGCTGTGTCGGCTGCCCGATCGAGCCGAGACTGGGGCCAGTCAAGGATCCAGCCCGGTAAACGCCCACTCGAGCGCCGCCGGAAGCTCCCCCTCCCACATCACCATGTCGTGGCCGCTGACCCACGTTCGGTGCACAACATCGCTCCCCGACGCGACTGCGCGCTCGGCCCACTGCTGGATTCCCCGAAAGAAGCCCTCCTCCAGTGTGCCCGCACACAGGTAGTGGCGAGGAGCCTGGCCGGGAGACCACGCCGGGGTTGCGGGGGTCATCCCCATGGAGAAGGCGATGACGGTACCGAAGTGCTCCGGGTGTCTTACCCCCATGGCCGCGGCGAAGGCGGCTCCGTTGGAGACCCCGAACACCGCTCGACTGCGGCGGTCGCTGGCCGCGCCCAACTCCGCCTCGGCCCACGCCGACACCTCGTCGACGAAGAACCGTCGGTGCGCCTCGAAGCGCTCGGAATGAAATCCAGGGAGGTACTCCTGGGCCCGGCGATCCCCGTCGAGGTCGGGGCCGAAGGGGACCCCGATGGAGATGACCGGCGGGATCCGGCCGGCGGCGATCAGGGGCTCGATGAGATCGGCGCTGGTCCGGCTGTCGGTTGCGTAGAGGACAGGCGCCCGGTCTCCAGGGTCGTGACCGGGCGGCAGGTAGACCTGCAGTGCTCGACGCTCCCCGAGCGCCTGGCTGTCGAAGTCGACGGTGCGCAGCTCCCCCCGTAGCGGGGAGGCCCGCTCGGGCGGAGGCGGAGCAGCCGGACCCCTCCACGTGCCGGAGGGCTCGGCCCAAGATGGCGCCGTGTCATCGGAGCGCGTCGGCAGGAACCGGTAACTGAAAGCAGCCTGGTCAACGTCCCGGATGCGAACGGCGAGCATCCAGAGGTCGGTCCCGTCAAGGGGCTCCATGGCCATCTCGACGCCGAACCATGCGGTGACCGCCTCGGCCGACCCTCGCCAGCAGAAGATGATGTCCTCGCCGTCCCGCCCCACGGCCTCGTCGCGGCCGGCCAGGGCTGTCTCGAGGTCGACGGGGCGCTGGGTCCGGAACACTCGCCGCAGGTTGACGCCGTCGGGCAGCCCCTCCTCGGCGACCTGAAGCGCGGCGGCCCGGTTGGCATTCACCACCTCCTCCAGCACCTGAGCGAAGGGAGGCAGGCCCAGCTCGGCCCGGTCCTCGTCGGTGACGGTGGGATCTACAGGAAGAAGGCGGAACTCTCCGCCGACGGTCGGTCGGAGGGTGCCGAAGCGCTGGGGCCTGCGCTCTCGGACCAGGAGGCGGTCGACACAAGTGGCGGCGAGCAGGCCGGCCTCCGGGTGACCCTTGCGGTGGGCGGTGAGCGCCAGGTGCTGGGCGGCCTCGAGCGGTGAGGGGTCCCCGGGGCCGGCGTAGCTGAGGATCTTGGCCAGCGTGTAGGCCTGCTCCGTGGTGGGCTCCTGGTCACGGAGGAGTTCTGAGAGTTCTCGTTCTGCATGGAGGCGGCGCTCTCGCTTCCGGACCCGGTCAGCCTCGGTGTCGTCGGCCTCGACGAAACAGCTACGCAGCGTGCGCTCAACGTCCTCGAAGTCCATCCCACCTCCCCGCCCCTCGGGCTCGAATCGTGCCACGGTCGGAGACTCGCGCCGCCGGGCGGCGAGGAGCAGTGTCAGTTTCCTGGCGTCGCCTCACACTGACGCCGGGGCCGGTCTGTGATCCGGGGCGATCGTTGAGCCTCCCCAAGATCGCCCGTCGACCTGAAAGTCCCGAGCGAGCAGGCCAGGAGTCGCCAGTGCCTTCAAGCCAGCACCAGCTGGTAGCGGGTGTAGGTCGGGAAGTGAGCGATCGGCACGAAGCCGAGCCGGCCCAGGACAGCCGAACTCCGATGGTTGCCATGGGCAACTCCGGCGAGGACCTCCGACGCCCCGAGCTCGCTTCGGGCGTACTCCAGGAGCGCAGTCAGCGATGCGGTCATGAACCCGCGGCCGCTGGCGTCCTCGGATATCCAGAAGCCGAGACCCCACCGCGGCGGCTCCCCATGGACGAGCGTCATATGTCCGATCAGACGGTTGTCCTTCCAGATCCCGCACCGCACGTCGGCGCTTGCGGGACTGGCGAATCGACGCTCCGTCTCCTCCCTCGTGGACGCGACCAGCTCGGAGTAATCGCCGTGACGGGTCAGGTGGTCCCGATTGGCTTGAACGAGCTCGTAGTAGGCGCCCGCATCAGAGGAGGTGTGCTCGCGAACGATCAGCCCTGGGACCTCAGTCTCAAGCTCGACGACGTCTTCCGCCACGGGACGGGACGGTACCGTCGAAGCCTGAAACCGGCTGTCGTCTTTCTCTGGCGCCGGACCCGTCACGTCGGGAGGACGCTCAATCGTGGGCTCACACCATCAATTCCAAGAATCGGCGTAGGTTGGGGCGATGGGGGTGGTGGAGGACCGACGCTTGGTCGACTCGTATCTCGGGTTCTTCGACTATGTCGTCGATCGCCTCCGGAGCCGTGTTGAGGGTCTAGGCGACGAGGAATACTTGTGGGAGCCTGCGCCGGGCAGCTACACCATCCGTCCTGACGCCAACGGCGTCTGGCGAGCGAATGCTCAGGTAGTGCCGGAGCCCTCTCCACCGCCCTTGTCGAGCATCGCTTGGCGACTCGACCACATCGACTTTGCCGTCGAGCGGAACTCAACCTGGCTCGGCCTTGAGTGGGATAACCGCTTCGACACGCGGGTGACGGGCGTGCCCCCTACGGCCGCGGGTGCTCTCGAACGATTGGATGAGCGATACGCCTACTGGTGGGCAAACCTCAACAAGCTGGACGACAAACTCTTGTGGGAACCGGTGGGAGAGATTGGGGGTCCCTACGGGCAGCAACCGCGTTACGGGTTCGTGGGTCACGTTCTCGACGAGGTAATCCACCATGGAGCAGAGATCGCGATGTTGCGTGACTTCTATCGCGTACCGGTTTTGTCATCCACCTCACCGTGAGAGATGCCCACCGAGGCTGGCGCCACTATGCCGAGTACCTACCGGAAGTAGCTGCCCTGGGCGCTGTTATCGGAGGCTGAATGCGCCCGTTGCGAGTGGATCGGTCGCAGCTGCTTTGGCACCGTCTTCGGGCCAACCATCTCGCCGACCGGCTGGCGTCAGGTTCGTTCGCCGCCGCTGCTTTTGCCGGGCTACAGGACTCAGCCCCCCGCGCCGCGCTCGTTTCCCTCTACTCGCGAGTGAAAGCTGTTGAGGACGGCGATTGGGAGGACCCCTCTTTAGTGCAGACCTGGGCGCCTCGAGGCGCGGTGTTCGTCGTGCCGCGATCCGACCTCGGAGTGTTCGCCCGGGGAATCGTGCCCCGCGACCTGGACGTCCGTCGTGCCTTGGACGAGCTCGGCGCCAGGGCACGTCGTTCGGTCAAGGAGCCTCGTCCCAAGGGCAAGGAGGCGGGAGCCCTGGGGACGATCTCTCCGGTGGTTGCTGCGGGAGTGGCACATGGGCCCCTGGCACGATTGGTGTTCGCGATGGAGGGCATTCAGGTCCGTTGGGATGCCCGCACCACCGTCGTGCTGCCGAGCCCAGAGCCCGAGATCGACGACGAGGACGCTCGGCGAGAGCTCCTCCGCCGATTTCTTCACTCGCTCGGGCCGGCCGGACCGCTCCAATTCGCCCGGTGGGCCGCGATCGGAGTCGAGGACGCCAAGGCGACGTTCGATGTGATCGAAGACGAACTTGTGCCGGTCGATTGGCCGGGCGGGGCGGGGTGGCTGCTTGCCGCTGACGGCGAGCAGCTGTCTGCGGCGACCGCTGTTTCGGGATATCGGTTCGTTGCCTTCGGGGGCGATCCCGTCCTGCAGCCTGGCGAGGACATCGTCGTTCCCGATCGCTCGTTTCAGCGAGCAGCGCTTCCTCGGTGGGCATCCTTGGGGCTCGTGCTCCGAGACGGTCGTGCGGTGGCGTCCTGGGGCCGGAAAGCCGGACGCTGCACGCTGTTTCCGTTTCGACCACTTCACTCGGAAGCAGAAGCCGCGATCGAAGGTGAAGCGTCACAGATGCCGCTCCGGGGTTCCAGCATGCAAGTCCTTTGGCGAAGGGACCTGCAGCATGTTTGAGAAACGGCGGCCGTCGTGAGCAGCGCACTAGCCCTCGACCCTCGGCCCACGAGGAGGCAGGGACTCCTTTTGGGCCTAGTCTTGGCTGCGGTCGCAGCGGCAGGGTGCGGCGGAGGGGACTCAAGCCCGTCGTCCCAGCCTTCCCAGAGCGTCAACGTCCGCATGGAGACGTTCGTCGATACGAGCCGAGGGATCGAAGCTGGGCCGAACCAGGCACCCACGCCGTCCCGAACCCTAGAAACGGCGATTTACCTACCAAGTAGCTCAGGGCCCGCTCCGGCCGGAGGTCGCCCGCTTGTCGTGTTCGCCCACGGGAGCGGCGGGAACCCTGAGTTCTACCGGGTGCTGCTGGAGGCTTGGGCGGCAGCGGGCTACATCGTCGCCGCTCCCCGGCTCCCACGTGATCTCGTAAACCAGCCTGGAGACGTCAGCTTCGTCATCACCGAACTGCTTCGCCTGAGCTCGGCGACAACAGGCCCGTACGCCGGGCTCATCGATGACAAGCGGATTGGCGTTGCTGGCCACTCCGCCGGCGGGGTGACGGCGCTCGGCGTGGCGTTCAACAGCTGCTGTCTCGATGGCCGGGTCCGCGCCGGAATGGTGCTGGCCGCCGACGCACCGCCCTTCTCAAACGGGACCTACTTCACAGGAATCCATACCCCCCTGCTGGTAGTCCACGGCCTAGCCGATCCGACGGTGCCCTTCGCCGAGGGTCGGCGCATCTTCGCGGAGGCGATGCCGCCCAAGATGATGCTGGCTGTGCCGGCCAGCGACGTTCCCAGCGCCGACCACGCCCGGCCGTACGTAGGCACAGACAACCGGCCGCTGCCTGATACGCGGGTTGTCATGGCCACGACCATCGGGTTCTTGGACCGCTACCTGCGCGACGACCGCGACGCCGTCGGCCGGATCCGCAAGGTCATCGATACTGAGGTCAGCTTCCGGCTGGAAGTCGTCGAAACCTAGCTCTCCCCTTCCTCGACGCCCACCGAGACGCAAGAGTTCCCTCACCCGCCTCCTCGCGCAGCGCCGGCGGGCAAGCCCAGCTTCAGCTGGAGCTCGAACGCGACGACAAGACCGACCAGGGGCGGAGTTGTCGCACCCCCTCGGTACCTTCGCGTTGACAGAAGGCCGAGC
>Ga0247719_1000772_pt1 | contig 16502 bp, 19 predicted proteins | sample 41E_DmetaG_FD_189046 | JGI IMG/M metagenome (GOLD analysis project Ga0247719, IMG submission 189046) | Soil microbial communities from hillslope of Landscape Evolution Observatory, University of Arizona, Oracle, AZ, United States - 4-1-E_D | ecosystem: Engineered > Artificial ecosystem >...
GCCCCGACGCCGGCGAGCTGGTCCTGCTGCTCCACGGGTTCCCGCAGTCGGCGGCAATGTGGCAGTCGCAGCTAAAGGCACTGGCCGGCGCCGGCTACCGGGCGCTCGCGTTCGACCAGCGGGGGTACTCGCCCCGGGCCCGCCCGGCCGACGTCGACCTCTACCGGATCGGCCACCTCGTCTCCGATGCCCTGGCCGTCGCCGGCCCGGAGCCCTTCCACGTCGTCGGCCACGACTGGGGCGCAGTCGTCGGCTGGCATCTCGCCGCCAGGAACCCCGAACGTATCCGGAGCCTCACCGCGCTCTCCGTGCCGCACCCCCTGGCCTTCGCCACCGCGCTGGTGTCACCCGGGAGTGACCAGCGGGCCCAGTCCGGCTACGTCGCCTTCTTCCAGATGGCCGACATCGCCGAGGAGGTGCTGCTGAACGGCGGCCTGGCCGCGGCGCTGGCGGCGTCGGCGTACCCGCTCGAAATCGACGAGCGGGTTCGGGCCATGTCCGAGCCCGGCGCGCTGACCGGCGCCCTCAACTGGTACCGGGCCATCGATCTCAGCCTGGTGGCGATCGGGAGCGTCACCGTCCCGACGCTCTACGTCTGGAGTACGGGCGACGTCGCTTTGGCTCGCGAAGGCGCCGAGGCCACCGCTCGCCACGTCGACGGGCCGTACCGGTTCGAGATTCTCCGAGCCGTCAGCCACTGGATCCCCGAGGAGGTGCCGGACGTCTTGAACCGGCTCCTCCTGGAGCACCTTTCGGCTCAGTAGGCCTTGGCCACCGTGGCAGTCAGGCCGGGATCGGCGGACGACGCAGGGATGCCGCCGTCGGCGGTCTGCAGGCAGCGGACGGTGACGGCGTCGGCGGCCAGGTCGGTCTCGGAGTCGCGAATGAGGTCCCACGAGACCCGGGCGAACCCCTTCTGGGCCGCCTCTCGCGCCTCCCTGAGGTCGCCGGCGTCGACGGTGCCTGCCTCCCGCCGGTCGAGCGCGTCCTTGTAGAGCGACGACTGGATCTCGGCCAGCATGTCCCTGACCCGGTGCCCCAGCCCCTCGATGGGCACGGTGGCCTTCTCGCCGGCGACGTCGCGCCGCACCAGCGTCACCGTTCCCGCCGCCAGGTCACGGGGCCCCACCTCCACCCGGACGGGCACGCCCTTCAGCTCCCACTCCACCGCCCGCCGGCCGAAGCCGGTGTCCACCCGGTCGTCGAGGCGCACCCGCACGCCCGAGCCGGCCAGCTCGCTGGCCAGTTTGGCCGCCCGCTCGCCGGCCCCGTCCTCGTCACGCACGAGGACGACCACGGCCTGGATGGGGGCGAGCGCGGGGGGCACCCGCATGCCGGCGTCGTCGCCGTGGCCCATGATCAGCGCCCCGACGAGGCGCGTCGACACCCCCCACGATGTCTGCCAGGCGTGCTCCGACGTGCCGGCCGCCGACTGGAAGGTGATGTCGAACGCCTTGGCGAAGTTCTGGCCCAACTCGTGACTGGTCCCCATCTGCAGCGCCTTGCCGTCGCCCATCATCCCCTCGATGGCGTAGGTGGCATCGGCGCCGGCGAAGCGCTCGCGCTCGGTCTTGCGGCCGACCAGCACGGGGACGGCCATGACCTCGCGGGCGAAGTCCTCGTAGACGTCATGGAGGATGCGCAGGGCGTAGGCCCGGGCGTCGTCCTGGGTGGCGTGGGCGGTGTGTCCCTCCTGCCAGAGGAACTCCGTCGTGCGCAGGAACACCCGGGGTCGCAGCTCCCAGCGCACGACGTTGGCCCACTGGTTGATTAGCAGGGGGAGGTCACGGTGGCTCTGCACCCACTTGGAGAAGAAGACGTTGATGATCGTCTCGCTGGTGGGGCGGACGACGGCGGGCTCCTCCAGCTCCTTGCCGCCGGCGTGGGTCACGACGGCCAACTCGGGGCTGAAGCCCTCGACGTGCTCCGCCTCCCGCCGCAGGTACGACTCGGGGATGAACAGGGGGAAGTAGGCGTTCTCGGCGCCGGCGGCCTTGATGCGCCGGTCGAGCTCGGCCTGCATGCGCTCCCAGATGGCGTAGCCGTAGGGGCGGATGACCATCGTGCCCCGGACGGGGCCGTTGTCGGCCAGCTCGGCCTTGGCCACCACGTCCTGGTACCACTTGGGAAAGTCCTCGGACTTCGACGTCAATACCGCTTTAGCCATGGGGTGCCGAGGCTACCGTGACCGGGGTGACCGCCCGCGTCCGATTCTCTCCTGCGCCGACTGGCTTCCTGCATGTGGGCGGCGCCCGGACCGCGCTTTTCAACTGGCTCTTCGCCCGCTCGGTGGGGGGAGTGTTCGTCCTGCGCATCGAGGACACCGACGCCGCCCTGCTCCGCGAGGGCCTCGTCGACGGCATCCTGCGCACGCTGCGCTGGCTCGGGATCGACTGGGACGAGGGGCCGCACCACCAGTCCGAGCGGGCCGGCGCCTACGCCGAGGCCGTCGCCGCCCTCCGCTACTCCGGCCACGCCTACTACTGCGACTGCACCCGCGACGACGTGCGGGCGCGCACCAGCGACGACGCCGGCTACGACGGCTTCTGCCGGGAGCGGGGCCTGACCTCGGGCGCCGTGCGGTTCCGTGCTCCCGACGAGGGGGCGACGGTCGTCCACGATGTCATCCGGGGCGACGTCACCTTCGACCACACCGCCATCGAGGACTTCGTCGTGCTGCGCACCGACGGGACGGCCGTCTTCCTACTGGCCAATGCGGTCGACGACATGGACATGGCCATCTCCCACGTGATCCGGGGCGAGGACCTTCTGGCGTCGACGCCGAAGGTGCTCCTGATCCGTCGGGCCCTCGGCGACGACCATCCGCCGGTGTACGCCCACCTCCCGCTCATCGTCAACGAGAAGCGCCAGAAGCTCTCCAAGCGGCGCGACGACGTGGCCGTCGAGGAGTACCGGGAGCGCGGTTTCCTGCCCGAGGCCATGCGGAACTACCTGGCCCTGCTCGGCTGGTCCCCCAAGGAGGACCGGGAGATCCTGCCGATCGATGACATGGTGGCCGAGTTCCGCATCGAGGACGTGAAGCCGTCGCCGGCGTTCTTCGACGTCAAGAAGCTCGAGGCGATCAACGGCGAGTACATCCGTGCCCTGCCCGTCGCCACGTTCGTCCGGGAGTGCCTGCCCTGGCTGGAGACCGACCCTCCGTGGCCGCCGGAGAACTTCGCCCTGGTCACCTTCGAGGCCGTCGCCCCCCACGTGCAGGAGCGGGCCCGGACGTTGGCCGAGGTGCCGGCGATGGTCGACTTCCTCTTCCTGGACGAGCCGGTGGTCGACGAGGCGGCGTGGGACAAGGCGATCACCCGGAACCCGGCCGCCGCTGGCGTCCTCGACGAGGCCATCGCCTGCTACCGGGACGCCCACTGGGACGCCGCGGATCTGCACCGCCTGACCGCGGCGCTGGCTGACCGCCACGGGCTGAAGCTGGCCAAGGCCCAGGCCCCCATCCGGGCCGCGATCACCGGGCGCTCCGTCGGCCCGCCCCTGTTCGAGTCCTTGCACCTGCTGGGTAGAGAGCGCACGCTGGAACGGTTGGCTCGAGCAAAGGACCAATTGCCGTTTTCGTCGTGAAGCTGGCGCTCAAGGTCGCGGTCGCCCTCGTGGCTGCGGTGGTCCTCTACCTGGCCGTGACGTTCGTCCAGGTATGGCTCGCGGCGCGAAACGACCAAGCCCGGCCGGCGCAGGCCATCGTCGTGTTCGGCACCGCCCAGTACAACGGCGTCCCCTCGCCGGTGCTGGCCGCCCGGCTCGACCACGCCATCGAGCTCTACCAACGGGAGCTGGCGCCGGTGATCGTCGTCACCGGCGGCAACCAGCCTGGCGACGAGTTCACCGAGGCAACGGCGTCGGCCAACTACCTGATCCAGCGTGGAGTGCCCGATCAGGACGTCCTCCGAGAGGTCTCAGGAACGTCGTCGTGGCAATCACTGGCGGCAGCCGCCAACTTCCTCGACGACCGGCAGATCGGCGAGGTGCTCCTCGTGTCCGACCCCTTCCATTCGTTGCGCATACGCGCCATGGCGGCCGAGCTCGGCCTGGACGGCCACTCGTCACCCACCAAGACCAGCCCGATTCGGGGGATGACCGAGGCCCGCTACATGGCCCGGGAGACGGTGGCTGTCGCCGTCGGCCGGATCGTGGGCTTCCGCCGGCAGGCGAGCATCAACGACGTAGTGAAGTCCCGGGCGTGAGCTAGGCTGGTCCGGCCCGTTCGGGGGTGGTGTAATCGGTAACACAGCAGGTTCTGGTCCTGTCGTTGGGGGTTCGAGTCCTCCCCCCCGAGCCAACGGAGTAGGGTGCTGCTCCGATCACGGCCCCATCGTCTAGAGGCCTAGGACACCACCCTCTCAAGGTGGCGACACGGGTTCGAATCCCGTTGGGGCTGCAAGGAAAAGCGCGGGTCAGAGGATACTTGTGACCTGCAGCCGGAGTCCGGCGGCGGGCAAGGGTGTTCGACTTCGCCTGGCGGGCGCGCCGTGGAGGCGTCGCGTAACCGGCCCTACGCCCCTACCGGCACATTGGCTACGCGGCCGGGCGCAGCCCGCCTCACTTTCTGGGACGCGCGTTCGGGGTCACCGGGCGCCCGTCGGAGCGCGTCCAGAGCCGTCGGTATGCAACACGCACCGAGGTGCCCGGAACTCGTCCGTGGTGCGGTCGCCGATGGCTACCTAATGGGTCTGCCGACGCCGGTCGACGTGTTCGCCCATCGCTGAACTTGACCCTGATCCATTGCTGTGACCGAGCGCCCGGTCGATAGAGCGAGCGGTCGAGCTTTAGGACGTTATCTGCGCTGTTCGAGCGTCGGACAGGCCCCCCTTGTCGCTCGAGCCGCCCGGCACGCCATCATGAGGCGGCATGGCCACGACCCGACAAACCACCGACAGCCTGCTGAAGACGAAGACCGGGCGGCGGACTCAGGCGTGAACCCGCTGTTCTTCGTCATATTCGGTCCTCTGATGCTGGCGTCGTTCGTCCTGTGCGGCGAGAACTCGTCATTGAGAAGTTGGCGGTCGTCCACGGACCTTGACCTCGATCCCGCCGACCGCCGGGAGTTTGGAAGGATCCTTCGCTCTCGTGACGCCGTCCCTTCTCCACGCCTGGCGCCGGCTGTACTGGCCTGGGCAGAGACAACGCTGAGGCAGGGACGATGTCGTTGGGACCGGTACTTGAACTGGGCATGGGTTCTATGGATCAGCGCCGGACTCGTAACCGCGATCGCCTGGGGCACTCCTCGTGACGTGGCGATCCACTTGGTCGTGTTTGATCTCATGCTCCACGTTGCGAATCTCGGTCGCATGAGCCATCGACGGGCCCGGGCGCTGCTCTCGGCGGCGGACGTCCCATCTAAAGGTTGGGCGATCCTTGGCGAAGACCTTGTCCGCCACGGCTGCGCTTCGCCGGTCACTGGCGCCATCACCAACCAGGACGGTCGTACGGCCATCGCTCTGCGCCGCCCTAATCGCGACCGGCTTGCAGGTCCCGCATCCTGGACACTCGCAGCTCGCGGAAATGGCTGGGAACTTCACCGACCAGTCCTGCCAGTCGATGTGATTCGAGATGAGCGCAAGTTCCTGCGCCTCGCAGACCTCCTCTGCGTAGAACCCGTATCCGTCGGACAGGACGACGATCGCGACGCCGGCAGTCCGCAGAGACTGCACAAGCGCGGACAGCCTCGGATCCAACGGCACTTCGCGAACGATCCGACGGAGCTCCTGCTCGTCGCGGCTCGGGATTAGGTCCCATTGCCTCTGTCGGCACTCGCGGCTGCCGATGGCACCAGTGACCCACAGATCCTCGACGGCGCGCCAGGAGTCGCAGGCGGTGCGGTTCAAGAGGTGAACACAGGAGTCGTGCTGCGTGATCGTGCCGTCAAGTCCAAGAATACCTTCGTCGAGCACAGGTCGAGCGGGAGTGCGTCTCATCATGGACGACCATGCCGATCTTGCAGCCCAGGCTCAACTCGCACGCGCTTAGGGTCATACGGTGGAACCCCAAGTGGCTCACGGCCCCAAGCGCTGCCATGGTCCACTCCGGGCTCTTCGGGCGGGCTCATGCGGTCGGTCATTCGAAGGACGTGCGCTGGCGGTTGGGGTGGCTTTCGTCAACGAGATGGCGACCGCCGGCATTCTTCGCCAGTCTCCCTGCACGGATCTGTGTGGTTTCAGCCCTGTGGCAGCCGGCTGGACGGACCAGCTTCGGTGAACCTCACGGGAGCTCCGACAGGGGGAATGCCGGCCAAGGTGGTCGAGGCGGCAGAGCACATCCTCGGCCATCCCATCCGAACGCGCGACGTCGAACTTCTTGAAGACCGGAGAACAGTTGCAGCGGTTGGCCGGCCGGACGGTTCGCAGGTGGTCGTCAAGTGGAGCGAATGGCACCAGGTGTTGTTCGCCGAGTGGTCAGCCTTGGCGATGGTCGACGATCTCGATCTGGATCCTCCGGTGGCCCCCCGATTTCTAGGCGGAGATGCGACCGTTGGCGTCATCGTTATGGAACGTCTGCTTCCCGGGCCGTCGCTGGCCACACTTCTCCTCGGCGCCGATAGGGGGGCAGCGCGAAGAGGCCTGGTGGCTCTCGGCGCAACACTCGGGCGCCTCCATGCCGGGACCATCGGGCGGAGCCGAGAGATCGAGCTGCGTCGCTCGAGCCTGGGCCCCACGCAGAGCGTGCGCTACCACGTCGTGCGGCAGCTTCCGAGGCTTCTTACGCGAGTGGACACCTGGACGAAACGGGTCGGAATTGTCCCGCCGCGTGGTTGGGAGGGCGACCTTGAGAGGGTAAGGCAAGCCGTCATCCGCCCGGGTCCCTTCCTGTCGCTCATCCACGGCGATCCGTGCCCCGACAACAACCGCATCTACGGTGACAACGCCGTGCTTTTGGACTTTCAAGTGGCAGCGGTCGACCACTGCCTCATTGACGCTGCCTTCTTCACTGTCCCCTTCCCCACCTGTTGGTGCGTGGCCAAACTGGACGTCCCTGACGCCGAGCCAGCCCTGAAGGCGTACCGGGAGCAGCTTTCGAAAGGGCTGCCCCAAGTCTGCGACGACAAGGTGTGGCTGCCCGCCCTCACTGAGGCAACCGCCAGTTGGTTCCTGTTACACGCGGTCACCGACCTCGCCTCGGTGCTTCAAGCGGACGACGTTTGGGGGACGGCGACGATGGCGTGGCGGTTTGTGCAGTGGTCGGACCGCTTCGTCGCCCTTGCTGAGCTCGCCGGAGTCCTGCCCGCCCTCGCCGACGTTGCCCACCAGGTTCGGAGCGTCGTGCAGGTCCGATGGCCCGATCTGGCTCCAGCTCCGTACCCAGCGCTGGCACGTCCCGGACAGCTTTCGGTCGAAAAGCCGACGTGGTGGAATCCAGCGCCGTGGTGCCCCCAAACGCCGCAGACTCTGGGTGGTCGGAACCGCCCCGTACCGCCGGCGGGAGGACACACCGACCGGCGGAGCCAACGTCCCACTCCATCAATTCCTACTTTGGTAGGATTAGACCATGGTTGTCCGCAAGTGGTCAGTAAGCGTCGAGGAAGAGCTGGCGGCACGCGTCGAGGAGCACGTCGGCGACCGAGGCCTCAGCGGATTCGTCGCGCGAGCCGTTGAGCACGAGCTCGAACGCGATGTACTCACCGGCTATCTCGACGGGCTCGACGACGAGTTCGGCAAGGTCCCTGACGAGCTCATCGAGCACTACGACGCGCTTTGGCCGTCCTGATCCTTGACGCGGAGGCGCTCTCTGCGCTGGCCCGTCCCAGAAGCGATCCCCGCCGTCATGAGCGGGTCAGGGCGGCGTTGCGGAGCGCCGAGCGCCGGAACGTCCCGGTGCGGGTCCCGTCGGCCGTCCTCGTCGAGCTCTACCGGGGCGCGGGAACGGACGAGGCGATCGACCATGTGCTTGGACGCGGGTTCGCCCGGGTGGTGACAACGGGGGTGCGGATAGCGAGGATTGCCGGCCACCTTCTGGCGGCCGCAGACCAGGACAGCGAATCGGCGATCGATGCCCTCGTGGTTGCCACCGCGATTCGGCTCGGTGGCGGACTTGTTCTCACGCACGATCCTGGTGACCTTGAACTTCTCGCTGCCGATCACCCGAATGTCCGGATCGTCCCCGTGTGACGGGTTCCCCTGGAGCGCCATCCCATAACACCGCCCCGAGGGCTGGCACGACCCTCATCCCCCAACGCCGGGACAGCGCACTCAACGCTGCGTCAGACTGCACCTCGTGGCTGACTGGTACCCACCCTGTTATCAGCGGGCGACTGCGTATGTGACGGACTCGCACGGGCGCCTGCTCGTGTTCGACCACGTCGACGTTCCGGCGTCGGGTACGCAGGTACCAGCGGGCGGCATCCGCGGCGGCGAGACCGCTGACGAAGCTGTCGTGCGAGAACTCGCCGAGGAGTCCGGAATTGAGTCCGCTTCGATTGTTCGCAAGCTTGGCGAGACCTGGTATATGGCGGAGGAGGGCAACATCCCGGCAGGACTTGAAGAGCAGATCCAGCACGCTTTCCACCTCTGCGTCGACGTCCCGTCAGCTGAGGAGTGGGAGTGGGACGAGAAGTCCGGCGGAGACTTCGTCGAGCACCGCTTCGCGTTCCGATGGGCCCCCCTGGATGATGCGGGCGCCTTGCTCTGGCCCGTCCAGGCGATGTGGGTCAACGTCCTGCGGCTCTCGCTGTTGAACCGCTGACCGAAGTCGGCTCGTCCCCACGTCGACTCGACGACATCGTGCCCGAGGTGCCCCCTAACCCCGAGCGCCTCTGGCCCGCGAGAGTCGCCCCGAACGCCGGGCGGTGGGCAACGACGCCGGTGGCGGCCTACGACCGGATGGAGAGCAAATCCTTCAGCGCCGCATCCAGCGTGGGGTAGGCGAAGCGGAAGTCTGCCTCGAGCAGGCGCGCTGGCACGCAGCGTCGCCCGGTCAGGGCAAGGGCAGGATCGGTGCGCAGGATGCGGGCGCCGAGGCGGACAAGAGCCGCCGGCGTCGGCGGGGCGGCCGGCCGGTGCAGGACCTTCCCGAGAGTGGCCATCAGCTCGGCGTTGCGGACGGGGTTGGGGCTCGTGACATGGACGACACCGCTGAGGTCTTCGTCGTCAAGCGCCCGGCGGACGACGGCGAGGAAGTCGCTGATGTGAATCCAGCTCACCCACTGACGCCCATCGGCGATCCGACCTCCGAGGCCCCAGCGGACGAGCCCGGTCAGACGGTCCATCGCCGGTGTGCCGCGGTCGAGACGATCCCGGTGCGCATGACGACCTGGCGGCCGGCGGAGACTTCAGCGGCGGCGGCCTCCCAGGCCCGAGCCACACCCGCCATCTGGGGCGGGCCGTCCGCCGGTGGAGTCGACTCGTCGAGGACTGCCTCCCCTCCGTCGCCGTAGATGGCCAGGGTGCTGGCCTGGATCCACACCGTCGGCGGCGCCTTCAGCGTTGCTGCCGCGGCGGCCAGCGCTCGGATGGGCTCGACCCGCGAGCGGGTCAGCAGCTCGATATTGGCCGGACTCGGCCGGCGGTCGACCAGCGCCCCGGCCAGGTTGATGATCGCCGCCCCCTCCAGCTCAGGCGCCCACGGCCCGACCGTGGCCCCGTCCCATGCGACCTGGCGGTAGGGGAATGACGCCTGGGGTGACCGGGTGAGGATGACCACCTCGTGGCCCCGTGGTGACAGGTCGGCGGCGAGACGCCGGCCCAGTGACCCGGACCCACCTGCCAGCACGATCTTCACCACGGCCTCCCGTTCCCGCCCCTGGAGCGGGGACTTGCCAACACTCTAGCAATATGGCTAACTAGCTATATGACAGACGAAAGCGCCGGCGTGTTCAAGGCTCTGGCCGACCCGACCCGGCGCCAGATCCTCCAGGATCTGCGCGACGGCGAGCTGACCGCGGGCGCCATCGCCTCCCGGTTCACCATCAGCGGACCTTCCATCTCCCGCCACCTGTCGATCCTCAAAGCCGCCGGCCTGATCACCGAGCGTCGCGACTCCAACCGGATCTACTACGCCCTGGTCGAGGACCGCCTGGCCATCTGCGTGGGAGGGTTCCTCTCCGCGGTGTGCCCGGAGCAGGTCGTGCTCCGCAAGCGTCGGGACCGTCGCCAGGCGAGCACCTCGTGAGCCCGACGATCAAGGCCACCATCGAGCGCCGGATCCTGGTCAACTACCGGGTCGATCCCGACGCCCTGGCCGGCATCCTGCCGGAGCCCTTCCGGCCGGCGCTGGTCGGTGACTTCGCCATCGCCGGCATCTGCCTCATCCGCCTGGGCGGCATCCGCCCGGCCGGGTTACCGGCCCTGCTCGGCGTCACCAGCGAGAATGCGGCGCACCGTGTCGCCGTCGAATGGGACACCGCGGACGGGCCGGTCAGCGGCGTGTACGTTCCCCGGCGGGACACCTCATCGCGCCTGAGCGCTCTCCTCGGTGGCCGAGTCTTCCCCGGCTGGCAGCACCGGGCTCGATTCCATGTGGAGGAGGCGGACGGCTCCTACCGGATTCAGGTATCCGGCCATGACGGCCGGGTCCGGATGGCGGTGGGTGCCCACCGGACGGCGACGGTCATGCGCGGGTCGGTGTTCGCCAGCGTGGAGCAGGCATCGGAGTTCTTCCGGTGCGCGCCGGTGGGCTACGCCGCCACCCCGACAGCCGGTGTCTTCGATGGGGTGGCCCTCACGGCCGAGGGCTGGGGGATCGAGCCGCTGCATCTCGACGAGGTGCGGTCCAGCTTCTTTGACAGCCCGGATCGCTTCCCTGCCGGAACGGCGGTGCCCGACAGCGCCTTCCTGATGGGAGGACTCGAGACCTGTTGGCGGCCCCTGCCGGCGCTCGTGGCCCCGCGGGAGCGGGTTCATGCCTCGTCCCATGCCCGCCAACCGATCCTGCCGTGATCCTCTTCGGTTATCTCGGCCTGTTCCTGGTCATCGGCGTGAGCGCCGCGCTCCTGGTTGTCGTTGCCGGCCGCGCTTCGGACCGGGTCAGGTTGTTGCTGCGTTGCCTGCGGTGGGGCTTCGCCACTGGAGCCGTGACGGGAGCGGTGTTCGGCGCGTCCTTGCCGATCATCGGATCGCTCCGAGGCGATCCGGGCTCACCGGTGGGCTGGATGCTCGGAGGTGCGGTCTACGGGGCCGTCTTCGGCGCGATCGTGGCGTTGATCCCGACGCTGATCGGTGCCGTGTTCATCACCGACCTCCTCCGCCAGCGCCATCCACGCCCGACCTCAGAAGAGAGCATGCACAGCGATCTCAACTCGGTCTTCACGGTCGTCGTAGGGATACTCGATCTGATCATCTTCGTGGCCCTGGTAGCCAGCCGTGCCGGATTCTCCTCTGTTGCGATCGCTCTGCCGCTCATCGTCGTCGGCAACGCGTCCGTGATCGGGATGCTGTGGCGAGCCAGGCGGTCGATCAGTCGGCTTTGGCTGGAGGTCGCTCGGTAGATCACGACGGGGCGCACCCCTCCGGTGGGCGGTGAATCCATGACATCGGAGCTCCCTGCGACCAGCGACATGGTCCCTCACCGCCGAGACCCAGGTGCCCCCTATCCACGAGCGCCGCGCTTCCATCAGGGTCGCCCCAAACGCCGGCCGTGGGTGCCGACGCGCGATCCTCTGCCGATGCGATCCCTCGAACTCCACAACGTGACGATGTAGGGCGCTTGCGCCGGCCGCCCCCCGGAGACGACCGGCCAGCAGGGGTTGTGGGGCCAATCAGCCTTTGGCGGATGTGTTGGTGCAGTTGTCGGTCGGCATCTTGCAACCACTGCAGGCCACCCTGCCCTCCTCATTAAGGAACACACTCAGGCCGCACACAGCGGAGACGCTTCGGGCGATGATCTCGTTGATCTTGTTCATCTTGTAGAGCTCCTTGTTCGTGTCGTGTCGTGGACTTCTCCGGGCGATGAGTAGCGAACCCGGTGAGCAAAGCAGGGCCTCCGCAGCGGGCCGGGCCTGGGCATCTCAAGGCCCTCGGTCGAGCCGGAGCCGGAGCGGGAGCCCGTCCGCTGGTGCGCCGCGACCGACGAGCCGAAGAAGCGCCAGGTGTGCCCGCGCGAACAGCCGGGGCTGCCGCTCCGATGCGAGGAGATCGCCGTCTCGACGGGGGGCAACCCGGCCCGTGATACTCAGCGATCGTTCGCATGCTGGACCTCTGCATCTGTCTGGTCGGCGCAGGTGGGGCGACCGTGAAGGTGCTGCGGAGCGACCACCGGAGTGAAAGCATAGTCCATCTTAAGAACAAGAACTATTCCTATACATGCGGCGGGAGCCGCCGGGACGCTGTTCGGCATCTTCTTCGACGGCCATGTGCGTCTGGAGATCGAGTGTGTGGACCGGCTGTACCTCAACGCATACGTCCCGAACCTTCAGGTCAGTGGCCAGGTGGCGAACTTCTTCACCCGCCACCGCGGTGACCCCATCCCATCGCCGGCGCTGATGGAGAAGAACGGCAACCGCTTCCGTCGGGAGGTCAAGGCCTTCGCCGCGGCCAACGGCATCCCGATCCTGACCTTGAAGAAACCCGACCGCAGCCGGTGGGACGACCGCAAGCTCGACCATGTGCGCCCCTACCTGGAGCGAGCCGAACGGGCGGGTCGGTTCGGGGTGGTGGCCATCGTTGTCGCCACCCAGGAGTTCCAGTGGGTCTTCAGCGCCAAGGACCGCTCTCCCGGACCAGGCGTCGTCAGCTACGACTTCGTCAAGGAGGAGCGCCGGGTCGGCACCTACCACTCAACGCACAAGGGATGCGTAGCCGCCGACTGCAAGGTGGCCGTGAACACCCACACAGCCCCGATCGGCTTCCGAGGTTGGTGCCGCCACCGTGAAGCAGTCCCCGATAAGTGTCACTGCTTCCGGTGCCCCTCCCGGCCGCCCGGCGCCGTGAAGCACCGGTATCGCGCATGCGGCCGACTGCGTCGAGGCGCCCCATAAGGACGAGCCCGCCGGCCGGAGGGGGTGACCCTGATCGCCGGTGATATACGACCACCATCAATGACGGTCGGGGTCGCCGTCCTCGGGTCGCATGGCTATGAACACGAGTTCCCGCCGTGGGCGGTCAGGAGCATCTCGAATCTCCTGGATGACGAAGCCTGCGTCGCCGAGCGACTCGAGCACTTCCGTGTCACTTCGGAAGCGAAGGGTCGACTCTGAGGTGAGCACCGATCCGTCGGCCTCGAAGACGAACGTCCATCGAAACCCGACGAGGGGCAGCTGCACGCTGGTCAGCTCCACCCAGCTCTCGACCGTCCCGATTTCGCCGACATCAACGCGACGATGGGATTCCTCGCGGCTCCACTCGCGCCACGGCTCCCGCGCTGGATGGCGAACCTCGAACACGAGGTAGCCACCGGGGCGGAGGGCCGCGAACGATGCCCGCAGGGTCGACATCCATTCGACGTCCGTGACGAACACCTGCGCCACGTTGCCGGTCATGGTCACCAGATCGACCCGGAGCGCAGGAAGGCTGTCAGCATCCGCCACGAGCCATCGCACCCGCTCGGCGCCGGCCTTGCGCTGAGCGACGGCGACAGAGGCGGCGGCGGGATCAACAGCGGTCACCTCCTTGCCGCGGTTCGCGAGCAGGCAGGCGAACGTCCCGGTACCGCAGCCGAGATCGACGACCGATCGGGCTGCGAGCTCATCAACAATGGACGCGTAGACGTCGAGGTCGGTTCGATCAGAGTCCAGTGCGTCGTAGATCGCGGCGAGCCTGGGCTGCGAGAAGATGGCATCGACCATCCCACAGTGTGCTGACTCGCGCTCCGTAATGCCCGGCAGAATGCGAAAACCGCAACTCCCATGAGGATGGACAGGTGGGCGAGCGGGGCATGCCTCCGGCGCGACTGTGATCGCACCCAGGAGCGTTCACCGTCAAGGCCGCGTCCTCAGTCGGACACTGGCCGCCTGGTGTCGGATGATACAGCGCCGTCACCCATCGGACGGTGCCCTTCGATCGTCGAGACGGAGCTGCAGCAGCACAAGGTCCAGCCACCGGCCGAACTTGACGCCGACTTCAGGGAGGCGAGCCACCTCGACAAACCCAAGTCGTTCGTGGAACCGAATCGATGCCTCGTTCGCACTATCTATGGCGGCGACCATCGTGTGCTTGCCGCTCGCCCTCGCCTCTTCGACGAGAGCGCGCATGAGCTGGTGACCGACACCTGAATGCCATTGGGCTTCTCGCACATGGATGGTGGTCTCGACTGTGAACCGGTACCCCGGTCGCTTCACGGCGTCGCGGAACCACCCGAACGCAGCCACTCCGACAACCTCGCCTCGCTCCTCGGCCACCAGAACGGTCTCGTGTTCGTTCAGCCACGTCAGGACGCCGTCCTCCGTGTACGGCGTGTCGGTCCACTCGATCGTCGTAGTTGTAAGGAACGCGTTCAGGATCGATGCGATCACAACAGCATCTGCAGACGCGGCGGGCCTGACGAGCACCGCAAGATTCTCGCGGCTGCAGTGCTGGCATGGCATGCTACTGGTCTCGGAAGTCTTGGAGAAGGAGGTGATGTGCCGGTGATCAACGACAACAATTGCGGCACGTCGCCCGGCGCCGCTCCACCGCTCACGTCGTAGAGCGTTCCAGGGCACGTCCGCCTCAGCGGAGGTGCTTGCTCATGGAATCCTCACTACTGCTGTCTCTGAAGACCTTGCTCGCTCCCTACACCGCTCCATGGTGGGTCGCCGGGGGTTGGGCTGTCGACGCCCAAGTCGGGCGCGTCACCCGCCAGCACGACGACGCCGACGTGCTTGTGCTCCAACGTGACCTCCATCTCGTTGCAGCGACCTTTCCCGATGTGTACGCCGAGGTCCCGGGCACTGGCGAGCGCTTGGCGTGGGATGGCGTCACGATGCTGGATCCGGGGCCACAGGCGCTCGGCCTGAAGGTCGACCTCAGCGACGGCATCTCAAAAGTGCAACTGTTGATAGCTCTGACTGATGGCGATGAGTGGGTCTATCACCGCGGTCGGCGGAACATCCGCCGATCGCTTGGTTCCATCGGTCGGACCACGGTGGACGGCGTTCCCTACCTCACTCCCGAGATCGTCCTTCTGTTCAAGTCGCGCGGGCTGCGCGAGAAGGACACCGCCGACTTCATCGTCCTGGAGCCGCTCCTGAGCTACGACGAGCGGCACTGGCTCAGGGAACGGATTCGCGGTTGGCGCCCCGAACATCCGTGGCTCCATCTGTTCACGCCCGCAGCGTCGGAGTGACGAGCCCGGGGGTCCTTAGCCCTGCAGAGCGGGAGCGACTACCGGGCACGCCGGTGCTCGTTGTCAAGACCGACCGTCGCCGCGTAGGCGCTGAGGCCGGCAAGCGCCTCATGATCCCAAGCGTGACCGTGCGTTTGCCGCTGATCCGCCGAGACCTCAGCCGCCGATCGGTAGCATTCCAGCGCCTCCTCGATGACTGTCCGGTGTTCCTGCGGGACGTTGTCGAGCGCCCAGAGGCCACCCTCCTCCTTGCTGGGCACGAGGTTCGGGCCCCCGGCGAGAACATGCAGGACTCGGCAGATGTTGAGAACACCGTAGAACGGCGACTCTTGGATGCCTTGCTCCAAGACGATCCACCGAAGATCCGCAATGATCGAGTCAACGAACGCGCCATGAGGTACCGGGCCGAGGACCTCCTCTGCCGGCTCGCCTCGAATTGCGATCCCGCGACTTCGGGTTACCGTGCAGTGGGCCGCGAGGTCGGGATCGCGCCCGCGAGGACCGACACGACCGTGTCGCACGTCCTCCGCCCATTTTTCGGAGAAGTGGAATTCGAACGGCAGCGGATGTTCGAACTCCCAGACATGGCGTCGCTGAACGACCGAGACTTCCAGACCGCCTACTGTCGGGCGCCGATCGAACGCGCGCAGTAGGCGGGCAGCGCACTCACGTCGATCAGAATCGTGGAGAGCGCCATCGATGACGACAAGCAAGTCGATGTCACTCTTCGGTCGGTAGTAGCTGCCCATGGCCAATGAGCCGTGGAGATAGATAGCAGTCAACTGGGAGTCGAGGACATACTCCAACGCGCCGGTGACGCCGACCACCCAGTCACCCAGATCGGCATCGACGTGCCCCCATGCCTGGGCCCTCCCCGGAGCATGATCGACCACGGTGCGAGGAGGCAAGACCACGACCAATCATCGCTGAGAGTTCCGGAGGTCGCCCGCCAGATCGAGGCGTTGCGCCGAGCGGCACCCGGGCACAGCGAGTCAACCCTCGACTCGGCCATCGAACCCATGGGGCTCTCTCCCGTGATTGGTCGATAGTCTGACGACCAATACAACGGGGGGACATGCCCGTGTGTCGCCCAGGCGCAAATCCCCTGTCTGTCCCCGTCCCATAATCCGCGAGGCGCCCGGACCGACGGCGTGCCCCCGTACGCCGGGAGCGGGTCAGACAATCAGGGACGCGTGGTCGAGTTCGATCCCGACAACCGTTGCGATTCGCGACAGGTCAGCATCTTGGGCGAGGAGTGTGGCCTCATGTCGACGGGCCACGGAGGCGATGAG
>Ga0247719_1000773_pt1 | contig 16498 bp, 19 predicted proteins | sample 41E_DmetaG_FD_189046 | JGI IMG/M metagenome (GOLD analysis project Ga0247719, IMG submission 189046) | Soil microbial communities from hillslope of Landscape Evolution Observatory, University of Arizona, Oracle, AZ, United States - 4-1-E_D | ecosystem: Engineered > Artificial ecosystem >...
TGCCTAATTCCACATGCGCGCAGCACATGCCTCACAGCGACCTGGCGCCTTCACGTTGGGATTTGTTGGGGATGAAAGGCTGCGGGCGGTCGCAAAGAAACCGTGCCCCTGACCTGGGTTTTGGTGGACCTGAGCGGAGTCGAACCGCTGACCTCACCCGTGCGAGGGGTGCGCTCTACCAGCTGAGCTACAGGCCCGAGGAGGCGTCATCTTACTCCCGGGCGCCGGCGAACCCGCGCCCCGTCAGCCGTCTCGCAGATTGCCGGCGTGCTCGTCGAGCGCGGCTTGGAGAGAGCGCTGGACGACGCTGGTCGTGAAGTCGCCGCGGGTCCGCTCGATGATCGAGCGCGCCACATCCGTCAGCCGGCGCAAGCCCATAGTGATCCCGTCGGGGTAATCCATCGAGACGAGGACGTAATACATGTCGTCCATCGCACCGAGCAACTCCTCGCACCGCTCGAGCTCCCCGTGCCGCATGAGATCGAGGATGTGTCGCCGGAGCTCGCCGATCGCCTCGGCCATTCCCTTGACAAACGCCTGTACGGATATCCCGGACGACTCGGGGGAGGGAAACTCGGCCCCGGTCACTAGTGCATAGGTGATCCGGGCCTCCGCCAGCTCCTTCTCGGCATCGTGGACGAAGCCTGCATAAAGAAGATCCGGATGCGGCTGGAGCGCCGCGCGCGCGTCGTCGACGAGTCGTTGGGCGTCGTTGATCAGTTCACGGGCGTTGTCGACCTCGTAGCGGTGGAGGGCGCGAATCGCGTTCCCGCACGAACGAATCGCGCTGCGGGAGGATGCAAGACCTCGTTCACGAGCGGCAGTCTTTGCGTCGAAAACGTCGCGCAAGCTTGCGGAGAGAGACGAGAGGTCCATTCGGCGGACCCTATCAACGAACGCGTCAGGCGCGTCTGCGAGCCGCGACGGGTTCGTTGAACGAGAACTCCTCGGCGACTCGGCGCCGGCTGTTGGCACGGGCCTTGTCGAGCCGGTGCACCTTCATCGTCCGCTCCATCCGCCTGCGTCGCCCCTCGATGAGGAACGTGAGGTAGAGGGCGAGGGCAAGATCCACGGCCAGATGAACTGCGAAACCGCCCGGCCCCCCCGCTGCGGCAGAAAGAGCGGTGAGCGCGGCGAGGCCGAGCAGGACCTTCACGTTGCGACGCCTGCGTGCCATGCGTCGCCCCTGTATCAGTGCTCGGCGATACGAGATGGAGGGACGACGGTCGCCGTCGGGAAGGATCACGCTGCGGCCGCCGGGAGGGCTGATCATCCTCATGCTCCGGCGGAACCTCTCCGAAGAGGTAAGAGGGGCGTTTTGACGTGCCCGCAAGACCGCCGGTGCGAACACGCCGAGCCACGCGAGGGCGAGTAGCCCCAGGAACACTGCAGTCAGAGCGTTTCCCCTGCTCTCGTCGGCTACGTCTTCGGCAGGGTACGCCGCAAGAGCGCGAAAGCTCAGGATTTCCGAGAACGATTTGGTTGGTATACAGGGGCGTCCCGCCCCCGAGCGATTCGGAAATCGCGATGCCCCAGATTGTGCCGTCCCGTGAAGATGTCACGTCACTCGCGTGTGACGCTCTGGTCGTCGGGGCGCATGTGCGCGATGACGGGATCGAGTTGTCGCCGCCCGCGGCTGCGATCGACGACGCGCTCGGGGGACGCCTTCACGAGGCACTGTCTCAGTCCGGCTTCAAGGCCACAACCGGAACCGTGCATGTGATCCCCACTCTGGGCAATCTTCCCGCCGGCGCGATCGTCGTCGTCGGCCTCGGGAGCGACGCTCCGGTCCAACTTGCAACTGTGCGGCGCGCCGCGGCGGCCGCGGCGCGCCGCATCTCCGAGCGTCATCAAGTTGCATCGGCCCTTCACGAAGGGATCAAAGGGGGCGAGCGCGCCGCCGCCGAGGGCTTCCTCCTCGGTTCGTACCGGTTCGCGAAATACAAAAACCATCCCCGCACCCTCAAGATCGAGCGCATCGTGATGCCGGGAGCCGACGCCGATGAGATCGCGCGCGGCATCGTCTATGCGGAGGCGACCACGCTCGCCCGCGACCTCACGAACGAGCCGGCCGACGTTCTCACCCCGGCCGAGCTTGCGGATCGGGCACGGGCGGCGGCCGAGGTCGGTGGCTTCGAGTGTTCCGTCCTCGACGAGACGGAGTTGCTGAATGCGGGGTACGGCGGCCTGATCGCGGTCGGCGGAGGATCCGCCGCTCCCCCCCGTCTCGTGCGGCTGCGTTATGCGGGCGGGGACGCGGGAGTCGGGGTTCCGAAGATTGCACTCATCGGAAAGGGAATCACCTACGACTCCGGCGGCCTCACGATCAAGACCGCCGCCAACATGGAGACGATGAAGACGGACATGGGAGGGGGTGCCGCGGTAATCGCCGCCGTGAGTGCTCTTGCGAGACTTCATGCTGCGGCCGATGTCGTTGCTTACGTCCCCTGTGCGGAGAACATGATCGGCCCCGCCGCGATGCGCCCCGGCGACGTCATCCACCATTACGGTGGCCGCACCACCGAAATGGTGAATGCGGATGCCGAGGGCCGTCTGGTGCTGGCGGACGCGATCGCACGCGCAAACGAAGACGAACCCGACGTGATGGTCGACATCGCGACTCTCACCGGGCACATGTCGGTGGCGCTGGGGAAAAAGATCGCGGGGCTGTTCGCGACGGACGATGAGTTGGCGACGGAATTGACGGCCGCGGGAGAGGCGGCGGGCGAACGCTTCTGGCGCATGCCGCTTCCCGACGACTACATGAGCGATCTCGACTCCGACATCGCCGACGCCAAGAACTCGGGTTCCCGCTACGGAGGTGGCATCACCGCGGCGCTCTTTTTGAAAGCATTCGTCGGGCCGCGGATTCCGTGGGCTCACCTCGACATCGCGGGAACGGGGCGCGCCGAGTCAGATAGTGACGACATTTCGAAGGGCGCGACCGGATTTGGGACTCGAACACTGATCGAATGGGTCGAAGGGAGGGCCAAGTGACACAGCCACCGGGGGAAGACGTGGGTGGTGATCTCATCCCCATGCCGGACGATCGTGTCCGCCCGAAGCCGGCGCCGTCTCGGCACGGCGGCGCCCACGGATTCGTCGTGATTTTGATGACGGCGTTCGCGGTCATCGGCATCTGTGCGATGTTCGCGTTCATCACCGTCAAGTGGCCCGGGGAGACGAGCCGCTACGTCATCGCCGTGTTCGTGTTCTCTGTAGTCGGATTCATCTCGAGCGCGTCGATTGCCGTCTTTACCGCAGCTCGCGGAATGGTCACGTCTTCCACCGGTCGGAGCGGCAACCCGCCACGGAGCGCGAACTAATGGAGATCGAAGGACACCCGACGCAAGATCTGATCGAGGAGCTCGAGCAGCGCGGCGCAGCTCGCCTTCCCGGAAGCGCAGGCGGGCCGCGCGTCGATGCACTCACATTCTTGAGCGAGCGCTTCGGTGACGCCGGAGGGCTGTGGCTGTTCCTGCCGGCCGAGACCTTCGAGACGGGCGTGGACGAACCCCTCGGTTGATCCGGGCGCCTCGGAGTCGCCGGTCAGCCGACGACGAGGCGATCTCCGACGACGAGGTCGCGCGCGGTGCCGGCACAAAGCTCGATTGCAACTCGGCCCCTGGGAACCCAGCGCGTGATCCGGCGCGGTTTCATATCTCTCACGATGTGTACGACGACGAAATCCTTCGTGCAAAACGCGACGTCGATCGCGTAACTCATGCCGAACGTGTGCACCTGCGGCGCGCGTTCGATGACCAACGCATCCCCCTCCCGAAGCGGTGGCAGATCCAGCAATCCCCGTCGACGCTCTTTGCTCGAACGCGCCCACCACACCCGCTCGGCAAGCACACGACCCGTCCGTTCGATCACGATCGTAGGGCTAGGCACGTGCAGTAGGTTACGCGACCAACCAGCAACGGCCGAGGAAAGGGCGGAGATCGATGCAGAAGTGGGAATACGCCACCGTGCCCCTGATCTCGCATGCACTGCAGGAGATTCTCAATCAGTGGGGCGAAGAGGGGTGGGAGCTGGTCCAAGTAGTGGAGAGCCAGCAGACGGGCTTGACCGCATACCTCAAGCGACACAAGGCGTGACGCTACCTCCGCCAGTCACCACTCTTCCCGCCGGTCTTCCGCAGTAGTCGCATGTTCGCGATCTCCGCCCCTCTTTCCGTCGCCTTGATCATGTCGTAAACGGTCAACGCCGCCACCGTCACCGCAGTGAGCGCCTCCATCTCGACTCCTGTGCGGCCGGCGGTTTTGACCGTCGCCGTGATCGAGATCCCGACGTCGACAGGCACGAGATCGAGGTCCACCGAGTCGATGGGAATGGGGTGACAGAGCGGAATCAAATCGGCAGTTCGTTTGGCCGCCATGATCCCGGCGACGCGTGCAACTTCCAGCGCATCACCTTTCTTAAGGTCGCGCTGCGTAACGCGATCGCGGGTGGATGGTGACATCATGACGGTGGCCTCCGCGATCGCGACTCGTTCGGTCACAGACTTGCCCGTGACGTCGGCCATACGCGCCCTTGCCTCGGGGTGGACGTCACTCATTGGCTCACCACCCGCCCGGCAGTCGCCACACCTCAACCGTGACCGCGGCGCCACGTTCGAGCTTCGTTTCGTCTGCCGCAAAGCGCGCCACTCCATGACAGCCGACAAGGCTCGACTGAATATGCGATCCCTGCGGGCCGGTGGGAGTAGCCCACCATTCATCTCCTGCCGAAGAGAGACGGACTCGAACGAAATGCAGGCGGCCGGGTGGTTTCTCGATCGGTTCGGTGAGGCGCGCCGTGACTACCGGACGAAGCAACGACGAACAGCCGCTCATCCGCCGCAGCGCCGGCCGCACGAACTGCTCGAAGCCGACGTGAATCGAGACCGGGTTTCCGGGCAGCCCGAGGAAAGGCGTTCGCCCAAGAGCCCCGAGAACGATCGGCTTGCCGGGCTGCATCGCGACCCGCCACAGGTCGATGCGGCCTAGCTTCTCCACGACCTCCTTGACGTAGTCGTACTTGCCCACGGCAACCCCGCCCGAAGACACCACCAGGTCGGCTTCGTCCGCGGCGCGCCGAAACGCGTCGAGAGTTGCATCCAAGCCATCGGGAACGATCTGCGAACGTACGACCACAGCCCCCGCCTCCGCGACGAGACCCCTTAGTGCGACCCCATTCGAGTCACGTATCTGTCCGGGCCCCGGTTCTTGTTCGGGAGAGACCAGCTCGTCTCCCGTCACGAGAACGACTACGCGCGGGATCCGAAAAACCGTGATCGGCGATCGTCCGAGGGAGGCGAGAAGGGCTAGTTCGCCCGGTCCCAGTTCGTCCCCGGCGGCAACGACGAGCGCACCGGCGGCGATGTCGTCGCCCGCCGGCCGCACGTGCCTGCGCGCCGGCGTCTCCTCTCGAACGAGAACGATGTCGTCGTGTTCTTCGGTCAGTTCCACCTGGCACACGGCGTCCGCCCCCTCCGGCAGCGGAGCACCCGTCATGATACGGACCGCCGTCCCTCGCTCGACACGGACGTTACCGGGCTCTCCGGCGCGCACCTCTCCCACGATCCGCAACTGCGCCGGCGCGACGGCCGTGTCGGCCGCGCGCAACGCATAGCCGTCCATCGCAGAGTTGTCGAAGCGGGGCAGCGGATGCGGAGCCGTGACGTCCGCCGCAACGACTCGCCCAAGTGCATCACCGACGGTGACCGGTTCGGTGTCGAGGGGACCGACCGCGGCCAAGACACGTTCGCGCGCCTCCTCAACAGTGAGCATTGTCACTCGAGGCGCCCAACGATGTCGCGGAGGAATTCGGAGAAAGGCTTCTTTAGATCGTCGCGGCGCAACGCGATCTCGACCGTGGCTCGAAGATAGTCGAGCTTCTTCCCCACATCCAACAACGGCGCCCGACAGAGGAGAACGTATACATCGCCGGACTCGGCAAGCGTCCTGATGCCGTCGGTGAGCTGAATCTCTCCGCCGTGGCCGGGACGCGTCTCCTCCAGGATCTCGAAGATTTCATGAGACAACACGTAACGACCGCGCGAGGCGAGATTGGAAGGCGCCTCCTCCGGGGGTGGCTTCTCGATAAAGTCCTCCAGCCGCGCCACACCATCATTCATTGCACCGATCGCCGCGATTCCGTATGCGGATGCCTCTTCCGGCCGCACCTCTGTTACCGCAATGACTCCCCGGGCGCCGCGCTCGCTGTAAATCTCGATCATGCGCTCCAGCAGCGCGTCTTCATCATCCCGGGGCTCGGGGGCTATCTCGTCCGGGAGCAGCACGGCGAACGGCTCCGTTCCAACATGGTCCTTACCCTGCAGGACGGCGTGGCCGAGGCCCAAGGGCTCGTTCTGCCGAACAGAGAAAATCCGCCCGATTTCTGTAACTCTCCTGACCAACTCGAGCTCTTCGGTCTTCCCGGTCCGCTCCAGATGGGCCTCGAGTGCTCGGGCGCGGTCGAAATGATCTTCGAGGGAGCCTTTTCCCCACCCGGTCACGAACAGGACGTCGTCGACTCCCGCCCGGGCACATTCCTCGACCGCGTACTGAATACCCGGACGATCGACGACCGGGATCATCTCTTTGGGCACAACCTTGCTCGCCGGCAGGAACCTGGTCCCCAAGCCTGCAGCCGGAATCACGGCTTTACGTACGGGCACCCCACTCAGCTCCTTCGGCGAGTCGTTTGGGCGATCCCGGTGAGAGTACCCGCGGCGTCGTCACCGACGTGGTTATGCGAGGCGGAGGCCCGATGGAGGTGCGCCCGCCGATGCGGCGCGATCCCGCCCCTCCTGCTTGGCGACATACAGCGCTTGGTCGGCCGCCTCGACGAGCGTTGCGAACGACTCCCCATGGTCCGGAAAACAGGCGATGCCGATCGAGACCGTGAGGTCGATCGAATCCTCGTCGCCGCCGCCAAACGGTTGATTGCGAATCACCTCGAGGATCTTCTGCGCCGTCGAAACGCCGCCGGCCAAACCCGTCTCCGGCAGGAGCGCTATGAACTCCTCGCCGCCGTATCGGGCGAACGTGTCGATCTCGCGCAGAGTACCGGACACGCGCTCGGCGAACTCGATGAGAATCGCGTCGCCTCGCTGGTGCCCGTACAGGTCGTTGATCACCTTGAAGTGGTCGAGGTCGAGCATCAGGATGCTGAACGGGCGCTCGAATCGAACGGCGGTCGCAAGCAGCTGCCGGAATTGCATCTGGAAGTACCGGCGGTTGTAGAGGCCCGTCAAGCCGTCCGTCAGCGACAGACGTCGCGCCTCCTCGTGAAGCAGCACGTTCTCGATTGCCACCCCTCCCTGCTCGGCGAGGAAGAAAACGGCATCGAGATCTTCGGTTGTGAACGGCCTGGCTTCGTCGCGCCGGTACACCGTGATCACTCCAACCACGCGCTCGCGGCTGTAGAGCGGCACCGCCACGACCATTGGGTAAGCAGGCTCATTCCGCGAAGCTCGGACGGTCATGGATGTGGAAGGAAGGATCACTTTGACGGCTCGCTCTGCGACCAAACCGGCGACGCCCTCACCGACCCTCATGCGATGTGCCTCGTCGGCGGCCATCCCCCGCGTGTGGGCGGGATAAAGCTCGTGACGATTGGGAGTAAAGCGCCACAGGACCGCGGCATCGGAATTGACCGCATCCGCAGCGGTGTCGAGAATCGCCTCCAACATCTGCGTCATGTCATGCGTCGATCGCAGCGTCTCCCCGACCCTCCGCACTGCCCGCTGCAACAGATCGCGGGAATTGTGTAGCTCGGTAATGGTCTCCCTCAGGCGCCCGGTCATCTCGTTGAAGGCGATCGCAACCCTCCCCACCTCATCGCGTGAGCGAACCGGAATTCGGTGATCGAATTTCCCTTCGCTCACGGCCTCGGCTCCCAGCGCGAGTTCCTCGAGCGGCCTGGTGATGAGACGAGCGAGCATGAACGCAAGGATGCTGGTCGCGGCGATTGCAAGAATCAGGAGGCCGAGGATCGACCATAGAACGCGTCCGGAAATCGCCGCTCCGGGTGCGTGCGAGGTCGACGCCAGAACGGCGACGCGTCCTTCCGCCCCGATCGGCCGGGCACGAGCAGTGACCTCCTCGTCCAGGGTTGTCTCAAACTCGTCACCGAATGAAGGCGACACGCGGACGGGCCGAGCGAGCCCAAGCGTGGATGCAATCACTGTGTCGTTCACCGACAGCGACAGATCGATGTCGTCGTCACGCGTGCCGACAAGAACCGCCCGATCGAGCCAGAAACCGGCGATGATCGTCCCCTCTCGGCCGTCGGCCGTGGCAAAGGGCACGTCCACCTTAATGAACCCGCGACCGACGGGACCGGACTCGGCGAGTTCCTCGGCACTCGGCCGCTCGAACCCATCGACGAAGTAGGACCGGTCGAACGCGCCGCCGAGGATCCGCCCCCCCGCGTCGCTCACTACGAGGAAGTCAACGTGAGGCGCGTCCGGAAGAACCTCTTCGAGGAATGCGTCGACGTGTTCGGGATCGTCCGAGGCAAGACGCCGCGCCAACAGTCGGGGCTCGATGACGTTGCGAACGACATCCGGGAGAGCCTCAGACCTCTCGTTGAACAAGACGCTCACCGCGTCGAGCGCCGGACCCAGGGCCATCGCAGATCGAGCCCCCACCTCCTCGACCACGAGACGTTGAACGATGAACCCGGCCGCGGCAAGCGGCACCACCACGATCACGACGAAGAACAGAATCAGTCGCCGCTGAAGGGACATTTGTGTCGGCCGCCTCCGTTCAGGGTCCTCTGCCGATTATCGGCAGTCCCAAGGTGTCACTTTATGCGACCAACCCCCGCCCGTCGCCAGTGGCCTTACAATCCCGCAGTCATGCCTATCTACGAATATGCCTGCACCGCGTGTGGCGAACGCACCGAAGCCAAGCAGGGGTTCGACGACCCGCCTCTCACGGAATGTGCGGTATGCGGCGGCACGCTGCGCAAACTTTATTCGCCGGTCGGCATCGTCTTCAAGGGATCAGGCTTCTACGCCACCGATGCACGCAAGCAGGCCGCCGGGTCCAAATCGAAGTCCGAGCCCGGAACGGACGCGAAGCCGGAGAAAAAGACCGAGGCCAAGTCCGAGGCCAAGTCCGAGAAAAAAACCGATGCGGGGGCATCGTGACGACGGCCGAGATCGGCATCTTCGGCGGGTCCGGCTTCTATTCCTTCCTCGACGACGTGGACGAGGTCGCCCTCGAGACGCCGTACGGCGCGCCGTCGAGCCCGGTCCTCGTGGGAGAGATAGCCGGTAGGCGCGTTGCGTTTCTGCCGCGCCACGGCAAGAAGCACCAGTACCCACCGCACATGATCAATTACCGAGCGAACGTCTGGGCGCTCAAGGAGTTGGGAGTCACCCGCATAATCGGCCCCTGCGCGGCCGGCTCCCTGAAGACCGAAGTCGAGCCGGGCCACTTCGTGATCTCGGATCAGCTCGTCGACCGCACGACGGGCCGGAAGGACACCTTCTACGACGGTCCCGTGACGACGCACGTGTCGTATGCGGATCCCTATTGTCCGGAACTGCGAGCGATTGCAGTGGCGTTGGCGAAGGACCAAAACATTCCGGTTCACGAGCACGGAACCGTCGTAACCATTCAAGGGCCACGTTTCTCCACACGCGCAGAATCGAAATGGTTCCAGGAGGCGGGGTGGGAGGTCATCAACATGACCCAGTATCCGGAGGCCTATCTCGCACGCGAGCTCGAGATGTGCTACGTCAACATCGCGCTCATCACCGACTACGACGTCGGACTGGAAGGCCAAGATCCGGTAAGCCACGAGAAAGTCGTCGAGGTCTTCAACGCGAACAACCACAAGCTACGGACGCTGCTGTTCGCGCTCGTGCCCGGCATTCCGGCCGAACGATCTTGTATTTGCTCAAGCGCGCTGAAGGGCGCGCGCCTCGAGGTGTAGGTCGGCGCGCGCCCTTCAGCGACACCTACTTGGTCAGCTTGAAGACCTTCTTGAACTTCGCAACTTCCGGCGAGTCCTGAGAAGCAATCTCGGCGGTCACGACCATCTTCTTGCCCTTCGTCGGGTTCGTGATTATCGGGACCCCCGACTCGCTCGTTGCATTGATGGTGACATCGACGGTGAGCGGGTTGCACGTGTTGTCGCTCGGAGTCGGCGCGCCTTCGATCGACCACCCCTTCTTCGGGCTTCCGGTCACGAGCAGGCGGACGCGATTGGCGGGTTCGAGATCGAGCAGCCATACCGCGTGGACGCCGAGATCCTGCTCTGCATCCGTGCGCGAACGCTCGTACAGCGTTGCCTCGAGCTCGACGGGCGCTCCTACCGGAACCCCTCCCTCGGGGCCGGGACGACAGTCCGGTCCCGCCTGGATAACGACGGTCCCCCCGCCGATTTCCTCCCCCGAGCGTTCCGCTCTCCCCGGAATGGGGCCGGCGGCGTCGGGGATGTCCTCGTCGGAGGCAATGACCGTCCCCTTCGGAAACGTCATCTTGAACCCGCCGATCTCCTCGTCGTCCGCCGCGAACTCCAGGTGAATGTCCGCCTGCGGATTTCCTCCGAGCTTCAGATCGCTCAGAGTCAAGTCGAACTTGGGCTCGAACTTTGCGAGCGCCGACCCCCCGACGGCCAGTGTGGCCACGACTGTGGCGGCGAACAGTTTGCGCACTCTCATCTCGTCCTCCAACATCCTTCGGGATTCGTCCCGTGCCGAATCGTGCCAGAGAGGTTCTCCGGACGCGGCGTGATTCCTGCTCGGCTTGCCGGTTCTGCAACGCGCCCGAGGGTGACGGTCGGGATATGCTGCGCCGCCGTGTCCACACTCGAGGCAGTCGTGCTGGGATCCGTGCAGGGGCTCACCGAGTTCATCCCGATCTCGTCTTCGGGCCATCTAGTCGTCGTTCCCTCGTTGTTGGGTTGGTCCAAACCGTCGTTGTCGTTCGACGTGATGCTTCATTTCGCCTCGCTGCTGGCGCTCCTCGTGTACTTCTCGGGCGATCTCGTGGACCTCGCGCGCGGCTTTGTGCATCGCGACCGGGAGGCGCGCCGGGTCGTCTTTCTCCTAGCGATCGCCTCGGTTCCGGCCGCCCTTGCGGGGCTTCTCCTCGGCGAACTTTTCGAAGACCAGTTCCAAGACGCACGCGGAGCTGCATTGCAGCTGTTGATAACCGCGGCGATTCTCGTGGCCGCCGAGCACGCCCTTCGGTATCACCAGAGGCGACACGCGAAATCCGGCACACGTCTACGCTCCGGACACGAGCTCACATCGCCGGATGCGGTCGCGATCGGAGTGGCTCAGGCGGCCGCGATCATCCCCGGGATCTCCCGCTCGGGGGCGACAATCGGGACCGGGCTCTTCTTCGGGATAGAGCGAGACGCGGCCGCCAGATTCTCTTTTCTGCTGGCGATCCCGGCGCTCTTCGGCGCCGCGCTGTTCAAGCTTCCCGACTTCGCCGACTCGCCGGTCGGCCTCGGCGCCGCCGTCGCCGGATTCCTTGCGTCGCTCGCCACCTCCTACGCCGCCATCTGGGGCCTCATCCGGTATCTCAAGACGAGGACGCTGTACCCGTTCGCCGTCTACTGCGCAGTGGCCGGGCCCACGTTCGCCCTCCTGATCGACTAACGGTCCGGGCGACCGGCGGCGCCGAGCGCCGGACCCGACCCGCGCGATCCGAGGTTCTAAACCCACCAGAACGTCAAAAAGCGCGTTATTTCGGGTTAAGAACCGGAAATCGCGCGCTTTGGAGGGTGCCGGCGAGAGCGGCGCCTACGACTGCTATAGGAGAATGCGCGCTTGTGAGGACGCGTCGACCGCTGGTACGCTGGCCGCGCCCCGCCCGCGTCGGGCAACGGCACCCAGCAGCATCCTGTGCGAACGTCCCTGCCCCGTCGAGTGCAAGGAGTCCGACCTGAAGAACCCCGGGTCCGGCTACACCCCCGAGCAGGGTGATCGTCTCCGCCAAATCCACGCCCGCCTGATCGAGGCCCGCCGCGAGCTCGACGCACTCATCGGCGACGCCTATCTCAGGCCGCGCGCATCGATCGTTCCGGTCCACTTTCTCGACCTCGCGTCCGCGGTCGAGAAGCTCAGATGGGCCGAAAAGGAATGGCGCGAGCTCGATCGGGAGCTGGAGGCGGCGGCTCCCGGGGATCCCGTCCTTTCCACCGGCGACGAAGACGACGATGATGAGGAACCTTCTCCGATCGATCTCGCCGAGGCCGGCGTCGCTCGTCGCCGGTAACCCGCCTACTTAGGCGCCATCCTCAGGGCGGCGTCGAGACGTATCACTTCGCCGTTCAGGTACGGATTCTCGACGATGTGCCGTACGAGCGACCCATACTCCTCCGGGCGACCGAGGCGGCGGGGGTGAGGGATTCCTTCTTGAAGGCCGGCGCGCCCCTCTGCCGGCAGCGCCGCGAGCATCGGAGTGTCCATGATCCCCGGCGCAATCGTGACGACCCGTATGAGGCGAGAGGAAAGGTCGCGGGCGATGGGAAGCGTCATGCCCGCGACACCGCCTTTGGACGCAGCGTACGCCGCCTGGCCGATCTGCCCGTCGAACGCGGCGATGCTCGCGGTATTCACGATGACACCGCGCTCGTCGCCCTCCGGCTCCTGAGAAGCCATCTGTGCGGCCGCCAGGCGGATGACGTTGAACGTTCCGATCAGATTGATCCGCACCACCTGTTCGAACCGTTCGAGGTCGATCGCTCCCCCGTCTCGGGTTAGTACGCGCCCGGGCCATCCGACCCCGGCGCAGTTCACCAGAACGTGAAGACCGCCGAATTGTTGTGCTGCCAACTCGACGGCAGCAGTTACTTGTTCCTCGTCGGTGACGTCCGCGGGTGCAAAACGTGCGGCGTCTCCGATCTCCTTAGCTGCGTTTTTTCCGTCACTTGATTCGAGGTCGACGAGAACGACGCGTGCGCCTGCGGCGCATAACGCGTCGGCCGTCGCGCGTCCGAGGCCGGATGCGCCCCCGGTCACGAGCGCGGCTTTGTTCTGGATTCTCACGCCATTTCCTCCTGAATGACTTCCCCGCTCGACAACACCAGGCCATCCTCGCACCTCGATTCGACGCGACCTTCGGAGTATTGCTCTCGATAAAGAGCGGCGTATGCCCCATCGCGTTCGAGCAGCTGAGCGTGAGTTCCTCGTTCGACGATCCGTCCTCGGTCGACATAGACGATCAGGTCGGCGGCAAGGATGGTCGACAGACGGTGAGCGATTGCAATTGTCGTCCGACCCGACATCAACGGGCGGAGCGCGTCCTGCACCAGCCGTTCGGAATGGGTGTCGAGCGCGCTCGTCGCTTCATCCAGGATGAGGATGCGCGGGTCCTTCAAGATCACTCGCGCGATTGCCAGTCGCTGCTTCTCACCACCGGACATCTTGTATCCGCGCTCCCCTACCCGTGTGTCAAAGCCCTCGGGCATCTCCTCGATTCGCTCCATGATGTGCGCCGCTCGCGCAGCATTCCGCAGCTCATCGTCGGTCGCGCCGGGTCTGCCGTAGCGGAGATTCTCCCGAACCGACGCATTGAAAAGGTAAGTCTCCTGCGTGACGAGCCCCATGATCTCGCCGAGTGACTCGAGGCGGATGTCGCGCACATCGATGCCGTCGATCTTCACGGCGCCCCGGTCGACGTCGTAGAAGCGCGGGATTAAATAGGTGAGGGTTGTTTTTCCGCCTCCCGACGGACCGACGAGAGCGACGAGCTTTCCGGGCGCAACCTCGAGGTCGAGTCCCGAGATGGTCCAGTAGCGCTTCTCGGAGTCGTCGCGCACGTCGTCCTGACGGTCGTAGCGAAACCAGACATCATCGAGCACCACGTGTCCTCGAACATTGCCCGGATCAAGCTCGAGGGCGCCGTCGCGGTCCGTGATCTCTCGTTCCATATCCAAGTACTCGAAGATGCGGTCGAAGAGCGCGAGAGATGACTGGATCTCGATCTGAACGTTGAGCAGCTGACCCATCGGAAAGAACAGGCGGCTCTGCAAAGTTGTGAAGGCGACGATCGTCCCGAGGCCGATCGAGGTGGCGGGTCCACCGCCCTGCTCGCGCAGGATGAGCCATCCTCCGAGGAGATAGACGAATGCCGGGGTGATCGCGAAGAACATTCCGACGAGGGAGAAGAAGCCGCGCCCGACCATCGTTCGCCTTACCTCCAGCTCACTGAGGCGCTGATTTTCCTTTTGGAAGCGCTCGATCTCGTACGACTGCCGCCCAAATGCCTTCGACAGCAGGATGCCCGACACCGACAGCGTCTCCTGCGTGTGTGCGGCCAGGTCCGCCAGCGATTCCTGTGTCTCTCCCGAAATGTCACGGCGCGCCCGACCGACCTTGCGCGACAGCCACAAGAACACCGGGATGATCGCGAGGGACATCACAGTGAGTTGCCACGACAGAATGAACATGGCTACGAGCGTCGAGGCGACCGTCGTGAAGTTCGAGGCGATCGAAGATGCAGTGTCGGTGAGAACGCCCTCCACGCCGCCGACGTCGTTCGACAGGCGCGATTGAATCTCTCCGGTGCGGGTGGATGTGAAGAACCTGAGCGGCATCTGCTGAAGGTGCGAGTAGAGGGAGTTACGCAGATCGCGCATCACGTTCTGACCGATGACGTTGTTCGTGTAGGTCTGCCACAAATTGAGGCCGCCGGCCAGGATCGGCGTCACGATCATCACGCCCGCGATCATGAGCAAGTCGCGCTGCCGCTCAGCAACCGGCCCGTCACCGTTGATGATGTCGTCGAAGATGACCTTTATCAAAAGCGGGTTGACGAGCCCGAGCCCGGACGCAACCAGGATCAGGCCGAGGACGAGCGCCACCTTCCGCCGGTAGGGCGCGAACGTGCGGATGATGCGGCGGCCCGTTCCGGCACGAGCTTTACGGTCGGGCGTGACGGGCGGAATCATCCGGTGCGGCGACGGCACCCCATCTCCTCATCTCTTCCACCACCCGGCGATCTGATCTGCAATGTGTCATCGCCGCCGCCCTGGCGCGGCGCCCGCTGCAGACTAGATCGCCTAAGTGTGAAGTAGCTCACAGCTTGTCTCGTTGTAACAACTATTACATCAGGGCAGCTGTTCCCCGCTCACGAAATACGGAGCGCCACGATCAGGCCGTCGCGCAGCGGCACGATGACCTGCCGGTAACGAGCGTCTGCCTCGATCGCGCGGTTGGTCCGGTCGATGGCTTCCGTCCAGCCCTCGTACGCGTCTTCCGGCGCGCCGGGCGATCCGGTGACCCGCCCCGACCACAGCATGTTGTCGCAGATAAACATGCCGCCCACCCTGATTCGGCCACGGGCGGCCTCCCATGCGTCGGGATAACCGTCTTTGTCGATGTCGCAGTAGACGATGTCGAAATCTCCCGAGGCCTCGGCGAAAGCATCCAGCGCCGACGCGACGTGAAACGTGACGGAGCCATCCACGCCGGCGCGTCCGAGAAAGTCGAGCGCCTTCCTCTCGTTCTCGGGGTCGAGGTCGGTGAGATGGATCTCACCCGATGGACCGGTGGCACGTGCGAACCAGAGAGCGGAGTACCCGAAACCCGACCCGAGCTCGAAGATGCGGCGGGCGCCGATCGCGCGAGCCAGTAACTCGATGGTTCTCCCGCAGAGCCGGCCGACGATCGGAAAGCCTTCATCCTTTGCGAGCTGTTCCATCTCGAGCAGAATCGGTTCGTCGTCGGAGGATGCAAGAGACAACAGATAGCGCTCGACCTCGGGGTGAACGATGTCCATGACGCTCCTTTCTTCTGTTCGTCTGTTTGACGAAAGCCTTTGTTAGACCCTCACCAGCTCGTCGACCGCCGCGTGCAGCGCGGGGTTGGCTGCGACGACGCCGATCGCATTCCCTCGTGGAGGCGGAAGATCCGAGATCGTCGCGCCCGCCTCGTGCGCGATCAGCTCGCCGGCGGCGCGGTCCCACGGTGCAAGCCACGATTCGTAGAAGACGTCAACCCGTCCACAGGCGACCGAGCAGAAGTCCAGCGCCGCGGAACCGCTGCGCCGAATGTCTCGAACCTGTGACAGGAGCCGGGCCGCGACCTCGGCCTGCGCTCCGCGGATGTCGGCTTCATAAGAGAACCCGGTCGCGACGAGGGCCTGGGAGAGTTCCGACTGGCTCGACACGCGAATCCGCCTGCCGTCGAGCCACGCACCTCGGCCGCGTATCGCGCTGAACGTCTCGTCGCGGTTGGGATCGTGGATGACGCCCAGCAACGTCTGGTCTTGATAGTGGACCCCAACCGACACGCACCAGACGGGAATGCCGTAGAGGTAGTTGACGGTGCCGTCGAGCGGATCGAGGATCCAGCCGACGCCGGTGGTTCCGGCGCGCCCACCGCCTTCCTCACCGAGAACCCCGTCGTCGGGACGCTTCGACGCGATGAGGTCGAGCAGCAGCTGCTCCGAGTCACGATCGGCGTCCGATACCAAATCGGTGGGCGACGATTTGGTATCGACTCCGCGCGCCGGACTACCGAACCGCTCGATGAGGA
>Ga0247719_1000774_pt1 | contig 16498 bp, 14 predicted proteins | sample 41E_DmetaG_FD_189046 | JGI IMG/M metagenome (GOLD analysis project Ga0247719, IMG submission 189046) | Soil microbial communities from hillslope of Landscape Evolution Observatory, University of Arizona, Oracle, AZ, United States - 4-1-E_D | ecosystem: Engineered > Artificial ecosystem >...
GTCCACCACGCCCGTCATGCGGGCGACCCGCGTGCTGGTCGACCCCGTCGGGGTGGTGCGGCGGTGGCGGCGTTGAGGCCGCCCGCTCGGGTGGGGCGGCCGGTCGGGTGGACGGTGGCGGTGGTGGCCGCGGTCATGGCCCTGCTCCTGGGGGCGTGCGGCGGGGAGGCGCGGCCGGCGGGTCAGCTCACGCCGGGGTCGCCGACCACCCAGCCCTCGGTGGCGCCCGCACCCACCACCGCGCTCGTCACCGCCCCGACCACGTCCTCCACCACCACGACGTCGACCACGGCGCCCAAGCCGCCGCCTCCCACCGGCCTGGTGGACGTGCAGGACCTGGACCCGACCATCGTGGTGGCGCTCAACAAGCTCACGTCGGACAACTTCACCGGCCGCCCCCTCCCCGGCTACGAGGCCAACCGCGCCTTCCTCCTGCCCGACGCGGCGGCGGCGCTGGCCCGGGTGCAGCAGCGGTTGGTGGGGGAGGGCCACGGCCTCAAGGTCTACGACGCCTACCGCCCCGCCAGCGCCACCCGGGCCATGGTGGCGGCGGCCCGGGCCCAGGGCCGGGGCGACCTGGTGGGGCCGTACATCGCCTCGGTCAGCTACCACAACTCCGGGCAGGCGGTGGACCTCACCGTCATCGAGCTCGCCACCGGCCAGGAGCTCGACATGGGGGCGCCGTACGAGACGTTCACCCCCGCCGCCCACACCGCCAACGCCACCGGCCAGGTCGCCCGCAACCGCGCCATCCTCGTCGACGCCATGCACGCCGAGGGCTTCGCCAACTACGTCGGCGAGTGGTGGCACTTCAACTACTTCGTGCCGGGCGCCGTCATCCTCGACGAGCCCATCCGCTGACGCCGCCGTGCCGGCCGACCTCCCCCCGTTCACCCGGCGCCGTCGCCCGCCCGCCCGGTGACGCCTGCCGCCGCGGCCGCCGCCGGCGCTGCCGCTGCCGCCGCCGGCGTGGCGGCCGGCCTGGCGCGGACGGGGCGGTGAGCGGCTCGGGCCCGGCGTTGCGGGCCGCGGCCGCCGCCGGCCTGGCGTGGGCGGAGCGGTGAGCGGTTCGGGCCCGGCGTTGCGGGCCGGCGGCGACCCTGGCTCCACCATGGTGACGCGCCACCCAAACGCCGCCCGCCGCCCGGTACCACGCTCCTGCCGATCGTCATGGGCCGATGCGGACGGCTGGAGGGGGGATCACGGCACCGAGGCGCGTCCTCCTCCCGGTCCGGTTCGGGGTCCGCCGGCTGCGGGCCCAGCCGGGGACGAGGCCGGCGAGGTCGCCTACGCTTGAGACTGTGAGGTCTCGGACATGCGCCCAGCACTTCCGCGGACAGGCGCAGGTCAGCGGCTCCCTTATGCCCCTGTAGCTCAGTTGGATAGAGCGGCTGCCTTCTAAGCAGCGGGTCGCAGGTTCGAGTCCTGCCGGGGGCGCCTGCAGAAGTGCTGCTCAGAGGCGGTGTTCCGCCTTCCGGCGTTGCCCGCCAGAGCCCTCGATTCGCCGCCATATCGCGCGGTGCCGCGCGATAAACGCGCGATGGCTGATCGAGGCTTCTCCTGCGCTCAGCCGGCTTCGCTAAGCGTGGTGTTGTCGTAGTTCTGTTGCGGTGCATCGGTTGACCTGCACCGGAGGGTGGAAAGGTCCCCGTGAGCAGGGACGATACGTCGCCGAGAGTGACCGGCGTTGACCATCGTGGGCCGGCCTCTGACGGCCCCGAGACGGCCCAAAGCTGAACCAGCCGGGCACAAGCTCAAGTCTTGCGCGGCCCCTGTCTTCTGCGGACCCACCACCAGCCTTGCGGCGCGTTTCGGCGCACCTCCCCGGGCCCGGTGAAGCCCAGTATCACTACCTGCTCGTACGATTGATCCGTGGTGCGGACCTTGGCTCCTGTGCTGCGGACGGCGAACCCTGGTGTCCCGACGGCCCGGCGGAGATCATGAGCGGAGTGCTGCCGGCGCCCGCGCCTGCTGCTCTCCCCGGATGGTTGACGTTCCTGCGCAACGTCGGCCACCTCGCTGCGGTACGGCCGGTCAGCCCGCCGCGCCGCCTGCTGCTATCGCTACCTGCGGGGCAGCTCGCCGCGGCCGCGGTCGCGGTCGGGGCGGTCGCCGGGCTCGCCTCGTATCGCAGAACTGAGCCGCTGGAGCCCCCCTGCCCTGCCGATGTCGGCGCCCGGGTATCGGCGTTCCACACGGAGGCCTACCGCGACACCCTCCTCGACGCGGCCCGCCAGGGAGAGGCGACCGTGATGGGTGGGACGACGATGACCACCTACGCCGACACGATCCGGTTGCTGCCCGCCGACCTGCCGGAGCGTCCCAACCGTAAGTTGAAGGCCGGAAGCCCGGTCCTCGATGCCTGGGCGACGGCCGGCCTGGCCGGCGGAAACGCTCCCCGCCTGCACGCCCGCTGCGCGGCCACCCCGGTCGTCGTCGTCGGCCAGCAGTCGACGCTCGACGCGGACCTGGGCACGCTCGAGGCGGTGTGGCCCCAGTGCGGACCGTTCCTCGACATCGGCATCCGGCTCGCCGGCTGGTTCCGCCACCCAGTGCTCGTGTGCGACGTGCGGCTCCGGCCGCCAGACTGGCTGGCCTCGGCCCGAGCGTCGCTGGTTGTGTGCGACGGCGCGGCCGCGTGGCGCAGCCAGCTACGACGAGCGCTGCCCGACGCGGCGCACGTCCTAGTCACCGACCGGCGGTCCCGGGCGTGCACAGAGCTGATCGAGGAGGTGCGGGGTGCCAACCCGTCGACAGAGCCGTTCGCGCCAGCGCCGCCGCGGGGCATCGAGGCCTGGGGGATCTCCGAGGTGCAAGTGACGACGCTCGCCGTGGCCGATGACGAGGACCTGTTCTGATCTGATGCAGCCCGTCCTTCTCGCTGTCGATGAGCGCTATCAGGCGGCCGCCACCGTCGAGGTCGAATGCCACACCCTGGAGTGGCCGACGATGCGAGACACGATCCGGGTGCTGCGAGACCTGCGCCGGGCGGCGGACGAGGGCGTCTCCCGGCAGCTCGAGGACCTCCTCACCGTGGCCAGCCGCTGGTCGCGGCTGCTGACCGGCACCCCGCTCGCGCCGGGCACCGACCCGGCCGCCACCCCCGAGGTCGCCGCCGCCGTCCGTCGCCACGACGACAGTGGGCTCGACAGCCGCCTCCATGCCCATCTCGGCCGGCTCGCCGGGCTCCTCGACACGCTGGCCGGCCAGCCGCACCCCGCCGCCGGATGCCTCGAGGAAGTCATCTCCCGCTTCGGGCGGTCCGATCCGCACGACCCACCGGCCGTGTACATCGCCAGCGACGCCGAACAGGTGGCGCTCATCCGCCGCTGGCTTGCCGACGAGGAGCTCGACGCCGAAGTCCGTCCCGTCACCCACCTGCGCGACGCCCCCATCCGCGACGCGCTCGTGCTGCTCGGACCGCCGGCCCGGTACCTCCTCTCCGCGTGGTGCGGCCCGACCCAGGCCGGCCGGCTCGCCGGCTGGCTGCTCTCCGCCGCGCCCGCCGCGCACGTGCACGTCGTCACCTGGCCGGGACATCTGCGCCTCGACCCTGACACCGTCAACGTGTTCCCGACGACACCGGCCCCGCCGATCCGGCGCACCCAACCCGGCCCGGGCGGCTCGGGCGGTGCCGCGGGTGACGAAGAACCGGTGTGGCTGCCCCCGGCCGCCGTCGAACCGAGGGTCACCCCCGCGCTGTCGTGGGTCGCCGACCGGGACCCGGTGGCGGCAACGGCGTTCCGCCTCGCCGGCGACCACGTGGTCTTCTACCCGGCCGAGCCTGGCGACGACGCCGACGCCCGGCCGTCTCCCGAGGTCGTCACCTGGGACGGGCCCGCCGTGTACCTCACCGACGCGGAGCCGAGCCGGGTGAAGGTCGGGACCGTGCTGCTGTTCCGGCCGGAGCGCAGCGCCACCGACGCGGAGCTACACCGGCGCGCCGATGCGCTCCTGGCCGCCAAATGCGGGCCGGGAGCGCCGGCGGCCGCCAAGGCCGCCAAAGCCGAGCTGAAGGAAGCTCTCGCCGCGGCGCGGCACACCGATGCGGTCCACACCGCGCTGTCCGCCGCGCTAAACGATAACGACCGCTACGCACGCCACATCCTGACGTGCCTTCCCGACCCGGGCTACATCGCCCCCGAGCGGCCCGGCGCGTACCGGGCGTTGCGTGCCGCCTTGGGGCTCGGGCCCGACTCCGACGGGCACGCCGACCGGCTCCTGCGGGAGCTGCGCGCCGCGTGCCGGCGAGCCGGGGTCGGCATCGCCGCTGAGCTGATCGCCACCCTGCGGGCCACGACCAGTTGGCAGGCCGACCTCGAAGCGTCCGGGCATGCAACCGTCAGCGGCGGCCCGCTGCTCGGCCAGCTCAACCTGCGGGTCGTCGTCGCCGTCGACCCCGAGGTCCGCCACATCGGCCGCTCACACCTCGGCCGCCAGACGCCCGCCACTGGCGACGCCCACCGGCCAGCCGTCGCGCACGAGGATTGGGCGTGACCGCCGCCGACGCCCGCCTCGCGCTCGTCGACGCGGTCCGGCGCGACCTGTACGGCCAGACCGGGCCCGACGACGCGATCTGGCCCGGCGCCCAACCGAAGACGGTAAGCGCCGCCACCAGGTTCGACACATGGCGGGACGTGACCGGTGCGCTCGTCGACGACGACGGCAACGAAGTCCTCAATGGGTCGCCGCTGCGCCGGTACGGCATCGGGATTCTGTTTCCCGCCGGGCTTAGCCGCCGCCAGGAAGAGGCCCTCGACACCGCCCAGGCCGAAGCCGCCCACCAGGCGGCCGACACCGACAACGCGGACGGGACCGGCATCGACCCGCCGCCGATCCAACCGGAGGGAGCCGCCGCCGCCGGCCACGCGGACGCCGACGACGCCGCCGAACCCGACGCGCCCCCCTACCGGCCGCGCAGCCTGGCCGTCTCCTTCCTCCTCAACCCCGGCGCCGAGACTCCCATCGACGTGACCGTCGACGGCGGGCGCTACGAACCCCTCGAGTTCGTCGTGGCCGGCGGTGCGGCCAGCTTCTGGCGACGCCGCCCCGTCAGCTCCAGCGTCTCCTTTCCCGCCAACAACCCCGAGGCGGTCACGGCCGACCTGACCGACGGCACCATCACGATGCGGGTCGGCGCCGTCTACCGGCCGCACCCTGCCGGGACGATCGTTACCGTGTACGTCGTCAACCAGACCCCGGCGGGCGCCGACCTGCGCGCCGTGTCCGGTGCGTGCCTGTTCCAAGCCCGCCTGACGGTGCGCACCGCGGTGGGCGCCGTTACCGACTACCCCACCCAGGTCGTCCTCGACGGCGAAGACCGCTCGTTGCAGCTGCTGTATCATCGCAACCCCGTCCAAGCAGTTGGGCACGGCTGCAACGCCCGCACCGCCACAAACGAGAACGCCACCGTCATCGTCGGCGAGCACTTCCCCGTCGAAGTCGTCCGCTCGCCGGTTCCAGACGCTGTCGACGCGAACGACAACCTGCTCGCCGTCGACATGGACGGCCTCGGCGCCTGGGAGGGCTCCGCCCAAGCCGAGGTCGACGCCCTCTTGGCCGCCTACGACCGGTGGATCAGCCGACGCCGCGCCGAGATCGCTACCCTCCCCGAGCGACTCCGCGACGCCGCCCACCGCCACCTCGAGGTGTGCGTCCAGTTCCACGCCGACGCCATCGACGGCTGGGGGCTCGCACGCACCGACCCCGACGTCAACCAGGTCCTGCGCTGGACGTCCGAGGCGATGGCCAACCAGCGCCGCGCCTACGACGCCGACACCCGACCGCTGATCATCGAGGGCAACCGGGTCGTTGGCGCCGAAGGCGACAGCCCTCACGTCGCCGGCGCTACCAAACCTGCCCGGTGGCGGGCGTTCCAGATCGCCTTCCTGCTCGCCTCCCTCCCCGCCGTCGCCAACAATGACGATCCTCGCGCCCAGGTCGTCGACATCATCTGGATGCCAACCGGAGGCGGCAAGACGGAGGCGTACCAGGCGGTCGCCGCGTTCACCATGCTGTGGCGGCGCCTCCACCAAGTGCGGGCCGGCACCGCCGGCCGGCAAGGCGCGACGGTGCTGATGCGATACACCCTGCGGCTGCTCACCGCCCAGCAGCTGCAACGAGCAGCCGCGCTCATTTGCGCCCTCGAACGCATCCGGATCGCCCACCCTGCCGAGCTGGGCGACACGCGCAAGTTCACGATCGGCGCCTGGCTCGGCCGGCGGAGCACCCCCAACGACTGGTCGGGCGCCCGCATCGCCCTGCGCGACTGGCGAGCCGATGCCACCAAACGGGGGTTCCTGCTGACCCGCTGCCCCTGGTGCGCGGCGGCGATCGGGCGGCGCCCCGGGGCGGGCGCCAAGGACATCGACGGGTACAAGACCACCCCGGCGCCGGGCAGCACCGAGTCCCGTGTGATGGCCTACTGCCCCGACCCGGCCTGCCCGTTCAACGACGCCAAGCAGGCCGCCGCCGGCGCCAAGCCGCACGGGCTGCCCGTCTACGAAGCCGACACCGACCTGTACTGCCAACCGCCCACCTTCGTCGTCGGCACCATCGACAAGTTCGCCCAGCTGTCGTGGCGAGCCGACCCCGCCCAGTTCTTCGGCCTCGACGGCGGCCGCCGGTTCGGGCCGGGCCCGGCACTGCTCATCCAAGACGAGCTGCACCTCATCTCCGGGCCGCTCGGCAGCCTGGATGCCCTCTACGAACCGGTCGTCGAGGACCTCTGCGCTCGCGACGGAGGCGCCCGGCCCCGAATCATCGCCGCCACGGCCACGACCCGCCGCTACGTGGAGCAGATCGCAGCCCTCTACGGCCGGGACCGTACTCGGCTCATCCCGCCCCCAGGTCTCGACGCCGCCGACAACTTCTTCTCCCGTACCAACCTCGCCGCTCCCGGCAAGGTATTCGTCGGCATCTGCGCCCCCGGGTTCGGACGCGCCCAGGAAGCCCAGATCCGCGTCCTCGCCGCCCTCGGCCATGCCGGCGGAAGCCTCGATGTCGCCGGGCACCACCCAGACCCGTGGTGGACGAACCTGTGCTTCTTCTCCAGCCGCCGCAGCCTCGGCCTCGTCCAGTCGCTCTGCCAGACCCACCTGCGCAGCCACACCTGGCGGCTCCACAACGCCACCGGCGTCGACGCCGGCCCCCGCCGAGCCTCCGGCACCCGCCTCGCCCAGCGGGCAATGACCGCCCGGGTCGAACTAACAGCCCAGGCCACCGCGGACGTGTCCGCCACCATGGAACGCCTCAACGTGCCCTACGACAAGCGGGGATGCGCCGACCTGTGCTTCGCAACGAGCATGATCGAAGTCGGCGTCGACATCGACCGGCTCGGGCTGCTCACCATGTTCGGCCAGCCGAAAAGCGCGTCGCAGTACATCCAGGTCGCCGGGCGAGTCGGGCGAGACGAACGCGACGCCCCCGGTGTCGTCTTCGTCGTCCTCAGCCCCTACAACAACCGGGACCGCTCCCATTTCGAGCAGTTCTCCACGTTCCATCGCCGCCTGTATGCGTCGGTCGAACCGGTCAGCATCACCCCGTTCACCCCGGCCGCCCTCGACCGAGGCCTCGCCGGGTCGGTCACCGCCTGGCTCCGCCAGGCCGTCAACCCACCCACCCCAGCCGCCGCCGTCAACCACCTCTCCGCGGCGCTCGCCCCCTCCAAGCCCGGGTGCGGGCCGGCAGCCCGCAGGAACGCAACCTCACCCGCCGGGCCGCCGAACTCGACCAACTCCTCGCGTCCACCGCCCACACCGAATGGGGGACGCTGCGACCCGGCCGTGGCAGCACCGGGTTCCTACGCCCCCTCGGCGACGACGCCCCCGCGCCCGCCGACAACCCGGACGCCGTCACCACCACCTGGCTGGTGCCGATGTCGATGCGCTCCGTCGATGCCGAAGCTGGCGCCCGCGCCGTCCGCCACACGAAGCCGAGCAGCACCCTCGACGCAGCCTCCGCCGCCGCTGACGGGACCGCCGCTGACGGGTCCAGCAGGGCGTTCGCCGACGAGGACGCGTTCTGATGGGAGACCGGTAGTGGCCCGCCAGGTGTTCTACACACCAATCAAGCGCAGCCACATGGTCGCCCCGTTCGGTGTCGGCGCCCTCCTCCTGGCCCGCAACGGGGTCGGCGTCGTCGTCTGCGGCCTCGACGAATGGCTCCAGGAACGACCCAACGACGGGCGGGGCGGCGCCAGCTGGCTCGAGCGCAACCAGATCATCGACGCCCACCTGCAACACCGCCTTGGCGTCAACCGGCTCATCCAGCCGCCCACCGTCGGCTCCGACCCCAGCGGCCGGGATACGTGGTTCGTGCGCGTCGCCCGCTTCCCGCTCACCGAGTACTGCATCAACCCGAAATGCCGCCGGCTCGTCACCCGCCTCCCAGAGGGCGTCTCCCAGGGCGGCTGCATCGAATGCGAACAACCCGACGTTCGCAGACGGGCCTGGCCGACCCAGCAAGTACCGCTCGTGCTCGCTTGCCCCGCTGGGCACCTCTCCGACATCCCATGGGACAGGTGGGCGCACGACCCGGACCTGCAGACCCGCGACGACAACGGCCAGGCCCGCCACCCCGGCGGCATGTGCACCAAACTGACCCTCACCTACCGAGTCGCGACCGACATCACCGCCCCCGTCCTCGAATGCACGCACTGCGGCGCCAGCATCGACCTCGGCGCTCTGCGCAACCAGGGCCACGACTGTCCTGGCGGCCAACCGTGGCTGCCCGGAACCAGCCCCGCTCCATGCACCCAGCGCGCTCGGGTCCTCGAGCGCACCGCGACCGGCCTTTACTACCCGGAGGTGCGCTCCGCACTCCACCTGCCCCACGGCCCGGCCGTCGATCACCGCCTCATGGCCCTCCTCGCTGAACCCGTCGCGCAGGTCATCCTGGGCGGGTACACCCCTGGGGACACTCCCGACGACCGGGACCTCAACCGGCTTGCCGCCATCGCCGCCGCCCGCGGCATCACGGCAACCGCCGCCGACATCGCCCGCCATGTCGCCATCGCGGACGCGGAGGCCCCCGACATCGACGACCAGGCCGTACGCGCCCAGGAGCTCGCCGCCCTCCTCGACCCGACCGACAAGAGCTCAAGCGCCGTCGGCCTGCCGCCGCTCATCGTCGAAGCCCGCTCCGTCGACGACTACCACAGCCGCCTCTTCGTAGGCGACACCAGCCGCTTCACGGCGGTCAGCGCCATTCCCCGCCTCGCGGAGACTCGGGCGCTCGTCGCGTTCAGCCGCGTCACCCCCGGCCGCCCCACGCCGCGGGAAGGGTTCGCCCAGCAGTGGGGCGGGCCGCTGGACGCCACGCGTGAACGCGACTGGCTCGTCGCCCACCGGGTTTACGGCGAAGGGATCCTGCTCGTGTTGGACCCCGACGCGGTGCGGCGCTGGGAGGTGATCACCCGGGTTTCTGATGCCTGGTACCGGGACGGCGCCGAACTCGCCGGCGACTTCCTCACGCCCCGGCACCTCCTCGCCCACACCCTCGCCCACGTCATCCTGCGCGAAGCCGCCGCCGTCTGTGGTTACGCCCTCCCGTCCCTGCGCGAACGCGTCTACGCCACCGCCGACGACGACGGCGTCCCCCAGACCGCCGTTCTCATCTACACCGCCGAGGGCGACTCGTACGGGACGCTCGGCGGGCTTGTCGAGCTCGCCGACCCCGGCAACCTGGAAGCGCTCATCGAGCGTGCCCTCGACAGCGCCCGCTGGTGCGGTGCCGACCCAGTGTGCATGAACCCGCCCGAAGGCGCCGGCCTACAGATCAGCCGCGGGTCATGCCACCACTGCCTGCTGCTCCCGGAGACCAGCTGCGAGCTGTTCAACAACTGGCTTGACCGGGCCGCCCTCGTCGCCGGCCGCGCCAACACCCCCGCCTACTTCGACTGAGCCTGGCCTGAAGCCCTGCCACAACTTCGTGAGACGTGAGCGCGGGCCGGACGGCCTCGCTGCTCGAGGAGTTCTCGAAGCGCTCCGAGCAGGTGGAGGCCCGGCTGATCGAGGTGGTGGCCGACTGGACCGACGCCCATGGCGGCGCCGAGCCCGACCCCCGCACCCTCTACCGCCTGGAGCGCATGGCCGTGCTAGACAGCCGCCCGGGCAAGGAGCCGCTGGGCGACGCCGAGTCCCTGCGGGCGTCGTGGCGGGAGCGGGCGGCCGGCGTCGGCGTTGGGACCCTGAACCTTCCCGCCGAGCCTTCTCGGCGGCCGGGCACCGGTCCCATCGACCGAGAGGCGGTCATCCGCGAGGCCTTGGAACGGGTGGCCTCTTCGGCGTCGGCCTGGCTGGCTGCCGATTTGGCCCGGGAGATCGCCACCCTCGTCCCGGCCGATGCCGCCGCCTCGGCGGCCAAGCTGGTCGCCCTGGTCGACGAGCGGCAGCGGAAGCCGCCGGCGGTGCGTCGAGCTGCACCCCGCTGGCTCGGCCGGCACAGCGTGTCGGCGCGATGGCCGTCCCGTCACCGAGCACGTGGTCGACCGCCTGCTGACGACGACAGCGGTGTGGCGGCAGGAAGGGCGGCTGGTGGCCTGGGCCCAGGACGCCGCCGAGGGAGCGCGAACAGAGTGCGACGGCGACGCGCCGGAGGCGGTCGCCGACGCCGTCGCCGGGCGGGAGCGACTCGTGCTGGTGGTCGGACCGGCCGGCGGGGGAAGACCACCGCCCTTGGCCGGGCGTCCCGACTGTTGGCCGAGCAGGGCCGTCCGGCATTCGGGCTGGCGCCGTCGGGCAAGGCGGCCGACGTGCTAGCCGCCGAGACGGGCTGGCCAGCCGCCACCGTGGCCAAGCTGCTGCACGAGCACGCCCGGCCCGGCGGCCCGGGACCGGCTGGCGCCTGGCGGCCGGCACCACCGTGGTGCTCGACGAGGCGTCGATGGCGGGGACCGACGACCTCCACGCCCTCGTCGCACTGGTCGAGCGGCATCACTGGCGGCTGGTGTGCGTGGGCGACCCCGCCCAGCTGCCGGCCGTGGGCCGGGGCGGGGTGTTCGCCCTGTGGTGCGAGCGCCTGGGGGCCCACCGCCTGGAGGAGGTTCGGCGGTTCACCGACGACTGGCAGGCCGAGGCGAGCCTGGACCTTCGCCGGGGGGAGCCGGCGGCGGCCAGGGCCTACGCCGACCACCACCGCCTGCAGTGCGTCCATCCCGCCCTGGTGGCCGACCGGGTGGCTCGCCAGCGGGAGCGGCTGGCGGCCCGGGGGGCCACGGTGGCCGTGACCACCGCCTCGGCGGGGACGGCCCGGGCCATCAACGTCGCCATCCAGCACCGGCGCAACCCCCGCCGCCGGGGCGAGCACGTCCGGCTGGCCGACGGAACGGCGGCGTTCGTGGGCGACCAGGTGGCCACTCGGCGCAACCTGGCCCTGGTGACCCAGCGAGGCTCGGCGGTCCGCAACCGCCAAAGCTGGACGGTGGGGGCGGTGGGCGAGGACGGCTCCCTGGAGGTGTCCGATCCCGAGCGGGGCTCGGTCCGCCTGCCGGCGTCGGATGTGGCCCGCCATGTCGAGCTGGGCTGGGCCGTCACCGGCTACGGCACCCAGGGCATCACCACCGACCACGCCATCGCCGTGGTCGAGCTCTCCAGCACCCGGGCCGGCATCTACCTTGCCATGACCCGAGGCAGGGACCGCAACCTGGCCTGGATCGTGGACCGCACGGGACTGGCCGACCTCGAAGAGGCCCTGGCCGCCGCCATCGCCCGGCCGCCCAACGCCCACAGCGCCCACGCCGTCGCCGCCCGCCTGGGCGGCGGCCCGCCGGCGGTGGAGGACGACATGGCCCAGCGGATGGCCCGGCGGCTTGACCGGCTCGCCGCCGAGCGGCGCCCGGCCCCCGTCCTGCGGCGCTGAGCGAAATCCTCTGCTCGCCGCGAGATTCGGTGGTCTCCAACGGCCTTGTTGGGTGACCGCCCGACCAAGGAGGCGAAGCCCATGCCAGCCAGGACACCGACTGCCACCCTGCCCTTGCTCGACCTGCCCGCGGTGGCGGCGCGCCTCGGCGTGAACCACCGCTACGTGCGGCGGCTGGTGGCCGAACGGCGAATCCCGTTCATCAAGCTCGGCCACCTCCTGCGCTTCGACCCAGCCGAGCTGGAGGCCTGGCTCGACCAGGCCAGGCGGAGCTGGTCGCCGTGGGCGTGATCATCGAGGACCTCTACGACCACGAGGGCTACGGCGTCCGCCGCCTGCCCGACGGGACCCTCACGGCCACCTGGTCGGCCGAGACCGCGGCATTCGATGCCTACGTCGCCGCCTGCGGCTGCGGCTGGCACGGCGGGGAGCACCCGCCGACCGACGATGGCTACGAAGCGGCGGTCGACCAGTGGGAGCACGACCACGCCCGGCCGCTCCTGGCCAAGGCGGTGCCCATCGCCGTCAGCGAGGCCGTCGCCGACGCGAAGCAGGCGATCGCGAACCTGTCCCGCCAGCGGCCGGAGGCGGCGAGGCGGGTCCTCGACGACCTGGGCGAGTGGGCTCGCCGAGGGATCCTTGCGACCGAAGAGACAGCGCGGCGGATGGAAGCCCGCTTGCAGCGGCCAGTCCAGCCACACCAGGGGTCGCCGCGACGCCTGTGGGGAACGGACCGTGGACCCGAACGCCGGGTTCACGTACCCTTTCCGACGCGCACGGCGCTTCGGGGCCACCGCCCCCCGTTCCTCATCCGGTCTTGAGGAGGCGCTGATGGCGTCGATTTCGAAGCGTCAGCTGGTGAAGGGCGCCGCGTTCGACGTCCGTTACCGGGACCCCAACGGTCGTGCCCGGATGAAGACCTTCCGCCGTGCAGACGAGGCGCGGGCGTTCGCAAAGACCGTCGAGGCGGACGTCATACGCAGCGACTATCTCCAGCCGGCACTGGCGCGCACCCGGTTCGACCAGCGGGCGGAGGATTGGCTGCGCAGCACCGCCGATCTTCGCCCGAAGACGCGAGTGGGCTACGAGTCCATGCTGCGAGTCAACGTCCTGCCGCACTTCGCCGGGTGGCAGGTCGGCCGGATCGAAGCCACGCACGTCCGCCAGTACCTCGCGAGCTGCGGGCGAGAGGCGCCGGGCCGGGGACCGTCCGCGCCGCCCGCAAGGCACTCCGCCTCGTACTGGCCACCGCCGTCGAGGGCGGCGCTCTGCGAGCGAATCCTTGCAGCGGCATTCGCGTCGCCCGTTCCGAGCCGGTGGAGATGGCCTTTCTCAGCATGGACCAGGTGCTGGCGCTCGCCAACGCCATGCGGCGGCCCGAGTACGGCCTGCTCGTTCGCTTCGCCGCCCTGTCTGGGCTTCGGGCCGGTGAGATCGGCGCCCTGCGGGTCGGCCGGGTGGACGTGCTGCGGGGGCGGGTCGAGGTGGCCGAGAGCGTCGCCGAGGTGACCGGGCACGGCCTCGTCTACGGACCGCCCAAGACATTTCGAGCGTCGGGTCGTGCCCATTCCCCGCACACTCGCCCAGGAGCTCGGTGTTCACCTCGCCAGCCGTCGCCCCCAGCCGGACGACTTCGTCTTCACCGCGCCGGGCGGCGGGCCGCTCCGGCACCACAACTTCTACCGGCGCCACTTCAAGCCGGCAGTGGCCGCCGCGGGGCTCTCCACACCGGTTCGGTTCCACGACCTCAGGCATACCTGTGCTGCGCTGCTCATCAACGCCGACCCTCCGGCGCATCCCCTCGCGGTGATGAAGCGCCTCGGTCACTCGTCGATCACCGTGACGTACAACACCTACGGCCACCTCTTCCCGGCCCTGGAGGAGGCGCTCACCGAAATCCCTGGACCGGAGTTACCGCGCGGCGCAGGTCTCCGGCGGACGGCGCTGACTCGGCCGGCGACCTGTGCCCATGCGCGCTGGCGCGGCGGCCGACCGGCGAGACTGATCGCGTGCCGTCCCAAGCCCTCGTCGAGTGGCGATCAGTCGGGCTCGCTCGACTGGCCGAGCTCGAAGCGGTCCACGCGCAGGTGACCGGCTCAGCGCGAGGGCGGCGGTGGGGCACCACCCAGCTGAACCGGAGCCTCTTCATCGTGCTCGTGGCACAGTTCCAGGCGTACTGCCGCCGCCTGCACGACCAGGCCATCGCGGTACATGTCGGCGCCGCGGTAGCGGGCCAGCAGACGCTTCTGCGCGCCGTGCTGACGCAGGGCCGGAAGCTTGACGCCCAGAACCCGCGCCGGGCAGCACTCGGGAGTGACTTCGGTCGGCTCGGGTTCGACTTCGTGCATGACCTCAAGGCGGCGACGGCATCTGCCGCGGCGGAGCTCGACGCTCTCGACCAGCTCATCGACTACCGCAACGCCATCGGTCACGGCGACGAAGCCACGATCGCGTCCATCGAGGCGGGCGGCCGCATCAGGGCGACCAAGGCCTCCTACAGGAGCTACCGGCGGATCATCGATCGGCTGGCCGGTACGATGGACGATGTCGTAGCCCACCAGTTGAGCGCCCTGCTCGGCATCAACCGCCCATGGTGAGGAGGATCGAGGTGGCCCACAGTCTCAAGGTCGGCGACGCCGTCGTGATCCCGTGGGGCATCGCCGAGGTCCGGGGAACGGTCGCTGAGGTGTACGGCCCCGCGAACGACCGCCAGGTCGTGGTCGCCCTCACGCCGGAGACGAGCGGCTTCGTCGTCGACGAACCGACGACCGTCGCGTTCCCCATCAACTTGGTCCGCCCCGCAGTCGCAGCCTGACCGGCCACGCGCGTATATCCGCGCGATGGCCGGATTGAACCAGCTCGGAAACGCCCTCCCACCTGCACTGTCGCGAATCCGAAGGTCGAACTTCTAAGCAGCGGGTCGCAGGTTCGAGTCCTGCCGGGGGCGCAGCGAAGTGCTGCTCAGCGGAACTTCGGCCTGCTGGCCGTTGTCCGCCAGACCGCCCGATTGGCGGCACGGCGCAGCGCTGGGCAACGCGCCATGCACTGCACTCGTTGCAAACCGGCGACGTAACGTAACGCTCGCTGCCCAAGCTTGATAGACAGCAAGTCCGGTCTCCGCGAGGCTCCCAGGGAGACGAACAAGCCGGGCAAGTTCGAGAAGCAATTCCGAAGCGCCGGATCGCGATCGGGGACTGCATGCGGGCCTACGGGACGAGTTGCGTGCACGAGTACGCCTGCGAGCAGTGCCGCCTGGCCCGGCCCGACCCGGGTGCCGAGCCGCGGCTGCGCCGGACCCGCCAGGGGACCGACGAGCAGCTCGAGGAGGCGCGCCAACGGAGCTGGCTGGGCGAGGTGAAGCGGCTCACCCACATCGCCGCCGCCGTCGACGACAAGCTGGAGGAGATGGAACGGGCGCGCCGGCGGACCGGGATGGTGCAACTCCTCCTGCCCACCGCCCGCAGGCCAGTCCCGCAGTGATCGGGCGCGGGCCCAGGTACGCTGGGTGCGTGGCCGCGGAGGTCATCCACATGAGCCTCGAGGACTTCGAGCAGGGGTTCGTCGGGCCTCCCACCCCCGACGACGTCTCGGTCACCGCCGACGGCCGTAACCTCGACAGCAAGGAGGCGGTCCTGGCCTGGTGGGCCGAGGTGGGACCGGAGGTCGAGGCCGAGGAGGCCGCCAGGCAGCACCCTCCGGGTTGACCGCTCCTGAGATCCCCGATCTCCCTCGGATTGCCGACACCCTCGCCCGCCACCACGTCGAGTACCTCTTCGTCGGCGGCATCGCCGCCCGAGCCTACGGCGCCCGACGGGTCACCTACGACGTCGACTGCGTCCCCCAGCGGAGCCGCGACAACCTTGAACGGCTGGCGGACGCATTACGCGAGCTCAACGCCCGTCTCCGAGTGGGCGGGCTGAGCGACGAGGAGGCGGCCCGCCTGCCAGTCAAGCTCGCCGGCTCGACGCTGGCCCGCATGGAGATCTCCACGTGGCGCACCGACGCCGGCGATCTCGACATCCTCGCCGACATCCCCGACCGCGACGGCCGCCACCTGACCTACAGCCGGCTCGCGGCCCGGGCCGCCGAGCTGAACCTCGACGGGATCGCCGTCCGCGTCGCCGCCCTCGACGACGTGATTGCCAGCAAGGAGTGGGCGACCGCCCGAAGGACCGGGACGCGCTCGACGAGCTTCTGGCCCTCCGCCAGCGTGATCAACACGATTGAGGCCGGGCACGGGACACGCGGGAGTTCATCGGGCCTCGCGCGCCCGACGACGTGTCGGGGGCTGGCGGCCGCGCCGGTGCCCTTTCCCCTCAGGCGGCGGTGACCACGGTGGCCAGGAGCTCGTCGAGCAGCGACTGGCCGGGCGGGATCACCCGGGGCTGGCCGGCCAGGGCCCGCACCCGGTCGAAGGCGTCGTGGATGTCGTCGCCCCGCAGCACGTGGCCGTGGGCGGAGGCGACGACCTGGGGGCGCAGGCCCTCCACCGTGTCGACGTGGCGGTTGTAGGTCGCCGGGTCGAGCCACTGGTGCCACGGCGAGATCATGCTGTTGAACATGTGGAAGCTGTCCTCGTAGAGGTCCCGGGGCACGTCCTGGACCTGGTGGACGGCCCCCGTGGTGAGGGCGGCGAAGG
>Ga0247719_1000777_pt1 | contig 16388 bp, 19 predicted proteins | sample 41E_DmetaG_FD_189046 | JGI IMG/M metagenome (GOLD analysis project Ga0247719, IMG submission 189046) | Soil microbial communities from hillslope of Landscape Evolution Observatory, University of Arizona, Oracle, AZ, United States - 4-1-E_D | ecosystem: Engineered > Artificial ecosystem >...
CCCAGGTACCGCCCCATCGCTCCCGTCCTCCCCAATGTCAGCACCGTACTTGACGTTCGTTGACGTTTATTTACACTAGATTGCTATAAGAACTCGATCTTTCGTGTCAAGGACGGTGCCCGGGCGCCCCGATCGGAAGGCGGCGTGAAGCGCCTGCTGGCCGGCGCGGTGGCCATCCCGGCCGCCCTGCCGTTGGCGGTCGTGCTATTCGCCCTCGTCGATGCGCCCGGCGCCGACGCCACCTGCGCCGGCCCCGTCCCCGCGTCCGCCGATCTCGACACCGGCACCCGGGAGCGGATCAACGCCCTCAAGGCCACCTACGAGGAGGCGGGCGGGCGGGCCCAGCTGCCGTGGACCGCCCTCGCCGCCGTCGACTACCGGGAGTCGGGCAACGACCCCAGCCGCTCGGCCCTCGCCGGCGAGGCCCTGGGCTCCCCCAACCCCGACCACCCCGAGGTCACCACGTCGTCGAAGGCCGACAGCCTCGAGCGGGCCGCCGAGTACCTGAAGGGCCTGGCCGCCTCGGTGTACGGCATCACCCTGGGCCCCTCCAGCACCGGCCAGGACATGCAGTTGGCCTTCCTGGCCTACAACCGGGGCTCGATCTACCGGGCCGCCGGCGTCGGGCCCGACCGCAGCCCTTACGTCATGAACCAGGCCGACGCCGCCCACGCCGACATGACCTGGCCCGACATCGCCGGCGAGCCGCTGGCCGGGCGCACCGAGTACGGCCGCTACGGGGCGTGGACGGTGTTCTCCCGCCTGGGCGGGGCCGGCGGCAGCTGCGCCGGGTTGAGCGACGAGCGCATCGTGCGCGTGGCCCAGGAACAGCTCGGCTTGGCGGAGGACCCCGACGGCTGCAACTGCGGGCCGCAGATCCAGAAGTTCCTGGGCTCCTCTGCCGGCGAGGCGTGGTGCGCCGACTTCGTGAGCTGGGTCTACAGGACCGCCGGCCACCCCTTCTCGGGCGGCCTCGACGGCGGCTGGCGCCTGCCCGGGGTGGCCGGCCTGCGTGCCTGGCTGCAGACCAACGGCATCTGGCACGACCGGGGCCAGGTCGACAGGCCGCGGCCGGGCGACGTGATCGTCTTCCGCGACGACGACCACGTGGGGATCGTCGAGGCCCTCGACGGCGCCACCGTGGGCACGATCGAAGGCAACACCTCCAACGCCGTCGGCCGCCGCACCTACGGCGACTACGCCGCCAACCCCGAGATCCTGGGTTGGGGCCGGATGCGGGCGGCGGCGTAATGGGACGCCTCGGCCTCGCCCTGGTGGCGGCCGCCACCCTCTCGGCCTGCACCCATGGTCCTCCGCCGCCACCGCCGGCCACGCCCGAGCCCTCCGCCGTCCTGCCGAGCGTGACCGCCGCCCCGCCCGTGGGTGGACGTGGCTTGGACCGCACCGATCGCCTCGAACGCCAGCATCGCCTGGCCCAGGCGCTGCCCCACGACACCCCCCACTACCGCATCGACTTCACCGTTGCCGCCGACGGGCGCCTGGCCCTTCGGGTCACCCTCCTCGCCGTTCTCAACCAGGCCCGCGACCTTCCCGCCTACCAGGCCGAGCTGGCCCGGTACCGGGCCGAGGCCCTGGCCTTCATCGCCGCCCAGGGCGATGACCCCGCCACCTACACGGTGACGTTCCTCCCGCCCGATCAACCAACCAGCCCGAAGGAGGGCCCATGAACACCATCAGCATCATCGGACGCCTGACCCGCGACCCCGAGCTCGACCGGACGACCAGCGGCACCGACGTGTGCCGCATCCGTCTCGCCGTACCTCGCCGCCGCAAGGAAGGCCGGGACCAGGGCGCCGTCTTCGTCACCGTGGTGGCCTACGGCGGCCAGGCCGCCGCCGTGGCCGGCTTCCTGGCCAAGGGTCGCCAGGTCGGGGTCACCGGCCGCCTGGAGTACCGGGAGTGGACGGACTCCGACGGCCGACACCAGTCGGTGCACGAGGTGGTCGCCGACCACGTCGAGTTCCTGTCCCAGCCCACCGGAAACGGCTCCGACGCTCCCCGGGACGCCCGCCTCAGCGTCGCCCGGTGATCGCCACCACCGACTGCTGGGGCCCCTACCGCTCCGGGGTGGAGGAGTGCGTCGCCGCCTGCGAGGACCTCCTCGGTCGCCTCCGCCGCTCTCTCGCCGGTGAGATCGCCGGCGACCGGCTCTACTTCTGTGACAAGGCCCACGGCCTGCGTGACGCGGCCCAGGCGCTGGTCGACCGGGCCGACGACATCGAGTGGTGGCTCGGCGCCTGCCCGGAGACGATGGCCGATGGGGCCGGGTGCGGGCGTGCCGCGGGCCATCCCGGCGACCACCGGCGCGACGGGGAGTGCCGGGAACAGCAGCTTCTGGCCGCCGCCCGGTCGCAGGCGGCGACCTCTCGCCGGCAGGCCGACCGGCTGGCGTGGAGCCTCCTCGCCGTCAGGGCCGGCGCCGGCCCGTGACCGAGCCACCTCGATCGACGCTCGCCGCCGCCCTGGCTTACGCCGCCGCCGGCTGGCCCGTGCTTCCGGTGGCCGCCAGCGCCAAGCTCCCGCTGCCTCGTCACGGCGTCCACGACGTCAGCGTCGATGCGGCGCAGATTCGGCGCTGGTGGCGCCGGTGGCCCGACGCCGGCGTCGGCATCGCCACCGGTGCGCGGTCCGGTCTGGCCGTCGTCGACGTCGACGTGAAAGCCGATGGCCGGGCGTCGCTGGCCGGCCTGCGCGCCGGCCGCGGCTCCCTCCCCTTCACCATGCTGGCCTACACAGGCGGGGGCGGGTTTCACCTCTACTACCGCCAGCCTCCCGGGCTGCGCGTCCCCAACACCGTCGGCCGGCTGCCGAACGTGGAGGGCCCCCTTCCGGGCATCGACCTGCGCGGCGACGGCGGCTACGTCGTCGCCCCCCCGACTGTCCACGCCTCCGGGCGCCCCTACCGCTGGGCTTCTCGGCAGCCCGACGAACCTGCTCCCCTGCCCCGTTGGCTGTGGCCGCCACCGCCGCGGCCGCCAGCCGCCGGGCCGCCCGGTATCCCTCGCCGCTCGGGCGCAAGCCTGTATGGGATGGCCGCCCTCGGCGCCGAGACCGACGCGGTGCGCCGCCTGGTGGAAGGCCAACGCAACCACGGCCTCAACCGGGCCGCCTTCTGCCTCGGCACCCTCGTCGCCGGTGGCGAGCTGGCCGAGGACCTCGTGCACCGTGAGCTCCTCGCCGCCGCCCTGGCCGTTGGCCTCGGCGAGCAGGAGGCCGACCGCACCATCTGCAGCGGCCTGGGCGCCAGCGCCGGGTCTCCCCGTAGGGCTCCAGAGCGTGGCCGTGTTCCCGCCCGGTGACGTCGCGCCCGAAGTGTTGGAGTGGATTACACGACGTCTTGCTGAAGCTCCATCGCTGACCCCTGAGCAGCTGGTTCACTTGCGGCCGATCCTCGCCACGACACCTGAACAGTTTCCGGATCGAATCGCTTGCGCCCCGAATGACCACGAAGGATCCGGATCTCGAGCAGGGTCCGGATCACCTCCCGCTTCTGCTCGAGTGTCAGCGCTGGCCACCGCTGCGCGGGATTCCTCGCCAGCTCGTGGACGACACCCGGGATATCGTACCGCCTGATCCGGCTCTCAAGCGCCTCGATCTCGCCGAGGAGCGTCGCTTCAATGCGTCCCAATCCGGCGGCGGTGAGTTCCCCCTTCGCCGCAGCCTCATAGAAACCATCCAACCTGACCCGCTTGTCCCGAATGGCATCGAGGGTGGCCGTGCCGCCTTCGTCAGATGGCGCGAAGAGTGCGGCTGCATCGGGCTGCGACAGCCGTGCAATGACGAGGCTGACGATCAGTTCGTCCACCCATTCCACCTTGCGCGTAACGCAGAACCGCTTGCACATGTAGCTCATGTAGTTGTTCCGCTGTGGCTGCACCTTCACGACGCGGCCACATACACCGCACGTCGCGATTCCCGAGAGCAGGTACTTCACGGCGTGTTCGTTCGTCGTCTTACGAGTCGGGTCGTTCAGTCGAGCCACGCATTGGTGGAATGTGGACTCGTCCATTATCGGGTCCCAGTTCGCAGCACCGACTACCTTGCCACGGTGGACGCGAAGAGCCACATTCCGAGGATTGATGACGAGCCGCTTGATCTGCGTCGAGGCCCATTCGCCGCCGCGTGGCGGCGTGGTGCCCCGGCGGTTGTAGTCCTCCGCGATGGAGTAGCACGATTCGCCCGCCAGCACTCGCCTCGCCGTCTCACGGATCAGCTCGGCCTGCTCCTCATGAATGACTTGGCGAAGAAGCACGCCCGTGTTCGGATCGTATTCACGGATGTAACCGAAGGGTAGCTTGCCGTGGGGCCGCCCCTTGACGGCGTTCGATCTAACGGTTCTCAGAATTCGGTCCCTTGTCACATCCGATTCCCGTTCGGCGAGCAGCGCATCGAGGCCGGTGGTGAAGCGGTCATCCGTCCTGGACAGATCGTACGTCCGGCCGGAGTACGACCAGAGGACCCCTGCTTTGCGGCACAGCTCCCGGAGGCTGACGTAATCCTCGAGATCGCGCTGGGCCCTCGAGCACTCCCAGGTGATCAGTACGCCGCACGCGCCGCTGGCAACGAACTCCCGCAACTGGTTGTACGCCGGCCGCCCCCTCTTGGCGTACCGGGACGCCGAACGATCGTTGTCGCAGAACACACGCACGACTTCCCAGCCCTGCCGATTACACACCGCCAGGCACTCGGCCTCCTGCTCCGCCACGGACCGCCCGATCGCCCGGGGGTCGCTGCTTACCCGGGTGTACACCACCGCCCTCATGGAGCGACGCTAACACAGTATTAGTCAGACTATGTCGCCCGAGACCACCAGCAGGTGGGACAGGCCCGAGGCCCTGAAGTCGTCCGTCACCTCCGGCCGCTGGTCGCGGTCGTCGCCCAGGATGAACCCCGAGTACAGCGCCCGGGACCCCGGCTCGAGGACGGCGGCGCCCCGCAACAGGGTGCGGCGCAGCCCGTTGGCCAGGCGGCTGGGGACGTCGCCGGCCGATTCCACCGACGCCCCGCTCACCGTCATCCGGGCCGCGATGTGCCGCCGGGCCAGGCGCTGGCGGGCATGGGGCGGCACGGGCGACAGCCGGCCCTGCAGCTGCACCCGCTCGCCCGACAACCGGTCTCGCAGGGCGCGGGCGGCGGGCCCCCGCGCCCACGCCTCCACCCGTTTGCCGCCGATGCGCACGTCGGCCCGCAAGGCGCCGGCCACGGTCTTCGGGTCGCCCACCAGGGTGGCGACGCCCGACCACGGCCCGAGCGCCGGCGGGCGGAGGCCCTCCCACGAACGGGCGCCGAGGGCCGAGGCGGCCAGCGCCACCGCCAGCATGACGACCAGCGGCCGGCGCAGGTACAGGGCGACGGAAAGCAGCGCCAGCACGGGCAGCAGCGGGAAGGGCCGAGCGGCCCAGGCGCCGGCGCACGCGGCGAGGGCGAGGGCGACGGTCGCTCGGTCGCTCATCACACCTTGACCAGTGGTCGCAGCGACTCCAGCTTGGCCGGGCCGATGCCCGGTACCTCCAGCAGCTCGGTGACCGAGCGGAACCGGCCGCGGCTCGACCGGTAGGCGAGGATGGCCTTGCTGGTGGCCGGTCCCACGCCGGGCAGGGCTTCGAGCTGCTCGGCGGTGGCGGTGTTGAGGTCGACGGGACCGGCGGGCGCCGCCCCGGGCTTGGCCCCTCCGGATGCCGGCGCCGGCGTGGCGACGACCGGCGGTGCCTCGCCCTTCTTGGGGACGTAGATCCGTTCTCCGTCGGAGAGGCGGGCGGCGAGGTTCACCTGTTCGACGTCGGCCTCGGACGCAGTGCCGCCGGCCGCGATCACCGCGTCGGCCACCCGCCCGCCGGCGGGCACCGCGTACACGCCCGGACTGGCCACCTGCCCGGCCACGTGCACCGTGACGGTCACCGGCGGCGTCGCCGGCCCCGGCGCCCCCGCCGGCGCCGGCGCTGCCGCCCCGTCGACCGCTGCCGGCGCGGGCTCGGCCCGTGGCAGGGTCAGCTTGGGCGCCGGCGAGGCGGCACCGAGGAACGAGAGGCCCACGGCCACCAGCACGGCCACCGCCAGCACGGCGCCGGCGGCGGCCGCCGCCGGACGGAACCACGGCTGGTCGCGCAGAAGGGCCAGCCGGTCGGGCCACGACCGGATCGGCAAGGGTTCCAGCAGGTCGGCCATCGGGCGCGCACCCCCACGGAGAAGGACCGTTCAGGAGGGAAAGCGCCAGGGCCCGAGCGGCCCCCGAGCGGGGCGGCGCCGAGCGCTCTCAGGGTAGAGGCTGCGGGCCTCCGTTGCCAGAGCCGGCTGCGAACCGCTCGGCGGCGGCCTCGGCCTGCACCTCCAGCGGGATCAGGCGGTAGGCGGCCTGATGGCCGAAGCCGTGCCGGCGCCAGCGGAAGTAGGCGCCGAGGTACTGGCGCAGGAAGTCGACGAGCCCCAGCTCACGCCACTGGCGGACGTGCTCGGCCTCGTGCCGAAGCAGGCGGGCGTCGCCGGCGTGGCGCCGGCGCACCGAGACCACCGAACCGATGGTGATGGCCGCCGAGCCGGGCGGGACCGGCCCGCCGATCAGCAGCCAGTGGTCACCGTGGCGCCGCAGCCGCATCTTCTCAGTACAGGCGAGACGCAAGGGCCCGCCGGTACTGGGGCGTCCGGGGGTCGTCGGCGCCCAGCATCTCCAGCAGGTCCACGTACTCCCGGCGGGCCTCCTGGTCGTCCTTGACCCGGTCGAGCAGGCCCTCCAGGCGCTTGGTGACGTCGTCGCCGCCCGCGTCGCCCAGCCGGGCCAAAGCCGCCACCCGGCGGGTCTCCGCCGACTCCGGAACCCGGGTCAGCAGGGCGAGCGCCTCTTCCGCCTCTCCCCGTTCGGCCAGCAGCTCGGCCAGGGCGACGACGGCGCCGGCGTGGTCGTGCTCCAGATCGAGCGCCGCCCGCAGGGACGCCTCGTCGCCCCGGGCGGCCAGCCGGTCGGCCTCGGACTCCGCCGGCGCCAGCTTGGCCACGAACTCGCGCACCTGCGCCTCCGGCAGCGCCCCGATGAAGGAGTCGACCACCTTGCCCCGGGAGATGGCGTACACCGCGGGGATGGACTGGACCTGGAAGGCGGCGGAGACCTGAGGATTGGAGTCGACGTCGACCTTGGCCAGCTCGACGGTGCCGCCCGTCTCGCCGACCACCCGCTCCAGGGTCGGCCCCAGGGTGCGGCAGGGCCCGCACCATTCGGCCCACAGGTCGACCACGACGGGAACCTCGTAGGAGCGTTCGAGTACGTCGTGCTGGAAGGTGGCATCGGTGACGTCGGTCATCAGAGGTAGTCAAGCACGACCCCCCGGCTACCGTGAGAGCCATGTACGAGTTGCGGTCCCGGCCCGAGCTGGACAGCCCGGTGCTGGTGATGGCCCCCGAAGGGTGGATCGACGCCGGCCTCGGTGGCGCCGGCGCAGTCGGGGCGATGCTGGCGGCGCTGGAGACCGAGGTGGTGGCGTCGTTCGACGTCGACCGCCTGCTCGACCACCGCTCACGCCGACCCATGTCCCACATGCTCGACGGCGTCTACACCGACCTGGTGTGGCCGAGCCTGGATCTGCTGGCCGCCCACGACGCCGAGGGCAACGCCATGCTGATCCTCGCCGGGCCCGAGCCCGACCACGAGTGGCGGGCCTACGCGGAGGCCATCGCCGAGCTGGCGGTGATGTTCGGCGTGCGGTTGGCGGTCGGCCTCGGCGCCTTCCCCGCCGGCGTTCCCCACACCCGCACCAGCCGGCTGGCGGCCACCGCCACCAACGCCGAGCTGGCCAACAAGCTGGGGGTGGTGTCGGGCGAGGTGCAGGTGCCGGCCGGCGTGGTGGCGGCCATCGAGCGCCGGCTGAACCAGCTCGGCATCCCCACCATCGCCATCTGGGCCCGCGTCCCCCACTACGCGGCGGCCATGCCCTACCCCCCAGCCAGCCTCCAGCTCCTCGACGGCCTGGCCACCGTCGCCGGCATCCAGGTGGCGTGGCCGGAGCTGACCGACGCGGCCGCCGCCACCCGTGCCCACCTCGACGAGGTCACCACCAACAGCATCCAGCACGCCGCCCTGGTGCGGCAGCTCGAGGCCCAGATCGACGCCGACCCGGCTGAAGGCGGCGACCCGGGGAATGCCGGCCAGGCGGAGGCGACCGAGGCGGGATGGGGCATCCTGCCCACGGGCGACGAGCTGGCCGCCGAGGTGGAGCGGTTTTTGAAGGGCGAGCAGAACTGAGCCCACGCGAGCACCTCAAGCATTTCGGGATCGGCTTCGTCATGGGCTCGGCCGACGTGGTGCCCGGGGTCTCGGGCGGCACCGTCGCGCTCGTCACCGGCATCTACGCCCGGTTGATCGACGCCATCCGCGACGGGGCCCGGGCCCTGGGCTGGATAGCCAAGGGCCGGGCCCGCGACGGGGTCGAGGGCCTGCGCCAGGTCGACTGGGCCCTGCTGATCCCGCTGTTGGCGGGCATCGCCGCGGCCGTGCTCTCCTTGGCTTCGGTGATCGAGCACCTGCTCGAGGACGAGCCGGTCAAGCTGGCCGGCCTCTTCCTCGGGCTGGTCGCCGGGTCCGCGGTGGTGGCCCGGGGCCTCCTGCAGCGCCCGGAACGCGCCCACTACGTGATGGCCCTGGCATCGGCCGTCGCCCTCTTCGTGGCCCTCGGGCTGCGCACCGAGACCACCGGGCACGCCGGCGAGGTGGTCCAGGCCCCCCTCTGGGCGTTCCCCGCCGCGGCCGCCGTCGCCATCTGCGCCATGATCCTGCCCGGCGTCTCCGGCGCCTTCCTGCTGGTGGCGATGGGCATGTACGACGACGTGCTGGCCGCGGTCAACGACCGGGACCTGCCGGCGGTCGGGCTGTTCCTCGCCGGCGCCGTCGTCGGCCTCGCCCTCTTCTCCCGCCTCCTGGCCTGGATGCTCGACCGCCACCACGACCGGGTCGTCGCGGTCATGATCGGGCTCATGCTGGGCTCGGTCCGGGTCCTGTGGCCGTGGCCGGGCGGCACCTCCAGCACTGAGCTCGCCGCGCCGTCGGGCGATGTCGTCTGGCCCTTCGCCCTGGCCCTCGTGGGCTTCGGTGCCGTCCTGGTGCTCGGCCGCCTGGGCGCCATCCGGGAGGAGCCCGTCCCCCATCCGGGGTAGCCGGCCCCGCCTACCTCAGGTACGGCAGGAGGAAGTCGAGCTCGGCCCGCATCTGGCGGACCCGCTCGTCGATCACCATCGACCCGTGGCCGGCGTCGAACCGGTAGATCTCCACCGTGGCCCCCCGGGCCTGCAGGGCCTCCACGTAGTTCATGACCTGCCGGATCGGGCAGCGGCTGTCGTTGTCGCCGGCGATGACGAGCACCGGCGCCCGCACCCGGTCGACATAGGTCAGCGGGGAGCGCTCGACGTAGAGGTCGCCCACCTCGTCGGGGTCGCCGCCGAACAGCGTGCGGTCGAAGGCCTGCAGCGACGGCGCCTCGTCGCGGAAGGCGGTGACGTAATCGGCGACCGGCACCGCCGCCGATGCCGCCACCCAACGCTCGGGGTGCAGGCCGAGGGCCAGCAGGGTGACGTAGCCGCCCCAGGAGCCGCCGGCCACCGCGGCCCGGGCCGGGTCGGCGGCGCCCTCGGCCACCAGGGCGTCGAGGCCGGCGACGACGTCCTCCACCTCGGGGAAGCCCGGGTTTCCGATGAGGGCGTCGCGGAAGACGGTGCCGTAGCCGGTGGAGCCCCGGTAGTTGACCATGGCGACCGCCACCCCGTGGTCGACGAAGGCCTGGACGTCGGGCATGAAGTTGTCCGAATAGGCCCAGGTCGGCCCGCCGTGGACGAGCATGACCACCGGGTGGGGGCCGTCGCCCTCCGGCGTGGCCACGAAGCCGTGGATGCGCTGGCCGGCGGGGTTGGCGAACGACCACGACCGGTAGGGCACGCCGGCCGGCGCCCGCTCCCCGGGCGGGGCCAGCACCTCGTCGCCGGCGAGGCTCCGCACCGTCGCCGGCGCCGCCCCGCTGGCCCCCCGGAACCACACCTCGCCGTCGGGCCGGACGCCGGCGCCCGAGATGGTGCCATCGGGGTGGTCCAGCTCCTCGATCGCCCCGGTGTCGAGGTCCAACCGGTGCAGGCGGCTACGCCCCTCGTGGTCGTGATTGAGCAGCAGGGACGAAGCGTCGGGCCACCAGCCCTCGATGTCCACGTCGCCGGGCAGGTCGAGGGCGTAGTCCCGGCGCCGGCCCGTGCCCAGGTCCCAGATGGCCGGGCGCTGGAGGCCCTCGCGCTCCTGGGTCATCGCCAGCCGCTGGTCCCCGGCCACCGGGGACCACCCGGCCACGCCGAGGCCCAGCCCGGGACCGTCCCACTGGTCGCCCCGGCCGGCGCCGGTGCGGGCGTCGACCACCCGGACGGCCGGGTGCATGGTGTCGCCGTGCTCGGCGTGGCCCAGGGCGAGAAGGCTGGAGTCACGGGAGAGGCCGGCGACGTCGACGGGCTGGTCGTGGTGATGGATCAGGCGGGCCTGGCCGTCGCCCTCGGCCACGTAGACCGAGAAGCCGTCGTCGGTGGCGGTGCCGGCGACCACCAGGCCGTCGCCCAGGGACAGCCCGGACGACCAGGCGTCGGCCACGCCCGGCACCAGGGGGCGGGGATCACCGCCCTCGAACGGGGCCACCCGCCAGTGGCCCACCTCGTCGCCGGTGACGTCGTGGAACCAGACGACGCCGGCGCCGTCGGGCGTCGCCGCCCCGCCCAGCACGCCGATGGGGTCGTCGGTGACCTGGCGGCGGAGTCCGGTGGCCCGGTCCCACGCATAGACCTGCCACGCCCCGCTCTCGTTGGAGGAGTGGACCAGGCGGTCGGGCGAGTGGCGGGCCCAGTGGGGGAAGCTGACCGACGCCGCCCGGAACCGCTGCTCCCAGGGCTCCATCACGCGGGCGCGCTACAACTCGACGGTCTGCTCGTCAGCGGTCTCCGCCGGCACGTCGGCCAGATCCCACTTGAGCTGGAACTCGATCTCCTCTTCGTCCGAGCTGCGCTCGTGCTCGACGCTGAACCGGGCCCGCTTCGGCACATGGATGCGCTCGCCGGCGACCTGGATGCGGAACGGCTTGTCGGTCTCGATGGCGTCGGCCAGGCGGCGGAGCTTGGCGGCGGTCTCGGCGTTGGAGTAGGAGCGTTCGACGTCACGGGGGTCGGACATGGCCCTCAACCTAGGCTGTCGGCGTGACCACCCACCAGGTGACCTACCGGGGCCCGTCGACCTTCGCCGTACGTGCCGCCGCCCTGCTGGCCGACGCCACCGGCGTGGAGCTGACCTCGGCCAACCGCACCGGCGATCCCTCGGACGACGCCGTCGCCCTCGAGCTCACCATCGAAGGGGCAGACGAGACGGTGGCGGCGGCCATCGACAGCGTGCGGGCCGAGTTACCCGCCGGCGCCACCCTGGTCTAGCGGACCAGGTTCACCAGTTTCGGCGGCCGGGCGATCACCTTGCGGGGTTCGCCACCATCCAGGGCGGCTTGCACCTTGGGCGACGCCAGCGCCAGCCGCTCCATCTCCGCCTCGTCGACGCCGGCGTCGACCTCGATGCGGTCACGAACCTTGCCGTTGACCTGCACGACCATGGTCTCGGTCAGCGCCGAGGCCAGGGCCGGGTCGAAGGCCGGCCAGCGCTCGGTGTGGATGTGGGCGCCGGGGTGCCGGCGCTCCCACAGCTCGGCCGTCACGTGGGGCGCCATGGGGGCCATCACGAGGAGCAGCCTGTCGACCGCCTCGTCGACCGAGGCCCCGCCGGCCTGGACGTGCTTGTACAGGAGGTTGGTGAACTCCATGCAGGCGGCAACAGCGGTGTTGTACGACCAGCGGTCGTAGTCCTCGCTGACCCTGGCCACGAGGGCGTGGGTGGCGCGCCCGAGGTCGCCGGCGGGGGGCTTGGCGCCGGGGACCTCGGCGACCTCGCCGGTGGCCAGGCGCCACACCCGGTTGAGGAACCGGCCGCAGCCGTCGATCACCTCGTCGGTCTGCTCGCTCCAGTCGACGTCGTCGGCGGGCGGGCCCACGAACAGGTGGAACAGCCGGAGGGCGTCGGCACCGACGGTGTCGAAATACTTGGCCGGCGCCACCAGGTTGCCCTTGGACTTGGACATCTTCGACCCGCCCATGCGGATCATCCCCTGGGTGAACAGCCGGGCGAACGGCTCCCGCAGCTCCTTCGGTGCCACGCCCAGGTCCGACAACGCCTTGGTGAAGAAGCGGGCGTACATCAGGTGGAGGATGGCGTGCTCGATCCCGCCGATGTACTGGTCGACGGGCATCCAGTGGCCGGCGGCGGCGGCGTCGAACGGCGCCTCGGTGTTGGTGGGGTCGGTGAAGCGCAGGAAGTACCACGAGGAGTCGACGAAGGTGTCCATGGTGTCGGTCTCCCGCGTCGCAGGGTGGCCGCACGTGGGGCACGCCGTCTGCAGGAAGCCCTCGTGGAAGCGGAGGGGTGACTCGCCGGTCGGCCGGAACTCCACGTCGTCGGGCGCCAGCACCGGCAGCTGGTCGGCGGGGACGGGCACCGCCCCGTGCTCGGGGCAGTAGACGACCGGTATCGGGCAACCCCAGAACCGCTGGCGGGACAGCAGCCAGTCGCGCAGGCGGAAGTTGACCTTCCGCTCGCCGATCCCCTTCTCCTCCAGCCAGTCGATGGCCTTGGCGATGGCCTCCGCCTTGGACAGCCCGTTCAGCCAGTCGCTGTTGATGGCGACGCCGTCGCCGGTGTACGCCCTGCCGTCCCAGCCCTCGGGGCGCTGCACCGTCTCGATGATGGGCAGCCCGTAGGCCTCGGCGAAGTCCCAGTCCCGCTGGTCCTCGCCCGGCACGGCCATGATCGCCCCGGTGCCGTAGCCCATAAGGACGTAGTCGGCCAGGTAGATGGGCACTTCCTGACTGTTGAACGGGTTGAGGGCGTGCGCTCCGGTGAAGACGCCCCGCTTGTTCAGCGGTCCCTCCGCCGACTGGCGCTCCACCTCGGAGTGGGTGGACACCTCGGCCACGAAGGCCTCCACCGCTTCGCGCTGCTCTTCGGTGGTCAGCTCCGAGACCAGGGGGTGCTCGGGGGCCAGGACGACGTAGGTCATCCCGAACGAGGTGTCCGGGCGGGTGGTGAAGACCCGGATGCTCTCGCCGGACCCGGCCACCCGCAAGTCGAACTCGGCGCCCTCGGACCGGCCGATCCAGTTGCGCTGCATGATCTTGACCCGCTCGGGCCAGTCCAGGGTCTCCAGGTCGTCGAGCAGCTGGTCGGCGTAGTCGGTGATCTTGAAGAACCACTGCTCGAGGTTGCGCTTCTCGACCACGTCGCCGGAGCGCTCACAGGTGCCGTCGGCCAGCACCTGCTCGTTGGCCAGGACGGTCTGGCAGCCGGGACACCAGTTGACCGGGGCGTTCTTGCGGTAGGCCAGGCCGGCCTCGAGGAAGCGCAGGAAGATCCACTGCGTCCAGCGGATGTAGCCGGGATCGTGGCTGCGGACCTCCCGCCGCCAGTCGTAGACCGCGCCCAGCCGCTGGATCGACTCCTTGAGCTCGCCGATGCGGGCGTCGGTGAAGGGCCGGGGGTGGACGCCGGTCTTGATGGCCGCGTTCTCCGCCGGCAGGCCGAAGGAGTCGAAACCCATCGGCGACAGGACGGCGAACCCGTGCATGGTCCGGTGGCGGACGATCAGATCCCCGAACGTGTAGTTCCGGACGTGCCCCTGGTGCGCCGCCCCGCTCGGGTACGGGTACATGCACAGCGAATAGAAGGGCGGGCGCCGGTCGTCGGCCTCGACCTGATAGGTGCCCTCCTCCCGCCACCGGGCCTGCCACTTCTGCTCAACCTGCTGGACGTCATAGGCCTCGGCCATGCCCGGACTGTAACGGGGTGAGCGGGGCTGGCGGCGGTGGTAAGTTCTCGGGGCGCGGGGCTGTAGCTCAGCTGGCAGAGCACTTGCATGGCATGCAAGGGGTCAGGGGTTCAAATCCCCTCAGCTCCACTAGGAACCCGCAGGTCACAAGGCTGGGAAGCCCGAGGTCGGGGGCCGGTCGGTGTTGTCGCCCGGCGCACCGGCCCGGTCTCGAACTTCCAGGTAGCCGTGATGGCGCGGGGTGCCTCCCCGACGCCCGTTGCAGCACTGCCGCCGGCGGGGCCGCTCGGGCGGAGGGTCAAGTACCTCGAGGACGCCTCGATCGGCATCCACGAGACGCTGCACGAAGAGGGCCGAGACGTTCCGTTCCACGTCTCCGGCCGCAGCCACGGCCCGGCTCCTCGCCTGGAACAACGCCGACGGAGCCACCGAGACGCGACGGCGGCAGGCCTGAGAAGCGCTCCGTCACCCGCTCGGCCAGCCTCCGGGGGCCGGGGCCGGCGTACAACTCCGGAAAGGATCGCGCAGAAGCGCGCCATCCAAACGGTCCGATCCGGCCCAGCTCCGCCACCGTCACAGAGAATCGGCGGAGCCGCCCGCTAGCATGGCTGACGGTGGAGGGCTTCTCGAAGGCCGACTTCTGGATCTGGATGGGCCTCATCTTCGCCGTCCACGCGGTCGCCGCCGCCGCCCTGGGCGTCGCCGTCCTGGCCCTTGCCGCCGCCGTGACGGCCTGCTCTGCCGTCGTCACCGCCGCCATGCTGGGCCGCGCCGCCCGCGGGAAGTAGCGCCCGCGCCCCTGGGCCGGAATGGAAGTGGCCCCCCCGCTCGGAGGCGAGGGGGCCACTTGTCCCACGGTTCCCGCCGCCGGAGGGCGGCTGACCGGCTCCTTCTAGCTGCGGGCCTTGGCCGCCTCGGGAGCGGTGCTCTTGCGCCCGGCGAACAGGGCCGCCATGCCGGCGAGGAACATGCCCACGCCGCCGACGCCCAGGGCCACCAGGGCCAGGGTGCCGGTGGAGATGGAGTCCTCGCTGCGGGCCAGGCCGTCGGCACGGGGGGTCTGGTCGGTGCTGGCGACGGAGGCGCCGACGACCGGGTTGGTGCCGGCCTCACCGGTGACGTTCATGACGGCACGGATGGGCGACAGGCTCATGGAACCGTCGGCCTTGGTCTGGCTGACGATGACCACGTAGCTGCCCGGAGCGGTGCCCTCGGGCACGGTGAAGTTGGCCGCCAGGTTGCCGCCGGTGATGGGGGCGGGGACGGTGGCCAGCACCGGCCCGTCGAGGGCGTTCCAGCGGATCTGGGCCGCGTTGGCGGCCTGGAACCCGGTGCCCGTGACACCGACCTCCTGGCCGGCCTTGGCGTTGATCGTCGAGAGGTTGACCACGGGGCCGGAGACGCATGCGAACGCCGCAGCGGCCATGACCACACCGGCCGCCGCGGAACCCACACTTGCCAAAGCCCACCTGCGAACTGATTTCATCCTGCCTCCTGGCTGTGTCTGTGCCCTCGTGCCCGGGCGGGCACGGTGAGGATGTCGCCTCGCTCGACCGGGCGGACGGCTCGCAAAGCCCCCGCGCCGACTTGCTCGCATGCTACTCCTCCGCTCCCTGATCTCAATAGATGCGTATCTCACATACCGGGGCCCGAATGACGTTCGCCCAGGTCAAAAAGAATGCAACGTGTGTCTACACAGTTCGCATCTAGATGCGTATCCGGTACAGCTACAAGGGAGCTATTGCGTCATTCCGGCACTAGCGCGAGACTGTCAGTAGCAGAGAAACACGTCGTGGGTGCCGCTCGGCCCCACTCCAGAGAAAAGGTGGGCAACCTGCAATGAACCTCCGCAAGAAGGTCACGACCGTATTCGGTGCGGCAGCTGCTGCTTCGGTCATCGCCGGCGCCGCGGCTTTCGCGTGCACCAACCTGGCCACCCTCAACCTGTCCAGCACCGCGGGCAAGGCGGGCGACTCCGTCACCGTCACCGGTTCGTCCTTCCGGGTCAACTCGGCCAACCTGGCCGCCTCCGACGCTGTCGTCCTGCGCTGGAACGGCACCGAGGGCACCGAGCTCGCCCGTGTGCAGCCCGACAAGGCCGGCAACATCTCCGCCACCTTCGCCATCCCCGAGGGCCAGCCCGGCTACTACGTGATCGTGGCCACCCAGAAGGACGCCCGTGGCGTCGACGCCTACGGCACCCCGGCCCGTGCGAGCTTCCAGATCCTCGGCGCCAACGGCCAGTCCGTCGTCACCCCGGCGGTCTCCTCGGCCGGTAGCACCGTCGCTTCCAGCCCCTCGTCCTCCGGCATCATCGCCCTGACCGTCGGCCTCGGCGCCCTCGGCCTGGCCCTGTTCGGCGCTGGCTTCGTGGCCTTCGTCCGCCAGGCCCGCCGCCGTGACGTCCCCGTCACCGCTTCGGTGCGCAAGTAACGCTTCGCCGGAACCAGTAGTTCACACCTTCTCCGCCGGGCCTTCGGGCCCGGCGGAGGCGCGTCCGGGGAC
>Ga0247719_1000779_pt1 | contig 16351 bp, 13 predicted proteins | sample 41E_DmetaG_FD_189046 | JGI IMG/M metagenome (GOLD analysis project Ga0247719, IMG submission 189046) | Soil microbial communities from hillslope of Landscape Evolution Observatory, University of Arizona, Oracle, AZ, United States - 4-1-E_D | ecosystem: Engineered > Artificial ecosystem >...
TCACCGCCCTGGCCATCTGGCGCGGCGGCACCGGCATCTACAACAGCGACGATCTCACGTTCGCGGCGTCGATCGCCTACTACTCGCTGCTGTCGCTGTTTCCGTTCTTTCTGCTGGCGTTCTCGATCCTCGGCGGCGTGGCGGGTACGGAGAGCGAACGCGCGGCGATTCTCGGGTTCGTCCTGCGGTACTTTCCCGCGCAGTTCGAGTTCGTGACGAACCAGCTCGACGCACTGCAGCAGGCGCGCGTGCGGCTCGGCGTCGCCGGCAGCATCGTGATGATGTGGGCGGCGATGGGGGTATTCGGCGCCGTGACCTCGGCGGTCAACCATGCCTGGGGGGTGGAGAAGCAGCCGACCTTCTTCAAGCACAAGCTGATCGCGCTGGTCATGATGACCGCCTCGGGCCTTCTGCTGCTGGTCGGGCTGCTGCTCGTCAGCGCGATCAACGTGGTCGAGGCGACCTGGTTCGCCGGCGTGATGGCGCGCGCGCCGGCGCTCGAAGTGCTCAGCAGCGTCGCCGTGAAGTTCGCGCCGACCCTGCTCTTCATCATCGTCGTCGGCCTGGTGTTCTACTTCGTGCCGAATGCGAAGGTCCGGTTCCGCGACGTCTGGGTGGGGGCGGTGCTCACGGGGCTGCTCTGGCGGCTCGCGCTCGCGGGGTTCTCGTTCTACGTCCGCGACCTGTCGCGGTTCAGCGTCCACGGCTCGATTGCAGCCGTCGTGGTGTTTCTCGTATGGGTCTACGTGTCGTCGGTCATTTTTCTCTACGGCGCCGAGGTCACCGCCGCCTACGCGCGGCTGCGACGGCACCGTCCCGACACCATCCCTGCCGCGCCGGCGCCGCGTATGTGACGGTGCTCGCGCTCGCGGGAGGGACGGCGCTTGCCGCCGCGCAGTTCCGCCTGATCTCCGTCGAGGACGAAATCGCGCTCGGACGGGAGGCGCAGCGGGAAGTCAGGAAGCAGGTGCCCGAGGTCACCGACCGGGAGGTGACCGAGTACGTCGCGGGCATCGGACGGCGGCTGGCCGCACGCGCCCGCGGGCCGAAGTATCCCTACAGCTTCAGCGTGGCGAACTACCGCGAGATCAACGCCTTCGCGCTGCCGGGCGGCCCCGTGTGGATCCACCGCGGCGTGATCGCCGCCGCGGCCAACGAGGCGCAGCTCGCCGCGGTGCTCGCGCACGAGATCGCGCACATCTCCGAGCGGCATGCGGCCGACCAGATCAGCAAGCAGCTCGTGGCGAACGGGCTCATCGGCCTGCTCGGCGCCGTACTCGGCAACGACCGCGGCGCGCAGACGGCGCAGCTCGGCGCCCGTATCCTCGCGGGCGGTTACCTGCTGAAGTTCAGCCGCGACGACGAGCGCGAGGCCGACAGCGAGGGGGCGAACATCATGCGCCGCGCCGGGTGGGATGCGCGCGAGATGATCGCGTTCATGGAAACGCTGCGCCGCGAGCAGGGGCGCGATCCGTCGAGCGTCGAGGTCTTTCTCTCGTCGCACCCCGCGCCGGGCGAGCGCGCGCAGCGGCTGCGCGGAACGCTCAAGGCGGGGGGCACGAAGGACTCGGCGCGGTTCCGGCAGATCAAGGCGCGGGTGGCGAAGATGCCCCCCGCGCCGTCGATGCGGCGGTGACCGCGACCGGTCATCCCGCTGTCGTTTCCCCCCCGAGGAGCGTCAGCACTTCTCCGGTGATGTAGCTCGAATCCGCTTCGGAGGCAAAGAACACGAACGCCGGCGCGATCTCCTCGGGCTGCGCCGGCCGCTTCATCGGGGAGCCCTCCCCGAAATGCGCGACCTCCTCCGGCGTCTTGTTGTCGGACGGATTGAGCGGCGTCCACACCGGCCCCGGCGCAACGCAGTTCACGCGGATCCCCTTCTCCACCAGGTTCTGGGCGAGCGACTTCGTGAAGGCGTGGATCGCCCCCTTCGTCGACGAGTAGTCGAGGAGCTGCTTGTTCCCCTGCAGGCCCGTGATCGAGCCGCAGTTGACGATGGCGCTGCCGGCGTCCAGGTGCGGGAGGGCGGCCTTCGTCATGTAGAAGTAGCCGTAGATGTTCGTGCGGAACGTGCGGTCCCACTGTTCCTCGGTGACGTCCTCGAGCGAGTCCTGCCGGTTCTGATACGCGGCGTTGTTCACGAGGATGTCGAGGCGCCCGAATGCGTCCACGACCGCCCGCACCGCCTGCCGGCAGAACTCGGGATCCGAGACGTCGCCGGGCAGCAGCAGCGCGCGCCGTCCGGCCGCTTCGACCGCACTCCGCGTCTCTTCGGCGTCGCTCTGCTCGACCGGCAGGTACACGATCGCGACGTCGGCCCCCTCGCGCGCGTACATCACCGCGACGGCGCGGCCGATCCCCGAGTCGCCGCCCGTGATCAGGGCGACCTTGTCCTGGAGCTTCCCCGCAGGCTTGTAGGCGAGCCCCTCGTAGCGCGGCCGCGGCTTCAGTTTCGACTCGATGCCCGGCTTCTCGAGATGCTGTTTCGGAAAAGGTGGGTTCGGTTCCTTCACTGTCGATGACATGTATCCTTCCGTCGGTTTCAGGGTTCGTTGTCAGCCTCGGGTCCGCCGCCTGCGGGTTGGCCATGCCCGGCAATCACGTCCTGGCGGGGAGGTCTCTGCTGGCCGGACCGTTCAGCACGCGGCCGAAGCGGTCGTACCGCGAGCCGTGGCAGGGGCAGTCCCACGTCGACTCGGCGCTGTTCCAGGCGACGATGCAGCCGAGATGCGTGCAGACGGCCGACATCCGATGGAGCTCGCCCGTCTCGTCGCGAAACACCGCCACCTTGCGGAAGCCCTCGCGGACGACGGCGCCCGTGTTCGGCACGATCTCGTCGACCGACGACACCTCGCCCGGCGTCACGTACGACGCGTACTGCGCCGCGACGTCGAGGTTCTCCTTGAGGAAGTCGCCGGCGGCTTTCACGCGGATCCGCGACGGGTCGTACAGCTCCGCCCAGGGATTCGGCCTCCCCTGGATCAGGTCGGTCAGCAGCATGCCGGCGATGGTGCCGTGCGTCATGCCCATGCCGGAGTCGCCGGTGGCGACGTAGACATTCGGCGCGTCGAGCGGGTTGCGCCCGATGAAGCCGAGCCCGTCCTGCGTTTCCATCACCTGGCCCGACCACCGGAACTCCACCTCCCGCGCCGCGGGGAAGTGCTCGCGCATCCAGCTCTCGAGCGCGCCGTAACACTGCTCGGGCTCGAGGTGATGCCCTGTCTTGTGGTCTTCGCCGCCGACGATGAGGATGTCCACCTCCTCGTCGTTGTCCCCTCCGAGCTGCGCGTTGGTGGTCCGCTGCAGGCGGACGTAGTGATACGGATCGTGCGTGTCCCAGTAGAGCGCCTCGGTGATCGCGCCGGGCGGCACGCGAGCGCCGATGACGTACGTGTAGTAGGGGGCCTGCTTGCTGTGGATCGCGAGCAGGTCGACGAATGGTGCGTTGGTGGCGATCACGACCGAGCCGGCGGTGATCCGCGCGCCGGCGGCAGTGTCGACGACGGCCGGATCGCCGCCGGTGACCCCCACCGCGCGGACGCCGCCGTAGACGCGGCCGCCCAGGCGCGTGAAGGCGGCGAGAACCCCATTGACGTACGCGAGGGGATGGAACTGCCCCTGGGCGGGGAAGTGCAGGCAGGGGCCGCTCTCGAAGCCCTGCACCGGCGCGCGTGCCAGTCGTTCGACGGTGAGGCCCGCCTGGCGTGCCGCCTCCATCTCTTCGTCCAGGTACGTGTCGTCGTGCTCGGGTGACAGGAACAGGTAGCCGCTGACGCGACGGAATGACGCGTCGATCCGCTCCTCGGCGCAGATCGACTCGATGCGCGCGATCGCCGCCGCATGGCTGTCGCACGCGAGCTGCGCCCCCTCGACGCCGTGCAGCCGGATCATCTCGGTGTACCGGTCATCGATCACGTTCGACAGGTGCGCCGTCGTCACCCCGGTATGTCCACACCCCGGCGTCCCGTCGTCTATCAGCACGACCGAGCGTCCTTCGCGCGCCAGGAGGTACGCGGTCGTGAGCCCGGCGATCCCCGCGCCGACGACGCAGACGTCGGTCGTGACGTCGGCGCCGAGCGACGGCTGCCGCTCGGGATGTGCCGTGTCGAGCCAGAGAGAGGTACTTTTCACACCACAGATGGAAGCAAGGGGCACACCCGCTGCCAAACTTCAAACTCCAAACTCCAAACTCCAAACGCCAAACGCCAAAATTCAAACTCCGAAGGCATCATGTGAATCGTGGGCGTGAGCCTCAGCTTCCAGCTCATTCGTACAAGGCAGGTCAGGGAGGATGTTCTCTCCCTGCGCCATATGGGTAGGTAACAGGCGGAGTTGTTTGCCCCAGCGGAACACCAGAGCGGCTGGTGCGCGTTGCCGCGCGTTGCCCTTCATATGAGCAACGGTGATGCCAGCTTCCAGCTTCGGTGCGCCCAGCTCGCAGCGCCGTGCTCGCAGCTCCGAGCTGCGAGCTCCTATCTCCTAGCTCCTATCTCCTTGGTACAAGGCAGGTCAGGGAGGTTAAAACCTCCCTGCGCCGATTGGTAGGTATGGAGCGGAGTTGTTTGCCCCAGCGGAACACCGGAGCGGCTGGCAACGCCGAAGCGTTACATCCCTCCTTAGAGCAACGGCGATGCCAGCCGTGATCGTGAGATTTCGGCCGGTTTCTGCCGCCGAGCCACCGGCTCGTGCAGGGATCGGCGGCCCCGGCTGGGGTTACGTGGGTAGCCGGGGTGGTACTTGGGAAACGGCCGGGGTCGCGGTATCCCACTGGGTACCACTCAGGGGCTGAGGTCGACCGCCGTGCGGCCGATGCCGATGATCGCTGCGTTCCAGGTGGGGCGACGGACCGATTGTTTCGGTTCGCGACAGCCGCCACGCTGAAACCATTCACGCGGATGCAGCTCGCCGCCGCGTCATGGAGTGGCGGGCGGAAGTGTCGTCGGGCGCGCGGCGGTCGCGTAGCGTTCCTCCGGCGGGTGGCGGCAGTTGTCGCACTCGCCGCACGTATCGAAGTCGTCCGCGTCGGTGAAATAGTCGAGCAGCAGCTTCCAGCGGCACAGCGCGCTCTGGGCGTACGCCGTCATCCGTTCGAGCTTGGCGCGGTCCGCTTCCTTCCGCTCCGCGTATTCGCGCGCGACATCCTCGAGACGGGCCGACGGGCTCGACGCCTGCAGCCGGAACCGCGCGCCGCGGAGCTCGCGCACCATCCCGACGTCCTTCATCACCGTCAGCACCGAGCGGAGCCGCGCCCTCGCCGTGGTGGCGGCGTGCGCCTGGAGGGCGGTCAGCGCAACCGGCTCGCCGTCGCCGCCAAGGGCGGCAAGGGCGTCGCGGACGGCGAGGATGTCGTCGGCGCCCGGATATTTGCCCCCCATGAAGTACTGGTGGGTGCGGCGGTCCTCGATCCGGTAGAGCAGCACGCAGGCGGCGGGCTCGCCGTCGCGCCCCGCGCGTCCCGACTCCTGGTAGTACGCCTCGAGCGAGCCCGGCATGTCGTAGTGGACGACGAAGCGGATGTCGGGCTTGTCGATGCCCATGCCGAACGCGTTGGTGGCGACGATGGCCTTGAGCTCGCCCGCCATGAAGCGATCCTGCGTCTCGCGGCGCCGCCCGGCCGCCAGCCGGCCGTGGTAGAGCGCGGCCGGCAGCCCTTCGCCCTCGAGCACGCGCAGCACGTTCTCGCAGTGCTTCACCGTCGCGCAGTAGACGATGCCGGTACCGTCGACGTCGCGGAGCAGCCGCACGAGATGCTGCTGCTTCGCGAGCTCCTTCGCCGTATGACGGACCTCGTAGCGCAGGTTCGGGCGGTAGATGCCGAGATTCACGATCTGCGGATCCCGCAGCCCGAGCTGGCGCGAGACGTCGTCGAGGACCCGCTCGGTCGCGGTGGCGGTCAGCGCCAGCACCGGTGGAGCTCCCACGCTCCGGATCGCGGCGCCGAGCCCGAGAAATGCGGGGCGGAAATCGTGTCCCCACTCCGACAGGCAGTGCGCTTCGTCGACGACGAACAGGTCGATCTTCTGCGGCTTCAGGAGCGCGAGGAACTCGGGGTCCTCGAGGCGCTCGGGCGTGACGAAGACGAACTCCACCTCGCCGCGGGCCAGCGCCCCGAGCGTCTCCTTCACCTCCTCGGCCGGCAGAGCCGAGTTCACCTGGCGCGCGCGCACACCGAGCGCCACGAGCTTGTCGGTCTGGTCCTTCATCAGGGAGATGAGCGGCGAGACGACGACCGTGGTGCCCGGCAGGTGCAGCGCCGGAAGCTGGTAGCACAACGATTTGCCCGCGCCGGTCGGCATCACGGCGATCGTGTCGCGGCCGGCGACGATCGATCGGATGACCTCCTCCTGACCGGGCCTGAACTCGTCGAGGCCGAACGTTCCGCGCATGAGCTGTCGGATGGGGGTGATGGACCGGCGGGGCACGCGCCGGAGTTCGCAAGCGGTGTGCCGCTCCTCACATGAGGGTCGCGAGGTTCTCGCGCCGCGCCGCGACGATGCGGCGCGCGGGGATGTAGAGCGCGCGTCCGAGCACGTACGCGACGCCGCACCACAGCAGCACGAACACCGGCGCCAGCGCCGGCCGCTCGAGCACGCGCATCGCGACGACGGCCAGCCCGAGGGGAGGGAGCGCCGCCGCGACAAACGCCAGCATCCCGAGGAGTCCCGCGGCGCCGTGCGCGTTGCTGCCGCGGCCCACGCTGTTCATGTCGACCGCCCGCGGGAACACCGCCGACAGAATCGCGGCGACCGGTGCGACGGGCAGATAGATGGCCGGCAGCGCCACGACCAGCGTCAGCCACAGCGACGCCGGGCCCTGCGGGAAGAGCGCGAACGCCGCGGCGAGCGTGATCAGCGCCGGCGGCAGGGCGATCAGCGCGTTGCCCGCCGCCTTTCCGGCGAGGAGGTCCCCCTCGCTCAGCGGCGCCAGCAGGTGAAAGGTAAGGCCGGCCCGATCGACCGCGAACTGGTTCATCGCCATCGGGAGCACCGACATCAGGCTCACGAACGAACCGAACGCGGCGAGCGTCAGTCCTTCCGAAATGCCGAACGGCGCGAACGAGCCGGGGTTCCGGTAGATGAGCAGCGCGAAGACGAGGACCACCACGAGAGGCGAGAGCAGGATCGAACGGCCGCGCGGCGTGCGCAGCGCCAGGCGGAGGTGGGCGAGCGCGACGGCCGAAGCGGCCGGCGAGAGGCCCGGCAGCGTGCGGTTCAGCACGCCGCTCGCCGACGCGATGCGGCGCGGCCCCGAGGGGCCCGGCGAATCGAGGATGCGCCTGAAGACCACGAGCCCGCCGCCGTGCAGCACGGCCGCGAATGCCAGCAGGGCCGCCATCGACGCGGCCGTCCGCCCGCGGTCAGCGCCCGCCGCGGCACGGGTCGCGGCGACGAACATCTCCGTCGGGTACACGGCGGCGGCGCGCGACCCGGCCTCGGCCACCCACGCCGGCAGGGCCGGCCCGCGCGCCTCGTCGCGCGCCCGTCGCGAGCCTCCGCCGAGCAGCCCCGGCAGCATGCTTGCCGCCGGAATGAGGATGATGAACAGCAGCGCCAGCAGTTCCCCCCGCCGCCGGTCGCGCACGACGAGGTGCAGGACGCTGGTGGCCAGCGCACCGGCGCCGACGACCACGGCCACCAGGAGCGCGCCGGCCGCGAGGGACGCGAATGCCGCGAGGCCCGCACCAGCCGCCGCGAGGCCGATCGGCACCCCCGCGAGGAGCGCGAGCATCAGGATCGTCCAGACGTCGCCGAACGAGGCGGACGCCTGCGCCACGTACAGCGTCGCGCGCGGGATCGGCAGGAGCAGGAGCCGCACTGGATTCGTGCGGTCCGCCGAGGGGAGGAGGAGCGGTCCGACGACGGCGAGCAGCGGCACGGGGATGAGCAGGTAGCGCACCGCCGAGAACACGTCCGGGCCGGCCTCCGCGGATCCGAGGGTGTAGCCGGCCGCGACGCCGAGCGCCGCCAGGAACAGCGCCGACGGGATCAGGAGGATGGCGGCAACGATCGGCGCCAGCTTCTCGATCGCGATGGAGAAGCGTTCCAGCCGGTCGCGCGAGCCGGTGTGCTCGAACGAGTTCAGCAGCATCCGCCAGCGGATCCAGGCAAACGCGCGCAGCGTTCTCACCACGGTCAGATCCAGTCGAGCGTCGCGGCGGCCTCGCGCTCGCCGCCGACGAAACCGATGAAGAGCTCCTCGAGCGTCCCCTCTGCGCCGCGTCCGGCGCGCAGGTCCGCGATCGGCCCCTGCGCCACGAGACGCCCCTTCGCGATGACGCCGATGTGCGTCGAGAGGCGCTCGACGATCTCCAGGATGTGCGACGTGAGGAAGATCGTGCCGCCGCGGGCGACGAACGACTGGAGCAGATCCTTGATCTGCCGCGAGGCGACGGCATCGATGCCCTCGAACGGCTCGTCGAGAAACAGCAGGCGCGGGGCCGGCAGCAGCGCGGCCGCGAGCGACAGCTTCTTCCGCATGCCGTGCGAGAAGTCGGTGACGAGCGTGCCGGCGGCGGAGGTGAGATCCATCAGCGCGAGGAGGTCCGCCGTGCGGCGGTTCACCGTCGCCGTGTCGATGCCGTGTACCTGGCCGACGAACGCCAGGGTCTCTCCGGCGGTGAGGCGGTCGAACAGCGCGAGATCCTCGGGCACGACGCCGATGCGGCGCTTCACGGCGACCGGATCCGCGAGCGGATCGATGCCGAGGATCCGCATCGATCCGCCGGTCGGCCGCAGCAGGCCTGTCAGGCACCTGATCGTCGTCGACTTGCCGGCGCCGTTGGGGCCGAGAAAGCCGTAGAAGCTGCCGGCCGGCACCGCGAGGTCGATGCCGTCGACCGCCCTGAAGCTGCCGAAGTCTCTCGTGAGGCCCCGTGTCTCGACCGCGAGTTCCATGCGCGAATTCTAGTGCACCGCCGCGCGCGGGTTCTTCGCGCGGCGGGTGGCGAGGAGCGGCGACAGTGCTAGGATCGAAGACGATGAGAACCGTAATCGTTCGCGGACAGGCGCCCGTACCTGAAGCATTGCGCGACGTCATCGAGCGGGGCAGCACATCCGTCCAGGAGTGCCGCGTACCGGGGCCCACACCCCTGCCGCGTGACGTCGACCGCGTCGTCTACTTCATCGACGGCGACGACCGTGACGTGGTGGCGGCGGCGAAGCAGGCGCTCGGCGCCGAGCGGCGGGATGGCGTCGAAAAGCTCGTCTATGTCAGCACCGACAGCAGCGTGGTGATCGACGGCCTCTCGCCGGCGGAGTGCTTCCGCTGGCCGGCCGACGAGGATCGCCTCAAGATGGCCTTCATGACGAGCGCCTGATGAACCGCCTCGCGAAGGAACGCAGTCCCTACCTCCTTCAGCACGCGAACAACCCCGTCGACTGGTACGCCTGGAACGAGGAGGCGTTCGAACGCGCGCGCCGCGAAGACCGTCCGATCTTTCTCTCCATCGGCTACTCGACGTGCCACTGGTGCCACGTCATGGAGCACGAGTCGTTCGAGAGCCCCGAGATCGCTGAGCTGCTCAACCGCGACTTCGTCTCGATCAAGGTCGATCGTGAAGAGCGGCCCGACGTCGACCGCGTCTACATGTCGTTCGTGCAGGCCACGACGGGGCAGGGGGGGTGGCCGATGACCGTCTTCCTCCGGCCGGATCTGAAGCCGTTCTTCGGCGGAACGTACTTTCCTCCGGTCTCACGGTGGGGCCGCCCGGGCTTCGCCGACCTCGTGAAGGAGATCGCACGCGTCTGGAAGGAGGATCGCGCGCGGGTCGACGAGGCGGCCACCGAACTGACCGAGCGGCTCCGTGCGGTGACGAGCGGCGGCCGGCCCGAATCGGAGATCGCCGATCGGACGGCGCTCGACACGGCCGTCGCGCAGTTCCGCGGCGCGTTCGACGAGCGGCGCGGCGGCTTCGGCAGCGCCCCGAAGTTCCCGCGTCCGTCGGAGCTGCTGTTCCTGCTGCGCGAGTACGCGCGGGTCGCAAGCCAGCCGGCGCTGCAGATGGCCGTCGCGACCCTCCGCGCGATGGCGATCGGCGGCATGCGCGATCACGTCGGCGGCGGGTTCCATCGCTACTCGGTGGACGGCGACTGGCGCGTGCCGCACTTCGAGAAGATGCTCTACGACCAGGCGCAGCTCGTCGTCTCGTACCTGGAAGCGGCCCAGGCGACCCGCGACGGGTTCTTCGCCGCCGTCGCCGAGGACACGCTGCAGTACGTGCTTCGCGACATGACGGATGCGGGCGGCGGGTTCTACTCGGCGGAGGATGCCGACAGCGTCCCTCCCGAAGAAGCCCGCAGCCCCGGCCCGCACAAGCGCGAAGGGGCGTTCTACGTCTGGGGCGACGAGGAGATCGGCGCGCTGCTCGGCGACGACGCCGCGATTGCGAGGCGGCGCTTCGGGATCGAGCCGGGCGGCAACGCTCCGGAGGATCCCCACGGCGAGTTCGCCGGAAAGAACCTGCTCTACATCGCCCAGCCGGTGGCCGACATCGCCACGCGCGCCGGACGTCCGGAAGCGGAGGTGCGCGCGGCGCTCGAGCGCATCCGCCGGACGCTCTTCGAGGCGCGCCAGCGGCGGCCGCGGCCGCATCTCGACGACAAGGTGCTGACGGCATGGAACGGGCTGATGATCGCCGCCTTCGCGCGCGCCGCGCGCGTCCTGCCGCACAGCGTCCACGCCGGCACATACGCGAGCGCGGCGGAGCGGGCCGCCACGTTCATCCACGAGCGGCTGTGGCGCCCCGGTGACCGGACGCTGCTGCGGCGCTATCGCGACGGCGAGGCCGCGATCGACGCGTACGCCGAAGACTACGCGTACCTGATCTGGGGACTGCTGGAGTTGTTCCAGGCCACCGGCAGCGCACGCTGGCTCGAATGGGCGCTGGCGCTCCAGGAGCGGCAGGACGAGCTGTTCTGGGACGATGCGGACGGCGCCTGGTTCAGCACGACGGGGATGGATCCGAGCGTGCTCCTGCGCTTGAAGGAGGACTACGACGGCGCCGAGCCGTCGGCGAGCTCCGTCGGGGCGCTCAACGCCCTCACTCTCGCGCACCTCACGGGCGACGACGGCTACCGGGAACGCGTGCGGCGGACCCTGGCGCGCTACGGCCCGCGGGTCGGCGCGGTCGGACGCGTCATCCCGATGATGCTGTGCGCGCTCTCGCAGTGGCACGCGCCTGCCATGCAGATCGTGGTGGTCGGCGGCCCCGCCGCGGCGCCGGTGCGCGAGCTCGAACGCGAGATCGCCTCGCACTACCTGCCGTTCGCCGTGCACGTGCCGGTGGACCCCGACGGCAACCAGGCGGCGCTCGAGCGCCTGCTGCCGTTCGTCGACGGCATGAAGCCGCACGGCGGCGGGGCGGTGTACGTGTGCCGCGACTTCACGTGCCGGCAGCCGGTGTCGTCGCCGGACGCGCTCAGGGCGGAGCTGCGGTGACGCATCCGGCCGCCCCGGTCAGCGTGTCGTACGACGAGCGGCAGGCGCGCGCCGCCTTCACGCTGTACCACGAGAAGGGCAACATCATCACCGCCGCGATGGTCTCGGCGCTGCGCGCGGCGCTCGAGACGATCGCCGAGAACCACCGCCTCAAGCTGATCACGATCGAGGGGGCGGGGCGCGACTTCAGCTTCGGCGCCAGCATTCCGGAGCACGCGCCCGGGGAGATCGATCGCGTACTGCCGGACATGCACGCGCTCATCCACGACCTGCTCGACGCGCCTGCGGTAACCGCGGCGCTCGTACGGGGGCGCTGCTTCGGTGGAGGCTTCGAGCTGGCGCTCGCGTGCGACTTCATCTTCGCCGAAACCGACGCGCGGTTCGCGCTGCCCGAGATCGCGCTCGGCGTCTTTCCCCCCGCCGCCTCCGCGCTGCTGCCGATGCGCGTCGGCTACGCGGCGGCGGCGCGCGCCATTCTCACCGGGGCCACGTTCTCCGCCGGGGATCGTGCCCTCGATCCGCTGCTGACCGTGACCGCGTCGCCCGGAGAACTGGCGCAGGCGGTGGACCAGTGGTTCGCCAGGCACCTGCAGCCGCGCTCGGCCGCGGCCCTGCGCCACGCCGCCGCCGCTGCCCGGCTGGGACTCGCCGCGCACGTGCGCGCCGTGCTGCCGGAGCTCGAGCGCCTATACTTGCAGGACCTGATGCAGACGCAGGACGCGGTCGAGGGGATCGCCGCGTTCATGGCCAGACGTGATCCCCGATGGACGGACCGGTGAGCATGACGTTCGATGTGGAGATCGTGCTGCGCGAGCGCAACTACGCGGTGACCGAGCGGGTGCAGCACGCGGTGGAGCCGGACGCCTGGACCGAGCAGGATGTCGAGACGATCCTGAAGGAGATCCTCCTGGCGATCGACCGCGTCCGGAATCCGCAGGCGTCCGAGCGCTACGTCGCGCTTCGCGGCTTCTCGTGGATCGCCGAGCCGACGCCCGAGGGGGTCGTCATCGCGATCGAGATCCCGATGGGCGCGGCGGTCGCCGGCCCGTTCGACATTCCGCAGCCGCGCCTCGACGCGCTCATCACCCGCGTTCTCGCCGGCGTTCGCCCGCAGCACACGGTCCACTGAATCCGGGGGCCGCGTTCGTCCGGCGGCTCGCGGCGCCAGACAGAATCTTCTTTTCGATTACAGAAGTGGCACCGCGGGTGTGCGCGGCGTGTCAGATGTTCACGCATTGACGCGGGTGGGCAGCGGCACGGCCCGGGCATTCTCCTTGCCGCTGGGGCGGGGGTATGGCCACCGGGCGCGCGCCGGGTTCACGACCATGAGGCTGCCGTTTCGCATCCTCGTGCTGCAGGGGGACCCCACCGCGCTCGCTCAGCTCGTCGATCTTCTGCGCGATGCGCAGTACCTCGTGACCGGCGCCGCGACCACCGACGCGGCCAAGCGCCTCCTCGATCTCGGCACGTTCGACCTGCTGATCACCGATGGACCCTTGCGGCAACTCAATGGCAAGGTGTTCGGCCGCCAGCCGCCGGCTGTCCCGGCCGAGATGGCGCTGCTGGTGGTGACGCGCCGCGACGACAACCGAATCGTGGCCGAGGCACAGGAGTACGGCGCGCAGGTGCTGCGCGCGCCGGTGCAGCCGCGCGAGTTCCTCACCTGCGTCGCCCGCTGTCTGCGCGCGGTGCGCCGGCCGCGCCGCTGGGAGCGCAAGCCGGTCCTCGGCACGTTCCGCGTCGTCGCCAACGGCCAGCCGGCGAACGTGCTGGACGTCTGCTACGGAGGGCTGCGGATCGAGATCCCGCACGCCACCCACCTGCCCGACGCCTTCGACGTCGAGATCCCGGGGATCGGCCTGCACCTGCAGGTCGAGCCGGTGTGGACGCTGCGATCGGCCGACGGCCTGTCGCTGACGTGCGGTGTGGCCCTGGCGGCCGACGGCACGCCGGCGGCGCGCACATGGCGCGCCATCGTCGACCGCCTGGGCGCCTAGTCCGTCGAGGACTTCTTCTTCTCGTTCTTCTTCAGGTGCTTGTCGTACCACGCGAGGATGCGGTGTTCGAAGTCGACGCTCTCCTCGACGCTGTTCGGTGGACGGTGCCCGCCATTGACGTAGCGGACCCACTCGACCTCCTTGCCCAGGCGCCGCATCGCGTAATACATCTCGCGCGACTGGCTGGCGGGGACGTTCGGATCCTGGTCGCCGGTGATGTTGAGCAGCGGCGTCTTGATGCGGTCGGCGCGCAGCACGGCCGAGTGCTCCAGATAGCGCTCCGGATACTCCCAGAGCGTGCCGCCGATCCGGTCCTGGCTCCGCTCGGGCGCGTGCGTGTTGCGGACGCCGAGGCGCGGGCTGTCGGTGTAGAAGCTCACCATGTTCACCTTGCCCGAGATGTTGATCGCCGCCTTGAAGCGGTCGGTCTGCGTGATGAGGAGCGCCGTCGCGTAGCCGCCGTAGCTCGTGCCGTGCACGCCGAGGCGATCGGGATCCGCGATGCCCATCTCGATGAGGCGGTTCGCCGCGGTGGTGACCCCCTTCACCCACGCCTCGCCGGGACGCCCCACCACGAGGTTCACCGACGGATGGAAGACGGCGTAGCCGTGGTTGGTGAGGAACGCCGCGCGGGCGTTGAACGTGTTGTCGAAGAAGGTCTCGTAGAGTTCGAAGACGGTCGGATACCGCGTACCCTTCTGGTACCCGATCGGGTACCGGAGCACGCCGTAGAGCTCCTTGCCGTCCACGTCGCGGTACTTCACGAGCTCGGATTCGGGTAACGCCCTGGCCGCGATCCAGGGATTCGCGTCGCTGAGCCGCTTCAGGGACGCGAACCGCGCGTCGGCGGCGTACAGATCCCCGGGGCGGTCGCCGTCCGACACCGTGGCGACGAAGCCGCTGCCATCCCGCACCATCCGGACGCCGCTGTACAGCCGCCCGTCGCGCACGAGCGGCGTCATCTGGCCCGACGCCGTGTCGATCGACACGACGCCGCGCTCCCACCGGTCGCGTGCGGCCCAGCTCGCGTAGATGGCGCTGCCATCCGGGGCCCAGTCGATGGCCGAGATTCGGGGATTCTTTTCCTCGTCTTCGTCGAACTGCACGATCTGCTTCCGCGAGAGATCGGCCACGCTGAGCACGTACCATCCCTTGCGGCTGCTGATCAGCAGCCGCGACGCGTCGCGGCTGAACGAGACCGGCGAGAAGTTCTCCTCCGGTTCCTTCTTCTCGGCGTCGGCGGGGGAGGGGGTCGCCTCTCCCTCCTTCACGTCGCCGGCCGCGGACTTCGGCCTGGGCGTGACGCTCCGCGCGGCCGACCCGTCGATGCCCTGGATGAACACCTCGCCCCGCTTCGCGTAGGCGAACCACCGCCCGTCGTCGGACCAGCGGAGCGAGAGCCCCTTCAGGTCCTTCGCCGCCATCAGCCGCCGGCTCTCACCCGATTGCAGGTCCACGTATTTCAGGTCGTTGTCGGTGCCGCCGATGGTCTCGTAGTCGGTCTTCGTGGTGACGTCCTCCATCACGGTCATGAACGAGCCGTCGCGGGCGACCTGGTAGCTGCTGATGCGCCCCTGCGGCACCACGGCACGGATGGCGCCGGAGGCCGGGTTGAGGAGCGCGATCGATCGCGTGCGCGCGCTGCGCTGCAGGAGGTCCCACTCCAGGAAGGGTTCGGCCGACGTGTGCACGACGACGGGTCCGTCGGTCAGCGTTCTGAACGTGGCGCGCGCCTCGCGGTCGAGCTCGGCATTCCGCAGCGCGACGACGAGCGAGCTGCCGTCGGGGGTCCACGCCAGGCTGGAGTTGACCGCGATGGGCTGCGCCGGCTTCACCTGCGCCAGCGCCTTCTTCTCCGCGTCCCAGATGTACAGCGCCGTCGACGGAAAGCCGTCCGCCGTCGTTGCTTCGCGGCCGAGCAGGATCGCGAGCCGCCGGCCATCACGCGACCACGCCGTATCGCGCACGTTCACCAGCTCCTTGAACGGAACGTCCTTCGCGCCGGTGCGCGTGTCGATGATCTCCAGCGTGACCCGTGACGGCGCCAGATAGGTGGGATCTCCATAGCGGCGGTGATCCGTGGTCGGGTTGTCGATGGCGCGCCGTGTCGTGACGGCGATACGCGTGCCGTCCTCCGTCATGTCGGCGACGTTGACGGAGGTGATCTTCAGGATGTCCTCGGCGGTGAACGGTGTCCGCTGGACCTGGGCCGCGGCGAGCGCCGGAGCCACGAGAACGGTGATCGCGAGCGCAGAGCGGGTGAGAACAGCACGCATGGCAACTCCCTCGGAGGCTACTGGAAGCGGAGGCTTTTCAGAAACCGGTCGAACACGGGCAGGGCCTGCGCGACCGTCTTCGCAGGGCCGGTGAATTTTACGAAATACGGGCCCTGCGGCGTCTCGACGACGGCCGCACGCATCCGGAAGCCCGGCTTGTTGTGGCGCTGTGCGGCGCCCGGGCGGACCTCGGCCACGTACGTGCCGCTCACGTCGACGGTGGTGACCGCCAGATTGCCGACCTTGAACGCGGTGCGCTCCGGCGGCGGGCCCGGCTTGCCGGACGGCTGCTGGAACTGCCCGACCCACCGCTGGATATTGGCCTCGACGCTGCCGCCGCCACCGCCGAAGTAGAAGATGACCACCTCGGCGTCCTCCGGGTCGCCCGTGACTTTCGGCACGACGAATTCGGCGACGCGCATCGAACTCGAAGGCGGCCGCGACTGCCAGGCGGGAGGCGTGGTGTAGGTGAGGCCCGCAGGGACCGAGGCCGAGAAAAGGAGCCAGAAGGAGAGAAGGATCGATTGCATCGGCCGAATACTACCAATTCGGGGTGCTGCAGGGTGCTGCAGGGTGCTGCAGGGTGCTGCAGGGTGCTGCAGGGTGCTGCGGGGTGCTGCGGGGTGCGGCGGGGTGCGGCGG
>Ga0247719_1000780_pt1 | contig 16336 bp, 23 predicted proteins | sample 41E_DmetaG_FD_189046 | JGI IMG/M metagenome (GOLD analysis project Ga0247719, IMG submission 189046) | Soil microbial communities from hillslope of Landscape Evolution Observatory, University of Arizona, Oracle, AZ, United States - 4-1-E_D | ecosystem: Engineered > Artificial ecosystem >...
CCCAAATATGTCTGTCCGTTAAGACGGTGCGCCGCTTAGCGGCTCACGTGGCGAACTTCAACCCAGACGCGGCTTGCCCTTGGGCTTGCGCGGGCGGCCCGCACCGCCCGGCCCTGCCCCGGGGCCGCGCGGCTTGCCCCCACCATCGCCTCGCGGCGGGCGCGGCCCTCGAGGCGGCCCGCGGCGATCCGCCGTCCTCTGCCGCTCCGGAACCCGGTCGATGGGCCGCGACTGCTGCATCTGCTGGCGCGGACCGACCGCATAGCCCTCCTTCAGAAGCTGGGTGAACGCCGTCCGGGTGGTCTCGGCGATCGAATCCTGCAGTTCCTTGGGCAAATCGGCGAAGGTCACGTTCGGGTGGATGGCCTGAACGTCGCGCAGCAGTTGGTTGGGCAGCCCGCCCGACGCGCGCTTCAATGCCGCGACTCCGTCCAGCACCGCCGAGAAGATGATCGATTGCATGACGTCGGTCGCGGCTCTGGGCATGATAAACGGCCTTCTACGTGGACTGGGGCAGGTGGACTAACAGTTGGCCGCTCCCTAAGTCGCGGGCCGATGCGGCGGCACTTCCACAAGATGCATGGCCTCGGCAATGATTTCGTGATCGTCGATGCGCGCGAACAGCCGTTCGACGTCACGCCGTCGCTTGCCCGGGCGATCGCCGACCGGCGCACCGGGGTGGGCTGTGACCAGCTGATCGTGCTCGAGCCGAGCGAGACCGCAGACCTCCGGATGCGCATCTGGAACAGCGACGGCGGCGAGGTTGGAAGCTGCGGCAACGCGACCCGCTGCATCGTGCAGCTGACGAGTGCCCGGACGATCGAAACGGGAGGCGGCCTCCTCGAAGGCGCGGATGTCGGCGGTGAAGTCGAGGTCTCGCTTGGGCAGCCGCGCTTCGCTTGGGACGAAATCCCGCTCGCATACGCGATGGACACGAGCGCGCTGCCGATGGCGTGGGACGGCTTGGAGAAGCCGTTCGCAGTCAATGTCGGCAATCCGCATCTCGTTTTTTTCGTCCCCGATACCGGTCAGGTGCCGCTCGAAGAGCTCGGCCCAAGAATCGAGAACGACCCCGCTTTTCCCGAGCGGATCAACGTCAATGTCGCAACGGCGGAAAAAAACATCCTTAAATTGCGGACCTTTGAGCGCGGCGCCGGCGAGACGCTTGCATGCGGGACTGGCGCCTGCGCGAGCGCGATCGCGGCCATAGCGACCAGGCGCGCCAGCTCCCCGGTCCAGGTAGACATGGCCGGGGGCAGCCTGGTGATCAGCTGGGCGCCGGGCGAACCGGTGACCATGCGGGGCGCCGCCACGCATGTCTTCGAGGGCGAACTCGACCTGGAGGCGCTGCCGTGAGCGTCGAGACCATCACCCTCGGCTGCCGCCTCAACTTCGCCGAAAGCGAGACGATCGCCCGCACCGCGCCCGCAGAGGAGGATTGGGTCGTGGTCAACAGCTGCGCGGTGACGAACGAGGCCGTGCGCCAGACGCGCCAGGCCATCCGCCGCGCCCACCGCGACAAGCCCGGCGCCAAAATCCTCGTCACCGGCTGCGCGGCCGAGCTCGACCCAAAGAGCTTTACGGCCATGAACGGCGTCGAGCGCGTGGTTGCAAACGCGCGCAAGCTCAACAGCTTCACCGCAAATGACGTCATGGCGCCAGCGGGCTTTCACGGCCACGTCCGCAGTTTCGTCGCCGTTCAGAACGGCTGCGACCACCGCTGCACATTCTGCTCGATCTGGCAGGCGCGCGGCCCCAGCCGATCCCTGCCCTTCGAGCTGATCCGCGACGCGATCGCGCGCGAGCTCGACCGCGGCGCCAAGGAGATCGTTCTGACCGGCGTCGACATTACCGATTACCAGGGCGGGCTCGGCACGCTGTGCCAGCGCCTGCTCGCCGCCGAACCCCGGCTGACACGCCTGCGCCTCTCATCGCTCGACGGCGTCGAGATGGACGAGGCGCTGTTCGAGCTGATTGCCGGCGAGCCCCGGTTGCTGCCCCACTTCCATCTGTCGCTGCAGGCGGGCGACGATCTGATCCTCAAGCGCATGAAGCGCCGCCACAGCCGCGCCGACGCGATACGCGCCGTCGAGCGCATCAAGGCTTTGCGACCGCATGCGACAATCGGCGCCGATCTCATCGCCGGATTTCCTACCGAAACTGAAGAAATGGCACTAAACAGTCTGAAACTGTTGGACGATTGCGATATTATCGCAGCTCACATCTTCCCCTTCTCGCCGCGTCCGGAGACGCCGGCCGCGCGCATGCCGCAACTGCCGCGTGAACTGGTCAAGGCGCGCGCCGCGAGGCTGCGCGCGGCAGCTGCCGAGCGCCGGTCCCGCTGGCTGGAAAGCCTCGTCGGCACCCTCCAGCCGGTGCTGATCGAGAACCAGGGCAAGGGCCACTCCGACAATTTCGCACCGGTGGCCATCGAGGGCGCGGAGCGCGGGCAGAGCAGCGCGGCGCGGATCATCGGCTTCGACGGGAATCAACTCATGGCGGTCTGGGCATGAGCTGGCTTGACCGCCTGCGCGGCGGCTTCTCGAAGACGGCCGAGCGGGTCGCCGACAACCTCACCGGCCTCACCAGCCGGGCCGCGCTCGACACGGCGACCCTCGACGACATCGAGGAAGCGCTGATCGCATCCGACCTTGGCCCCGAGGCTTCGCGGCGCATCCGCGAAGCGATCGCCGCGCAGAAGTTCGAACGGCTCGACGAGCGGGGCCTTCGGACAATCCTTGCCGAGGAGATAGAGAAGATCTTAACACCGGTCGCCAAGCCACTGGAGGTATGGGGATTTCCACGGCCGCACGTCATTCTGGTGATCGGCGTCAACGGTTCGGGCAAGACGACCACGATCGGCAAGCTCGCGCATTGGCTGAAGGAACAGGATTATGGCGTGCTGCTCGCTGCCGGAGACACGTTCCGCGCCGCGGCGATCGAGCAGCTGCAGATCTGGGGCGGGCGCGTCGGTGCCCCGGTGATTTCGGGCAAGGAGGGCGGCGATGCCGCCGGGATCGTCTTCGATGGCGTTCGCCAGGCGACCGCGACAGGCGAGGATGTGCTGGTCGTCGACACCGCCGGCCGCCTTCAGAACAAGAGCCATTTGATGGACGAGCTCGCCAAGATCCGCCGCGTCCTCGGTCGTCTCAATCCGGAAGCACCGCACGATGTGTTGTTGGTGCTCGATGCCACCACCGGCCAAAACGCGCTTGCGCAGGTCGAGGTGTTCCGCGAGAGCGCGGGCGTGACCGGCCTCATCATGACCAAGCTCGACGGGACTGCGCGCGGCGGGATCCTGGTCGCGGCAGCCGAGAAGTTCGGGCTTCCCATCCACGCCATCGGCGTCGGCGAAAAAGCCGACGACCTGAGGCCCTTCGACCCCCGCGCCGTGGCCCGGGCGATTTCCGGACTTCCGCCGGAATGAGTACAAAATCGGAGCCGCAAGGCGGCGCGAAATTGCTGATCGACCTCGGTCCGCTGCTGGTTTTCTTCCTCGTCAATTTCTTCGCACCGGTTCCCGCGGTGACGAAGATTTTCGCCGCGACCGGCGCTTTCATGGTGGCGATGATCGCGGCGATGATTTTCTCCGCGGTCCGCTACCGCAGCATCTCGCCACTGCTGTGGTTCTCGGGCGTGATGGTCGTGATCCTGGGCGGTCTCACCATCTGGTTGCACAACGAGACCTTCATCAAGATGAAGCCGACCGTCTATTACGCCTTGGTCGCTGCTCTCCTCCTGTTCGGCCTTGCGACCGACCGGCCGCTTCTGCAGCGCGTGCTGGGAAGCGCCTATCCTGGTCTCGACCACGCCGGGTGGGTCAAGCTCACCCGCAACTGGGCCTTGTTCTTTGTATTCATGGCGCTGCTCAACGAGCTCGTCTGGCGCAACAGCTCGACCGACTTCTGGGTCGGCTTCAAGCTGTGGGGCGCGCTCCCCCTCACCTTCCTCTTTGCCGCTGCGAACATTCCGATGCTGCTGCGTCACGGGCTGATGAAGGAGGAGGCGAAGCCGGCCGAGCCGGGTCCGGTCGAATGAGCGACCCCATCCTGTCAATACGCGGGCTGAGGAAGACCTACGGCACCGGCGTCGATGCGCTGAAGTCGGTTGACCTCGACATCCAGCGCGGCGAGATTTTCGCCCTGCTGGGGCCCAACGGCGCCGGCAAGACCACGCTGATCAACATCGTCTGCGGAATCGTCACGGCGACCAGCGGCGAAGTCCTGGTCGACGGACGCAATTGGCGCACCGACTACCGCCACGCGCGCGAGTGCATCGGCCTGGTTCCGCAGGAGCTGACCACCGAGGCATTCGAGCCCGTGTGGAACACCGTCAGCTTCTCGCGCGGCCTCTACGGCAAGCCGCGCAACGACGCTTTCATCGGGGACTTGCTCAGGCGTCTGTCGCTGTCCGACAAGCGCAAGACGATCATGATGCACCTGTCGGGGGGCATGAAGCGACGGGTCATGATCGCCAAGGCGCTGAGCCACCAGCCCGCGATCCTGTTCCTCGACGAGCCCACGGCCGGCGTTGACGTCGAGCTGAGGCGCGACATGTGGGAGCTGGTGCGGAAACTCCGCGCCGACGGCACGACGATCATCCTCACGACCCATTATATCGAGGAAGCCGAGGAAATGGCCGACCGCGTCGGCGTGATCAGCCGCGGCGAGTTGATCGCCGTCGACGAAAAGAAGTCATTGATGGCCAAGATGGGCAAGAAGACGCTCGACATCGTCCTTGCCGAGCCGCTCGCACAGGTGCCGGGGGAGCTGGCCGACTGGAACCTCGAGCTCAACGACGAAGGACATATGCTGCGTTACCAGTTCGACAGCCATGCCGAACGCACCGGAATCGCCTCGCTGATGCGGCGGCTCAGCGACCTCGGCATCGCCTACAAGGACCTCTCGACCCATCAGTCGAGCCTCGAGGAGATTTTCGTCGAGCTGGTCCACGGCGGCCGGGCCGGAGCGGCGCGGTGAACAGCCACGGTATCGCCGCCATCTACCGCTTCGAGATGGCGCGGTGGAAGCGCACGCTTTGGCAGAGCCTGATCACGCCGGTGATCACCACCGCGCTCTATTTCGTCGTGTTCGGCACGGCGCTCGGAAGCCGCATGACCGACATGGAGGGGGTGAGCTTCGGCGCTTTCATCGTCCCCGGCCTCACCCTTCTCAGCGTCTTCATGCAGTCAATTTTCAACGCCAGTTTCGGCATTTATTTTCCGAAGTTTACCGGCACCATCTACGAACTGCTCTCAGCTCCGATCTCGAGCTTCGAGGCGGTGCTCGCCTATGTCGGGGCAGCGGTCACCAAGAGCGTCATCCTCGCGCTGGTGACGCTCGCCACCGCCTTCCTGTTCGTCGATGTGCGGATCGACCATCCGCTGGCGATGCTGCTGTTCCTCATCGGCATCAGCACCGGTTTCTGCCTGTTCGGCTTTGCGATCGGCATCTGGGCGCAGAATTTCGAGCAGCTCCAGATCATCCCGATGCTGGTGATCACGCCGCTGACCTTCCTCGGCGGCGCTTTCTATTCGGTCAACGCGCTTGGCGAGCCGTGGCGGACGGTCACCCTGTTCAACCCGATCGTTCACGTGATCAGTGGCTTCCGCTGGAGTTTCTATTCGATCGCCGACGTCCCGGTCTGGTCCAGTGTGCTGGTGACGCTCGGGATCATCGCGGTCTGCATGGCGGTGATCGCCTGGATGTTCCGCACGGGCTACCGGTTGAAGCAGTAGCTTCGCGCAACCTTAAGCCGTCAGCTCAGGGGACCTCGCACTTTCGCCCTGGTTCGCTCGCTCGAAGCCGCGGCCGTCGAGATTCTGCGCGACGAACTCCCAATTGACGATGTTCGAAAGCACCGAGCTCGCGAAGCGTGGCCGCTCGTTGCGATAGTCGATGTAATAAGCGTGCTCCCACACATCGAGCGTGAACAGGGGCACCATGCCTTCGTGGACGATCGGCGTGTCGGCATCATGGAGCGAGGTGACGCGAAGCGTCCCGCGGTCGAGCACCAGCCAGGCCCATCCGTTGGAAAAATGGTTGACCGCTTCCTCCTGGAGCTTGTCGAGCAGGGCCTGGGGATTGCCGAACCCGTCCTCGACCAGCTTCGCGAGCTTGCCTTGGGGCTGCTGCCCCTCGGCCGGGGCCAGGCACTGCCAGAAAAAGCTGTGGTTCCAGAGCTGCGCGCTGTTGTTGAACAGCTTGGTGTTGCCGGCGCGCTTGGCCTGCTTGACGACGTCGACCAGCGACGCCCCCGAGAGGCTATGCTCGGCTTCGACCAGCTCGTTGGTCTTGGTGACATAGGCCTTGTGATGCTTGCCGTGGTGGAACTCGAGCGTTTCGGCCGACATCACCGGCGCGAGCGCATCCTTGGCGAACGGAAGTTCGGGCAGCTGGAAGGGCATAAGGCGTCCATCTCCTAAAATTCGCGAGACAGCGGCAGCGGCCGCGCCTCCGGATTAAGGCCCACCCCTCTGCCATCCGAGATGCTTGCGCGTGTCGAAATTTCAACCCAAGAGACGGCCACGAAACTCGCATTTGCGACGAAGGGGGAAGCAGATGGGCAAGTTCTTCGAAAATCTGGGTGCGGTGCTGATGGTCGGCCTCGTGCTGGCGATCGCGCTGATGGCCGGACTTCATACCGACGACGTCAATGCGTCGTCGATTCTGCAGTGGCTGCACGTGTTCTTCGGCATAACGTGGATCGGGCTGCTCTATTATTTCAATTTCGTGCAGATCCCGACGATGCCGACGGTTCCCGCGGAGCTTAAGCCGGGGGTTTCGAAATATATCGCGCCTCAGGCGCTGTTCTACTTCCGCTGGGGTGCGGCCTTCACCGTCCTGACGGGCGCCCTGCTCGCCTGGGTCCTCGGCTATCTGGTCGAGGCGCTGACCTTCCAGGAGCCCTACAGGCTGATCGGTACCGGCATGTGGCTGGCGCTGATCATGGCTTTCAACGTGTGGTTCATCATCTGGCCCAACCAGAAGCGCGCCCTCGGCCTTGTCGAAGCGGACGACGCGGCAAAGGCGCGCTCGGCCCGCACCGCGATGATCGCGTCGCGGACCAACACGATGCTGTCGATCCCGATGCTCTATGCGATGACCGCCTTCCGCTGGTGATAACGGACCGCTTGGCGGCCACTCTCGCCGCTAGGCTGCATTCAGCGGCGTTACGGCGGGTCCAACCGCCTACGCCGCTGAATCCTGGAGCTTGTGGCGCTTGAGCGCGTGGCGGAGCTGGTCGTAGCTGAGGTTCAGGGCCGCGGCCGTGGCACGCTGGTTGAAGCGGTTTCGCCGCAGCGCGTCTTCGAGGATGGCGCGCTCATATTCGGCCACCGCTGCACGGAAGTCGCTCGTGGTCGCCGGCGCAGGAAGCGGCGATGGGGCGCCGTTCGCAGCGAAGTCCGGCTCATTCGCGGGCACCGGCGTCGCCGCCGAAACGCCCCCGCCTGCCGGTACCGCCCCTGAACCTGCCGGAGCCCAAGGCGAATGAAACGGGTTGAAGCTGATCTCGTCGACCGGGCGCTCCGGATCTTCATGACGATAGACGGCGCGCTCGACGACGTTCCTTAGCTCGCGCACATTCCCGGGCCAGGAATACGCCTCGAGTTCGGCCAGCGCGCGCGAGCTGAAGCCCGGCCAGTTCGACCAGTCGAGCTCGACCGCCATGCGGCGGCCGAAATGTTCGGCGAGAAGCGGGACGTCGCCCTGACGCGCGCGCAGCGGCGGAAGCGTGATCACCTCGAACGACAGGCGATCGAGCAGGTCGGCGCGAAATTTCCCCTTATCGACCTGCGCCGGCAGATTCTCGTTGGTCGCGGCGACGATGCGCACGTCGACGCTGATCGGCCTGGAGGCGCCGATGCGCGTGATCTCGCCATATTCAACCGCGCGCAGCAGCCGGTCCTGCGCCGGCATCGATAATGTCCCAAGCTCGTCGAGGAACAAGGTGCCCCCGTCCGCTTCCTCGAAGCGGCCGTGGCGCGTCTTCGCCGCGCCGGTGAAGCTTCCCGCCTCGTGCCCGAACAGCTCGGCCTCGATGAGATTCTCGGGCAGTGCCGCGCAATTCATGATAATCAGCGGCCCGGCCCAGCGCGAGGACAGGTGATGGAGACGCTCGGCGATCAACTCCTTGCCCGTGCCGCGCTCGCCGATCACGAGGACCGGCCGGTTGAGCGGCGCGGCCCGGCTCGCCCGTTCGACCGCGTCGAGAAAGGCGAGGCTCTGCCCGATGAACTGATCAGCCCGCTCCATAGACCGACTGTTGGTGACAAATCCCACCATTTGGCAAGGATTTTCGCTCTGATTTCAGGCGGAAAACGGCACTTTTCGCGCGACTCCAGGATTTCCCATAAACTGGCACATCTCTTGAATAGCTTTTGGCAAGTATCTGGGCCCAGAGTTTCGAATGCGGAGTGAGTGAATGAGCATTTTTTCCCGAACACGGGACATTTTCGCGGCGAACATCACCGAGATGCTCGACCGGTCGGAAGACCCGGCGAAGATGATCCGAATGGTCATCCTGGAGATGGAAGAGACGCTGGTCGAGGTTCGCGCCTCGGCCGCCCGCTGCATCGCCGACGGCAAGGAGATGCGCCGCGCGCTCAACCGGCTCGACGAGCTGCAGCGCAGCTGGACCGAGAAAGCCGAGCTCGCGCTCAGCAAGGATCGCGAGGATCTCGCCAAGGCCGCCCTGATCGAGCGCCAGAAGGCGGGGGACATGGCCGAGGGGCTGCGGCAGGAGATCGAGGAGATCGACAGCACGCTGAAGGGCTATGAGACCGACATCGCCAAGCTTCAGGCGAAGCTGCGCGAAGCGCGCGCAAGGCAGAATGCGATCGCCACGCGCTTCGAGAGCGCGGTGACCCGCGCCCGCGCCCGCGAGCTGTTGAACGGCAACCGCACCGAGGACGCCTTCTCCAAGTTCGAGCTGCTCGAGCGGCGCGCCGATTTCGCCGAAGGCCGGGCCGATGCGCTCGGAATGACGGGGCCGAAGAGCCTCGAGGAAGAAATCGCGGAATTGAAAGCCGCCGAATCGGTCGATGCCGAACTCGAGGCCATGAAGGCCGCGCTCAAGGCCAAGGGGAAGTAAGCAGCAATGGAAGAAGTATTGATCCCGGCTATCGCCATCACGACCCTGTTCATCGGCCTGCCCTGGCTGATCTTTCACTACATCACCAAGTGGAAGCAGGCGGCGACCCTGACCCAGGGCGACGAGAAGCTGCTCGACGAGCTGCACGAGGCCGCGCGCCGGCTCGATGACCGGCTGTGCACGATCGAGCGGATCATGACGGCGGAGAATCCGAACTGGCGCCAGCAGTGCCTGCCAGGCCGAGACGACCGGCAGCGCCTGCTCGCGGATGGGGAATAGAATGGCCTACAAACGCTATCCCGCTCCGCAGGAGCGCTCCAACCAGCCGCAATACCGGCCGGCCGAGCCGCACGAGCACGAGCGCGTGCCCGTCTACAGCGACCAGCCCGCGAGCCGTACGCGATTCTACCGCGACAAGCGCAACGGCAAGCTGTTCGGAGTCTGTGCCGGCATTGCCGACTATACGGGGTTCGACGTCAGCCTGGTGCGCGTTTGCTTCCTGGCGGCCCTATTCATGAGCGGCGGCGGCGTCCTCCCCTTTTACATCATCGCCGCGATGGTCACCCCGACCAAGCCGCACGCGCTCGAGCGCGTCGACCATGAGGAACAGCAGTTCTGGCAGGGCGTCCGCGCGTCGCCCACGCGAGCCGCGCGGGACATTCGCTCGCGGCTCAAAGACATCGATCGCCGGCTGGCCGACATCGAAAGCTATGTGACGACCGAAAACCGCTCGCTCGCGCGCGAGATCGAGCAGCTGCGCTAAACAGGATCAAAGGGGAGCAAGGATTATGTCATGGAGCGGGCCGGGCTTCGTTCTGGCGATCATCGCGATCAGCACGCTGGGCTGGCTTGTCAGCACGTGGATCCGGGCAAAGCACGGCTATCCGATCGAAAATGAATGGTCGGGGACGGCCGAGAAACGCGATGCAGCTGCCGAACGGCAGATCGCCCAGCTGAGCGAAGAGAATAGCGCGCTCAAAACGCAGGTGAAGCGGCTCGAGGATAGACTGGCCGTGCTCGAGCGGATCGCAACCGACCAGCCGGACCGGTTGTCGCGCGAGATCGAGCAGCTTCGGTAATCAGAAGGGGCAGACATGGACAAGCTGACGGTACTGCTTGAAGCGCTTCCCTGGGTCACGGCCATCACCGCGGCCGGTGTCGGCGGCTGGGTGCTGACGACCTGGCTGAGGATCAAGCATGGCTATCCGCTCGAAACCAGCTGGGGGACGCCGCTGCACCCGGCGACCGACCGCGAGGCGCAGGAGCGGATCAAGCTGCTGACCCAGGAGAATGCGCAGCTCCGCGCCGAGCTCGGATCGATCAAGGACCGCTTGCAGAACGTCGAACGGATCGTGACCGACCAGCCGACCAAACTCGCCAAGGAGATCGAGGCGCTGGCGCTCGACAAGGGAGGACGCGCATGAGGGGCCCTGGCGACTTGCGCGAACACAAACGCATCGAAAGCGGAGAGAAGATCGGATGAATCCCTTTGAAATGGTGGCGATCATCGTGGTCGCCGTAATGGTCGCGTCGGTGCTTAGGGCTCGCTACGGCTACCGCCGCGGGCGCAACCGCCATGGCATTGGGGACGCGAGTCCCGAAGAGCAGGCTGAGACGATCCGGCTGCGCGAGGAAGTGAAGGACCTCAAGGAACGGCTCAAGGTGCTCGAGCGGATCACCGTCGAGAAAGAGAACAGCCTGGCCAAGGAAATCGAGTCGCTCCGCGACCGCTAACGATTGAGGAGTGTGACATGACCGACGGCGAATATTCGCTGCTGATGCTGGTCGGCCTGCTGGCCGCATCCGCCATTTACCTGCTGGCCGTGGTTCGCGGCCAGCGCAAGACCATCGCGGCCCTGACTTCGGCAGCGGAGACGCCGACGAACTTGAAACTCGCCCAGAAGGACCGCGAGATCGACGAGCTGCGGGAGCGGCTCCATGTGCTCGAGCGGATCACTGTCGACAAAGAGAACAGCCTGGCGCGCGAGATCGAGGACTTGCGGCACGCTTAGCTGACAAGAGGCGAACGCAGCACTATCTGCCATCTCGTGTCGCTGCCTACGATCCAGGACGTTTACGACGAATTCGAGCTGCTAGATGGCGAGGACCGCTACCGCTTGCTGATTGATCTCGGCCGCAAGCTGGAACCCATGCCCGAGCCCCTCAAGACCGACGCGACCAAAGTGCAGGGCTGCTCGGCGTCGGTATGGGTCTATCCGAAGGTCGAGGATGGCCGTCTGCATTTCCTGGCCGACAGCAATGCCGCGATCACCAAGGGCATCGTCGCGCTGGTGCTCTCGGCTGTCCAGGACCGCCCCGCCGCCGAAGTCGCGCGAATGGACGTCGCCGCCTCCCTCGCTCCCTTCGAGCTAAGCAAGCACTTGAGCGCCAACCGTACTCAGGGCGTCCCCAACATGATCGCGTTGATCAAGCAGACTGCGGAGCGTTACGCGGCCGCCGCCTGATGTCCGCTTTGGGTGGAAAGCCGACCTCGGCCGCCGCTATCGGCGGTCAGACGTAATTGACGCACGGGCTGGACGCGCCCCGACCGTCCGCGCCCCACTTGCGGAAACCCGACGAGTCGACGTGAAAACGGCGGCCGCTGTAGAAGCCGAGGCCGATGTCGTTCCTTTGCCCGTCGCGCGCATGGGCCTTGCACACGGAGCGGATCATGGTCGAACGCTCGAGCTTTCCATCCACCGGCGTCAGGTCCAGCGCGAAAAATTCGCGGTGCGCGCTCTTCGGTGCGCCCTTCGAACAGGCGTTGAGCTGGCTGTTTCGATAGGCCGACAGCGTCTCAACCTTGCCGACACTGGGGATGACGTCGTCGCGAACGAACTTGAGGGTCTTTACGATGCGGCCCCACTTGTCGGGCGGGGGCACCTCGAAGGGCTGTGCGCCGCACTCGCGCCACGAGGACGAGGTCCGGACGAGCTGCCACATGGGAACGACGTTTTCCAGTTGCTGGGCCGCAAGGTAGTCCCTGAACGCGCCGAGCGCATTCACGTTGGCCGGCGTGCGCCGGGCCCAGGCTTCGAAGTCCTGCGCAGTCTGGCCGGGGGCAAGCCCCGAGGCGTGCTCATGGTCATGCGCCTCCAGCCCGAACTCGGCAAAGGCAGGCGCCGCCTTCTCCGGCGCGGCCGGAGCGACATCCGTCGCGACAACGGCATGCCGAAGTTCGACCTTACCCGGCGCTGAGCCAGAGCTCGCCGCAGGCATGAGGAAGAGTGTGGCGCCAAGCGCGGCCGCGTAGATAAATGTAAGCATATCAAGGACATAAGCGCTCATCAGACCGTTGCAAGATATTGACATTTGGCGAAAATGCCGGGAGCCAATCCGTGCGTTAAAACGCGCCGCCAGAGAGACGAGCTGATGTCCGCGACGGCGTAGAAAGCGGGGCTAAGCCGCGAATGTCTGCTTTGGGGGGAAAGCGGACAGTCAGAGTGGCCAACCTGCCGCCCACGAGCATCCATCGCCCGAGGTCTGGCGTTCCAGCGCGGACGCCAACCATTTCGGAGCCAGACCAATGTTCCGCCGCTACGCCTATGGCTGGATCACGGTGAGTTTCTTCCTCGGATCCCTTCTGCTGCACTGGTATTTCGGCTGGAAAGCCTTCGTCGACGAGGCGCAGGCGCACGCGCAGGTGCCGCAGTTCGCGCCCTACCTGAACGAGATGCTGCGCGACACTTTCGAGAACTGGCAGTCGGAATTCCTGCAGCTGATGTGGCAGGTGATCGGCCTTGCCTATTTCCTCTACATCGGATCGCCCTCGTCGAAGGAGAATGACGACCGCGCCGAGGTCAAGCTGGACGCGATCCTGCGCGCCATCGGCGGGGAAAAGGCGGACGAACTCATCGCCCGGATCGACAAGGAATATGAGCGCAGCACGGGCCACACGCCGCACGCCCACGGTAGTGAGATCGCACGGGAAGCCGGCAAGGAGCTCAATCCCGCTTTCGCGCGGGCTGCGACCAGCGGCGGCTAGGCCGGCTTGGTGTTCCGGCGCTCCTCGGCCTTCTTGAGCACGTCGTAGGCCGCCTGGACCTGCTTGAAGCGCTTGGCCGCGTCCTCGTCGCCCGGATTGGCGTCGGGATGGGTTTCCTTGACCAGCCGGCGATGCGCGGCCTTGACCGCCTTGAAGTCCGCGTCGCTGTCGAGCTCGAGCGCGTCGAGCGCGCGCATCTCGTCGCGGCTTCGGCTGCCGTCGCCGGGCCCGGCCCATTTCCACTGTGCCGACTGGCGGAAACCCGAGTTTCCGCGTTCCTCCTCGGCCGCGCGGCGCGCCGCTTCCTCGGGGCTCAGCCCGGCGAAATAATTCCAGTTCTTGTTATATTCGGCGGCGTGCGCCTCGCAGAAATACCAGCGCTCGCGGCTGTTGGGTGCCTTGGGCGCCGGCCGGTCGCCGATCTCGTTGCAGCCCTCGCGGTCGCACAGGCGCAGCTTGGCCGCAGCGCGGCCCTTGTCGCCGTACGAGCGCCAGCGCGGAAAACCCCAGTCGTCCGATCTCTTCTGCTTGGCCATCGACGTCCTTCTAGACCGTCATTGCGAGGAGCGCAGCGACGAAGCAATCCAGTTGCGCGTTACTGGATTGCTTCGCTCCGCTCGCAATGACGAAATCGATGCCAGAGGGCCTGTAAGCCGGGTTCTGTCCTCCGCCGTCGCCAAGGCTAGGGCGGATGTGCGGCCATTCCTCTAGGCCCCGACTTGCGTCGGGGCTCGAGCGACCAACCCGGGCGACGAGCCGGAACCAGGCTCATTTGCCGCCCCTATTCGGTCTTGCACCCGGTGGGGTTTACCGTGCCGGCCCTGTTGCCAGGACCGCGGTGCGCTCTTGCCGCACCCGTTCGACCTTACCGCGCCGAAGAGCGGCGGAATGCTTTCTGTGGCACTGTCCCTGACCCGCCTTCACCAAAGCTACGGCGGGCCGCCGGGCGTTACCCGGCACCGTGGTTCCATGGAGCCCGGACTTTCCTCGCCTCGCTTGCGCGAGCCGCGGCCGCCCGGCCCTCTGGCGAGGCCCATATAGTCAATCGAGACGAAAGTTTCGAATCACTGCGGCCGCGGCAGCAGCAGCGCGAGCAGCTTTGCCCTGCATTCGCCGTCGATGATGCCGTCGATCATCTCGGGGCGGAAGCGGCGCTGGAAGGCGATCACCGCTTTCTGCGGGTCGGTCACGTCATAGCCGAAGCGCTCGAGCGCGAGCAGGAAGCCGGCGTCGGTCCAATAAGGGTCGACCAGGTCGCGCCTCGGGCTGGGCAGCGCCAGGCGCCGTTTCGCCAGCGCGTCCCACGGGAACAGCTCGCCCGGATCCTCCTTGCGCGCGGGGGCAACATCGGAATGGCCGACGACGTTGCCGCGGCCGATGCCGTGGCGTTCCTTGATGTCGGCGACGAGCGGAATCAACGCGGCGATCTGCTCGTCGGGGAACGGCCGGTAGCCGAATTCGTGGCCGGGATTGACGATCTCGATCCCGACGCTGGCCGAATTGACGTCGGTGATCCCGCGCCAGCGCGACTTGCCAGCGTGCCAGGCGCGCTTGCGCTCGTCGAGCAGGCGGTAGAGCGAGCCGTCCTCGTCGACGAGGTAGTGGCAGGAAACACGCGCCTCGGGCGAAGTCAGCCGGTCGAGCGCGCCCTCGGCGTCCGGCATCCCCGTATAGTGCAGCACAATCATCGAGACCGGCAGCTGCCGCTCGTCGAAATTGGGGGACGGCCGTTCGATGAAATCCATCACCGCAATGGCGCATGATCGGGCGGGCTCGGTCAAGCCCCAGCGGCGGCTGCCCTCCGGTCGGGGCCAGCGCGCTTCTCGACCCGGCTGCCGTCGCCGACGAGGCGGTAGAGGCCGCGCGCCTTGATGTCGGCGCCAAGCTTGCCGGTCTGGCCGATCACCGTCTCGCCGGCGCCGAGCATCAGCCAGCCGTCCTCGGCCATCGAGGCGGCGAGCCGTTCGAAGGCGAGCGTCTTGCGGTCGGAGCTCAAGTACAGCAGCACGTTGCGGCATAGGATGATGTCGAACCCGCCCGGATGCGGCGGCTGTTCGAGGATGTTGTGGACCTGGAAGCGGACCGGCCTGCGCAGCGCCTCGACCGCGCGCCAGCCGCCGTCGCACTCCTCAAACCATTTGATCATCTGGTTGATGCCGAGCCCACGCTGCACCTCGAACTGGGTGTAGGTGCCGCTGCGGGCGCGATCGATGCAGCCGCTCGAAACGTCGGTGCCGAGGATGTCGATCGTCCAGCCGCGCCACTTTTCCGGCTCTTCGGCGAACAGCAAGGCGATCGAATAGACTTCCTGCCCGGTCGAGCAGCCGGCCGACCAGATCCGCAGCCGCCGCGTCTTGTCGCGCCGCTGCGCCAGCTCGGGAAGCGCGTAGCGCTGCAGCAGGTCGAACGGCGCGCGGTCGCGGAAGAAATAGGTTTCATTATTGAGCAACGCTTCGACGACCTGCTGTGACAAGCTTGGCTCCTTGCCCATGACGAGAATGGTGATCAGCTCATCGAGCGTGGCGATGCCGCGCTCGCGGAGCAGCGCGGAGAGCGCGGTCTCGATGCGCCAGCGGCGGCTCATGGTCAGCTGCTGGCCGGTTCGCGCCTCGAGCAGGCCGGCGAGGATGCGGCTCGAGCTGTCGCTTATTTGCACGAGGCCACCTCCGCGGTGCGGCCGGCCACGCGGCGGGCGAGCTTGTCGGGCGGCAAGACGGCGCAGGCGAGCCCCGCCTCGAGCACCGCGCGCGGCATGCCCCAGACGGCGCAGCTCGCTTCGTCCTGGGCGAAGATCGAGCCGCCGCAGGCGACGAGCCGCTGCGCCCCTTCCACGCCATCGCGGCCCATGCCCGTGAGAACGACGCCGAGCGCCCCCGCTCCGAAGATCGCGCCGGCCGAAGCGAACATCGGGTCGACCGAAGGCATGCAGCCGCTGCTGCAGCGCCCGTCGGTGAGCCGGACGATCGCCCCTTTGGGCGCCGGCTCGAGTGTCAGATGCGCGTTGCCCGGCGCGAGCAGGATGCGGTCGGGGGCCAGCTTCATTCCGTCTTCGGCAATCGCCACCGGGCGATGCGCAAGCGAGCTCAGCTGCCGCGCGAAAACCGGCATGAAGGGCATCGGCAGGTGCTGGGTGACGAGGATCGGGACGCCGATGCGGCGCGGCAGGTGCTGGAAGAAGACGCCGAGCGCATGAATTCCGCCGGTCGACGCGCCGATCGCCAGCAGGTCGATCGGGTCGCTCGGCATCGGGCGCAGCGG
>Ga0247719_1000781_pt1 | contig 16333 bp, 13 predicted proteins | sample 41E_DmetaG_FD_189046 | JGI IMG/M metagenome (GOLD analysis project Ga0247719, IMG submission 189046) | Soil microbial communities from hillslope of Landscape Evolution Observatory, University of Arizona, Oracle, AZ, United States - 4-1-E_D | ecosystem: Engineered > Artificial ecosystem >...
GCCTTGAGCTTCAACCCGACCGAGCACGACGACCTCCGGGGAAGTGGAGAACTACGCCGTTGTCATTCTCCCAAACCCCGTTCGAGATCGCGAGTACCTCGACCGACTTTCTGCTGGCTCACCTAGACCCGAACCGCGGGGCTGGGACCGCGGCGAGCGAACCGGGCGCCCGGCGGTCAACCGCCGAGTGGTGCGCCGGCGTCGTCCCGAGCGCCCCCCTAGACGCTCAGCCGGGAACAGATCGGGGCCTTCGTGGACGCCTGCTCGAACTGGCGGGATCGCTTTCGAGCGGAAACTCCTCGTTCCCGTAAGCCTACGGAAGGGGGAGGACAGGGCATCACCCGTCGGCGGCCCCCGCCTCTCGGGCGCTCGTCGGACGGTCCTCGGACAGCCATAGACCGGCGGACCACGCTCCGAGGTGCATGGCACCGAGGTCCCTCAGCGCGGGCCAGAGCTCAGCTCCGCGGGCGTTCTCGGGCGGGGCTTCGATGTCGAGCTCGCCGAGGTCCTTCCTGATCAGTCGTAGGGTCGTACTCGCGTGGACTGGGAGCGTCTTCACCCCGCCAGCCTCTGAACGCCGCTCAATGGCCACAAGCTCCCGAGTGACATTGAGCGTCGCCGTCCAGTCAGGGAGGACTGCGGGCATCTCGCCGACGAATGCCTTCAGCTGGGCTCGACGGGCGAGGGAGTAGTAGAAGCGATTGCCTTGCGCCCGAACGGAGAGAACGCCGGCGCGCTGGAGGGTGTCGCATTCCTCGGCGACGTTCCGCTTGGTGTAGCCGGTCGCCACCGCGAGCGCTGCAACGCTCATGGCGCCACCGATTTGTGCGAGGAAGCAGCGGAGGATCTCGGCTCGTGCGCCGACGCCGAACATCGCCCGGAGGCGGAGCCATGCCAGCGAGGGCCGACCTAGATGCGGGAGCGTCGAACGGCCGGTGATTGTGTACCGCCGGGGATGGGTCGCTCCAGGCCAGCTGATCCCGGCATGAGCTCCCACCGTGGCGGCGAACTCGCCGAAGGCCGCTGCGACGTCGTCGGGCTGGTCGCGGAGCAGGTTCTTGAGCCGGGCTTTCGAGATGTGACGCCAGTTCCGTACGCACCAGTCGGTCGCTTCATCCCGGAGTCGTGGGTCGGCGTCTCGGAGCCACGCCGTGAACAGGATCAGCGGTTCGGGATCGATTGCCCAGTCGGCGTGTGTCGAGGTCCAGCCAGACACGCCCAGCTCGGTCCATGCACCCCAGGCGAGCGCGACCGCCTGCTCGGCGAAGTTCGCTGCCGGCCGGCGTCGCCTAGAGGTCGCCATCGAGCACCTCCATGCCGAGAAGGCTGAGGATGCGTTGCAGCTCGCCCAGGAAGGCGGGCGACGGATCGTGCGTCCGGGTCCACCTGGCGGCGTCGAGCAACTGGCCGCGGGTAGGTGAGAGACTGCGAAGATCGGCGAAGTGCTTGCTGCGCTCACCTTGGTCCACGGCGGCGTACAGCTTGAAGCAGACGAGGTCCTCTCTCCCCGGAAGGTGGACCTCGAGCCCTCCGTAGGTGCGGACCGTCACGCGTTCCTCCAGCCCGGGCGGCAGCCCGAACTCGGTCAGGCCGGCAGGTCCGGTGTTGAACCATGAGTCGCCGAGCCCAAGGGCGTCGCCAACCTCGCGGACGGCAATCGCCAGGAACTCGGGGAGGACGTCAGCTCTGGAGTACCCGGCTCCGGACGAGAAGCCCACGACGTCCACGTCGGCGGTAGGTCGCTCGACCACACCCAGCAGGAGCAGACTCCCACCTCCGACGATGAGCGCGCCGATCGCCGCACCGCGCTCCTGCAAGAGTGCGCCGAGAGTGGCCAACGCCTCGTCGAGCCGATCACGCTCCAGCATGAGCGGGAGTTTAGTCCTCTCGATTCAGGAAAGTTACCTGCACGACTTACGCTCACGACCTTGCCGGCCCGCTCTCTCAGGACCGGACGTGACGGTTTCCCGTATCCGGCCCACAGGCCGGCCGGCGGTGCGGATGGATGCATGGCTGGGGACTGAGGCGGCGGCCGAGGCGAGCGCGCCGCTGCGCCAGGGCTCCGGCGAGACCGCTGATCGTTTGGTTGGTGCGCCGCCCACGCCGTGCTGGGCGCAACCTCGGGTCTCTCGATCGGAGCGGCGCCCGATTCCCTTAGGCGAGCAGGGGCAGGGTCGCCGCGTAGATCCCGACTAGCGCGCCGGCCTCCAAGCGCCGTAGCCGCCCACCCGTTCCCAGGAGCAGCCAGGCCAGGCCGGCAACGGTCACCATCGATACCACGGCGACGACCGTGAGGCCGGAGTCGGTGATGGCACCGGGACCGATCAGGGCGGCCGTGCCGGCAACGGCGGTGCTGTTGAAGATGTTGCTACCCAAGACGTTGCCGGCCAGCAGCGCAGTCTCGTTGCGTCGGGCCGATTGGATAGCGGTGACCAGCTCCGGCAGCGACGTACCGACAGCGACCAGGGTCAGCCCGACGAATCCGCCGGAGAGCCCGATGTCAGCGGCAATGCGCTGAGCCCCCACCACGAGGAGTTGCGCTCCGGCGACGGTGCCCAGCAGGCCGAGTGCCACCCGCACGACGTCCCGTCGAGTTGACGCCGCCACGACATCGACCAGTACCTGCTCGCCCGGTTCCTCGACAAACTCCTCAAGTTCCTTCACGAAGTCGGCATCCGCCGCCTCGTCGTCCGGCGCCCGACCAACCCCTCGCAACATCACCACCAGCGCTGCGGCCAGGGCGACTAGGAGCGCCACTCCCTCCCAACGTGACAACCCGTTCTGAAGCAGGAAGCCGAAGAGCGCAACGGCGGCGAAGGACACCGGGGCCTCACGTCGGACGACGCGTGGCAGCGTCTCAGGCCCGGCGATGAGGCCGGCTGCTCCCAGCACGAGGGTCAGGTTCGCCAGGTTCGACCCTACGGCGTTACCGGCGGCGAGATCGAGTGACCCCCGCGCCGCCGCCAGCGAGGAGACCAGCAGCTCGGGCGCTCCCGTGCCGAAGCCGACGATGACCGCTCCGACGACCAGCGGGGAGATTCGCAGGGTCATGGCAAGGCGGGCAGAGGCCACGACGAACGCGTCCGCCGCCTTGGCGAGCAACACGAGACCGCAGAGCAGAAGTAGGACGTTGAGGACGATCAGCCATCGTCGCACGGTGCCCTATTGCGCCAGTCGATCATTCGCGGGCGCAGGTGCCGGGTACCGTTCGATGCCGGCCCGTCCCGCCTCGGTCCGCCGTCGAGACGGTCGACGGCCGGCGCTCACACTGGAACGACTGGCGCGGGCCGCGGCCGCCACCGAGGCCGAGCGCGCTCCCCGGCCGCGCCCTGGGAACGTGGGCTGCGTCGCAGGTCAGCGGGGATCTGGAAACAACCCACTGGCGCACGTTCAGACCGGTGCCAGAATCAGTTCGCCTCGAGGAAACGTTGCCCATATCGACCGGCAACGTCGGACTTCTAGCGTTCGGCCATGCCTCCTCCGAACGTTCCCGCGGCCAAGCGGTCCGGGCTGGCCGTGGACCTGGCCCGCCTCGAGGCCGAGGGTGACGGCTGGCTGACGCCCGAGGACCGGTACGCGCTCAAGACCTACGGCGTGTGCGCCCAGGAACAGGACCACGTCTTCATGGTCCGCATCCGGATCCCCGGCGGAGCGCTCCCCACCGGCCAGGCTCGGGGTCTGGCCCGGCTGGCCCGTAAGTACGGCGACGACTGGCTGCACATCTCCACCCGTCAGAACCTCGAGCTCCACTGGGTGGAGGACAGGCGCGTTCCCGAGCTGATCCAGGAGGTGAGCCGGCTCGGCCTGAGCACCCGGTCGGCGTGCGGTCACACCATGCGAAACGTCATGGCGTCGGAGGCGGCCGGCGCCAGCGTCGACGAACCGTTCGACTGCCTGCCCGACGCCCGGCTCGTCTCCGACACCATCCTGGCCCGCTCGGCCACCCTCAACTGCCAGCTGCCGAGCCGCGTCAACCTGTCCTTCGGCGGATCGCCGCGCTGCCGCGACGACGCCTTGCTCAACGATGGCGGGTTCGTGTCCGTCGTCCACGACGGCACCGCCGGTTACGAGGTGTGGGCCGGCGGCAGCCTCGGCAAGTCGCCGTTCCTGGCCGTCAAGCTGGCCGACTTCGTGCCCCGGTCCGACGTCATGGCCGCGGCCGAGGCGCTCATCGACGTCTTCGTGGCCCACGGCGAGTTCGACAACCCGGCCAAGGGCCGGCTCAAGTACGCCGTCCAGACGCTGGGGGCCGACGGGTTCCGCGCCGCGTGGGAGCGGTCGTTCGAGGATGCCCGTCGCCGCGATCATCCGCAGCCTCCGGAGGTCGAGGTCCTCGGTGAGACCGACAGGGTGGCCATCCTCACGATGATGCCGGCGGGGGGTTGGTCGTCAGGCGTCCGGCCCGAGCGCTCGGCGGGATTCGCATCGGTGACCATCGATGCCCCGATGGGTGACCTCTACGGCGCCGACGTCGAGATGTTCAGCGACCTGGCCGACCGCTGCGGCGACGGCGCCCTCAACTTGAGCCGCGACCAGAACGTCGTCCTTCGGGGCATCCCGGTCGCTGCGGTGGCCGACATCCGCGACACGCTCGCCGAGCGCAACCTGTTCATGGTGGGCGAGGCCAACGTCGCCGCGGTTCGGGCCTGCACCGGGTCGGCCGTCTGCGCCCTCGGGATCACCAAGGCGCCCGACGCCGGCCAGAGCCTGCTGGCCAACCCCGGTCTGCGGCGGAACTCCTCGCTCAAGATCCACGTGTCCGGCTGCCCGAACTCCTGCGCCCAGCACCAGGTGGGCGACATAGGCCTGGCCGGTTCGAAGGTCAAGCTCGGCGGCCGCACCGTCGACGGCTACCACGTCTACGTCGGCGCCGACCTCCATGCCCGCATGGTCGGTGAGGTCGTCGGCCGGGTCGGGGCGGAGGACGTCGGCGCCGCAGTGGAGGCCATCACCGGTATCTGGGAGTCCCTTCGCCACAACGGCGAGACCATGGGCCAGACGGTGCGGCGCCTCGGGCTCGACGCCTTCGCCGCCAACATCGGCACCATGCTCCGCGACCGGTGGGCGACCGGTCCCGAGGAGTCGGCCGACGCCAGCGCGGCGACGGAAGCCCGGGCCAGCCGGCCGGTGGCCACTCCCGACCAAGGTCGCTGGGTCACCGCGGCCACCACCGACGCCCTTCCTCCGGGGTCGTGCACCACGGTCGACGTCGACGGCCAGGCCGTCGCCCTGGTGAACGCGGGCGGCAGCATCTGCGCGGTGGCCGACACCTGCCCCCACGCCGGAGGATCGCTCGGGCGAGGCAGCGTCGAGGGCTTCTCGGTGAGCTGCCCACTCCACGCCGCCACCTTCGACGTGCGGACCGGCGAAGCCCTGTCCGGCCCGGCCATCGAACCCGTGGCCGTCTACCCCGTGCGCATCGACCACGGCGTCATCCAGATCGGGGCTCGCGCCGCGGTTCCGGCGAGCATCGGCTAGCGGTCCGGACAGAGGAACGACTTGGGGCGACCTCTGGCGGAACCTGGCCTGGACGGTGCCCGGGAACATCGTGGGCGGCGGCATCCTCGTCGGGCTGACCTACGCCTGGGTCGGCCGGCCGGCCAAGCCGGTGACGATCGCCCCCGAGGCCATCCCCGAGCCGGCCATCGACATGCCGCTGAGCCTGGCCCTGGCCGACGGCGACGGCGACACCAGCGCCTCACCCGCCCGGGAACCGGCGGCGTCGCCGCGATCCTGACCACGGCGGGGGTCGACGCCGGCGGGGCGCCGGCTTCAGTCGATGTCGAGCAGCTGCACCTTGACAGCGGGCCAGACGCCCTCCACCTCGTCGACGGCGTCGACCTGCACCTCGTCGCCGACCAGGCGGTCACTCAGCTCGGGGCGCGCCGGCTCCCAGCGCGTCTGCGCATCGACCAGCACCCGCCGCTCGTGCGCCCCGCCCTTGATCACCGGCGTCCACACGATGTGCACGTTGACCACCATGGTGCGGGTCTCGGGGTCCACGGACGCCACCGCGCCCTGGAACGAGGTCGTCCGCGCGGGCGGCGGTGGTGGGGGAGGCGCCGGCGGGAGGCCGCCGGCGACGGTGACCTGCGGGCGACTCCCGCAGGCGACGAGGGCGCCCGAGAGCAGGACGGCGCCGGCGATGACCCTGGCGGCCCGGGTGCACCTGGCTCGTCCAACGTCCGACATTCGACCGGCTCCTGGCCTGCTGATCTCTCCTGGGTAACGTCACTTACCCTCCGGGGGTTCCGACTACGCACCAGTGGAAAACGTTTCTTCCGGCCCGTCGGGCCACCAACAGCCGGCGTGGATCAGCAGGCTCGGTGCAGGGAGGGGTAGGGGCTCATGGTCAGCCCGCTGCCCGGGTGCATCTCGAAGTGGAGGTGGGGCGACGTCATGACCGCGTCGCCGGTGTTGCCCACGTAGCCGATGACGGTGCCCGCTCCCACGTAGCCGTTGGCGCCGTAGCGGTCGAGGTGGGCGCCGTAGTAGCGGAAGCCGTCGTCACCGTAGAGCTGGAAGGCCTTGCCGCCGCTGGGGTTGGGATCCCACGACACCAGCCCGGAGACCGGGGCGACGATCGGCGTGCCCCGAGGGGCGAACAGGTCCACGCCGGCGTGGGCGGTGCTGTCCGGTCGCACGTAGCCGAAGTCGTTGACGAAGGTGGCGCCGGGGACGGGGCAGGTGATGTCGACGGTCACCGTCTTGGCCACCGGCAGCGGGCCGGTCGTGGCCAGCGTCTGGCCTTCGTAGATGGCGTTCGGGTTGGTGAGCCCGTTGAGCGCGGCCAGGTAGGTGGTCGACACGCTGTGGCGGGCGGCGATGCCGCTCAGGGTGTCGCCGCTGCGGATGGTGTACTTCACCGGCTCCGACGTGGTCAGGATCTGCCCGGGATAGATGTGGTTGGGATCGGCGATCCCGTTGAGGGCGGCCAAGCGCGACGGGCTCATGCCGGCCCGGGAGGCGATCACCCCCAGTGCGTCCCCCGGCTTGACGACGTAGGTGTCGGCGGCGGCGACCACCGGCCACCAGATGGCGAGCGCCGCGCCAGCACCAAGGCTGGCAATGGCGGCAAGGGTGCGGACCCGCATGTGTGTTTTGGCTTCCTTGTCTCCCCCTTCGCCGCTGTCACTTTAGCCACATCAGCAACGTGGCCAACTCAGCCGGCGAGGGCGCGGACCACCGTCTCGACCGGGCCGCGGCGGTGCTCTGCCAGCCACGCCCGAGCGCCGACGGCGAAGGCCACGCGGACGCCGGCGGCCACCACCACTTGGACCACGAGTGGTGGCTTCGCCGCCCAGAGCCAGGGGAACACGAGCTCCGCGGCGGCGCGAGGACGTGCACACCTGGAACAACGCCGCCAACCTGAGATGACGCTGTGAGCTTCTCTAGGCCCCTCGGCGGGCGGCCATGGGCCCGAGCGGCCCTCTGAGCGGGGAGCCGAGAGGTTCGATCTGGGGGACCAGCTCGAGCATCTTCTCGTCGAAGGGCAGCAGGCGGCCCGACGGCATGGAGATGGCGTGCTTGGGGGCCAGCTGGGTGACGAAGTCGACGTCGTGGCTGACCAGGATCACCGTCCCCTTGAAGTGCTGGAGGGCGGCGAGCACCGCCTCCCGCGACTGCGGGTCGAGGTTGTTGGTCGGCTCGTCGAGCAGCAGGACGTTGGCCTTACCGCCCACCAACCGCGCCAACGCCAGCTTCGTCTTCTCGCCACCCGAAAGGGTGGCCGCCTCCTGATCGGCCACGTCGCCGATCAGGCCGAAGTGGCCGAGGATCGACCGCAGCTCCGAGGTCGTCTGCCCCGGCGTCGACGCCTCCTGCATGATGTCGAGGACGCTGAGCCCGGGGCGGATGTCCTCGTGCTCCTGGGCGTAGAAGCCGAGGGTGACGTTGGTGCCCAGTCGCACGGTGCCGGCGTCGGGGATGTACATGCCGGCCAGGCAGCGCAGCAGGGTGGTCTTGCCCGCGCCGTTGACGCCGACGACGAGGAACACCTCGCCGCGGCTGACGGTGAAGCTCACCTCGTTGACGACGATGTCGCTGCCGAAGGACTTGACCAGGCCCTCGACCCGCAGCACCACGTCGCCGGACCGGACCGGGTCGGGGAAGCGGACCTTGAGCTGGCGACGGCGCACGGGGGGCAGCTTGGTGGCCTGCTGGTCGACGATGCGGGTGATGCGCTGCTCCAGGTTGCGGCGCTTGCGGGCCGCGGTGGCGTTGCCCTGGCGGAACTTGTCGGCCGTGGTCTTCAGTCGCTCGATCTCCCGCTGGGCGTTGGCCGCCTCACGGGTGAGCGACGCCTCACGCTCGGCCCGCTTCTTCAGGAACACCGTGTAGGTGCCCCGGTACTGCTCCAGGCGGCCCTGCTCCAGGGCGAAGACGCGGTCGATGGACTCGCTCATCAGCTCGATGTCGTGGCTGACGACGAGGACGGCGCTGGGCGACGTCCGCAGGAAATCCATGACGAAGAGCTTGGCCTTGGCGTCGAGGTGGTTGGTGGGCTCGTCGAGGATGAGAAGGTCGCCGCCGGCCAGGAGGAGGCGGGCCAGCTCCAGGCGCCGGCGCTGGCCGCCGGAGAGGGCGCCGACCTCCAGGAGGAGCGCCTCATCGTCGAGGTCGAGGCCGCGCGCGATGGTCTCCGCCGTACGCTCCAGCTCGTAGCCGCCGGCCAGGCGGAACCGCTCCTCGAGGTCTGTGTAGCGGTGGACGGCGTCGTCCAGGGAATCGGGGTCGTCGACGGCACTGGCCTTCTCGATGCTCGTCTGGGCCTCCAGCACCTGCTCGTGGAGGGCGTGCAGTCTGCTCCCGGCGAGCAGATGGTCGTAGGCCAGCACGTTGCTGACCTCGGCGTGGGCCGCGGCCTCCTGGGCCAGCCACCCCCACGTCTCCGGAAGGCGGATCTCGCCCGCCGCGGGAGCCGCCCCGGCGCCGACGAGGGTCTTCAGGAGGGTGGTCTTGCCCGCGCCGTTGGGCCCCACCAACGCCACCTTCTCCCCCTCGCCGATGCGGAAGGTGGCGTCGTCGAGAAGGACACGTGCGCCTATCTCGAGACGGAGGGAGGAGACCTGGAGCGTCATGGGGAGGGGACGGCCTTTCGTCGAACCAGTCCGGACATCCCGACCGCGGCCTTCCCCATTCTACGACAGGGCGGCCGCTACGCCGGCGAGGTTACAAGTGACACCTCCGTAGCATTCGCCCATGCGAGTTCGCGTGGGGTCTCTCGAAGCCTTGCAGAGCGATGGCCGGCTGGTCGGGAAGGCGGGCGGCCACGGCGTGTGCGTCTTCTGGCACGACGGCCGGGCCTACGCACTGGACGACCGGTGCCCGCACATGGGCTTCCCGCTGCACCGGGGATCCGTGGAGGCCGGCCTCGTCACCTGCCACTGGCACCACGCCCGGTTCGACCTGGCATCGGGCGGCACGCTGGATCCCTTCGCCGACGATGCCCGAGCCTTCCCCGTCGAGGTGGAGGGCGACGACGTCTACGTGGTCGTCACCGCCCCCGACAACCGGGTCGACCACCTGCGCCGGCGCCTCGCCGAAGGGCTCGAAGGCGGGCTGACGCTGGTCACGGCCAAGGCCGTGCTCGGGCTGCTGGAGGCCGACGTGGCGCCGGCGGAGATCGTGCGCGTCGGCGTGGAGTTCGGTACCGCCAACCGGGCCCAGGGATGGGGGTCGGGCCTCACCGTGCTGGTGGCCATGGCCAACCTGCTGCCGCGGTTGGATCCCTCGGACCACGCGCTGGCGCTGGTCCACGGGCTGGCCTTCGTGGCTCGCGACACCGCCAACCGCCCACCCCGCTTCCCATTGGCGCCGCTGGGCGACGGGACGGCCGTGCCGGTCGACGCCGACCGCCTCACCGACTGGTACCGGCGGTTCATCGAGACCCGCTCCGGCGACGCCGCCGAGCGCACGCTCGTCACTGCGCTGTCCGCCGGCGCCGACGCGCCCACCGTCTCCCGGATGATGACCGCCGCCGTCACCGACCACGTCTTCATCGACGTCGGCCACACCCTCGACTTCACCAACAAGGCGTTCGAGGCGGTCGAGCACCTGGGCTGGGAGTCGGCGCCGGCGGTGCTGCCCACCTTGACGAGCCAGACGGCCGGTGCTTCCCGCTCCGAGGAGGGCAGCCGGTGGCGGCATCCCCACGACCTGGCGGCGCTGGTGGCCGAGACCGAGGCCCGGCTGCCGGCGCTGCTGGCCGAGGGCCGGGCCGCGGCCGAGCCGTTCGACGACGTCAGCGGGCTGGCCTGGCGGATGCTGGAAGACGATCCCGTGGCCGTGGTCGAGTCGATCTGCGCAGCCATCACCGCCGGCGCCACGCCCGAGCAGCTGGGCCGGGCCCTCGCCCTGGCCGCCGCCTTGCGCATCACCCGGTTCCAAACCCAGAACGACTTCGGCGACTGGGACGCGGTCCACCACGGCTTCACCTACGCCAACGCCCTGCATCAGTGCCTGCTCCGCCACCCCTCCGACGAGCTGGTGCGCGGGGTGGTGCACGGGGCGCTGCGGGTCTACCTCGACCGGTTCCTGAACGTGCCCGCGGCACGGTTGCCGGCGACCGACGCCGCCGACCTGGCCGACCTGCAGGCGTGCTGGGACACCCAGGGCAACGTCGACCGGGCCGGGGCGATCGCCTACGGGTGGCTGAAGGCCGGCGGCGAACCCCGCCGGCTGGTCGCCGCCCTGGGCCACGCCCTGCTCTCCGAGGACGCCGGCTTCCACTGGTTCCAGATCGTGGAGGCCGCAGTCCGCCAGCACGCGGCGTGGCCCGAGCGCTCCGAGGAGGGGGCGCTCATCCTCGTGGCCGCCGCCCGTTTCCTGGCCGCCCACACGCCCACCCGCCGCGAGCTGCCCCACGTCGTGCGCACCGCGGCCCGGCTGCGGCGGGGCGACGACCTCTTCGAGGAGAGCTGACCCCGCTCGCCGGCCGGCGTCAGGCCGACTCGCCGTCGCCGGGGTCCCACCGGCGCCAGGCCTCCTCGGCCCGGGAGACCACCTCCCGGAGCGGCAGGCCGGTGCGGCGGGCGGCCCGGGCGGCGTCGTCGTGCTCGACCTTGACGCGTCCGGCGCCGACCTTGACCCGTACGGGCACGCCGGCGACGTCGACCTGGCCCTCGAAGCGCGCCGCCGGCCACCGCTGCAGCGTCTCGCCCCGGATCCCGAGCGAACCGGTCTCCGACACCAGCACGCCGGCCACCTGATCGGCGAGCGCGGGGTCGGCGAGCACGCTGACCGTGTGCGCCGGCCGGCCCTTCTTCATGAGGATCGGCGTGACCCAGGCGTCATGGGCGCCGGCGTCCATGAGGGCGGCGACGGCGTGGGCCAGCGTCTCGCCGGTGGCGTCGTCGACGTTGACCTCCAGCAGCACGACAGGCTGGCCCGGCTCGGGCCGCCGCGGCTCCTCGGCCACCGCCTCGCCGATGATCACCTGCAGCAGGTTCGGCAGCCCTTCGAGGTCACGGGTGCCGGCGCCGAAGCCGGAGGCCGTGACCTGCATCGAGGGCATCGGCCCCCAGCCGGTGACGGTGGCGGCCAGCACGGCGGCGCCCGTGGGGGTGGTCAGCTCGTAGGGGATGTCACGCCCGTACGTCGGGGCGCCCCGGAGCAGCTCGACGACCGCCGGCGCGGGCACCGGCAGCATGCCGTGGGCCGAGCGGACCATGCCCATGCCGTTGGCCACCGGGCTCGACCAGACGGTGTCGACCCCGAGCACCTCGAGCGCGGCACAGGTGCCGACCACGTCGATCACCGCGTCGACCGCCCCCACTTCGTGGAAGTGGACCTGGGCCGCCGGCCGCCGGTGGAGGTGGCCCTCGGCTTCGGCCAGGGCGGCGAAGGTGGCCTGCGCCCGGTTGGCGACCCGCTCGGGCAGCCGGGCTTCGTCGACCAGGCCGATGATGTGAGCGTAGGTGCGGACCACCGGGGTGTCGGCGACGACCACGTCGACCTTCGTGGCCCCGACGCCGCCCCGCATGACCGGCGACACCTCCATCGACCAACCCGAGATGGGTAGCCGGGCGAGCAGCGCCCGAACCTCGCCCACGTCGGCGCCGGCGTCGAACAGGCTCCCGAGGGCCATGTCGCCGGCGATGCCGGCGAAGCAGTGGAACCAGGCGGCTGTCGTCACGAGGGCAGCATCCGCAGGACGGCGCAGGCGGCGCCGAAGCCGTTGTCGATGCCGACGACGGTGAGGCCGGCGGCGCAGGAGGACAACATGGCCAGCAGGGCGGTCACCCCTTCCAGCCCGGCGCCGTAGCCGGTGCTGGTGGGCACGGCGACGACGGGCGCGGGCGTGATCCCGCCCACCAGGCTGGCCAGGGCGCCCTCCATGCCGGCGACGACGACGACCGCGTCGGCGCCGGCGAGCTCGTCGGCCGAGGCCAGCAGCCGGTGCACCCCGGCCACCCCTACGTCGGGGTTGAGCAGGGGGCGCAGCCCGTGGGCGGTCAGGGTGGCGATGCACTCCTCGGCCACGGGGAGGTCCGACGTTCCCGCAGTCAGGACGAGCACCCGCCCGGGACGGGGCAGCCGGCTGCGCCAGGCCAGCGTCCTGCCTGTCCGCACGCCGCCGGGATTGCGTTCGAGGGCGGCGGCGGCCTGGTCCTCGTCGGCCCGGGTCAGCAGGACCGGGCCGCCGCCCTCCTCGCTCAGCAGCTCGGCGACGATGGCCGCGCACTGCTCGGGGGTCTTCCCCGGCCCGTAGACGGCCTCGGGGAGGCCCTGGCGGAGCGCACGGTGGTGGTCGACCTTGGCGAAGCCCAGATCGGCGAAGGGGAGGCGGCGCAGCCGGGCCACGGCGTCGTCGGCGGACAGCGCACCGGAGCGCACGTCGTCGAGCAGTCGCCGGACCGCGGCCTCGTCCATGGCGCCAATTATCCTCCGCCCATGTCCCGCGTCGCCTATCTCGGCCCTCCCGGCACCTTCACCGAGGAAGCGCTGCTCGGCCAGCCCGACCTGGCCGATGCCGAGCTCGTCGCCATGCGCTCCATGCCCGAGGTGCTCGCCGCCACGTCGTCGGGCGAGGTGGACCTGGGTTTCGTGGCCCTGGAGAACTCCATCGAGGGCAGCGTGATGCTCGTCCTCGACCGGCTGGTGTTCGACCACGACCTCTTGATCCAGCGAGAGGTCGTCCTCACCATCCGCCAGAACCTCCTGGCCCCGCCGGGGATGAGCCTGGACGACGTCAAGCGGGTGGTCTCCTTCCCCGACGCCATGGCCCAGTGCCGGAAGTTCTTCGCCCAGTCGCTGCCCGACGCGGAGATCGTGGCCGCCAACTCCACCGCCGGCGCCGTGCAGGAGGTGGCCGAGCACCGCCCTCCCGGCACCGCGGCCCTCGGCGCCGCGCTCGCCGCCAAGCTCTACGGGCTCGAGTTGCTGGCCGCCGACGTGGAGGACAACCCCGACAACAACAAGACTCGCTTCGTGCTGCTGGCGCCGAGAGGCATCCCGGCGCCCACGGGCCACGACAAGACGAGCATCGTCTGCTTCCAGCGCGACGACCGTCCGGGGAGCCTGCACGCCATCCTGGGCCAGTTCACCGCCCGCAACATCAACCTCACCAAGCTCGAGTCGCGGCCGACCAAGCACAGCTTGGGCGACTACTGCTTCATCATCGACCTGGAGGGCCACGTCGACGACGAGGTGGTGGCCGACTGTCTTCGCGACCTCAGGGTCCAGCTGGCCAGCGTGAAGTTCCTCGGCTCCTACCCGGCGGCCGGCGAGCACGGGCCCGCCGTCCGCCGTGACGCCGAGGTGGCCTGGAAGCAGGCCGACGAGTGGATCGCCAACCTTCGCAGGCAGGTGGGCCACTAGCCTCGTCCCCGCCCGGGAGGGATGGCAGAGCGGCCGAATGCGAGGCTCTTGAAAAGCCTTGGACGAGAGTCCCGTGGGTTCAAATCCCACTCCCTCCGCTCACCGTGCCAGACTCGTCAGGCCTTGGAGAGGTGACCGAGTGGCCGAAGGTGATCGCCTGCTAAGCGATTAGGGGGTGTAAAGCCTCCTCGAGGGTTCAAATCCCTCCCTCTCCGCCAATTTTCAGTTGTCCGCCTCGTCGTCGTCCTCGGGCTGGGGGTCGGCGATCCACTGGCCCGACGTGCCCGGGCGCATGGAACCGACCTTCGTCGACGACTCGTGGCGGGTGTCGAGGTCGTCCCTGATACAGACGCAGTTGTCGGTAGGCTTGTTGCAGCCCTCACAGACCACCCGCCCCTCTTTGTCGTCGAGGCGGACCGCCGCCCCACAGAGAGCACAGACCCCCGTCTCCATGTAGCGGTAGTTCCTGGGCACGGGTCGAAGTCTACGGGTCTCAAGACCGGCCGACGTCCGGCCGAAAATTGGTACTGGACACCTAGAAATGAGATGGGGCGAGCGCAAGACCGTGTGGAACCGGATGAAGGGCCTTCCCTGGTTGGCGATCGGAGGTGGGCTGCTCGGCTGCCTGCTGCTGGTCGCCCTGGTCCCCCCGCTGCGGCGGGGTGTCGCCAACGTGACCAGCCGGGTCATCCTGGTGGTGGCCTCGCCGTTCGCCCCCGACATCAAGGGGTTCGAGGACCTGCCCGACGCCAGCAAGGTGGTGGCCCGGGACGGAGCTGAGGTTGGGCTGCTCGGGCTCGAGCAGCGCGATCCCGTGCGCCTCGACCAGGTCCCGCCGCACGTCACCAAGGCGGTGCTTGCCGCCGAGGACGCCGACTTCTACTCCCACTCCGGTGTCGACCCGAGCGCGGTGTTCCGGGCCATGATCAACAACGCCCGGGGCCAGACCCAGGGCGGGAGCACCATCACCCAGCAGCTGGCCAAGCTCAACTACGTCGGGTCGAGTCAGACGTTCCTCCGGAAGTTCAAGGAGGTGCTCTACGCCAGCAAGCTGGAGAGCAAGTACTCCAAGGACGAGCTGCTGGAGCGCTACCTCAACCAGGTCTATTTCGGCGAAGGAGCCTACGGAATCGCCCTGGCGTCCCAGGCCTTCTTCAACGTGCCCCCCGGTCAGCTGAACCCCGCCCAGGCCGCCATGCTGGCCGGGAAGATCAGGTCGCCAAACGGCCTCGACCCCTACAAGGACCCAGGCACCGTCCAGTCCCGCCGCGACCAGGTCCTGCGCAACATGTCGCGCCAGGGCTGGCTGGGTGGCGCCGAGCTGGAGTCGGCGCTGGCTTCCCCGCTGGGCCTCGGCCCCCGCAAGACCACCGCACGGGGCGCCGGGGCGGCGAGCAAGGCTCCCGACTTCGTGGCCTTCGTGGGCCGGGAGGCGGCCGGGATCGACGCCTTGGGATCCACCGCCGACGCCCGTCGCAGGCAGGCCCTCACCGGCGGGTACACGATCGAGACCACTGTCGACCTCAAGGCCACCGATGCCGCGGTGGCGGCGGCCAAGGCGGTGCTCGGCGCTCCGAACGACCCGACCACGGCCATCGTCTCCATCCAGCCGGGCGACGGCGCCATCCGGGTGCTGTTCGGGGGGCTGGACCCGAACCTGGAGTTCGACCCCGCCAGCCAGGGCCGCCGCCAGCCCGGCTCGTCGTTCAAGCCGTACGTCTACCTGGCCATGCTGAAGGAGGGTATCGACCCCCGCAGCCAGTTCGACTCGGCGTCGCCCCAGACCCTGCGCTGCGCCAACGCGCCGTGGACGGTCAACAACTTCGAGGGCGACAGCCGGGGGATGATCGACGTCGACGAGGCCATGACGCGCTCGGTCAACGTGGTGTTCGCCCAGCTCATGGCCAAGGTCGGCCCGGAGGACGTGCGGGCGGTGGCCGAGAAAGCTGGGATCAACAGTGACCGGCTCACCCCGCCGGAGTGCGCCATGGCTCTTGGCGGGCTCAGGGAAGGGGTCACCCCGCTGGAGCAGGCGTCCGGATTCGCCACCTTCGCGGCCAAGGGCATGGCTGCCGAGCCGTATTCGATCGCCCGCATCAAGGACCGCCGGGGCCAGGTGGTCTACGAGCGCAAGCCCAAGACGAACCAGGCCTTCCGCGACAAGGAGGTCGGCGTGGTGAACGCCGCGCTGAAGCGAGTGGTCGAGGGCGGCACCGGTACCGCGGCGAACATAGGCCGGCCGGTCGCCGGCAAGACCGGGACCAGCGAGAACTACGGCAACGCCTGGTTCGTGGGGTACACGCCGCAGCTGTCGACCGCTGTCTGGGTCGGCCGGCCCGAGGGCGACGTCCCCATGCGCAACGTGCGCGGCATCAACGTCACCGGGGGCACCTTCCCCGCCCGCATCTTCAGCCAGTACATGCGGGCCGCTCTCGCCGGGGTGCCCGTGCAGGAGCTGTACACCGCCTCGGTTGACGAGCTGAACCTGAAGTCCACGGTGTCGACCTCGCCC
>Ga0247719_1000782_pt1 | contig 16291 bp, 27 predicted proteins | sample 41E_DmetaG_FD_189046 | JGI IMG/M metagenome (GOLD analysis project Ga0247719, IMG submission 189046) | Soil microbial communities from hillslope of Landscape Evolution Observatory, University of Arizona, Oracle, AZ, United States - 4-1-E_D | ecosystem: Engineered > Artificial ecosystem >...
CTTGACCAACTCTGCCGTGAATCGCCCGTAGGGGCCGGGCTTCGACGGCGACCCGGGGCGCCAGTCGCCGAGCCCCGCCTTGAGCCCCGCGAGCGCGAACAGTTCGCGCAGGCGCGGGAGCGTCAGATCTGGATCGCCCGTCGAGAAGGTGCCTTCGACGGACCACTCGGGGAACATGGGGCGCGTGCGGATGTGCCGCTTCCCGTTCACCCGCACCGGCGCCACCTGGATCTCGAACCCGAGTTTGCCGACGGCGGCGCGCTGCTCGGCGAACGTGCCGCCGACGCCCTCGACGGCGGCGCGGTCCACCGCGCGCCCGTTGCCGACGGTGAACGGCAGGTAGATGTCATCGAACATGACCGCCTGCGACGCGGCCTTGAGCGTTTTCTTGCCGCCGATGGAGATCGACGAGCCGACCTTGAGCAGCGCGGCGAGGATGTTCTGCTGCGGCATGACCACACGCTTCTCGTCGAAGTACAGGTAGGTTTTCCAGCGGTCGGCGGGGTGGCGGTCGTCGCCCGCCTTGCCGCCGCTCTTGCCGCGCGCCTGCTCCGCGTCCTGCGCCTCGATGTTGTCGAAGTGCATGAGGAGCGGGGTGATTCCGGTCAGCGTTACGATGTAACTGTCCATCCGAATCCTCCTGAGTTGAACTGCCCTTGCCGCGCCGAGCCCCGCCAAGACACGCCACGCCTAACCACGCCATGCCCTGCCCCGCCTGGCCCCGCCTAGCCTTGCCGCGCCCTGCCTGAACTAGCGCCGCGTCGCCGTGTCACCGACGGCGCGGCGGCGTTTCCCTTGCCTTGCCGTGCCCAGCCCTGCCGTGCCCTGCCGCGCCGCGCCGCGCCCCGCCCGGCCTCGCCAACTCACTTCACTGGGTTCAGCCTCGGGCGCGCGGGGGGCGCCCCGAGGATCTGCTTGATCTCGTGCTGCAACACGTCGGCGGTCTGCAACTGCCCCGCGTGGTGCCGCATGGTCACGTCGCGCCGTCGCTGTTGCTCGGGCGTGAGCTTCGTCGGGTCGGCGAGCGTCACCGCGCGCAGCGCCTTCCGCGCCTGCTTCCGCGCACGGCGCCGGCGGGCGGGCTCGCACACGTCCACGCTCTCGGCGTCCGTCGGAATGCGCCACCCCTGCCCGACGATGGCGATGGCGTCGCCGAAGTGCTTGCCGATGTAGGTCCGCACGCGCCCGTCGAGGCGGCGCGGCGTTGTCAGAGGCGCCGCCGCGCGCGCGATCTCCGCGTGCGTCACGTCGTCGCCGCGCTTCTTCGTGGCGAGCATCTTCTCAACCTTCACCCACGCCGCGTCCAACTCGTACCGAGCCTTGATGTCTGCGATCACGATCCACCTCCTGAGTTGAATTTCCCTTGCCTTGCCTTGCCGCGCCGTGCCGCGCCCAGCCCAGCCGCGCCATGCCCCGCCGCGCCATGTTTACTCCTCGCCGTCGTCGCCCCCCTTTGCTAGCTCGCGCCGCAGTTTCTCGCGCACGCGCTCCGACACGTCCCGCAGTAGCGCCTTGATTCGCTTCTGGCTCGCCCCCGTGAGGCGCGCGATCGTCTCGTAGCTGGTGAGGCGCACGCGCACGCCGCGCACGACCGCGCGCCGCTCGACGGCCTCGCCAGTGCCGTCCTGCTTGTGCTCGGTCGCCGCGCCCACGTATTCCTCGCCCGCGACGGTCATGAGCAACGAGGGCGGGTTGGGGTATTCGCCAACCGGCTCGGGGCGCACGTCGTCGGCCGAGACGTTGCGGGTGTAGACCTCGTGCCCGTCGGCGGGGTGCCAGTGGCGAAGTGCGGCGATCTCCTCCTCCTCGGGCGAGAGGGAGCCGACGAGGCGCGCGAACTCGGCGAGGCGGACGTGGGCCGCGCCGTGGGTGCCGCTCGGGGCCTCGTGGACCTTGAGGGCGCCCTCGTGGTGCGGCTGGCGCCCGTAGCGGCGGGCGCGCGCGAGCATCGTGCCCATGGGCGAGGGGGGCGCGGAGAGCTCCGCGCGCAGGCGGAAATACTCCCGCAGGATGTAACCGGGGTGGCGGCGGCTCACGCGGTCCTCTGTGACCGGGAGTGCCAGATCGTCCCGTCGGCGTCGAGATCCGCGCACACCGTCACGCCGCACGCGCACGTCACCCGAACGTCCGTAGAAGGTTGCCCGCGGACGCCGCCCCGGTAGGGCGTATTGACCGTTACGGAACATGACTCCACGCGGGGCGTGCAACTGGGGAGATGCCCCGTTGCTTGAGCGAGAACGTCCCGCGCTATCTCGGCAGGCTCGCGGCGGCTCACGCGGTCCTCCGCGCCTGGTACGCGCGCACGTCTCGGTCGTCCGCGACGAAGGGCGCCCATCCGCCAACGGAGGGAGTGAACACCCACCCGGCAACTACGCGGGTCGCGGGAGCGTGGCTGTATATGTTCCCGCACCACTCCATCGCGAACGCGCGCGCGTCCGCCTCGGCGACGGGGGCGGGTGCCGGCGCCGGGGGCGGCGCGGGGCGACGGCCGACCGCAGCGTGCGTGTGGAACGCGGCCCTGATCCGCTCGGCCTCCCGTGCTTCCCGCTCGCACCACGCGCGGATGGCGGCGAACAGGTCGCGGACCGCTAGCGCGACGATGTGGACCCGGCGCGGCATAAGTCCATCCGAGGTCATTACCGTTCCGTCATCCCACGCCGCCTGCAACAGCGCGGCGTGCCCCGGCGTGTGCGCGAACCGGCGCGGGCACCACCCGCGGTGCTCCGAGACGAGGGCGAGGCGCGTCAGGTCGCGCCCGCAGTCAGTGCAACGCATCTAGTCCTCCTCGACGGGGAACGCGAGCCCCGTGTATGCGACCCGGCACGCGCCGAAGTCGGCGCACCGGGAGTGGTCGCCGCGCCCCTCGCAGCGGGGAGAGAGCGCGGGCGGTGCAATAGGCGCGGGGGGCGCGGGAAGCGCGGGCTCCGAAGCTGCGGCGAGAAACAGCGCCAGATCCTGAGCGTTCATCAGCGCCATCACGCACCCCTCGCGCGCCGCGCCCGGTACGCGCGCATCGCGGGCGCCTGCCGCGCCTTGTGCACCGCGTAGCACGTCACGCAGCGGTCGCCGTGCGCCGCGGGCTGCTCGCGCCCGCTCGGGCAGTAGGGGCACACCCCGCGGGCGCGGCAGAAGGCGGTGCGGCGCGCCCACTTGCGGGCGCCGGGGGAGCGCAGGTCGGGCGGTGGGTCGTAGACGTACATCACGCGGTCCTCCATGGCTTGCGCGCCCAGGGGTCTACGCGCCCCGCTGGCGCGTCCGGGCGCGGGGTGGCGGGGGTAGCACCCCGGCGGGCGAGAGCGCGCGCCACAGCGGCGCGGGCTGCGTGCAGCGAGCGGGCGCGGCGGCACGGCACACACGGCGGGTAGCCGTGGCGGCAGGCAAGGCGCCTCACTCGCCCTCCCGGCGCGGCGGCAACCCGAGGCGGGCGCGCTCGCGCACCTCGGCCAGCTCGACCTTGGCGAGGAACTCGCGCGCGGCGGGCACGAGGCCCGGGTGCGCGCCGGTGCGCTCGAGGGCGCGCGCGATGTCGAGCGCGTCGAGGGCGAGCGTGCGGAGGTAGCGCAGGCGGTCCGTCACGGCGCGACCTCTACCCCGACGGCGCGCAGCGCGTCGCGCTCGTCGAGCACCACGGCGTAGGGCAGCCCGAGCGCGGCGGCGAGGTCGCGTAGGCGCTCCTCCGACGGCGTGAGCGTGCGCGCCGATGGCGGCTTCGCGCCGTCCTTCACTTCGAGCACGTACCAGCGCCCGCGCGCCCCAACGAACAAGTCGCAGCCGAGCCCGGGGAGCGCGCTCACGTCGAGCACGGCGCACCCGGCGCGGCGTAGCGCCGTGGCGACCGCGCGGTGGTTCGCGTCTACCCGGCGGGGGCGGTAGCCGCTCACGGCGCCACCCGCGCGAACAGGTCGCCCTGTGCGGGCGCGGAGACACCGAGGCAGTGCGGCGAGCACCACAGCCGCTCGCGCTGCTGCTGGTGGTCGTCATCGCCGGTATTCGCCATGCCCCCGGTGAGATACCCGGCAGCGAACCATTCGACCTCGCGCCAGCCTGCGCGCGCGAAGGCGTCGCCGTGCTCCCCGGCGAACCCGGCGACCACGATCCGGTAACGCGGGTCCGCCCCGTGCGACAGCGCCCACTCGCGAACCGCGTGCGCTACGTCCGCGCTGTCCTCGGCGTACAGGTCCGCGTCGCGCTCCGCCGTATCGGCATAGGGCGGGTCGAGGAACACGCCACAGGGGCCGTGCCCTTGCCGCACCGGCAGGGTGAGCGAGGCGCCGCCCGTGACGGCACGCTTCCAGTCGCCGTTGAGGATGCGGACGTGGCGCAGCCGCGCCGAGAGGAACGCGAACCAGCGGCGCAACTCGGGCATGGTCATGGGGTGGTATCCGCCCGTCGCGTCGTAGTCCGCGCGCACCCGCTCCGCGAAGTCGCTGCTCTCTGCGGCCACCCCCGGCTCGCGCAACTGCGGGCGGTTCGCGCCCTGCCCGTTGTTGCCGAGGTGCGGGAGTTGGCGCTTCACCCCCGGCTCGCGCGTGCCGGCGTGGTTCGCGCCCCGCCCGTTGTTGCCGAGGTGCGGGCGTTTGCGATCCACCCCCGGCTCGCGCAACTGCGGGCGGTTCGCGCCCTGCCCGTTGGTGATGTGCGGGCGTTGGCGCCACACGCCGCCGCCCTTCGCGCGCCGCGTAATGCGCCCGTCGTCGCCCACCGCCCACGGCCCGCGCCCCGAGCACCACCCGCTCCCGATCCACGCCGAGCACCCCCAGATCCACCACCCCGCCACCACGGGGTCGCAATACGAGGGGTCGCCCATCAGGCGCTCAAGGTCGCGCCCGCGCTTCCACCGCAGACACGCGAGATGCCGCGCGTGCAGGTCCGCCTCGGCGACCGGCCATGATGCCGCCTCAGCGGTCGCGTCCGGGTGCAACTGCATCGCGCGCCATGCGTTGACCAGCAGCCCGTCGGCGTCGTTCACCGTCTCGCTGTAGTACGTCCGATTGCTCGGGTGCGGGCGCCGCAGCAACACGGCCAGCGAGCCCGCGAACGGCTCGACGTAGTGCGGAACATCGCCGAGCGCAGCCCACACAGCCTCGGCGGCTGCTGATTTACCGCCGAAAGTACGGGAACGGAGTCTTGCGCATATCGCTAATCACGTTCCACCTCCTTTCCCGTCGAGCGCCAGAGTTGCCCGCTGCATATCTTGTATGCGTGCGAGGTGCCGATGGCGAATCGACGAGCAATGGCGCCGTAAGAGGCGCCGGCTAGTCGTGCATGTCTGATATCGGCGACGATAGTCGCAGTCAAACGCGCTGCGTGATGGCGCTCCCCTCGTTCGTACCTGCAGATATCAACCGGCGTTTTACTTCCGCCCGGACGAGCCCTCCCCTTGCGATGCATGTCCATGTTGTTGTCGGCGATGGCACCTAGAAAAAGATGGTCTGTATTGACACATGCTGGTGTGTCGCAGCGATGGCATACCACCTTGCCGGCAGGGACTGGCCCGTTGGCGAGTTCCCATGTAATTCGATGGGCGCGGCCGTTGACACTTCGCCCACCGCGACGAAAGCAGAATGCCCCGTATCCCTTGTTGCGCGTCGACGCCGTCCATAACCAGCATGCATCCGAAATACGGACCTTTGCCCAGAACCGAACGCCTGCCATCGGATCCGAGTCGCCGAACCAGGGGAACGGCGTTTTGCGGAGGTCGGTAATCACTCGCGCGTCCCCCCGACGGGCGTGGTGAGCGCCTGCCGCCACGACCACCCGGCGGCACGGCGGTTATCGACGGTGCGGCGCTTGAGCCCGTAGCGCGCGCACGCCTCCGCGATGGTCATGCTGACCCCGTTGACGGTGAGCACGGCGCGGCTCGGGTGGCGCACCGACGGGCGCGCGACGGCGCACACCGGGCAGCGGTCGCCCGCGCGCATGTACGTGTCGTGCGCCTCGCACGCGACGGGGAAGCCGGGGAGCGGGCTCACAGCGCGCCTCGCATGGACGTGCCGGTCAGCGCCACGAATTCGCCGTCGCCGCGAAGGCGGTCCTCGAGGATGCCGCCGTAGCGCATGGCGAACATCTCCGTGGTCAGGTTGCCCGCGAGAATCGTCGGGCTCCGATTCGCGTACCGCGCGTCGATCAACTCCTCGAGGCTGGACAGGAAGAACTCCGACGCGCCGACGTTCTCGCGCCCGAGTTGGTCGACCACGATCAGGCGCTGGCCCTTGAGCTCGTCGAGGTCGAGCCCTGGCCGCGCGAACTGGTACGCCGTCAGGTAGCGCCCGCCGACCTTCGCCAGCGCGTAGCAGGCGGCGAGGGTCTTGCCCACGCCCCGCGGGCCGGCGAGCACGAGGAGCGCGGGCGCTTGCTCCTCGATCGCGAGGCGCACGCGGGCAAGTGCGTCCGTCCGCCGCAGGCGCGTGCGCCCGCGGGCGGCTGCGAGGATTAGGTCACGTTCGCGCACCGGCACCCCGGCGCGGGACAGGCGCATCTCGGCTTCGCCAGCGACCGCGAGTAGCCGGCGCGCCGGGCACACCGCGGCGTCGCGGTTGAACGCGCACCCGTCGAACGCGCGCGCGGATTCGCACGCCCCGGCGCGGTCCTCGTCTGCGTCGCCGTCGGCGGCAGTGCGGCACGGCAGCAGGGCGACCGCGGCGGCGGTTTCCGCCTCGCGCTGCGCCGAGAGGGCGAGCATTCGCTGTAGGTATTCGCTGTCCATCTCAGAATCCCTCCGGTAACGGGAGCATTCCCCTGCGGTAGTCGCGCTTCTCCTCGCGCGGGACTGTGCCGTTTGCGCCGGGCGCAGCCGCCGGGGCGCCGTCCACGTAGTCCTCCCATCGCCCGTTGGCGAACGTCGAGAACAGCAGCACGAAGCGCGGCTCCGTCCCATCGCGCGCGACCTTCGCGGCGTAGTTCGCCACCGCGCGCGCGCAGCGGTCGTAGTCCTCCTGGCTCTTGATGCGCGCGGCGAGGCGCTTCAACCCGGGCGCCTTGCCCTCCTGGCGCGGGTACGCGGCGTACAGCGCGGCGAGGTCGAACGAAGGGCGCACTCGCTTCGGCGGCTGCGCCGACGAGTGTTCTTGTTCTTTTGCAGATGCAGATGCAGATGCAGATGCAGAGCCATTTTTCGCCATTGGCGAATCGATGGGGTCGCCATGCCGGGCGCATGGGGTCGCCATAGGGTCGCCATGCGACTGCCATCTCGCGCGAGCGCCCTTCGCGCCCGCAACCCGTTGAGTTTCCTTGAATGCGTCCATGTCGGCGCGCTGCTCGACGAGGCGCGCGTTGACGAGGCGGTCGGGGTCGGCGCCGGGCGCGAACATGAGCCCGACCGCCTGCCAGATCCGATCGAAGTCGGTCCGCCGCACGCGCAGCAACCGCGCGAGGCGGTCCGGGTCGGCAGGGATCGACCCCTCGCGCCAGTGGTAGGCGAGGAGCCGGATGTACGCGCCCTCCTCCTCCAGCGACATCGCGGCCACGTCCTCGTCTGCCAGCCAGTCGGCGGCGTAGAACTGGAACGCGGGCGGTTTCCCCTCGCGCGCCATCACCGCCCCTTCGGGAACTGCCGCACGCGCAGATCCTCGGGCCACTCCGCCATGTCGCCGCCCTTGCGGTCGCGGAGACGCAGCGGCGCGCCGTCCAGCACCGGGCGCGCGCCGAGCTGCTTGACGAACACCGGCACCCCGGCGGCGCAGCACTGCTCGACGATGGAGCGCGCCCACGCGAGGTCCATCGGGCGCGCGCCGGGGCCGGACTCGCCGCCGACGATCACCCAATGGATGCCGGTTGCGGGAGGGTAGCGATAGGGTGGCGACCCGGGCGCCCGGTTGCGCCATGACCCCTCCAGCGCGTTGAGGAGATCGCACGTCGCGCCTTGATCGATGCGCGCGAGATCCACCGGCCCGAGCAGCGGCTCGCACGACAGGAACCGAACCGACGCCGGGACGCGCAGCAGGTACGGGATGCGCTCGTCGGCCGCGGCCTGGTCCTCGACGGTGCACCCCGCCCACACGTTGCGCGGCCAGCCGCCCGCCCACGACGCGGGCGCGAGGCGCACCATGTTCTCGGGGCGCTTGGTGAGGAGTTGCCAGTCGAGGTGCGGCGTTGCCTCGATGAGCGCGAACAGGCGCGCGCGGTCGGCGTCATCCTCGGGGCGCCCCTCGAACACGTCCGCCATGGACGCGCAGAACACGCGCTGCCGCTCGTTGCGCGCGCTCGCCATCCGGTTCCACTTGACCGGCTCCTCCCAGTGCGCGTCGCTGAACCGCCGGTGCTCCGCGCTCACGCCCCAGACGCGCTCGCCGACGCGCTTGGAGAACGTCTCGGCGTAGCAATTCGCGCAGCCGGGGGACACCTTCGCGCAGCCCCACCACGGATTGAACGTGGAGTCGGTCCACTGGATCTTGGTCGTGTTCATAGCAATACCGTCCCTCCTCTGCGTTCCGTTCGCTCCGCGCGTCGCGGGGCGGGGCGCGGCGCAGTCTCGCGGCTGCCGGCGCCGGGGCGTGCTTCCTGCGGGCCGCGCACGCGCGCGAGCGGCGCGACGTGCGGCTGCGGCGACGCGAGCGGCGCCGGGCGGCGGCGGGTCACTCCGCGCCTCCGACGCCGCCGAGGTCGCGCACGGTGCGCGCTGGCTCGGGCGACGCGGACTCGCACAGCCCCCACCGCAGACACCCGTCGTTCATGCCGGCAAACAGTTCTTCTTGCCGATCCTCGCGCTTCCCGCCGCGCGTAGTGCGCGACCACTCGACGACGCGATCGATAGGCCATACGCCTTTGCCGCCTAGCGCCGCCTGAAAGAACGTGCGCGGATGTTCCATCACCTCGCCGCGCGCCTGCGTAATCTCACGCCCGCGCGCGGTGACCTCAGCTTCGAGGTCGCGCAGCAGATCGATCCGCGCCGGGTCCGTGTCGGCGATCAGCCGGATTTCGCTCTTGCGCGACATGATGCAGGGCCAGCAGCCGACACGCTCGGCTCCGCGCAGATAGAGCGGGTTTGGCGCGAGATCGTGGCGTCGGTGGATCTCGATCACGTCCGCGACGGTCCACGCGAGCAGCGGTCGCCAGACCTCGCAGTCGAGCCCATCGGACCACTCCCACTCGGTCAGTTTGGAGCGCGCCTCCGACTCGCCCGCGCGGATACCGACGGCGCTCACCGGGTCATCGAGCGTGGCGAGGTAGCGCGCGAGCGGCTGCATCTTGAGCAGGTCGGTGCAATACCGGCGCTGCCTCGAGGGGAAGATCCCCTTCCTGCGCGCAAGGTCGGGGAGCAGGAGATCGCCCCGGATCTCGGTGATCGGCCCGAGCGCCTTCGTGAGCGGGCCGCGGATATAGTCCATGGTTACGTCCGCATCCCATCCCGTGAGCATGTGGACGCGCTCGTGCTCGATCCCCTGCTCGCCCAGCCACAGGGACAGCGCCGCAGAGTCTTTGCCGCCGCTGATACTGGCGACCACTCGGCGCCCGGCGAGGCGGGTTGCTAGTTCAGCGGTCATGCCTGCTCCGCGCTGCGCGCGCTCCACCACGTCAGCACGACGCGCTCGACGATGGCGCGTGCGTCCGCCTCGGCGACCTCGCAGCCCTCCCATAGCCCAGTTGCGCCCGCTGCGCGCCAGCGCCACCACGCGCACTCGCGCCACACACGCCCGAGCTCGCGCGCGTCGGGGTGCGTGGCGAACGTGTTGCCGAACCACTGCGGGTCGCCGCTCACCCGAGCACCCCGGCGAGCGCGAACACGGCGACGAGCCCGAGCAGGAGCCAGCCCCACGGGAACGCATCGCCGACGTGGCGCGGCGGCGGCAGCGGCAGAGGCGGCGGCGGGGTCCACAACCCGCCGCGTTGCCCGGCGGACGCGCGCAGGAAGGTGCGCAGGGTCATGGTGCACCTCGCTTGATCCGGTCCTGTAGCGTTGATCGCGGGATGCCGTGCGCGCGGGCTGCGGCGCGCAGGGACGTGCCGCGCTTCACGTCGGCTACAGCGGCGGCGATGGCGGCGCACCGGCACGGCGGGGGCGCGGCTGCCAGCACGCGCTCGTAGGCACGGCGATAGCAGTCGGAGAATACCGCGTTGCTCGGCCATTTGAGTTCGCGCCCGCAGAGGGCACCGTGCGATGCGTGCCATTCCACCTTGTTCGCGGCGAACGGGCGCCCGCAGTCCGCGCACGGTTTCATGGTGTACCCCCACCAAAAGAGAACACCTCTTGCGACAAGCGCCGCGCGGCGATCTCGCAGTACCGCTCCTCGATCTCAATGCCTATGGCGCGGCGCCCGAGTGCCTTCGCGGCGACTAACGTGGTACCACTGCCAGCGAACGGATCAACGACTGCGTTGCCCGGACGCATACTTAGCAGACGTTGGATCAAACGGACCGGCTTTTGCGTTGGATGTCCGGTTGCCTCTGTGCATCCAGTCAGTCCTGGATGCACCACGGCGAACGGAAACACAACGCTAGGCCGCTCCGGTTCGTCTGCAAACTCATAGATCGGCTCGTAGTTGTCCGGGCGGTTCGTATTCGTGCGGTGCCAGATGTGATGAGCGACCAGCGGCAGCGAAACCGGAGGACGTGTAAGTTGGTGCCAGAACACCAGCCAGCGCCGCGCGGTATATGTTTGCAATACATATTCAGCTGCCGCGAGTCCGTCGAGGAAGTGCCCGGCTGCGTTCGGGTAGGGTGGGTCGGTAAACACGAGGTCTATAGGTCCAACGACGGACAGCACTTCCCGAGAGTCCCCGTGGTAGATCGTGATCCCGGCGTGCTCGTAGTAGGGCCTCACGGCGCGTCCCCCACGCCCGCCCACACGAGCACGGCGCCGTCGAGCCCGCGGTTGCTCGCGTTGTAGCGCAGGCACCACCCGGCGGCGAGGGCGGCGGGGACGGCGCGCGCGGGGTGCCAGCGGTAGACGGCGTGCATCATGTGCCTCCGAGGAGAGAGAGTTGCGCGGCAGGGGCGACCGCTTCGACGTGGCGCGCGAATAGATCACGCTGCGCGGGGTTTGCCTTGCGCTCGACTGCGCTAGTGGACGGCAGCAGGTGAACGGACGCTGCCTGCCGGTCGTGCATTCTCGGCGGCCATACAAACCACGCATACTCCGCCATGTCGCTGGCGCCGTCGCCGGTGAAACTCGGGCGATCAGGGAGGATGTACACATCCGGCATATGTGCGCGAAACCAGTCGCAGCGAGCAGCGCACGCCGGCCAGTGCAAGCGCTCGAGGGCGCACACCCATCCCGCCAGAGAGAGACACCGCTCGACGAATTGCAGCGCGAGCGAGAACGGCGGGTTGAGGATCGCGACGGCAGCGTATCCATCGCTTGGCTCGGCGATGAAGTCACCGATCCTGACAGAACCCCTCCCCGCGGTGGCTTCGACGAGACTCGCGCGGCACTCCTCGCGTAATTCCATTGCCCACCACCACGCATCGCCGCGCACCTCATTGACAGCGCGAATGATCGCCCCGTCGCCCGCGCTCGGCTCAAGCCACGCGCCGCCCGGTAGCGGGACGGCTTCGAGCAGGCGCCGCACGCACCACGCGGGCGTGGGGTAGTAGTCAGCAGGCGCCCGCGTCCCGCCCCGGTTCGTCGCGCTCACGTCCGCCCTCCGGGGCGCGCGAGGGCGCGCAGGGCGAGCGCGTGCGCGGTCGCGGCGTGCCCTGCGCGCGCGGCGCTGGCGGCGGTGTCGCGCCCCTCGGCGCGGTCCCGCGCGAGCGCGTCGTCGGCGTCGCGGTGCGCCTCGCGCGCGGCTGCGGCGAACGCGCGTGCCTCGGCGATGGTGAGCGCGTTGAGCGCAGCGCGCGCCCGGGCGAGCGCTGCGCCGCCCGCCGCCACCGCGGCGATGAGGTCCGCGGCGGTCACTCGCTGCCCTCGGGGTCGCGCGTCGGGCGCGCGGTCGGCGGCGCGCACCAGCGGCACACGCGCGCAGGGCGCCGGTGCGGGCAGTGGTTGGTCACCGGCGCACCTCCTCCTTGCCGTCGAGGGCGCGCAGCGCAGCGCAGACGCAGCAGCCGCAGAGGCGATACTCCTCGCCAGCGGCATGATCCTCTGCTACTTCCCGTGCCGCCTCGACTACGCGCTCCGCCGCAGCGATCTCGCGCTCGGCCGCGTCGAGCGCGTCGAGCAGCGAGCGCAGCGCGTTGACCGCCGCGCACATCATACCGGCGTCGGCCCTCGCCTTATCGCTGTCTCCGAGGAAATCGGCAACGATACCCGGCCCCTCGTGCGGCCCACCGACCTCGCAGCGAACGAGGATGGCGACGCACGGATCGCCGCCACCGGAGCCGGTTACATCCTGCGTCGACCCGACATACCACTCAGGCGACGCGCCGTGCTCGGCCATGCGCTGCCGTCGCGCCGCGTCCAGCGCCCGCAGCAGGGCGCGCTCCTCGGGGGTTAGATCAGCCACGATTCTGCTGCTTTGTAGAGGTTGTTTATGTGCATGTACCCCATCGCGCTTCTCCTTTACGCCGGGCGCCGGTGCGGGCAGTGGTTAGCCACGGTCGCCCCCGACGGTCGGCAGCAGCCATACAAGCGGGCACGGCGCCCCCGCGTCGAACTGCCGCGCCGTCCAGTCGATCGCGACGTTCCCGACGACGGCGACGACGTGTTGACATCGGTACGTGCCGACGTTCACCGGGTAGATCGCCCGGAACGTCGGATCGTCGAGGGGCAGTGTGAGTACGCCCGCGGTGAGCGCGCCGCCCGCGCAGCCGTCGAGGAACCACAGGAAGTGGTCCGTCGCCACGGCGCACATGCCTGGGTCGCCGGGCTTTCGAGGCACGCCGATCTCGGCGGCGATGATGCACCAGGCGTTGATCGCCGAGTCGAGGTGTGAGGCGCGCAGGTTCGCGGGCAGGATGGCGCCGCGCGGGACGCGCCCGGCCCTGCGCTTCGTTGGCGGCGAGGTCACGGGCTTGCACGCCGCGTCGATCATGCGCTCGATCGGTGTCACGCGCGCCTTCGCTTCGTCGCGGGCCAGCCACGATTCACCTCCGCCAGCGCAGCGAGGTAGCGCGCGATCTGCGCGTCCTCGCGGTCCGCGCGCGCCCGGTCGCGCGCCAGCACCGCGCGCAGGCGGCGGTCCACCCACGCGCGCCGCTCCTCCCACTGTTCGCCCCGGGCGCAGCGCGCGCAGCCCGTGCGCGGCGTGGCGTGCGCGCGGCACATCACGCCACCCCCTGCGCTTCGAGCCACGCGAGGAGGTGGTCAGTGGTCCAGGCGCGGTCGTAGGCGTCGTCGAACTCGCGTGCGATGGGGAGACGCGCGCGGTAGGCAGCGTTCGGGTCCGGTTCGAGCGTCGCCGCCTGAACCACACAGGCGAGGAACTCCCCGTCGAGCCAGTCACCGCCGCACCATTCCAGTTGCCCGCCCTCGTGCGCGCTCAGGATGCGGCTCAACTCCTCGTCAGTGAACGTGCGCGGCATCACTCCGCCTCCAGGGGTCGCCGCGAGTCGTCGCGCCCGGCGCGCGCGCGGTCGCGCAGCAGTGCGTCGAGGGCCACGCAGTCCGCCGCGCGCTCCGCGTCGCGCCCGTCGAGCTCGCGCAGCCGGTCGAGCTCGCGGTCGAGCGCGGCGACCTCGTTCGCCTGCGCGCTCACGGCAGCGCCTCGGGCGCGGGCGTGGTGCCGTTCGCGGTCGCGGTCGCCTTCGGCTTGCGGCCGGGCTTCGCGCGCGGCGTCCCGTCGCGCTTGAGCCGGGGCGCGGGCGCGGGCGCCGCGGCGTCGAGCACGACGGTGGTGGCGCGGCGCGGCTTGCGCGCGCGCTTCGGCTTCTCCGCGCCGCCGATCACGAGCTTGCGCTCCAGCGTCACGGGGCGGAGCTCTCCGATCAGCACGGAGAGCGGGGCGACGCCGTTCTCCGCCATGTCCTCGTCGATGGCGTCGAGGAGGTCCGCCTCGGTGTTGGTGATGGCGACGAGCGAGGCATTGCGGAACAGCGCGTAGGTCTTGGTCATGGGCGTTCTCCTTGGGTTGGGGTCACATTCCGAGGCGGCGCCGGGTCCGCTCTCTGCGGCGGCGCTCCTCGTCGGTCAGGTCTGGGAGCAGCACGTCGAGGTCAGGGCGCGGCGGGCGGTGCGAGCGCTCGACGCACGGGCGCGGCGCGTCGTGCCGTCCCGCGCCGCACCACCCGCAGCGCGCGACGTGGTATTGCCCGGGTTGCTGCCATGTGTGGCGGCGGACGGTCATGGTTCACGCTTGGGGCTGCGGCGGTTCGATTCGCGGGCGCGGTTTCGCGGGAGGCAGCTTGAACTCGTCGAAGTTCGACGTAAGCACCTTGCTGATACCGACGATGAAGCGCTCGCTCGATTCGACATCCCCGAGAAACGGGAGGAGTTGCTGTCCGCGAGATGCATCATGGTTAACGAGCAACGACGCGATCAATCCGAGCGCAGCGACATGGTTCTGCGTGGATTCAATCATCCCAATCATTGGGTGTCCCAGGTACAGGATCACGCTGCTACTCGCCGCGTCGACGATCCCCATCTTCGTCTCGCCAGGAGGGGACGGCGCGAACTCGACCCGGATCTTGCCCGCCTTCATCTGCTGCGCGATTCGCTCGCCCGGCTGAAGTTCGCGCGCCCGGCGGTGCTTCTTACCGGTGTTCTTGGGCTCGACTGTACCCTTGCATTCTCCCTTGTGTCGCTTCGCCTTCGAGTCCTTCGTTCCCTCAACGCCGCCGCGGATCATCTCCGTGAGGGCGCTCGCAAACATCGTGGAGCGCAGCGCCGCCGCCTGTGAAGCGGCCTTCTCGAACAGCAGGCGGCACGTCTCATACACCGCGTCCGCCAGTTCTTCCTTGTGTTCGGTGATATTGTCTTTGTTCTTGGAGAGTACCCACGCCTTATCTTCCAAATCGACGATTCCAGCGAGCCGCTGCCAACTCGCATCACGGCAGCCGAACCCGGAGTTTGGGATGATCACCCGAAACCCGTGCATGACAGTGATCCCGCGACGCTGATTCTCGACCCCTTCCTTTACGATCCCGACATGAACCATGACGGACTTCCCAGCGACCTGCGTGCGGGCATGGACGAATCCCGGTTCAAGTTCAGGAAGCCGGTACCCACGCAGCGGCGCCGGGGCTTTCTCTCGCGGCCCGCACACGAGGATCTGTCGGTCCCCGTTCTTCAATGCAGGGGAGTACATGTATCCGATGTCGTCGAGGAGTTTCGCCCAATCCGCGCTCGCGTGCGGCGGCTTCCGTCTCAGTCCGTTGATGATGATGCGCGTCCCGCGTTCGCCGGGCTTTGCGTCGATTGGCGGCGGTCCGCGAAACTCCCACTTGCCGACCTTGATGCAATGGCGCCAGTCTGCGTTGATGTATCGGATCTTTCCGCCATGGATCGTCTGGATTAGTACCTCGGATGCGATCCCTCCGATCCACGCGAAGGCTTCCTTCGACCCGATGCCGTAGCGCCCGAGTTGTGTTCCGCGCTGTCGCAGATGATTACCGAACTGAACCATCGCGCGCGCATCCGGGCACCCCTCGCCGTTGTCGCTGATAATGATACGATTCGGCTCGAAATCGACTGTTACCGTCGTCGCGTGAGAGTCGAAGGCGTTGTCGATCAACTCCCCCAAGGCCTCGCGCCAGCCGATGTGAGCTTGCTCCGCGGTGGAGAGGAGCATGTTCGGCGTCGGAGGACAGTCATAGGTGAGCCAATTCTCGTTGTTCTCGCTCATTGGGCAGCCACCTCTCGAATGCTGGGTTCGATGTCATCGGCGACGGCACGCAACTCGCTGGCGAGCAACGAAAGGAAGCGCGCCGGCCACTTCGCCGCCTCGCGCTTGATGCCGTCGCGGATCTTCGCCGCTGCAAGCTGCGCGTCCCATGCGCGCTCACGGGGCGGCTCCTTGAGCGCGGCCCCGAGCGTGCGCGCCTCGCCATTCTCGACGCGCTTGACCGCCTCGCGCCGTTCTTCCTCAGGGAGCGCGGTCGCTCGCTTCGCCTCTGCCACCGTGCTCTTGCCGGCGCGCACCAACTCCGCTACTTCGGGCGCAGACTTCTTGACCGCGGCCATGGTCTTGGTCGCGCTCACCCCGGCGCCCGCCGCCTGCGCCGCCTGCGCCACCGCGCGCTTCGACTCGTCCTGCTTGCCGATAGAGGGTAGGGTTACTTCATCCCTACCCTCTATCTTCTTGCGCCCGCGCCCGGCGACCCGGCCCCCGACCTTGCCACCCTTCGCGCTGGCCTCTGCCATCCGCTCCCGCGCTTCCGCCTCGAACAGCGGCACGAGGTCCGCCGCGATGGTCTGCGCGCGGTGCGCCTCCGTCTTTTCGATCCCCAGGTCGGCGAGCGTGGGCGGGGTATTGTG
>Ga0247719_1000785_pt1 | contig 16241 bp, 9 predicted proteins | sample 41E_DmetaG_FD_189046 | JGI IMG/M metagenome (GOLD analysis project Ga0247719, IMG submission 189046) | Soil microbial communities from hillslope of Landscape Evolution Observatory, University of Arizona, Oracle, AZ, United States - 4-1-E_D | ecosystem: Engineered > Artificial ecosystem > Mesocosm...
GCCGCGCCAACGCGGTCCGTGATTGGCGACGACGGTGGCACAGTGCAGGCCCGATTCACGCTCAAATGGGGTGGGGTGGCCTACGGGGCTTGAACCCGTAACCTTCGGAGCCACAATCCGGAACTTTGGGGCGCGATTCGTGCTCAAATCGGGCTCTCGGCAGCACGATGTTCGCAGTGATGGACATAGCGCCGATCGATGGGCGAGCGTCCGGCCTCGCGCTCCAGCCGCAACACGAACTCGATCGCCGCGTCCTCAACAGCCTTGTTCCCGATCAGCGGCTGTGGCAGTTCGTCCAAGGCCCAATCGTCAAGCGTCATCTTGGCGGGCTCGCGGATACGGCCTGCTCATTGGCCAACTCCCTTGACTCGTTGATCAGCATCTCGGCATACGTGCGTGCCGAGTAACCGCGCCGGCTGGCGCCGCCGGGATGCCAGCCCACGACCCACGTGCGCCCGTCTATCGCACCGCGACGGATCAGGGGCCGCGGCCGATGCTCCAGGTCGGCGAAGTACGGTGAGGATCCCGTGGGCCACCAGAAGGGCCCGACCAGAGCGATGACCGTCCGAGCCCTGATCATGTTGATGAGTGCCCGCAGGAGGGAACCGACGTGGGGGTCCTGCGCCTCGCGGAGCCATCCGCCAGGGTTGCCAAGCTCGGGTGCGAGTGGGTAGAGGTTGAGCCAGGCGAAGCGTGAGAACCACGGACCGCCGCCGCTCGTCAGTCCTTCGGTTGCGAGGCGAGCGACCGTCCAAAATGGGGAGTTCCGAACCCTGCTGGTGGCGAGCCAATCCATCGGCTCTGTGCGGCCGGCGGTGCGCCGATGGATGACGGCCATGGCATCAGTTCGGCTGGCGGCGGAGCGAAAGCCGGCGGGGTCGAACTCGTCGGGCCAGCCGCGTAAAGCTTGGCCAACGATTGCCAGACCGTCGTAGGAACTGCCGACGTGCGGCCAGTGTGCGACGACCGACGTATCATCGCTCGCCGGCACTAGTGCACCTACGCTCGAAAGTAGAGTTTGGTAGAGCTCTGCGGCCTGCGCCGATGCCGGAGCAGCGTCCTGTGCCATCGCGGCCGAGATCATTCGCCTAGGGCGCCCAGTGGTCGCGCGGCCGCGTCGCCGGCACCGGCGCGACTGAGGTTCAGGTTCAAGAGGCCCTCTAGTAACTCCTCATCAGTAGTCGTTGATGGCCAGCCGTACGCATCGAGTACGGCGGCGTCGAGCGCGCCATGAGCATCCCGTAGCCACGCGGGCATCTCGTTGTACAGGTTGGTGAGCGTCCGTCGCTCCAGCTCGTCCTCGTCAGCTCCTATGGGATTGAGCCAACCCTCGCGAAGCTCGTTCAGCCGGCGTGCGACTGCCGCGATGGCCTCACGATGGTCTTCGGAGGGCCGAGGGAACGGGAACGTCTCGAACGTCGTCGTCGGCGTGTAACGGAAGCCGCTCTCGTACTCCCGTAGCTGGGTGCCCGTACGGCGAGCCCAGAGCTCGTGAACGCTTGAGTGGAGCACTCCAAACGTGTAGTCATCGTCGCGGGCGAAGACGATGAGCTGGTGATCGGGAAGCACATCGGCCGGCAGCCATACGAAGAGCCTGTACTTCGTGACGTTCGGTGTGGCGATGTACCGGCTAAGGCCCTCCAGCGCTCGCCGCATGCCTGACCGAGGCTCGGCATGCAACCACCAACGCTCAGCGTACGCCTCGCGTTTGTTGCGTTCGCGCGTCGGCTTGACTCGCTCCTCGACGTACTCGAAAGGAGCAGCGTAGAGCGCTGCCTCCTCTCGGGCCATGTGCGTGCCGAAGTCAACGATCCACATATTCCTGGGACGACGCGTGACGTCCAGTCCGTTCACCCACCTACGGACCACCTTGCGGTTAGATCGACCGTCCGGATTGTGAGCGTCCAACATCGGATACGAGACCTCGGCAGGGATATCGAAGGGCCCACCCTTCGTATCGCCCATGAAGGCGATGCCCATGTTCTGGGGCAGACGGCGGGCCTTCGTCAGGTCGATGCCTGCCGTGAGATTCGCGTTGATCGACTCCACCGGCTCGCCGTCGAGCAGGCGCTCCATGTCGCCACCGTCGTCATAGCCAAGGAAGCTGATATGGACATTTGCCCCGTCGAGCACCCAGGGCTCGTCGGACCATGCGAGGAACAGATCGCCGGTGTCCTTGATCCGCTCGATCACCCGACGGTTCGCTCCGCCGCGGATGCCCTGGGTAGCGAGTAGGCCGACGCGCTTGGCTCGGCCGGTTTCAATCATGGCCCGTGCCTTCTCGTGCCAGTAGGTGACGAAGTCGGCTTCCCTTGGAACGCGCCCGTCGAAGACGCGGAAGAGCGTGTCGACATAGTCGTCCCCCAAGCCAGTCCGCATCAGCTTCCCGCCGAGGAATGGCGGGTTGCCGATGATCACGTCGGAGTCGGGCCATTCGGCTTCCTTCGGGTTCGCGGCGTCGGACCAATCGATCAGCGCGTCGCGGGTCTCGATGTTGTCGAGCGGGCGCAGGATCGGCTCGCGCTCGTAGCCGAATCCGTTGCGGATCATCCACTGGATCTGGCCGATCCAGATCGTCACCCGGGTCAGCTCGGCGGCATAGGGGTTGATCTCGATGCCGCGCAGCTGGTGGGGGCCGACCCGTGGGAACTGCATCGGCAGACGCAGCTCGGTCGACGCCCAGATCAGCACCTCGCGCTCCAGATCCTTGAGCGACTGGAGGGCGGTGTAGAGGAAGTTGCCGGACCCGCAGGCTGGGTCGAGGACGGTAATGGTGCGGACCCGCTCGAGGAAGCCGTTCAGCAGCTGCTCGACTGACTTGCGCCGCTGCGGCGTTAGGCGATTGAGCGGCGCACCGAAGGTAAGCCCGCCAATCTCCTCCTTCAAAGCCTCGAACTCGCGCCGAAGCGGCTTCATCAGCACCGGCTCGACCAGCCGCGCAATGGAGTCGCGGTCGGTGTAGTGGGCTCCGAGCTGCTTGCGTCGGCCTGGATCTAGTCCACGCTCGAACAGGGTGCCGAAGATTGCAGGCTCGATCTCGGACCAGTCGAGACGCGACACGGTCCGCACAACGTCGATCTCCGGCGTCTCAAGCGGAATGACCTCCGGCCCGTCGAACAGGCTGCCGTTGAACCACTCGATGCGCTCGACGCCGAAGTACCCGCCACCTTTCTGAGACATGCGCGCGAAGAGCTCGGACAGCTGGTTGGCGAAGACGGCCGGGTTCGTACGCGTAGCGTCGGTCAGCCGCTCCATCAGGCCCCTGGGCAATAGGCCGGCGTCCTCGGCGAAGAGGCAGAAGAGCAGCTTGTCTAGGAAGTGTGCGACCGCCTGTGGGTCGTGGTCGCGGGCGCGCAGGGCGAGGGCCAAGCGGGCGAACTTCTCGGCGGCTTCCTCGGTCATCTGCTGGCGTGTCTTGGCCGGCCGCAGCGCCTCCGGGTCGCCCATCACCGCGCGCAGGACGCGAAGTGGCTCCCTCGGCTCGCTGGCCAGGTCAGTCAGCGTGAAGCGGTGAACCTCCTTGACCGTGCCGGTGAAGTTGGTGTGGACCTCGAAGCGCTCGAGGTCGCAGACGACCAGCAGGGGAGGGTTCTCCAGCGCTTCGCGGTAGTCGAGCAGCTGCTTGTAGGCGGCCGACAGGTCCTTGCGCTTGCCCTTGTACTCCCAGGCGAAGTGACCCTTCTTCCAGACGTCGGCGAAGCCGTCGCTGCCCTCGGTCTTCTCGGCGCCCTTCTCGAAGGCGTACCACTCGCCGGTCTGATCGGCCTGGTTGGGTGTGGGGTATCCGAGCATCCGGCACAGGTCGATGAATTGCTCTTGGGCGGCGGCGCGCTCTGTTCGGGTGCTGCCGGCCCACTTGGCTGCGAACTCGCTCGGGGTCACGTGGTGATGGTATGCAAGACCGGGACCCGGCGGATCGCCGCTATGCCGTTGCGCGGACTTGTCGAAGGCATGATCTGAACCGGAAAGAGCGTCGAAATGAGGATCGGAGTGCTCGCGGCTCGGTCACAGGGAAACAATCCGACCCGCACCCATACGGGACGAAGGCCAAGCGGTCCGGGTGCTTTTCGCATGGAAGGCGGGCCAAGTTCGAGCGCGGCAGTTCGCTGTGGCGGCGGCGACGGTGGGACGCGCTCACTAGGGCTTTGGCCTCTGTTTCAGAACGGCAAAGGGGCTCTCGGGCGGTGCGTCGCCACCAAAGGTGAAGCTGTCGGTCCCACGCATCACGGAGAGCACAAGGTGGCGTTTGCCCTCGTCCACGCGTGTCACGACCGCGGTTAATCTCGCTCGTCTTCGCTCGAGTTCCTCGGGCCGAAGGTGGGGCGGCAACTCGGCGAATGGAATCCATGCGAGCTCCTCGTTCTCGAGGTGCACTCGGAGTGCGGCCCCCGCGATGGCAAGAACCGTTGCCTCGACCGAGTCGCCGGCCTTGAGGCCAAGCCGATTGAATGGCAAGCAGGTCAGATCAACATGCCCGCGGTTCCGGTTGATCCGGATCACCCAGGCATCGACGCTCTGCCCAATTCGCGGGGGGTCACGCTGCCCCCAATCTTTCATTGAGATCGCCCCTGGCACGCCTTTCGCATCGACGAATATGCGATCGCCGCTGACATCCACGATCTGGGCAGAGACTCGCGTGCCATAGCCCAGACCATGAGTATCGAACGGTTTCACACGCAGGCGGATGCTCCTTCGTTCCCGATTGATCCCGGCGACCACCGCGGCGATCTCATCGCCCGCCTTCCACGAGTCGATGGGTCGGTCCACCGGCAGCGTCTCCGCGAAGATCACGCCGTCGTGGCCATCGACCAGCACCCGCAGGCTGTTTCCGCGAGCCTCGATCACCCGCGCGACAACGGCGCGACCGGTAGGGAACTTGCTCGGATCGAAGTGCCGCGCATCGAGCTTGAGACCCCGCTCGTCCTCGCGGACCACGACGGCGTCGAACTCCTCGCCCTCGACGATGTCGTCGATCGGGCGCGGCAGCTTGTCCTGGAAGACTACGCCGCTCCATCCTTCCCCGCGCACAACCACCAGTTGGCTTGATACCGACTCGACCACGGCGTGAACCTGATCACCGACGCCCGGACTCGTCCGCGCGGCTTTCGCCGCTACCGCCGGTTGATGTCGCCCGATCTCTACGCGCTGCGATGCGGTTACCACTAGCAGGCGCACCTCAGCCGCCGCATGCAGCTGAAAGGCATCGCGAAGGTCGCCGAGCGGGAAAACCAGAACGCCGTTTTGGCCCGTGCGGCGCGGGCCCTCTAGCTGGATCTGGGTGCCCGCCACGTCGACTGCGAGGGAGACATCGATATCCGGTCGGCCGGTTGATACCACGATGACCTGCTTGCCGGAGGCGGAGATTTGGTCGGGGATTATGCGGATCCGGTCCTGCGTCGGCGGGTCGTTCGCCCCTTCCTCGCGCATGGCCCAGCGAAGGCGGGGTACCGAGACGAAGAGTCCCAGCTTTCCGCCGCGGTCCCTGGCCCAGAGCTCCTCGCGAGCTTCCCCAGCGGGCACTACGACATCGGCAGGCTGACCCATGCGCAGACCGTGCAATCCGACGGTCGGGTCGGCTTCGACGCGGACGGAAACATCGCCCACGGACGGCAATAGTGGCGCGGCGGGGCCGTGGGCGACGAGGCCGGGTACTAGGCCGAAGATCATCCGCTTGCTAGTACCGAGCGCGCCCTGCACGTTGACGTCGTAGCGTCCAACCCGCTCATCCACCAGTTGGTCGAGATCAATGGACCGACGTTCGTTCACGGCCTCGAACATGCACTCGACCGCGGCCCCATGCGGCGTAGCGACACTCACCGCCCATGGGTGTCCAGCGGGAAGCGAGAGCTGTGGCAGGCGGCCATAGATTGTCTCCCCCTGCTGGCCCAGGACGTCAGCTGTGAGCGTGCCCAGAAGGGTCGGCTCGGAGGCCGAACCGCGCACCGCCAGCCTGCTCTTCTCGACCCCGTCGACTAGGGCTGCAAGTGCATCGACGCCGGCCAGATCGAGATGAGTGGCGACGAACCCCCGCCACATCCCCGCGAGGGGTTCTCGTTCACCGCTCAGGGGGCGTAGGTGCACCTCCGCTTCCACGGAAGCGAACGTCACCCCGGCCGCGGCGACAACCCAGATGCGATCCAACCTGATTCCGGCGTATCCCGGGATGTAGCTCCATCCGTCATCGAAGCACACGATCGGGTTCTCGGCGAAACATTCGAACCTGTGGGTGCGGACAGGCTGGCCGGCCACGAGTGGAGTGACGGTCCACCACCCCTCGAACGGCGTCAGGGGAATGGGGTCAGCCTGAGCTCGATGGAAAGCCGGGTGCTGCGCTTCGGCGCCCTCGCCCGCGCGAACGCTCCAGACGACCTTCGGCGCGAGCGTCCGCTCGACTGGAGGGAGGATGACCTGCGGGCCGACCCCACCGATCGGGTCCATGGTGACCTTCGGAAGCGGCAGCGCGGCCCGGCGCTGAAGGTCGGCAGCCGGACTGTCGATGACGTGTTTGGCCAAGTACGCCGGGATCCTAAGTCGGGCCGCGACGTCGGGCATTGTGTCGCGAGGCGACCAGGCGAGCTCAATCAACCGATCGAGGAGATCGACCGACGCTTCTCCGCCGTTCAGGAGAAAACGGCTGACGGTCCGGGGGAAGAAGGCCGGTGGCGAAGAGCGCCACTCGGCAACGAGCTCGGCGCCTGTCTCGGTTCCGCCTCGCAGCGCTGGGAGCAGGGCCTGACGCACAAAACGCTCGGCCATCGAGGCCGGGATGCCGCCGTGCGCGAGGATGATCGATACAAAACGAAGAGCGCGACCGCCTTGAAAGAACTGGGGAAAGCGGTCGAGGCCAAAGCGACTGAGGGCGGCCTCGAAACCCTCGCCAATGCGCCGCTGACCGGCCGCGTCCACTCCGAGCTTCGACCAAAACGCATTCGACTCATAATTCGCGACGCCGTAGTCGGCCATGAAGAACGCGTGGATTGCCGGGTAGTCGCGAGCGATCTCGCCAGCGACCCAAGTACTCCCGCGACGCAAGCTGTGCCACAAGACCTTTACGTCGTAGAGGTCCTCTTCTGTGAGCTGGACCTCGAACAGCAGCCTGCGACCCTCGAGGCGTGCCGCGAGCGAGCGCTCGACCTCGGTTGGGCTCCTTCGCCGCAACGGGGGCTGATCGCTCAAGGTAGGAGGCGCTCCAACACGGTGGCCGCGCGGCCGCGAACCAAGTTCTCGTGGTGGATCTGGTTGGAGTAGCTTCGAAGGCAGGCGTAGCAGGATGTCTCCGGACCGCACTCACAGTCGCGCACCCGCGCCAGCGCCGCCTTCGCGACCTCGGCAAAGTTCTCCTCGATCCTCCGGGCATGGCCGGCCCCGCCAGGGACCGTATCGAAGAGGACGAGCGATTGCGTCTCGCCGACTTTCCACGTGTGCAGCGTTCCGTCGATCTCATCGCGCTTAATTCCGAGTCGGCCGGCGCCTTCGAGGAGTGCGTAGAGGGTGGATCGGAGCTCGGAATCGCCATAGGACCCTGCTATCCGGACCTGAACGACATCAGTTAGGAAGTCGTGTCCGAGCTGTCGACGATCCGGCTTGCCATTGCACGGGATATTCTTGCCCGGCACGTGATGTGGCTTGGTATCCGCCTTGGGCTTGGGGCGAACCGGCGTTGGCTCGGCCCACCCGCAGGCGGAGCAGATGCGGAAGCCGCGCCGTTGCGGACCTTGATTCACGACAATGATCCGGCCTTGGCGCGACAGGAGTGTGGTGGCGCTGTCAGGCCAAATGCCCGCCGGTGTCCGCGGCTCCGGGGTGGCTGCCTCCCCGTAGTCATCGAACCAAGACTGTATCGAGGCCCGGCGCGACACCGGAGTCTCACCGACCTGCGAGGAGCTGCCGACGCCGACGAAACCGAAAATGGGCTGGACCCATTCTCCGGAGCCGTACTGCTTGGGTTCCACGTCGCCGCAGACCTGGCAGGCGCCGATCAGTGCTTCCTCCGCGAGAGCACTTGAGTCGCGGTATCGGCCGCAGCTCGCACACACTGCCCATTGCCGGATTCGCCAACCACGCATCGCATGGGTCTTGAGGCCGACGCTTTGCCAGACCAGCTTGGCGGCGACTACTTCATTTCCTGGCGCGTACTCGCTGATGGCAAGCCTCATGTCTCGGTCGAGCTCGATACCGTCCGCGGCATCGACTCCCGAGAGCGAGAGATCGAGCTCGACCACGTCAACGGGAAAGCCGTACTTGGGCAGGACGTTCTTCCGGGCGAGAAAGCCGATCAGGTTATCAGCCGTGATCGTTGCCTTCTGTCTCAGAAGCCAATCCCACCGCTTCGGCTGTTTCTCAGCGATGGCGATTTCGATTGCTTCGTCGATACGAGCGAGATCGGCGCGAGCCTCACTCCCAGCTCGATCGAGCCAACCACTGGACGGATCATCGCCGCTTTGGGACGTGAGCTCGTCCACCCATTGCCAAGACTCAAGTCCAATGTGCTCGGCCACCTCGTCCGGAAGAATCCGTCGGAGAGCGTCGATGAGCGCGAGAGGGTGCTGGTGCAACCACGTCATGAAGCGGGCATCGCCGGTAGAGCCGCTGTCGTCTGGGAGCACGAACTCGCCTACCTTCGACATCGGCTCCGTGCGCAGCCACTGAGCGAAGGCCACTGAGTGTGCATGCCGCCGCGCAATGACCGGGTTGTCGACGATCACATGTGGTGGCTCCACAGAGCCACGGATCATAGGGCTCGGGTTCCGGAACCATGAGAGGTCGTGGTTCCGTCGCTGGGCGAGCGTCATGACCATTGCAGCCGCGCCCGCCCGCCGGCCGGCACGACCCGCGCGCTGCACGTAGTTGGCGGGCGACGGGGGAACGTTGCGCATCAGGACTGCTTCGACGTCGCCGACATCCACCCCGAGCTCGAAGGTAGTCGAACAGGAGAGGACGTTGAGGTCGCCCGTGATGAACTCCGTCTGGATCTTCGTTCCGCGCTCGAGGGCCCACTGCGCGGTGTGCTCCTGCACCTTCATCGCGAGCGGCGCAAGTTGCCCATACAGCGCCGCGTAGTGGCTCAGCGGCGCGTCGGCCGGCACGGCCTCGAGCGTGCCGTCGCAGTGGTAGGTCGGGCAGATATCGACCACGTTGTGCCACCACAGTTCCCGGCATCGAGAGCAGCGCCGGCGCTCTCCCGCGGCGCGGGCCGGCAAGAACTCGACCTTCTCGTGCGACAGGCGCCAGAAGGGGCCTCGCTTGCGGTCCGTATCGGGCACCAGGATCTTTGCCTTGTAAATAGGCGACCTGGTATCGAGGGCCATCTCGGCCCAGAGTCCGTCGAGGATGGCGTCGGGATTGAGTCCGAGCCCCTTGCGCTCGATGACCTTGGTGACGATCTCGCGCCGGCGGTTCTTGCCGTTCCATGAAATGAGCTGCTGACTGCGCTTCGATCCGGCGCCCCTGACTGCCCAGTCGCCGTTGCGCGGTGCAAATGCCTCGTCGGATCGCGACACGTCCGGCGGGAAGGTAAGGACGCCGCCACTCCGAAGCGTGTCGAGGAGGAGAGCCGTCAGGCCGAGCGCTTCTGTTTGAGTAAGCCCAAGGACATCGAGGGACGACGGCGCCGAGGGTGGGAGAGCGAGGCCGACTCGCACGAGGCCGACGCCGTCCACGGTCTGGCGACGGTCGAGGGCCATAAGCTCCTGCATCAACCACGTGCGAACCTGGCGACGCCGCGTCGCGCCCGAATCCGACGGGTCGAGGACCTCCGGGGTGGCGATGTCGACGATCTTCCCGTCGATGTCGGAGAGTCGGAGGGGATCGCTCTCGAAGACCCGATCGATGGCGGACAGGATGAGCGAGCGGTGAAGCACCTTCGCATAGGTCCGCTCGAGATACGGCGCGAAAAACGCGGCCTCCTGCCGGGAATCCGCGAAGGCAAGGAGCTTGCGCCCACCCCCGATCTTTGCGGCGATGTCCGGATCACTCGCCTCGGGCAGCTCCTCGTAGATTGCCGTCGCGATGACGGCCGCGGGCGCATTGGTGTCGGTCAGGAAACGACCGATCATGTCTCCGCCGCTGGAGGACTGCCGGCAGGCCTCGCACTTGCGAAGTGGCGTGTCGTCCTCACCGGTGACGCGGCGGACCATCGTGACGGCGACTCTCGTTGGGTCATCGTCGCAGCCACACTCCTCGTCTTTCGCTGTGAGTATCTGACCGCAGGCTGAGCAGAGCCAGCGCGCGTCGGCTTCCAGATCTTCGTCGCCCTCCTCGTCCTCGTCGTCCTCCTGGTCGCCGACTTCATCCGGGTCGCGCAGCAGAAGGTGAAGCTGGGGCGAGGTGCCGATCGGCGCGCGGCGAACCGCGCCCGCCCGCTCCACCCCGACGATGTACTCGGCTCGACACTTTCGGCAGGCAGCGAGCTCGAAGAGGGTCGAGGCCACTTCGATGCGGTCGCAGGCGGAGCAGACATCGCCCGCCTGCAGCCGCAGGGTCGGCTCGCCCGCCGGGTGGCGGTCGGTGCGGAGGCACACGAACGCGCCCTCGAGGCCGCGCATCCAGAAGTGATACCGGGCCGGGACCAGTGAGATCTCGCCCTCGCCGGTCCGGGCAAACCCGCCGAGCTCCACCAGCGAAACCAAGTCCTCACGCGTACCGTCAGCGATGACTAGCTTCGTCGCCTCATCGATGGTCATGACGCGGGACTCCAGCTCGGCCTGGAGCTCCACGAGGCGCTGATCACAAGAGAGCAACGCGTTAAGCGCGGCGCCGGGCGTCGGCGCCGTCCGTACTTGATCCGCGACGTCGGACGGAATGTCGCCGGCTGCCGCAGCCAGCTCCGCCGGCGAGGCGCCGCCCTCGAACGCCAACCTCAGCGATCCATAAGACGCCGGGGGAAGTCGATGCCGTCCCTTGCCAACGGAGAGGCGCTGAACGGTGGGGCCTACGATGTCCTGACGCTTCGGGTCCGTCGGCTCCCACTCGAAGCGTTCGTCGAACAGAGCTTCACCGAATGCCCGGAGTAGCGGATAGTCGCTCTCGCCCTTGCCGAGGGTCGCGGAGGTGGCGAAATAGTTGAGCCGTCCAGGCTCCGAGTTCACGACACGGTCACGGACTCGACGAAGCAGCATCGCGATCTCCGCCCCGTCGGCGCCGTCGTAGACGTGGGCTTCGTCCAGGGCGATGAGACGCCAGTGGTCGCGCGTAGGTCCGTCGAAGAACGCGGTGTCCTCAGGTCGCAAGAGCAGGTACTCGAGCATCGAGAAGTTCGTCAGGAGGATGTGCGGTGGCTTAGCCCGCATCTCCTCGCGGCTGAGCAATTCGTTGGGCAGCGGCTGCTCGCCTGGGAACAGAACCCGGAACGTGTCTTCGGCCTGTCGACGCGTCTCGCGCGTGGCCCCGATGTATCGGCCGAATGTGAGCTCGGGGAAGACCTCGAGCATCTTGCGGAAGCGGCGCAACTGGTCGTTGGCCAGGGCATTCATCGGGTACAGCAGCATCGCCCGGACGCCGGGTTCGGTCAGCGTGCCGGCGTGATGTTCCCGAAGCAGGAGCTCGATCGTCGGGAACAAGATGCATTCGGTCTTGCCCGAGCCCGTGCCGGTTGCGATCAGCAGGTTCCGGCCGTCGAGGGCGCGGCGGATCGCGGTCTCCTGATGCTGGTGCAGGGCTCGTGCGAGCGGGAAGACGTCAGTGGGAATGCGCCGGAACTCGGTGGAGAGGAGCCCCTCCCGCACCAGGTCGTCGAGCGACGCGCCGGGTGTGAACGGAGGCGTTGCCTGCAGATATGGTCCGGAAGTGAGGGCCACGCCCTCGTCCAGCGCGCGCTCGAACTGCTCTCGCAAAGAGGGATCTCCCAGCGCGAACGTGGAGCGGAGGTAGCTGCGGTACGCCTCCTGAATATGGTGGCTCGCGGAGAGCGGGTTCACGGCGCAAGAACCCGGCGGGAGTTGAAAAGGAGGGTTTCGAAAGCCGCCCGGCCGGACGGATTCGTTGGGAATAGGCCGAGCGGTCGCATGCCGTGCATGACCAGCTCGGCGTAGAGATCCCAGGCCGCGGCATCTGCCATGCCACCCAGCGCGAAGACGAGGCAGATGTCCGCGGCGTGGAACAAGCGGATCCTCTCGCTGCGAGCGTCGTTCACCGCCTTGTGATCGTGCGCGCACAGCGCCATGAGGTCGCCCTGGTTGCTTAGACAGAGTTCGAGGCATTCTGCCTCGCCGCGATCCTCGAGCGGGAACTCGAAGGCCCGATCGCCGTTCCAGCGCCGGCGTCTGCTGACCACGCGGGCAAGCTCGTCGTCGGTGAGGGCGCGGACCGTCGCGAAAGGTTTGGGCCTCAGCAGCTTGATCGCCTCCGGGTGGGCACCGTAGCTGAGTCCCTCGAGCTCCTTGTAGACACCACCGGGGATCACCGCACGACCGCGGAAGGCTTCGGTCAATGCGTGGGCGTAGCCGGCGTCGGCCAGATAGAGCGGAACGGTCGCGTCGAAACACACCGTCCCATGCAGGAGGCGGTCGAGGTGGGCGCGGCGTTCGTCATCGGTCATCACCGCGCAAGAAGGCCCTGCAGGTCGGGGTCATCGAGGTCTTCGACGGCTGCGACAGCTTCCCAGTCCGCGATGCCGTTGAGGTCCAGCAGGCGGCGAATGCCCTTCGGCTCCTGGACGAGGTCTCCGAGGGCTTCGAGCGTGAGCCGCCGAGCCTCGTAGAGCTCGAACGCGCGCTGCATGAAGGCCGGATCAAGGCGCATGCCCTCGTTGAACTCGGGCACTTCCGGCAGGACCTTCCCATGCCGCTGCAGCAGGCTCCGCGCGCTATCCGTCCGTTGCCGCATGGCGGATAGCAGCTGGTCCTTGAACACTGGCGGGACGAGACCGAGTCCTGCCAGATGGACCGCAGCCGCCATCGGGCTCACGGCGAAACGATTGACCACGGCGGCGACCCGTGCCTCCGGGTCTGTCACGGAGGCGCTGATCTCACGCACCCCTCGCTCGTCCATCAACAAGTGTGCGGCGAAGGAGTTGGCCTCTTGCTCCTCGCGATCACCTTGGTCGTCTTCCACGTCGGACTCGAATACCCCGCCCCCGTCCGCGACGGTGCTGAGCCGCGCGTGGCCAAGCTCATGGGCTGCGGTGAACCGATGGCGCAGGGGCGCGCGACGAGAGGTGTTCACGAAGATGAAGTCGCGGCCCGTGACGCGCTTGTAGGCGCCGTCGAGACCGTCTTGGAATGAGCGCAGATAGAGCTCGATGCCGAGTTCGCGGATGACATTGAGGATGTCGACGTAGCCCGTCCCGAGGCTGAGCTCGTGGCGGAGGAGTTGGGCTTGCTCGCGACCGCGGCCTTTAGCGGCCATTGGCCACTTCGCGCAAGAAGATCGAGTTGTCGATGCACCTCTCGAACCACTCGATCGCTTTCTCGGATGCTGGCTGTTCCGGGTTAATCCGCATCCGCGTGACCTCCGCCGGAGCTAGGAGCTCGGCAGGGTCTAGGCGCAGGGCTTCGGCCAGTGATGCCGCCTCGTCAGTCTGGACGTTACGGACGCCGCTCTCAATCTTTGCGATCTTTGACCGCTCGATCCCGGTCCGTTGGGCGAGCTCGACCTGCGTGTAACCGAGCTTTGCGCGCTCGAACCTGATGCGGTGTCCGATGGCCATTGACCCTCCTCCTCTGTGCTGTGCGATATTCGCACACACCCACGGAGTGTTGTCAAGTATTTCGGCCGCGATTCCGGGTTCGATCGCCTCAGCAGCAACGCCCTGGGACCGATCGAAGACGTCTCCCAGAGACTGCAACACCCTGCGCAACAAGGTACGTTTAGAACCTTCGTTCTAGAATGGGCGTTTCGAACAAAGGAGCTGCATGGACGACAAGAGGGCCGGCCGAAAGGGCAGATCGAGCCTTGGGGCTGCGGCGTTCGGGCGTCGACTCAAAGGAGATATCGGGACCTTCCTCGTCGTGCCCCGAAGCGACCGTGCGTATTTCGCCGGCTCACCGATCCCCGTCCTGGGCGTCCCCTTAGCCGGGACCCAAAGTGGTCTGCTCGTGCCCGCCAAGGTGGTTAGGGCGCCGCAGCCGATCGACCTCATGAAAACCTACGTCACGTATGGCGAGGCGATGCCGACCGCGCCCTCTCCGACCTACGTCGCCGACGCGTTGCGTCGAGTGGCACGGGACCCGTTCATCATCGAATGTGCGCGGCTTCTCGGCGCTTACGAGTCCCCGACGGCATCGCGCGAGCACCTCGATCAACAGTTGGCCGAAGCCTGGTTCCAGCGTCAGGCCCTCGCCAATGTCCGCGCCCATCTTCAGTCGGGCTCGACGCTGGTCTCGACTCAGGCGCTGCTCCTGGTAATTCAGTGGGCTCTCCTCATCTCGCCCTTGGAAGCACCCGCGGGGGAGCCGTCAGTTCACCTCGGTGCACTGATTCTCGCTGTGCAGGATGGGCTCGGTTACGAGCGTGAGCCTGACACTGAGCCCGATCCCGACAGGGACCACGTCTTTACCGGAGCAACTCACTCGGCGCTGTTCCGTGAGATCGTCTCGAACTCCGACTTCAACTCGAGTCGCGATCTCGGCACGACGCTTGCGCATCATCACGAGCGCTGGACGCGGCTGGCGAGAGAGCTCGCCGGGGACTCTCGAGCAGCGGATCTTCAGGCATGTTTTCTCGACGCCACAGGCATCACCAAGGACGACTTCACCGCCGTTGGCTTGGCGCTCTGGGCACACTGCGAGTCGCACAGCCGCTACCCGATCCCGAGAAGCACCTTCGATTCCCTCACGCTCCGCCGCGAGACGGTCGACGCCGCGCTGAGGCTGTTCACGGCAACGCACGAAGAACTTGTCGCGGAGATCCAGAAGCTGAAGGGCGAGTTCCTGACACAGTGGTCCTTCGACGTTCTTCGCCGATTTCCCGTGCTCAGAATGGCGAACGGCGATCTTGTCGTCCTGTCGAAGCGCCTCTTGGTGGAGCGACTGTTCGGCTGGTTGCCCATCTTCGACGTCAAAGAGGGACTCAAGGCTGCGCACCGCAAACGTGAGGCTGATCGCGCTGACCTCTGGCTCCGAACACTCTGCGAGGCCGACGCCATGGAAAGCTTGCGCAACGTTTGCTCGTCCTCGCGGCTGTTTGCCTCGGACGCGATTCAGGCCGCATTCGGGACCGACCATCCCAACGCCGATGCGGCGGTCGAGTATGCGGACGCCTGGGTCGTGGTCGAGATCGGCACGCACCAGCTCAAACGGGAAACGACCGTCGCCGGCGATCCTGAAGCGCTTGAAAACGACCTTCGTCTCAGCATTGAGGAGAAAGCCGCCCAGCTCAATGCGACCATCTTGGACCTGGTGGCCGACGAGCGCGCACTCACTGGCCAACCCGCGCGCCATCGGCGACGTTACGTCGCCGTCCTCGTTCTGACCGAAGGATTCCCCGTCAATCCGATGACGATGCTCGCCATTCGCGAGCGGCTGAAAGCGGCCGGCTACCTTCAGGATCCCCGCATCGGAGAGCTGCACATCCTCGACCAGGAAGAGCTCGACATGATCGAAGCTATCATCGAAACGGAGGGCGTGACGCTGCTGGAACTGCTCGAGCGGCACGAGCAGGGGACGATGCGCGAGATCGCGCTGAAGAACTGGCTGCTGACGGATCCGGGCCGGCACGGAAGAGGCGTGTCGAGCCGGCCGTCGCGGCTCGAGGGAGCACGTGACGCCATGTGGCAGATCGCGCTGGATCGACTTACCGCGGTGACGCCCGACGCCAAGCCCGAGGAGGGGGAGGAGGACAGCACGACCTCGACCCAGGTCCTCTAGAAACCGATCCTCAGCAAGTCATCCCGTCAAGCGAGGCACTGCGCGTCTCAGCAAAGTCGAGAAAGACTCGCCAGCGTCGTGCGCAGCGACGCGATCCAGTTTGGGGTCACTTACTCGACCAGCCTAACGCGACGGGGATGCTCGGCTGGAAACCGGTCGGTTGACTCTCTCCGAATGTTCGCAATGTTCGCAGAAATGTTCGCAGCAACGGCGGCAAACGGCGCGATTCGGCGGCATTCGGCGACAGATGGGACGAGCCGCGGTAGGGCCAGAATCACGCTCAATTGAGCACGATTCACGCTCTGGAGGGATGGGGTGGCCTACGGGGCTTGAACCCGTAACCTTCGGAGCCACAATCCGATGCTCTGCCGGTTGAGCTAAGGCCACCACGTGCCGCTCGCGCCGCGGCGACCGTGGTCGGCGCGCGAGAGCGACCTG